>Ga0182030_10007147_pt1 | contig 23387 bp, 23 predicted proteins | sample 812S3MmetaG_FD_121299 | JGI IMG/M metagenome (GOLD analysis project Ga0182030, IMG submission 121299) | Permafrost microbial communities from Stordalen Mire, Sweden - 812S3M metaG (Illumina Assembly) | ecosystem: Environmental > Terrestrial > Soil > Wetlands > Permafrost | place: Sweden...
GAGCACTACGGCGGAGCGTTCCCTCTATGGCTCGCACCCGTGCAGACCGTCGTCATGCCGATTACGGATCGTCAACAGGAATACGCGCAAAAGGTGCAGGCGCGTTTAATAGCGGCGGGGATTCGCTCGCATTTAGACGACCGAAAAGAAAAAGTGAACCTGAAAATCCGCGACGCGCAGATGCAAAAGGTTCCCTACATGCTGGTGGTCGGTGAGCGCGAAGCGGAAGCCGGCGCTGTGTCCGTCCGTCATCGCAAGCATGCGGACATGGGCGCGAAGCCGCTCGAAGATTTTATCGCCGATGTGACAAAGCTGGTCGAGACGAAGTCGACGGTGGAATAATCGCGATTCGGTAGAACTGTGCCCCTGAACTGTGCATCGCGAAATCCGTAGCTCAATCGCGCGCACCATCTTAAGCAAAACCTCCGGCTTCATCGCGGAGGCCGGATTCACGCATTCGCTTACCCCGGCGCGCAATTGCACGTTCGGATGCACGTACTGCTACGTCCCCACGATGCGCGTGCAAGGAGGACTTCAGCCGGAAGACTGGCGACGCTGGGGACAGTTCACGACGATCAAAGCGAACGCGGCGGAGTTATTGCGCCGCGAGTTGCGTGCAGCGCAAAAGATCTATTGCTCGCCGCTCGTGGATCCTTACCAACCAGCAGAGGCGGAAGCTCGATCCATGCCCGCGATTCTGGAGGCGCTCATCGAAGCTCCGCCGTGCGTATTCACTCTGCAGACGCGGGGGCCCTTGGTGCTGAGAGATCTCGCATCGCTCACGCGGCTGGCGAAAGTCACGCGGCTGCGCGTAAGTTTTTCCATCACCACGAATCGCGACGATGTGCGGAAACTGTATGAGCCTCTCTGTGCGCCCATCGAGGAGCGCCTCGCAGTGGTTCGCACGCTGCGCGCGGAGGGCATCGAAACCTATGTGACGCTGGCGCCGCTGTTGCCGTGCGATCCGGAGGAATTGGCAAACTTAGCGATTGAGGCCAGCAGGCGCGATCTCATCGGCGATCCGCTCCACACGCGGACTGCGAAACCTCGGGGGGCAACCACGCGCGAGGCCGCGACGAGGATCAGCGAAAAGCACAACGTCGAAGCGTGGCACGAGCCGGCATTTCAGGACGCCGTCGTCGAAAGAATTCGCAGCACGGCCGCAGCAGCAGGCCTCGGCTTTGCGACCGGCCCGGCGGGATTCGCGCTATTGGCACGATAACAGCACGCCTACTTGCTCAAAAGAGGCGTGGAGAGGGTCATCAAGATGCGGGTGCCTTGCAGGATTGCCCCTTCCACGCTGCTCTTCATGTCCTTATCGTTGCCGAATTTCCGGTCGCGGACGACACCGCGAGGATCCACAAAGAGAAGAACCGGAGCGAAGGGGCGGCCATCCGGCGGCAGTCCCGAGAGTTTCAGAAACGGTGCCTGCTCCAAATATCCGAAGGGAAAATTGGGGCGAAAGCGCTGCAGCCACCCGGGCAAATTGACGGCGGCGTCCTTATCGCCGGCAACGCCAACGACCTGCAAACCTTGAGGGCCGTATTCCTTCTGAATCTCGATCAAGTACTGCACGGCGTTGACGCAGTGGCCGCACGTCATCGAGATCATCGCCACGATCACGGCCTTGCCGCGATACTTCTTGATGTCGATCACCTCCTTGCTGGGCTTCGGGGGCGCAGGAATGTTGCCGGGGAGCATGTGAGGCGGTTCGCCGGCCTCGTGAATCGGGACCTCGTCCAACGGGAAAGGCACCTGTGAGGCGGCTTGCGCCAGTGCGCCCAGGGACAACAAGAGGACGAGAATTCGTAACCGCATTCCCTCCATTTTAGTCGATTTGTGCGGGCGCGAACTAGCCTAGTTGATTCTCGACTTCGCGCAGCCAGTCGGGATGTTTTAAGACTTCACGCGGCCGACTGCCGTCGGGCGGCCCGATAATGCCTTCGCGTTGCATCATGTCGAGAATGCGAGCGGCACGTCCGTAGCCGAGACGCAAACGGCGTTGCAACGTCGAAGTCGACGCCTTCCCCATTTCGCAAACCACGCGCACGGCGTCCTGATAGACAGGATCCTCGGGTCCATCGAACTCCTCGGCTTCGAGGTCTTCGTCGGTGGGAGGAGCAATCAGGAAGCTTTGATCGTATTCGGGTTCGGCCTGCTGCTTCCAGAAGCTGACCACCGAATTCGTTTCGGATTCGCTGACGTAAGATCCGTGGACGCGCACCAGTCGCGAAGATCCCGGCGGCAGGAACAACATATCGCCCTTGCCGAGCAGGTGTTCGGCGCCCATGACGTCCAGCACAGTTCGCGAATCCACGCGCGTGGCCACGCGGAAGCTGATGCGCGACGGGAAATTCGCCTTGATGAGACCGGTGATGACATCGACGCTGGGACGCTGCGTGGCCAGCACCAAATGCATGCCCACGGCGCGGGCCATCTGCGCCAGCCTGGTGACGGATTCCTCGACGTTGGCGCGCTCCAGCATCATGAGATCGGCGAGCTCGTCGATCAGAATCAGAACGTAGGGGATTTGCTCCAGCGGCTCTTCGTTCGGGTCGTCCTCTTCGAAAAGGCTGCGCGGCTGCGCCTGCAGTTGGCGAACCTTTTTGTTGTATTGATCGATATTGCGCACGCCTTGCGATGCCAGCAGCTTCAAGCGGCGCTCCATTTCGAGCACGGCGTTGCGCAGCGCATTGGTGGCCTTCTTCGGATCCGTGATCACGGGCGTCAGCAGATGCGGAATGCCTTCGTACAGGCCGAACTCCAGGCGTTTGGGATCCACCATGATCAGGCGAACCTGCTGCGGCGTGGCTTTGTACAGGATCGACATAATCAGCGAGTTGAGCATGACGCTTTTGCCGGCGCCGGTCGAACCGGCGATCAGCAGGTGCGGCATGCTGTCGAGGGCGGCCACTTTAATGCGGCCATTGATATCCTTGCCCAGCGCGACGGTGAGCGGCGAGGCCGAGCTGGTGAATTCCTCGGATTCCAAAATCTGCCGCAGGCTGATCACTTCGCGGCGGGCGTTCGGAACTTCGATGCCGACGGTCGGCTTGCCGGGGATGCGCTCGATCAGAATCGATTCGGCTTGCAGGCCGAGGCACAGATCTTCGCGCAGCGTAGTGATGCGCGAAACCTTCACGCCGGCTTCCGGCTTGAACTCGAACGTCGTGACGACGGGGCCGGGATTGATTTGCGTCACCGAACCGCGGACGTTGAACTCCTCGAATTTAGACTTAATTTGCGCGGCGGTCTGGCGCAATTCTTCGCTATCGAACTCGGAGCGCTCCTCCGCTGGATTGAGAAGATCCGTGGGAGGAAGCTTGAAGCCGCTGCCGGACTTGCGATTGGCGGCATTGCGGCCGGCACGCACCGCCCGTGCCGTTTCGGCGGCCGTCGGTCCCGTCTGCGTCGTGAGCAACTCGGCGATGGGATCGGAAGAAGCTTCGAGCGCGACGTATTCCAAGACGCGAATCGGAATGTCATCGATCGGAATTTCTTCTGGCGCCGCCTGCAGTGCGGAGTTCGTTGGCTCGAATGGCGGCGCGTCAAATGCATTCCCACGCAGCGCCTCGGCCTCCGGCGCGTGGACCTCCGCTAGGGAAGCAGAAGAACCCACGGCAGACGCGCCTGCCGCTGCGGCCGCGGCTTTCGTGCCGAGCGCCTTCTGCCAAATACTGGGGCGAGGCTCTTCCATGTGAGGATTTTGTTCCGCGAGCTTGGCGCGTTCGGCGGCCCTGGCAGCCTTCGCCTCGGAATCGCGAGCCTGCATCGCTTTCTTGAATTCGCGTTTGTCGGCGCGCGCCTTCGCTTCCACGGCGCGGCGTTCCCGCCATCCATGCAGGCGATCGGAGATGTTCCGGAAGAGAGCCACCGGCTTGGCGATCAAACTCGCGAGCCAGCTTTGCAGAATCGCCACCTCGAACGTCGAAACCAGATAGAGCCCGAGAATCCAGCACGTGATGCACAGCATCCATGCGCCCGTCAGGTTTATGGACGCGATCAATTCATCGGCAAGCAGCAATCCCGCCAGTCCACCCGCTGGAATCATGCCCGCAACGGGATGCCACGCCGACGCGAATCCGAGCATGGAACAGGTTGCCGCAAGCATCATCGCCGCGCCCAGCGCCCGCGCGAACGGAGCGTGAATGGCCGCAGATTGAATCCATTTCCACCCCAGCAGCAGGATCAACGCCGGAATCGCATACGCCCCCAGACCCAGGGATTGTAGGAAAAAATCCGAGAGATAGGCGCCCGCATGGCCCGTGAGGTTCGCGGGTTTGGCCGGGAAAGAGGCCGTATTCAGTGAAGAATCAAGGGGTTGGTACGAGGCGAAACTGACCAGCAGAAATAGCCCTACGAATAGAAACACTACGGCGCAGGCTTCATTAAGCCGCGGGTTTGACGTTGGTCCTAAATATCTCATCCTCCGGTGTACCGGAAGAAATGAGCCAGAGCAATTATTATTATGCCAAAAACAATGCGGTAGGCGACGAATATGTTCATGGAGTGGCGGCGCAGGAACTCCATGAAGAAGTGAATGACCGCGAGGCCGGTGATGCCGCTGACCAGAATCCCAACGATAAACGGGATATGCATTTCGGGGGGGATGCCGCCTTCGTGCTTGTGGATGTCGTAAAAATCCTTGGCCGCTGCGGCAGCGATCGCCGGCGTGGAGAGCAGGAACGAGAAGCGCGCCGCGGTAGGCCGGTCGAGGTTGCGCCACAATCCGGCGGAGATCGTGATGCCGCTGCGCGAGGTCCCCGGCACAATCGAGAGAGCCTGCGCGAGGCCAATGCAGATCGCGTCGACGGCCGTCACATGACCCAGATCCTTCTGGCGGCGGCCGATGCGATCGCAGATCCACAAGAGAATGCCGACGCCGATCATCATCGAAGCGATCACCATGGGATTGCGCCAAGTGGTCTCCGCTTGTTTTTTAAAGATGAGGCCGAACACTCCGACTGGCAGCGTTCCGATCGCCATCAGCCAGAGCAGCATCCGGTTGCGTCCGAGCGACGGATCGCCATCGAAGCGGATGCCGAAACCCTGCGCCAGGATTTGCAGCCAGTCGCGAAAAAAGTAAATCAGAATCGCGGCCAGCGTGCCGACGTGAAGGGCGATATCGAATCCCAGGCCGGGGTCCTGCCAACCAAACAACCACGGCACCAGCGCGAGGTGCGCGGTGCTCGAAACCGGCAGAAATTCCGTGAGACCCTGAACCAGGCCCAGTATGATGACTTCGATAAGAGGCATGAGTCTTTCAGGTTAGCGCAAAAGCAATTTCGCTACATTACGTTTCGAATTACGTTTCGATGGCCACGCGAGGCAAAATTCAGCGGCCGGATTCGCGCAACTTGCAGACAATTTCGGCCAGCACGGCATCCGTCCAAGTGCGCTGCGTCACGTGTCCCACAAAGTTTTTCTTCGTATCGCCCGTAACCAGCGTGCCGGCTTGCCCGTCTGAGGTCGTCTTCTGAAACTTCAAGACCACGTGCTCACCGCCCGCTCCGACAAGGACGCCGATGTTCCGTTTCCTGGTCGCTTCCATCTGCTGGCCGGTGTTCTTATGGACGTTGAAATCGAGACTGCCAAAAGCGGCTTCGGCGGCGCGCCTGACATCGGTGGCAGGCGCTGCAAAAAATCGCGACTCACGACCTTTCCGCCCGCCGGACTTGAATTCCGCATCTTCGCAACCGGCGGCCGGGGCGGGTTCGCTCGCTTCGGCCGAAGGCTCGGCTGCGGGCTCCCGTACTCCGGCTGCAGGCTCCCGTGATGATAACGCGCTCGGCGTCGAGCTTGCCGAGGGATCGGCCGGAGAAGATGGCGGCGAAACGTTTCCTATAGAAGATGTCGCAACTCGGGATGGAGAAGACGCCGCTGGTACAGGGAGCGGCGCGGCAACCTGTGGCGCGGCCTGTGGCACGGGCGATGCTACTGGAGGCGGCAGCTGCGCTTGCTTCGCGGGAGGTGCGCTATCTTGCACGAAAACCGGTTGCGCCGGAGCAAAATCGGCAGGGGAAACATTCCCTCCGGCTGCCGGAGCGGCCAACGGAGCAGGCGCTGCCGAACTTGCGGCAAACGCGGCCTTCTTTGCGTCGTATTCGTCCTTCGTCAACAGACCGGCTTGAAAGGCGTTATCGAGTGCCGCCTGCGGATCCGATTTTTTCGACCGGCTGCAGGAGTCCACGGCCACGAGCGCCAGGATCAGGAAAACCAGGGCGCCGCGCTTCGCGCTCGACGAGTGCTTACAGGATTCCATCAGTAGTCGATCCCTTTCCAGTAATTGGGTGCGCTCACATATTCGAAGCGATCGGGATTGCTCTTCACCAACGCCTCGGCGTCCTCATTCCAGAAGGTGCCGTGAGCGGTGTTCTGCGTATCGGAGATGACGCTGTAGCCCAGCTGATAATTCTCGAATTCCTGACTGCGCTTGTCATTGTTGTCCCAGCGTTGATAGACGCTGCTGTTGTGGATATCATTGCGCTCGTGCGCAGCGGCAGCCTGCGCGGAGGCAGCCCGGCCGATGGCGTGGATTTGATCGATGGCGGGTGCGGCAATTTGCGACGCTTGCGCGCGCACGACTGCCTGATTCACGGAGAAGCTTTGCATGATCGCTCCCAAAGTCGGGCGCTCGGCCGCGGCGACGGACATGGGGGCCGAAGTCATATGCGCTACGCTCATCCACGCTCCGGTACGGGGACTCGGAGGATAGGTGCAGTACAAGCCGTTGAACTCTCTGGCGCCCTTCCCGTCTCCTGGGTCGCTTGTTCCCGTCAAGTGGATGCAGTTTTGTTGGGGAGGCGCGGGCACGCGTTCGACGCTCGTAAATTTGTAAGTCATCGGAGTCAACCCAGCCCTGCGGCGTAAATCCTGGATCAGATCCACATAGGTCTTGGAGAGTTCCGCCCCATAGGGATAATAGGTTCCGTTCGCGTAGGCGGTATTGCGAAGGCCTCCATTCCGCACGATCTGCATCGTTTTTTGAACGTTGGGATTGTTGGTGTCCGAAGCGAGAAACGTGATCCCGAGCTCCGCCGATTCGCCGTGCGGACCCAGGGCGACAATGGTCCCCATCCCGCTCCGGTTGGGAACGATGTTCCATCCGTCAGGCAAACTTACGTTCGCCGAACGGTCCGGTATCGTAATCTGATGGAGCGGCGCGGGAGCAGCGGCAGCGGTAGCCGATTCCACACCAGGGGCGCCGGCCAGAGGATGCCACACGGCGACCAGAGCCTTCATCATGGGGCTCAGTGTTTTCGGGAATCGCGCGGCATCGTCGGTGACAAGCGCCGCTTCCACGCGTTCGTTCGTGACCTTCGTCGCAATGATGAGCCCGGCGATCTGGCCGTTTCCCGAGGTTCGTTTGGTGACGCTGAAAAACGCCGCGACCGATTGCGTGCCGCGCACCTGAAAAAGCTTTCCGACTTGCGGGCGATCGCCGAGCTGATCATGGAGCGAACGGAGCACCGCGCCCATCGCGCCAGCCTCCGTGGTTTGCCCCGCCACCGGTCCGTAGACAATCTTGCCTCCCTGCGGAGGATCGATGCTCTTGAGCCCGGCAGGCGCAGCAAGGACATGTGTAGCAAGGCCACGCGCAATTGCGCTGGCCGCAGTGGGTTCAACCCGCTCTGGCACCGTGGAAACCGCGGACGCGGGAGGTGCGTGACCGATCGGCGCAGGCGAAGGCAGCGACGCAACGGCTTCCCTCTTCGACGCTTCCGTGGGAGGCACGATGTCTGCTGGGGCTGGCGGTGCCACGTCAGGCCGCGCATCGCTCGCCGCCAGGAGTGCCGCTTTCTTGGCCGCGTATTCCTGCTCGGTGAAAACGCCCGCAGCGAGCGCCTTATCCAACGCATCGAGTGCTTTTGCGTGAGATTCCAGCGCGGCTTTTTTCGCCCGGTACTCGTCCTGCGTTAAAGCTCCGGATTGCAAAGCCTGATCCAGCGCGACAAGATCCTTGGTCCTGGCGGAACGCGAACAGCCTCCCAAGCCGAGCGAGAGCGCCACGCCGACGATGCAAATTCGAGCGACCGCATTCCTCACAACTTCACCTCGACGAGGACTTGTTTCTAATACGATAACTCTTCACGCCGACAAAAGGAGCCGCCAAATTCGGAGAGCTCGCAAAAGCTTGTTTGGGCTAAACTGGGACTCACCGCTTACTCACATGGGCGATCGCGCCCACATCTGTTTGAGCGAAACAACCAAACTCAGCGACGAGAATTGCCTGGTTGACAACGAATCGACGGGCAGAGAAACGAGAGAAGAGAGAGAGGGTCCTTTATGAAACAAAAACTGACGATTTCTTTGATCCTGGTGATGGCGGCGCTGTTCGGCGCGCAGGCCTTCGCCGGAGTTGTGTTCTCCGTGAACATCGCGCCTCCGCCCATCGCGGTGTTCGACCAACCGCCGGCTCCCGGCGACGGCTATATATGGACGCCCGGCTACTATCAATACGGCGACTACGGCTATTATTGGGTCGCGGGCCAGTGGGTTCTGCCGCCCAGCGCCGGCATGCTGTGGACGCCCGGCTATTGGGGATTCGCAGGTGGCAGCTACGCGTGGCACGCGGGATACTGGGGGCCCACCGTCGGCTTCTACGGCGGCGTCAACTATGGCAACGGCTACTTCGGCGCGGGCTTCAACGGCGGACGCTGGGAGGGCGGCAGATTCATGCACAACACGGTGATTACCAACGTGGACCCGCGGAACGTACACAATACGTACCAGGATCGTACCGTGGTTCATCCGGTCCAGGGCCCGAATCATGCCTTCAACGGCCAGGGCGGCATTGCGACGCGGCCGAACGCCGCTGAGCAAGCGGCGGAACGCGCCCCTCATGTGGCTGCGACGCCGGCACAGGTGTCGCACGCACAGGAGGCTCACAACAGCCACCTGGCGGCGCACGGCGGCGCACGTTAATCCGCGTCGTTAATCTGCAAAACTGGAAGTTCTCCACGCTCCCCGCTTCGACGCAGTCCCGGTCGATGGGGGAGCGTTTCTATTTGGCGTTTTTTTTTACGATAGGCTCTCGCCGCTCGCGCGCGCAACGGCAAATCGTAATGGCCGCCAGTTAGTGCCCGCTCTTGCGCGCCGCGGCAGCTTTCCTTCCGAATAGCCAGATCAGAAAAGCGATCACGAGAATTCCTCCCGTGGCGGACCACATCGCGTGGATCACCGTGTACACCAGCGCAGCCAGAATCAGCACCACGAGAAAAACGATACAGGCACACATAGTCCGAACTCAAATTATAAACGCCGCGCTAAGCGATCCGAACATGCGAGCTAGAATACAATCTGTGCCGTCCACTTGGCGCCGTTTCGTCCGCCCGCAGGATTTCGTCTGGCTGCTCTTGTTCTCGGCGCTGGCCGCGTTCAGTCCGGAGCGCAGCGGCATCGTCATCGCGCTCCTGGCCGCGCTCGGCGTGGTCCAAGTATTGGAACCGAGAATCGGCCCGCTGGCGTCGGTCCTTCTGAAGCTCGCCCTGTGTTACGTGCTGATCGGCTACAGCGGCGGCGTCACCAGCAGCTTCTACCTCATCTTATTAATGCCGGTGATTTCCGCCTCCACCGCATTCGGATTGGGCGGGACGGCTGTGGTTTCGCTGGCGGCGTGTGGCGTGTATCTATCATTCTTGTTTTTCTTAAACGAGGATCAATACATTCCTGCCGATCAAATTCTGGAATTGGTCCTACGGTCCATTTTCCTCCCCGTCGTGGGATACCTGACGCACGAGCTCGCGCAGGCGAATCAGAAAGAAGCGCAGAAGGCACAAGCGGTGGCCGAAGAGCTCGCGCGTGCAAATCACGACCTTAAAGAAGCCGAGGCTCAGGTGCGTCGCGCCGAACGCCTCGCCGCGTTGGGGCAACTGACCGCCGGACTCGCGCATGAGCTCCGCAATCCCATGGGGACGATGAAAACGTCAGCGCAAATGCTCTCCCGCAGCGTGGCGAAAGAAAACGAAGTTGCCCGAGAAATGGCCGGATTCATCTCCGAGGAAGTGGATCGCACCAATTCGCTCATCACCCGTTTCCTGGATTTCGCGCGTCCGGAGCATATGAAACTGGAGAGCGGCGATCTTGCGGCGATGATCGATAGCGCGGTCACGCGCTTCGAGCGCGATCAGGCCAGCTCCGGACGCACGGATGTCACGGTGTTCAAGAACTACTCGCCCGACGTTCCGCCTGTCGTCTTCGACGCGGAATTGATGGAGCGCGTGATGGTCAACTTGATCACGAACGCCGCGCAGGCCAGCCCCAAAGGCAGCGTCGTGACCGTGAAAACGCAACTCAGCGGCGAAGGCCTTTCGGAAATTGCAGTGATCGATCGCGGCTCCGGCATCGAACCGAAGAACCTGGAAAATATATTCAATCCCTTCTTCACGACGAAATCCGATGGCGTGGGCTTCGGCCTCGCGATCGTCTCCAAGATCATCGACGAGCACGGCGGCAAGATCCACGTCGAGAGCACTCCGGGCGAAGGCAGCGTGTTCCGCGTGCAATTACCGCTAAATTAGAAAGTGAACAATCCCACACACCAAATATGGCGAAGAAAACCATCCTGGTTATCGAGGACGAAGAGAAAGCCCGACGCGTTGTCGGCCTGCATCTGGCGTCGGCGGGCTACGACGTAAAAGCCGCGGGCACAGGAGAAGAAGGTTGGAAGCTGGCGGATCAAGCGGATCTCATACTGACGGATTTAAAGCTGCCCGGCATGGACGGATTGGAACTGCTCGAAAAAATCAAGCAGCAGAACGCGCACACGCCGGTCGTTGTCATGTCCGCGTTCGGCACCGTCGAAAACGCCGTGGAAGCGATGAAGCGCGGCGCGGTCGATTTCCTGCCCAAGCCTTTTTCGCTCGATCACTTGAGCGTCGTCGTCGACAAGGCGCTGGAAGTCCGCCAGCTGCGCGACGAGAATCGCGACTTGCGCGAAGCGCTCGGGGAAAAGTATCAGCTCGACAACATCATCGGACACAGTCCCGCGATGCAGGAGATTTTCTCCACGGTGCTGCGCGTTGCTCCCACGCGCGCGACGGTTCTGCTCGCGGGAGAAAGCGGCGTCGGCAAGGATATGATCGGCCGCGCGATCCACATGCATTCGCCGCGCAAGAATCATCAGTACGTCAAGATCAATTGCACGGCGATCCCCGAAAATCTGATGGAGAGCGAACTGTTCGGCTACGAAAAAGGAGCCTTCACGGGCGCGAATTTCTCCAAGCCCGGCAAGTTCGAGCAGGCCGACGGCGGCACTGTGTTCCTCGATGAAATCGGCGACGTCCCCGGCGTGATTCAGGTCAAGCTCTTACGCGTTTTGCAGGACAAGGAATTCGAGCGTCTGGGCAGCAACAAGACGCAGCACACCGATGTCCGCGTGATCGCGGCGACGAACGTCGATCTGCGCGCGGCGCTGGAAAATGGGACTTTTCGAGAGGATTTATATTACCGTCTCAACGTCGTCCCCATGAACATTCCTCCTCTGCGCGAACGCAAGGAAGATATTCCGTATCTGGTGGATTACTTCGCCAAGAAATTCAGTGGTGAAATCAGCGAAGGCGCGATGGAACGCTTGGTCTCGTATCACTGGCCCGGCAACGTACGCGAGTTGGAGAACGTCGTGGAGCGCAGCATTTTGCTCGCGAAGGGTCCACGCGTCGAAGGCGACGAAGTGCGCATCGATATGTCGATCGGCCGCGCCCGACCTGCCGCGACCTCGGCCGATGGATTTTTGCCCGATGGCATGACGCTCGATCAGTACGAGCAGTCGCTGATCAAGGAAGCTCTAAAGCGCGCTAATGGCAATAAGAGCCACGCCGCGCGGCTGCTGGGGCTCACGCGCAACGCGCTGCGGTATCGTTTGACGCAGATGGGGATTGAATAAAGCGCTAATCCAGCGTCTTGTGCAGGAACGCCAGGACCTCCGGCCACACCTTCGCCGCGACCTCTTTGTTGAGAGTCCCTAGCGCGTTGTGCGGCGCCATGAACGCGTGCCCCGTTCCGGGATGCACGGTCAACGTTACATCTTTGCCCATCGCGCGGAGTTTGGCTTCGAGCGCCTTCGCCTTATCCGGCGGAAAGAAGTTGTCCTTCTCGGCCATGTGCCCGCTGACGGACGCCGTGAGTTTCGACCAATCCGGCTCGGCATCTCCTTGCGGGAATCCATAGAACGGAACCAGTGCCTTGATCTTGTCCGGACGATTCGCGCCGATGATGAACGCGAGCATCCCGCCCATGCAGAATCCGACGACGCCGATGCCTTTGCCCTTCACCGACGCGTGATTGGCGAGGAAATCGATCGCTCCGCTCATGTCGCGGCCCGCGCGATCGGGCGGCATGGATTGCATCAAATGCGCGGCCTTATCCATCTCATCGTGCGCGGCCAGTTCGCCGTGATAAAGATCGGGCGCAAGCGCGACGAAGCCCGCGGCGCCGAGGCGATCCGCCATCTCTTTAATACCGGAGTCGAGCCCCCACCATTCCTGAATCACGAGGAGTCCAGGACCGGAACCGGATGCGGGAGTTACGAAATAACCTGATGCGTTATGACCATTGCTGGGAAATTCGACGGTTTGTGCCATGTGGCACATCATATCGAATCTGAGTGGTCACATTGACTTTAGGTTTTGTTTCGGAGAAGTCGGCGAACGCGCCGCGCTATTTCTTGCTCCCGCGCTTCGCCAGGATGACGAGCAGGCTCGCCAGGGCGAGCAGTCCGACAACCCAGCGCAGCGCGGTCACAATGGATAACTACTGAAGCTTCGGTTTGAGGACATCGACCAATTCCTGCACGGCGCCGGCGCTCTTCTTCAAGGCGGCCTTTTCTTCGTCGCTCAGTTTGATCTCGTAAATCTTCTCGATGCCGTTCGCGCCGAGCTTCACCGGCACGCCCACGAACAGGCCGTTGATGCCGTACTCGCCTTCGAGCAGGGCCGCGCATGGCAGGATCTTCTTCTTGTCCTTAATAATGGACTCAACCATCTCCACCGCCGCGGCCGACGGAGCGTAGTACGCGCTGCCCGTCTTCAAATGCTTCACGATTTCGGCGCCGCCGTTGCGCGTGCGATCGACAATCGCGGCCAGGCGATCGGGAGCAATCAGTTCGGTGAGCGGAATGCCCGAGACGTTCGAGAGGCGCACGATCGGCACCATGGTATCGCCGTGGCCGCCGAGTACAACCGCCGTGACGTTCTCCACCGATACGTTCAGCTCGCGAGCGATAAACGTACGGAAGCGCGCCGAATCCAGCACACCGGCCATGCCGATCACGCGATTCTTCGGGAACTTCGAAACGTGATGCGCGACGGTGCACATCGCATCGAGCGGATTCGTCACCAGCACCAGGATCGCGTTCGGCGAATGCTTCACTACCTGCTCGGTAACGCTCTTCACCACTTCGTAGTTGGCCAGCAGAAGATCGTCGCGGCTCATGCCGGGCTTGCGAGCCAGGCCCGCCGTGATCACGACTACGTCGGATCCGGCCGTCGCTTCATAATCGTTGGCGCCGGTGATTTCGACGTCGTAGCCTTCGACGGGTCCCATCTGGGCCATATCGAGGCCCTTGCCCTGTGGGATGCCTTCCACAACATCCACCAGAACAACATTTCCGAGTTCTTTTGTCGCGAGGTTCACCGCGGCGCTCGCGCCGACGTTGCCCCCACCAATGACTGTAATTTTTTTGCGCATAAGTCAAATTATAGCGTGGCTCCGTCGTTCGAATGAAAACTCGACAAATGGCGGATGGCGCATTGCATGAGAATGCTCGATGCTGCGCCGGCAATCTGCCGGAAATCGTCGGGTCGTGCTTTCTGGAGTCGATATATGATCCATATATGATGCATATCGAGACGCCTCGGCTGCGACTGCGTCCCTGGATCGATGATGACTTCGAGCCGTTGGTAGCAATGTGTGCCGACCCCCGCGTCATGGAATTTTTTCCTTCGCTCTTCTCGCGGGAGGATACCGAGGCCATGTGGAAACGCATCCATGAGCACCACGCGCATTATGGCTTCGGTCCATGGGCCTTGGAGGTAGACGGAGAATTCGCGGGCTCGCTGGGGCTCAATTGGATCCTCCGATTTGAGACTCACTTCACCCCGTGCGTCGAGATCGGCTACCGATTGCGGACTGAATTCTGGGGTCGAGGCCTTGCGACCGAAGCCGGCCGGGCTGCGTTACAGTACGGCTTCGAATGCCTTGAGCTTCCGGAGATCGTCGCGTTTACCCTACTTGCCAATAAAAGATCGCGCCGCGTGATCGAGAAGATCGGCCTCGTATTCGCGGAGGAATTTGACCATCCGCTTATGGCAGAGGGTCACCCCATGCGGCGGCAGGTGCTCTATCGAATCTCACGGAGCGCTTGGGAGGCCGGACAATCTGACAAACGAGAATCGATGAGAGTGGTCACGAACCCGAAATGACTTCTCGAAAACTGTTTCAATTTAGCGCTGGTTGGTCTAGAGCAATCCACTTGCTACCGCAGCACCCGCACCGCATACCTTTCAATCGCCGGGTCCGGAGTCAATTCCGCGCCCGGCCCAACCAACTTAACCGTTAAGTTAACTCCCCTTTACTTTCATCACCCGCAATTCCACGGTACTTTCGACCAGTACTCCATCGAAGCCGCGTGTAGCTGAGTTCTGTCTATCGGAGGATTTTGCTCGCGCCCCTTCGAAGGCCTCTTCCTGTAAGAGGCCTCTTTTGTTGATCGTACGGACCGCTCGGGAGGAAACAAATCACGTGAAGTTACAGACTAGGGTTCTTTTTGCAGGATCGCCGTTGTTGTGCCTGGCTTTTTTGGGAACACTCGCTCAGCCGGCCGTCGCCGGCAGCATCGCCAACCTGGCGGCACTCGGCGCGAACGATCTGGTGGACTGGAGCCTATCCGGTTCCAATAACACGAACTCGTTCGTGACTCTCTCCACCAATGGCGTTAGCGTCACCACGGCGGAGCCCAATAGCTCCTTTGCGAATTTCATCCAGAGTCCTCCTGGCGGCTGGTTCGGAAACTTCCCGGCAGGCACCCATCTCATTTACGACCAGGGGCCGACCGGACCCATTACGTTCACCTTCGCGACCGCCATCCAGGGCTTTGGACTGACGATCGACGACGCGGGCGCCGGCAACTATACCGGAACCATTCAGGAACTCAACGGCGTGACAAGCCTTGGTTCTTTTTCAACGGGACCGTCGCCTTACGGCCTGATGTTCCTCGGGGTTCTGGATCCCAGCGCCGACATTACCTCCGTGGTGATCGGGACAGCCGGCCTCACCAACAACAGTTTCGCTTTCGGAAATCTGAGTTTGGTCGATGGCGCGACGTCCACCACGCCGGAGCCGGCCTCCATCGGCTGCGTATTCTTAGGCCTCGCAGGTCTTGGCTTGCTGGCTCGAAAACGCCGCACAACGGCAACCAACTTCACAAGGAAAATTTCATGTTCAAAATAAGCGCGCTGTTCGTATTGCTGTCGGTTGGCGCCTACGCGGGACCGATCACCTGGACTCTTCAGGGAATCACTTTCGCCGACGGAGGCACAGCGTCGGGATCGTTCGCTTACGACGCAACGGCCAACGTCTATAGCGCCATCAATATCACCACCACAACCGGCTCTCAGATTACGGGCGCAACGTATTCGTTTCTGGACCCGGCGAACATCCCGTTTGACGGACCCAGCGAGCTATTTGTCGTCACGTCGAACGCCGCCAATTTGTCAGGAACGCCATTGCTTGATTTCTATTGGTCCCCTGTACTAACAAACGCCGGTGGTACTGACAACCCCGTGACTTTGGGTAGCGCAGAAGGAATGTGCACCAGCGCTACCTGCTCTACCGTGAATCAATCACCATCGAGCTATCGGATCATGACCGGCGGATCCGTGACAACCACTCCCGCGGCCACGCCGGAACCGGCGACCTTCCTACTGGTTGGCTGCGCTTTGGGATTTCTCGAATATCGGCGACGCTCTTTTACGTTTGGCTCTCGTCGGTAGCGGAACATCTTCCTGCTTGATCGACGATACGCCGCCGCTGTCTGGGAGCAATTCGTTTGGATGACCCATTCGAGGTACCATTGCAAACAATGGCCTCTCCTTTTCACGGGGACGTGCATATTCCTGCCGCGGATGTGCTCCGGCAACTGGAACGCATTCTCTCTCACGAAAAGCTGGCGGGTTCGCCGCGTCTTTCGCGCTTCCTGCGTTTCGTCGTTCAGTCGGTGCTCGCCGGCAACACGGACAGCTTGAAGGAATATTCCATAGGCACAAACGTATTTGACCGGCGCCAGGACTTCGATCCGCGTATCGATCCCATCGTCCGCGTTCAAGCGACCAATCTCCGCATCAAACTTGGCGAATACTATTCCGGAGCCGGCCTGCAGGATCCAGTGGTCATCTCCGTTCCTAAAGGCGGGTACGTCGCTGCCTTCGCGCGTCCGGGGCAAAGCACATCGTCCGAAGACCACGAACGCGTCGATCATACGATCGCCGTTCTGCCCTTCGTCAACATGAGCTCCGATCTGGAAAATGAATATTTCAGTGATGGCCTCACTGAGGAAATCATCAACAACCTGGCGGCTGTCCCGGAGCTTAAAGTAGTGGGGCGAACGTCCGTGTTCCGCTTCAAGGGCCAGCAGCAGGATCTGCGCGACCTCGGCCGGCAGCTCCACGCGGGCGCGATCCTCGAAGGCAGCGTGCGTAAATCCGGCCAACAATTGCGCATCACGGCCCAGTTGATCGACACGAAAACGGGCCACCACCTGTGGTCGGAGTCGTGGCAGCGTGAACTGGGCGATACGTTTGCCGTGCAGGAAGAGATCGCCGCGACGGTTGCCAGGGCCCTGCTGCCGCAACTCTCGCCGCAAGCTTCTTCCCGCCGAAAACCCCGCGCCCAGGCGCACGATCTTTACATGCGCGGCCGCTTTGAACAGAATCGACTAGCGGAGGGAAGCGGCAACCTCGCGCTCGCACTTTTCGAACAAGCGATCGAAGCGGATCCGCTTTATGCGCGGGCTCACGCGGGACTGGCCGGCTACTTGCATCACCTCGCCCTGTGGGGGGTCGCGCGCCCGCATGACGTCATGCCGAAAGCGAAGGCCGCCGCGCTCAGAGCTCTGGAACTCGACGATCAACTGGCCGACGCTCATATCACGCTCGGATCAATCCAGTGCAGTTACGACTACGACTGGGAGCAGGGGCGCCGCAGCGTTGAACGCGCGCTCCACCTCGACGGCGATCTTGCCGGTTCTTACGAAGCACTCGCCATGTATGTATTGGTTCCGCGCGGCCGGCTGAGCGATTCCGTTACCGCTCTGCAGCAAGCCATTGCGAGCGACCCCTTCCGTGAGATTCCGAGATTCATGCTGGTGGCCTGTTGCAGCGCCTTGGGCGACTTCGCGGCGGCCGACGAAAACCACCGCGCGAACCCTGCCCCCACTCCCTACGCCAGCCTGGTGATGGCATCGGCTTACGAAGAAAACGGCGAGTTGGACCGCGCCATCGCCGAGCTCTCCAAGGTCGCCGCTGTATGCCCGGGCATCTACGGCACCTCGGTCGAGTTTTGCCGGATGTACACAAAAAAGGGCTGGACGGATAAGGCTCAGGCCGAACTAGAGGTCCTGTTGGAATTGGCCCGGACGCGCTACGTTCCCGCAACCGAGGTGGCGATGGCCTACCTCGGAATGGGCAATGTGGCGCAAGGACTCGCGTGGCTGGAAACAGCGGTCGAAGAACGAACCGTTCGTCTGTGGCATCTCCCGAGCGATATTCGCTATAGGGCGATCCGCCAGAACCCGGCCTATCGCGACATTCTCCATCGCATCGGCCTGCAGCCCGTAGAAGTTCGCTAATCACAGATCGCGAGCGGCGTTCTTAGTTGATGCCACGGCCCAGTCCGCCGCGCTGTTATCCTATTAGTCAGTGCAGATCTCCATCGTCGTTCCTATCCATAACGAAGAGCCGTCCATTCTGCCTCTCTATGACCGCCTGACGGCCGTGATGGAGAAAGTCCGCAAGCCCTACGAAATTCTCTTTGTCGACGACGCCTCCACCGATCGCAGTTTCGATCTGCTCGCCAATCTCGTCGAAACCGACGGACGCTTGAAAGTGATCCGCCTGCGCCGCAACTTCGGACAGACCGCCGCGCTCGCCGCGGGATTCGACGAAGCGCAAGGCAGCGTGATTATTTCGCTCGACGGCGATTTGCAGCATGCGCCCGAGGATATTCCGGCGCTGCTCGAAAAAATCGAAGAAGGTTACGACATCGCCAGCGGCTGGCGCAAGAATCGCGTGGATAACGCGGTCACGCGCAAGATCCCTTCGCGGATCGCGAATTGGCTGATCGCCAAAGTTTCCGGCGTGGAGCTCCGCGACTTCGGGACTACTTTCAAAGCGTATCGCGCGGAAATTCTCAAGGACGTCAACCTCTACGGCGAGTTGCACCGCTTCATCCCGGCGCTCGCGAGCCTCTACGGCGCGCGCATTGCCGAAGTGCCGATCAGGAACATCGAGCGTCCCGTAGGCGCGTCGCATTATGGTCTCAGCCGGACATTCCGTGTGATGTTTGATATCTTCACGATCTGGTTCCTGCTGAAATATTTCACACGTCCCATGCACTTTTTCGGCAAGTGGGGCTTAATCAACGCGACGATCGGCGGCGGAATTCTCACCTGGATGGCGGGCGAAAAGATTTTCATCGGCGGCGATATTATTCAGGAGCACGGGCCTCTCATGATGCTCGGCGCGATCGCGCTGCTCACCGGCGTCATGCTCTTCTGCACCGGCCTGCTCGGCGAAGTTCTCACGCGCACCTATTACGAAAGCCAGGGACGCCGCATTTACGCCGTGCGCGAAATCCGCACGCGCCGCGAAACCCAGGCAGCCGGCGGCGGAGCGCGCCCCTAATCTTCCGGACTCGCCGATGGGACCCGCGCCGCAGTCCAAGATCTCGGCCGTCATTTTCGATTTCGGCGGCGTGCTTTGTTTCCCACCTCACGAATCTCAATGGCAGGAAGCGGCTTCCTTCTGCGGAGCGGATCGCAAAGAATTTGAAATCGCTTTTTGGGAAGATCGCGACACCTACGATGCCGGCGCCAACGCGCGCGCCTACTGGAGAAGCATCGGCACGCGTCTCGGCCTCGCGTTCGACGAACAGACGATCGATGGACTGCTGGAACGCGAGATCCAGTTCTGGAGCCGTTTCGATCATCGCCTGCTGAACTGGGCCGCCGATCTGCGCGCCGCGGGTTATCGCACCGGCATCCTCTCCAATTTGCCGCGGCCCTTGGGCCAACGCCTGCGAACGCTGCCCGGATTCCTGCAACATTTCGACGAAGTGACGTTTTCCTACGAATTGGGCGTCGTCAAACCGGACCTGGCGATTTACCAGCGCGCCATCGCCGGCTTGCAACGCGATCCCGGGGAGGCTCTGTTTCTGGACGATCGCGCGGCGAACGTCGAAGGCGCGCGCGCCGTGGGACTCGTCGCCGAACCGTTCACCACGTGGGAAGATTTTCTCGCCGAGATGCCGTGGAAGCACGGCCTGCCCGTGCCGAGGCCCTGACGGCACGGCAAATTCTTTTCGTCCGCTTTTTCGTCTCGCGGCTGCGCGGCCTCATCCTGCTACAATCCGGGTAGGACCACGGCCTTATGAATCTTCCTTCCGGCCTTCCCCAAACACTCGGCGCTTTAAAGGCGTCCCCGAAATATGCCCCGCACCTGCAAACGACGCGCAGCGTGAAAGACGAACTGCGCGAGAACCTGATCCGCAAGCTCGAAAAGAAGAAGCCGCTGTTCCCCGGCATCGTCGGCTATGAAGACACCGTCGCGCCGCAGGTGGTGAACGCGGTGCTCTCGAAGCACAACTTCATTCTGCTGGGCTTGCGCGGGCAGGCGAAAACCCGGCTGATCCGCATGCTGACCACGCTGCTCGACGAGCACGTGCCCTACATCGCCGGCTGCGAAATTCACGACGATCCGCGCGCGCCCATCTGCAAGCCCTGCCGCGATAAGGTCGCCAAGCTCGGCGACGACACGCCCATCGCCTGGCTTTCGCGCGACGAGCGTTACGTGGAAAAACTCGCCACACCCGACGTCACGATTGCCGACATGATCGGCGACATCGATCCCATTAAAGCCGCGCGCACGGGTGAAGCCATTTCGAGCGAGCTCACCGTACACTACGGCCTGCTGCCGCGCGCCAATCGCGGCATCTTCGCGATCAACGAGCTTCCCGATCTTGCCGGCAAAATTCAGGTCGGCCTCTTCAACATCATGCAGGAGGGCGACGTCCAGATTAAGGGCTACCCCGTGCGCCTGCCTCTCGACGTGATGATGGTGTTCACCGCCAATCCCGAGGATTACACCGCGCGCGGGAAAATCATCACGCCGTTGAAAGACCGCATCGGCAGCGAGATCCGCACGCACTATCCCGCGACGCTTGATCACGGCATTGAGATCACCGCGCAGGAAGCCTGGACCGATCGTAAATCGCCCGCCGAGCTGCGCATTCCGCGCTACATTCGCGAGGTGATCGAGCAGGTGGCTTTCTCGGCGCGCGACGACAAGCGCGTCGACAAGCGTTCCGGCGTCAGCCAGCGCCTGCCGATTTCCGTGCTGGAAAATGTCTCCTCCAACGCGGAGCGTCGAGCCTTAGTCGCTGGAGAAAAGGTGGCCGTGCCGCGCGTTCTGGACGTGTATGCCGCTCTTCCCTCCATCACCGGAAAGCTGGAGCTCGAATACGAAGGCGAACTCAAAGGCGGCGACGCCGTGGCGCGAGAAATCATTCGCATGGCCGTCGGCAAAGTATTCACGTCCTATTTCGATGGCGAGAATCTGTCTAGCATCGTGCAGTGGTTTGAGCTCGGCGGCTCGCTGAAACTCGACGAGACGCAATCGTCCGCGGCCATGGTGAAGGAACTGAACGGCATCCAGGGTTTGATGGAAAAGACCAAGCTGCTGGGACTCGGCGTCAGCGAACCCGATGCCGTGCGCGCCGCCGCCGCCGAATTTATTTTGGAAGGGCTGTACGCGCACAAGCGCATCAGCCGTAATGAGGAGTTGGTTTACGTCGCGGGCGAACGCCGCCGCGAACCACCGGATGAAGGGCGCGCGAAAGCTCGCCGCCAGTTTCAATAAGAACGGGTTGAGCAAGGCGGGTTGAGTCAGAAGGAAGCACGCATATGAAAAGCGTCCGCTATTCGCGCTACACCGACGAGGACCTGGGCCTCAGCGCCGAAGATCTGCTGCAGGCGCTCGCGGATTTTTTCCTCGAAAGCGGTTTCGACAATCCTTACATGCAGTTTGGCGAGATGAACGAACACTCGCTCGAAGCGCTGAAACGGGCCATTGAAGAAGCGCTCGCGCGCGGCGACAATTTCGATCCCGAGCGCGCCCAGCAGATTCAGCAGGCGCTCGAAAACATGTCGCCGGAGCAGATGGACCAGCTCTTAAATCAAATGGTCCAGAAGCTGGTCGACGAAGGCTATATCACGACCGAGCCGGGACAGGCCGGGCAAGGCGGCGACGGCGAAAGCAAGGTGCAAGTCAAAATCACTGACAAGAGCGTCGATTTCCTGGGGTTTAAGACGCTGAAGGATCTGCTCGGATCGCTCGGGCATTCCAGTTTCGGCGCGCATGATACGCGCGACATGGCGACGGGCGTGGAGGCGAGCGGCGCGGCCAAGCCTTACGAATTCGGCGACGTTCTCAATCTGGACGTCGGTCAGACTTTGTTCTCGGCATTGCAGCGCGAAGGCCTGAAGCTGCCGCTCAACCTGGAATACAGCGACCTGCACGTGCATCAGAGCGAGTATCAAAGCTCCTGCGCCACGGTCGTGATGCTGGATTGCTCGCACAGCATGATCCTCTATGGCGAAGATCGCTTCACGCCTGCCAAGAAGGTCGCGCTCGCGCTCGCGCATCTGATCCGCACGCAATATCCCGGCGATTCGCTGCGCTGCGTGCTATTCCACGACACAGCCGAGGAGCTGCGCATCGAAGAATTAGCGCGCGTGCAGGTGGGTCCTTATTACACGAACACGCGCGACGGCCTGATCCTGGCCCAGCGTCTGCTGGCGCAAGAAAAGAAGGACATGAAGCAGATCGTGATGATCACGGACGGCAAGCCGAGCGCGCTCACGCTCGACGACGGGCGCATTTATAAGAACGCCTTCGGGCTCGATCCGCTTGTCATCAGCAAGACGCTCGAAGAAGTGAGCCGCTGCAAGCGCCAGGGCATCATGATCAACACGTTCATGCTGGCAAGCGACTACGGCCTCATCAATTTCATCCAGAAAGTCACCGAGCTGTGCCGCGGCAAAGCGTACTTCACCACGCCTTACACGCTGGGCCAGTATTTATTGATGGATTACATGAATCGCAAGACGCGGACGATTCACTAGCGCACGGGGTTACTTCCGAGCAGGACGCCGTGCCGGAACCCCCGCAAGCATGCCTTCAATGCTGATGTCTTCGTCGATCTCCGGCCAGCGGACTCCCCGGCCGCTCCCCAAGATCTCGAATTTCTTGCGCTGCTCCGGCGTCGCATCAGACAATCTCCAGGACCAACTGAGCGGCACGCTGATCGTGCGGCCGTCGGTTAGGCAAGCGGTGATCGCATCTTCGGTAATGGTTACACCTTTGATTCTCGGATCCGCACTAATCGCAATGCTCATGCCATGCCTCCACGATGCGCGCCTTGTTCGCCTGCACCACACTCCGAATTCGATTGAGTTCCGTAGCGGAGTAACCGTCGTTGCTCGCCAGAACCAGCGGCTCCAGCCAGAACTTGCATAGGCGATCCTCCCTCTGTACGTGAACGTGCCGAGGTTCGTTGCAATCGAAGCTGTAGAAGAACAGCCGATACGGCCCCACGACGTTCTTGATGGTCGGCATTCCGCTCCCGCATCAATTCTATTATCCGACTACTCCACGAGACGCGCCGAAGCAGCCCATGCATAAACGCAAGAGGAGTGAATTTTTGACGAAAATGAAGAGGCTTCCGCCAGTCCGCTCAGCGCCCCATCACGCCTTCCACCGCTGCGACGATCGTACAAATCGCGGTATGGGCTAAGATGCCGTAATGGATCCAGCGGCGTGTGTAGCGGATGACCAGGTAGACGTCGGACATAGGAGGCGTTCCTTGCGGAACTTGTCTACTATGCCTCAGCAACCGCCACTAGGACCAATAGGCCACACCCCGGTTTCCTAGTAGTAAGGTGGCAAAAAAGTCCCAGTACCGGATTGAGAGCCATGCAGGGGAAAACCGAGGAGGATCGAAACGCCTACAAGAGGGGGAAAAGATGTTCTAAACAAAAAACCCCTCTGTTGCAACTTGCACAAACGACTGAAGGAGCGGTTGCAAAACTTTTGACCGGCTCCCGCAAGCACGCGCTA
>Ga0182030_10007148_pt1 | contig 23386 bp, 17 predicted proteins | sample 812S3MmetaG_FD_121299 | JGI IMG/M metagenome (GOLD analysis project Ga0182030, IMG submission 121299) | Permafrost microbial communities from Stordalen Mire, Sweden - 812S3M metaG (Illumina Assembly) | ecosystem: Environmental > Terrestrial > Soil > Wetlands > Permafrost | place: Sweden...
CGGGGGAAGCAAATACGCCTGTTCCGGGCTGTAAACCTTGAATCGCGACATACTTCTTTTGTCGCCCAAACACGCTGTGAATTACAAGTGCCTTGTGTAGTTCTCACGCAGACACTAAAGCCCGTCCTTTATTTTGAGGCATTTGCGGCCCGACTGAAGTCGTGCCCTGACTTAAAGATTGATCGGGAACCATTTTATAATCAGGAACATTCAATGGGTTATCGAATTTTTGTGCTAATTCTGTGCTTCACCGAATCGCAAGGCTTCAGCGAACATCCTGCATAGGCGGTTCGTGTTACAACATCAAAGCATGAGACTCCAAGGTATGAAACTTCGAGCAATATCGGTTCTACTCGCGTCCATCTTGTCCTGCGGGAGTGCTGCGGCTCAGAGGCCCACTTCAACGGGTGCCGAGCCTCCCGAACATTTTATGAGAAGGGTCCTTGAGCTAGCGAAAACCGCCCGAGGCATTGAAATCTTGGACTCGAGCGAAAGTGTCTATTCTCCCGATCTTCTCGATGCGATGTTTGGCGAAGGATGTTTTACCGCTCATCGAGCTTGCTTATTCGACCATCTGGTGTGGGCCAGAATTTGTGGTTGTCGTTACTTCCCGGAGGACGTGAAAAAGAAGCATGACCCGTTATGCGGATGCCCTGCCAAGCTTAGATTCTCGGGGCTTTCAGTGGCCGAAGCAACCTATAAAAGTGCCGAGGTCTCTGCCCTATTGAATCTTGAGCCGAACGGGCAAAGCAAGGTCTCTTGGCACTTGGTGATGACTTCCAAAGGCTGGCGAGTCGACGATGTATCCACTTCAGACTTTCCAAGTCTCAAGGCGAGAATGTCTGCAGAATCCACTTCTCGCTGAATCAGTCCCCTGGAATGATCTATGGTCCGCAGACGCGGTGACGCCCATATAGTCGCCAATTTTGAAGTATCGGTCCGAAGCGCACAGCCACAAGCGCACGGATTTTGTGCTAATTTGTGCTTGGAGTTGGGACTTCATGCAATTCTCGGACTTCTAGGACATTGAAGAATCAATAACTTATTTGTTTTCAAAGGCCTCTTTTGTCGTGCCCTGTTACAAAACTTCTAAATACCCCGCCCATATTGAGTTTTTCCGCAGCCTGTCAAGCCCGGGACCACGGTCGCTTTGCGAGTTGAGGGTGGTCGTGTCGTCCTCGATCCGGAGAGCCTAGCGGAGAAGTTGCGCCGGATCAAACAGATGCGAGGGTACACGGCAGGCTTGCCCGCTGGGACTGACATGCTGCTCGAAGACTGGCGGCTTGAGCGTGAGCGCGAATTGACTGAAGAGGGCTGGTAGAGCGTCAGACAACTCGCTGTATGGAAGATTACTAGCGGAGCCGTCGACGCACGTTCATCCGCAGCAGCGCGTCCATAGTTGCTCGATGTAGGTATCGGTCATGCCGGCGATGTAATCGGCTACGGTGCGGGCGAGTCCTTCGGTGGGAATCTGGGCCTGGTGGTCCTGAGGCATGAGGGCGGGCTCGGCGATGAGCGCGGCGAAGAGATCCAACACAACTTTTTCGGAGTGGTTGTGGACCTCTTCCATGCCGGGTGAGTTGTAAAAGCTGTCGTAGAGGAATTTCTTGGTCGCGGCGCGGTCCGATTCCATTCGCGGACTGAGGGCGGCGAGGCGTTCAGGCGCATGGCGAACTTCGCCGAGGGTGGTTGCCTGGAGCGCGGCTACGCGGGCGCATACTGCGTGCAACAAGTCAGAGACAAATGCGTTGAGCAGCCGGCGCAGGGCGTCGTAGACGGCCAGACGTGGGGCGGCGGCGGGATAGCGCTCGAGCGCCGCGTCATGGAAGCCGCGGAAGAGCGGAACCGATTCGCGCACCTGGTCGAGCGATAGAATGCCGGAGTCGAGCCCGTCGTCGAGGTCGGCGGTAAGGTAGGCGATTTCGTCGGCCAGGTCGATGATTTGGGCTTCGAGGGGCGGAAACTCAGGAAGAGAATATTCGGCTAGTTCTGGATGCTGGGCGAGGGAGTAGTCGCGGGAGTGCTTGACGATGCCTTCGCGGACGCCGAGGGTGAGATTGAGTCCGCGAAAGGCCGGATAGCGCTCTTCAAACCAGGTGACGATGCGCAGGGCATGGAGGTTGTGGTCGAAGCTCAACAAGTGGACCTGGAGGGCGCGGTCGAGAGCTTTTTCGCCGGCATGGCCGAAGGGCGGATGGCCGATGTCGTGGACCAGGGCAAGGGCCTCGGCCAGTTCTACGTTGAGGCCCAGAGCGCCGGCCAGGGTGCGTGAGATCTGAGTGACTTCAAGGGTGTGGGTGAGGCGGCTGCGGAAGTGATCGCCGGGCGCGTCGCCGGGACGGCGGGTGAAGACCTGGGTTTTGCCGGCCAGGCGGCGGAAGGCGCGCGCATGCAGAATGCGGGCGGCATCGCGGGCGAAGGGAGTGCGGTAGGCATGGGGCGGCTCAGCATGGGTGCGCTGCGCGAGTTCGCTGTCCTGGTTGCCGCGGACGGCAATTCCGGGCGGCAGAGGGTGGGCGGATTCAGTCGACGGGTCAGTCATTCCATTGGCCTGCGAACAGGAATTCAAGCTGCGGGTTCACGATTGGTTATACCGCAGTGGGGGATGGGGACGCTCAACCGGGGTCGTTGTGTGCCGGAAATCACCGTAGCGGGCAACTTCGGGCTGTTATTCATCTTCAATACACTGGGATTGGACAACGCCGAATTCAGAGAGTACGATTTGCCGAAATTTTGAAATTGCCGGCGGCGTGCCGTTTTTTTGCGCCGGCCCCAAAAATGGTTCAAGTTTTGACTGGAGGTACAGATGAAAACGATCAAGAGAGCGGCCTCAGCAGTGCTGGCGGTGGCGGTTGCATTCACTTCGGGATGCGGGCAAAGGCACTCCCTCAAGGAAGTCTATTACATGGTGGGGTTCAGCATGTCCCTTCCTTATTGGCAGACGGCGGTGGCTGGATTCAACCACGCCGCGGCGCAATACGGAGTGACGGCGAAGGTAGTGGGACCCGAAAACCGCGATGCCCAGGCTGAGCTGGTGGAACTTCAGAATGCAATTGCGGCCAAGCCGGCGGGGATCCTGGTTTCGGCGGCCGACGCGTCGGTGATCCAGCCGGGGATCGATGCGGCAGTGGCAGCGGGAATCCCGGTGGTCACCATGGATTCCGATGCGGCGGGCAGCAAGAGGCTGTTCTTCATCGGCACCAACAATCTCGAAGCCGGGCGGCTGGGCGGACGCCGCGTGGTGGAGAAGCTGGGCGGCAAGGGCAACGTGGTGGTGTTTACGCTGATTGGGCAGCCGAATACGGAAGAGCGGCTGAAGGGAATCAAGGACGTATTCTCCACGCATCCCGACGTCAAGATCGTGGATGTGGTGGACATTGCGGGCGATACGAATGCCGCGTTCGACAAGACCCAGGTATTCATGGCGCAGACCGGGGCCAAGAAGATCGACGCGTTTGTGTGCCTTGAATCGGCGTCGGGAAAGATCGTGTCGGATGCGGTGAAGCGCACGGGCGCAACGGATCGGCTGCTGGTGGCGTGGGACGTGAACCAGGATACGCTGGACGGGATCAAGGCGGGGACCATCGATTCGACGATCGCGCAGAAGCCTTACACGATGGGCTACATCGGGCTGAAGGCGCTGGACGAGGTGTTTCACGATCAGCCCGTACAGCTCAACAAGGATTACACCAGCGACTCGTTTGCGCCGTTTCCGGTGTTTGTGGATACCGGGACCTCGCTGGTGGACAAGAGCAACGTAGACCTTTACATTGCTTCGGCGCAGCAGGGAACGAAGTAGGGAACTGCGAGAAGCAGAGACGGCAACGGCGGCTTTCCTGGTTGAGGAGAGCCGCCGTTGTTTTGGAATGCGAGAGTGGCGCGGGACGCTTATTCAATTAGGAAAACCGCCGGCTTTGCCGGTGTGGAAGTAGAAGTTAGACTTTTTGGGGAGTCGCACCCGGATTGTGTTTTTCTGTCCTTCCTCAAAAAAGCGTTGGAGGGTGGGCGCCGTCCCTACGGGACTCCGGATGAATTGTTTGTTTTGCCAACCCCACGCTTCCACCCCAAGAAACAAAGGCCGTTTCTTGGGGACCCCGGTGAAGCGCGGGGCTAACAACCGCTGCGCCTACGGCGCGGGTGCGGGGCCGCTCTCGACATGGAGCGCCAAAACACAGGCCCCTTTGAGGGGCTACCTTCCATAAAGCCCCCGGATCTGCCGGAGGAGGTTTATTCCGGTTTGGGCTGGCCGATGTTGCTTTCTTCCTTGGCCAGCTTGACGCGGGCGCTTTCCAGTTTTTTCTGGACCTTGGTTACGTCGCCGGGCTCAATGTCGGCTGGAGAGGACTTGGCGAATTCGGCGAGGGATAGCTCCCATTGCGCGGCCGCGAGGCGGATGCGGTTGGTTTTCTCATACAGGTCTCCCAGGTGCTCGTGGACGGTGGGATCGGTCTGATCGCGTTCAACGGCCTGGCGCAGATTATCCTCGGCCAGTTCATATTCGCCGAGCTTGAAATAGACCCAGCCCAGGGAATCGAGGTAAGCGCCGTTCTGGGGCTCGATATCCACGGCCTTGCGGATGAGCTTGAGGGCTTCGGGAAGGCGGACGCCCTTGTCGGCGAGCATGTAGCCGAGGTAGTTGAGGGTCATGGCGTTGTCTTTGTCGAGATCGAGCGCCTGGCGGAAGAACTGCTCGGCCTGATCCATGTGTTTCTGGCGGTCGGCGAGCTCTCCTCTCAGGAAGAGCAGGTAGAGGCGGTCTTCCTTTTTGGTGGACAGCGGCTCGGCTTTGTTGAAGGCATCGTCGGCATCTTTCCAGCGGCGCAGGCGGACATCCATCTGGCCAATCGCGAACCACACGCTGCGGTCATCGGCGGAGTTGTTGAGCATGGCTTTGGCCATGGCCAGCCCTTCATCGACTTTGCCCTGGTCAGCCAGCTCTCCGGCCAGCATCAGCTTGAGGTCGCGGTTCTTGGGATCGGCGTCGACTGCCTTCCGGGAGACTTCAATGGCCTTGTCGTACTGCCTGGCGTCACGCCAGGCGTCCACCTGGCCCTGGTAGCCGCGCGCCGCGCTGTCGCCGCCCATGTCAATCATCTTCTGGTAAGTGGCGAGGGCCAGATCGATCTTGTTCTGCTCGAGATAAACCGCGCCGAGACGCTCGAGGAAGATGCTGCGGTTGTTCTTCTCTTCGTCGGTATAGGCGCCGTTGGCGTGGGAGGCGACGTCCACCATGCTCTGGTAGGCCTGGGCAGCCTCGTCGAAGCGGCCCATGGCGTCAAGCAGCATGCCCTCGTTAAAGCCGGCCTCAAGGGAGGTGGGGTCGATCTTCAAGGCTTTTTGCACGCTGGCCAGCGCTTCCTCGTATTTGCCCTGGCGGCGGAGGATTTCGGAGATATGGATGAACGGCTCGTTGTTTTCCGGGTCGGCCTCGGCAAGCTGCCGGTACTGCTTGAGGGCTTCGTCGTATTGCTCGTTGTTGAACAGGGCCTGGGCGAGCGCATCCACGGTGCGGAGATCGCCGGGTTCAAGGTCCGCGGCGCGCCGATAGGCGGCAATAGCGTCCTTGGGCTGTTTCAACTGGTCATAGGCCGCGCCGAGCGTGAACTCCATTTTTGGGGTGCGGTCGGACTCGGGGACGGCCTGAATTATCTTGACGGCATGGCCGATGTCGCCGCTTTCGACGTAGAGGCGGGCGAGGTTGAGCACCACATCTTCCGATTCGGGCTCGATTGCCTGGGCGGTCTTGAACTCTTCCTCAGCCTTGAGGGGCAGGTGCTTGACGGTGTAGAGCTGACCGAGGACCATGCGGTCTTCAACGCTTTTGGGTTGCAAGGCGACGATCTTTTCGAACTCGGCGATGGCCTGGTCGAGCACATTGCCGGAGGGCGAGGCGGAGGAGACGCCGTTTTGGGTTTCGCCGAGCTGGCGGAGGTAGATGCGTCCCAGCAGCTTGTGGGCGTCGATATTGTTGGGCGCGGATTTGAGCAGGGTGTGGGCGGTGACTTCAGCTTCGTGCACGTGTCCGGTGCGGAAGTAAAGGTCGGCCAAGGCGTTGTTGAGGCCGGGAGAGTCGGGATCGGCGTTGAGGGCGAGCTTGTATTCCTCAATGGCTCGAGTGACGTCGTCGGGGTGGCCTCCGGTGATGGCGTCATCCTCGTAAGTGGTGGCCAAAGCCATGTGATAGTAGGCCTGGGCACGGTCAGACGCGGAAGTGCCGTACGGGCGGAGCTGGATGGCCGCGACATGCTCGGTCGGCGCCTTGGCTGGAGCCTGTGGAGCGGTGGTATCGGGGGCGAGGGCAGGGGGCGTGGCGGGGGCAGGTGGCGTGGATTGAGCGTACGCAAGAGCCGCGGGCACGAGAAGGAGGAAGGCGGCGGCAAAGTTGAGCCACGAGGTCGGCGAAGGGTCTTTTTTTGTCATCATTCAGGGGATTCCGGGTACTTTTGGCTTTGCGGACGGGAAAAGTACCGATCCGAAGAGCCGAAAGGGAGCACAGGCAGCCTATAGGAGCAACTCTGCCTGCTATTAAGACGATTTTACAGGCGATTAGTCGCAAATGTGCGACGGATTGCGGGAATTCAGGGGATTATCAGCGAGTCAGCGAGTTAGCGAGTCAGCGGGTTGGTGAGTTAGCGGGTTGGCGTGGGCCATTCAATGGCGGAAGTGGCGGATGCCGGTGAAGACCATGGCCATGCCAAGGCGGTCGGCGGCGGCGATGACCTTGTCATCGTTTACTGAGCCGCCGGGTTGGATGACGGCGGTTGCGCCGGCCTGAGAGACGGTTTCAAGGCCGTCGGGGAAGGGGAAAAAGGCGTCGGAGGCGGCGACGCATCCATCGAGCGGGAGGACGGCTTTCATGGCGCCGAAGCGGGCGGCGTCGACGCGGCTCATCTGGCCGGCTCCGACGCCGAGGGTCTGGCCATCGCGGGCGTAGACAATGGCGTTGGATTTCACATGCTTGCATACGCGCCAGGCGAAGAGCAGGCTGCGCAGTTCTTCGGTGGAGGGCGGACGCCAGGTGACGACTTTGAGCTCCGACTCGGTAACGCGGAGGGTATCGGCGTCCTGAAGCAGCAGACCGCCGGAGACCTGCTTGACGACGGGGCGCGCGGGCGCGGCCAGGACTTCGACCAGGCGGAGATTCTTTTTAGCGGCGAAACGCTCGCGGGCCTGGGGCGTGAAGGCAGGCGCGGCGATGGCTTCGACAAAGAGCTTGGCAATCTCCTCGGCCGCGGCGGCGTCTACTTCGCGGTTGACGCCGATAACTCCGCCGAAGGCCGAGACGGGGTCGCAGGCGAGGGCTTTCCGGTACGCCTCGAGGACGGTGACGCCGGTAGCGGCACCGCAGGGGTTGGTGTGCTTGACGATGGCCACGGCGGCCGGGTTCGATTCGCCGGACGGGAATTCCTGAACCAGTTCCCAGCAGGCGTCGAGGTCGACGAGATTGTTGAAGCTGAGTTCTTTGCCCTGCAACTGCGTGGAGCCGGCAATCCCCCGACCTGTGCCATCGGAATAGAGGGCGGCGCGCTGGTGGGGATTTTCGCCGTAGCGGAGGGTTTGGGCGAGCGGGAAGTTGATGCGCAGGGCGGCGGGCAGGGCGACAGCGTCGAATGCGACGGGCGAATCCGGAGCGGGAGCAGCGGCGATGCGGTCGAGGGTGTTGGCGATGGCAGTGTCGTAGACGGCGGTGAGCGCGAAGGCCTGTCGAGCCAGACGCCAGCGGGTTTCGCGGCTCAGGGCCGCGGCGTGGGTGCTTTTCATCTCCTGGATGAGATCGGGGTAGTCCGAAACGCGGGTCACGATGGCGACGTCTTCGAAGTTCTTGGCGGCGGAACGGACCATGGAGGGTCCGCCGATGTCGATGTTCTCGATAAGATGGCCGAATGGCACGCGGGGCAGAGCAGCGGTTTTCTCGAAGGCGTAGAGATTCACGACCACCATGTCAATGGGCTCAATGCCGTGGGCGGCTACGGCGGCTTCGTGCTCGGGATTGCCGCGGACGTAGAGCAATCCGCCGTGGACGCGCGGATGGAGGGTCTTTACGCGGCCGTCGAGCATCTCGGGAAAGCCGGTGAGGTCGCTGATGTCCTTGACCTTGAGGCCTGCATCACGGAGGGCGCGGGCGGTGCCGCCGGTGGAGATCAGCTCCACTCCGAAACTGGCCAGCGCCTTGGCAAACGCCGCGAGGCCGGTTTTATCAGTCACGCTGAGCAATGCGCGCCGAATCTGTTTTGTGCCGCTTTCTGGATGCACCTTTCCGCTCCTTCAAGAAGGATCCGCGCAATCGGCGCAGACCAAACACCAGACTACAACCAAAGGCCGGGGACGACGATTGGCGGGAATGGGCCGGCTTGAAGAGTCTCTCCCTCAGGGCAAGGAAAGGCTGCTGAAAAGGCGGGAATTGGGGTGGAGCTGGTGGAAGGCGTGCTTCCGGGGCTAAAGCCCGCGCTGCTTATGTTGGCTATCTGCGGGGGTTGAAACCCCCGCCTCCCTCCGGGCTGGGCTGCATTTCTCACAGACGGCTCGAAAACCCAGAATTCAGGGTCTGGCGAAGTCTCTGAGGGCCAGGAGGCCCTCAGAACAGCCGGTCTGGAGACCGGCGCTACGATTTTTCGCCGCCTGTGAGAAATGCGGACTAGAGCTTTTGCGCAGGCTGTGAGGCCCGTGCCGTTCACGCTGACGCCTGCGCGGAGGTTTGGCCAACCCAGCGGATCAAAATGCATTAAAGTGAAGATATGGGCAGCAATCCCCCCGATTACTCACCCCACGGACAGGAATCCCTGGGACGAGTCCCCGCAGGCGAGCCGGAGATTCTGCCTCCGGATGGCAGGTATGTGCCGCCGGCCGGTTACGCACCGCCTCCGCAGCCCGCGCGCAAGCGGCCTATGTGGGCTGTTGCTCCGGCCACGTATCTGCTGGTGGGGATCAACTGTGCGGTGTTTCTGTTGATGGTGGCCAGAGGGATCAGCCCACTGAGCCCGACGGTAGACCAGTTGATCAACTGGGGCGCGAACAATGCCGGTTACGTGCTGCTCGGCGACCAGTGGTGGCGAATCGTGACCGCCATGTTCCTGCACGTCGGCATTCTTCACCTGGCCACCAACATGTGGTGCCTTTGGAACCTGGGGCTGCTGGCCGAGCCGCTGATGGGCTCGCTGGGCGTTCTGGCGGTCTACATCCTTACCGGCGCGGCTGGGAATCTGCTTTCCACGCTTGTGAACTGGCAAAAATTCAGCGACTCGAATGTTTTTCCTGCCGGCGCGGGAGCTTCAGGAGCCGTGTTCGGGATTGCCGGGGCATTGATCGTTTTGCTGGCTTCAAAACGGTTGCCGGTGCCGCCCTCGGAGCTGAAAAAGCTGCGCAGGTCGGTGATCTACTTTGCCGCCATCAACCTGTTTATCGGCTTCTCGATCAGCGCCGGGACAGCGGTGATGGGCAAAGGGCTGAACATCGACAACATGGCTCACCTGGGCGGATTCGCCTGTGGGCTGTTGTTTGCGGCTCCAATGGTGCCGCGCGTCGGCTCGCCGCGCAGGACGTTCGATCTCCGGTTGCGAGGGTCCATGGCGATGGTTACGGGATTGCTGGTGCTATTCGGGTTCTTCCTGGCGCATTTCGCGCAGGGCTGAGAGCGGATGGAAGGCGATCGGCAGAGCGTCCATCGCTGAACAGCGAGGATGGTTATGCGAATGAAGTGGTGCTGGGCGGCATTGTTGCCGGCAATCGTGGCGGCGTGCGGGGTGTGGGCATTTGCGGCCGAGGAGCCGGTGAAGATCATCGCCAGCCAGGGAGCGAAGATCCACACGCCGTCGGGCGATGCGGTGATTCCGCTGGACATTTCGCTGGACTGGTCGAAGCCGCAGCCGGGGATTACGCGAGCGGTGATTCTGCTGCACGGCAAGGGCCGGGATGTGGATGGCTACTATCGCGGGCTGGAGCAATCGGCGCACGAGGCCGGCAGGGCAGCGGCGGGCAGCATCCTGATCGCGCCGCAATTTCTGAATGAGGACGATGTGGAGGCGCATGGGTTGCCGCGCGAGGTGGTGCGCTGGCGGACGGGCGCGTGGGAGGCGGGCGGGCCGGCGCTGGGACCGGCGGGAATCAGCGCGTACGAGGTACTGGATGCGCTGCTGCTGCGCCTGGCGGACAGGACGATGTTTCCGGACCTGAAGGATATTGTGCTGGCGGGGCACTCGGGCGGCGGGCAGGCAGTGCAGCGATACGCGGTGGTGGGGACGGCCGCGGCCAAGGTTGAGGCCGAGGGAATCCATGTGCGGTTTGTGATTGCGAACCCTTCGTCGTATTTGTATTTCAGCGACGAACGGCCGGGGCCGCATGGATTCGGATGCAGTGGGTGGGACCGATGGAAGTATGGGACGCGCGGCGCTCCGGAGTATGTGCAGTTGACCAAGGCGCGCGGGTGGGCGGAGATGGAGGCCGATTATGCGAAGGCCGACGTGGTCTACCTGATGGGCGACGAGGACATTGACCCGCGGCAGAAAGACCTGGACATTTCCTGCGCGGGCGAAGCGGAGGGACCGACGCGTCTGGCGCGCGGAGAAGCCTATTTTGCGTATCTCAAGGCGCGGCATCCGGCAGATTGGGGACAGCGGATGTGGCTGGTGGAGGGGGTGGCGCATTCCGGGCCGAAGATGGTGGAATCCGAGTGCGGCGTGAAGGCGCTGTTTGCGACGGGCGTCTGCAAAGATCAATAGCGCGCCCGGCGCTTGATGCGGGCGTGAAAGGGACCGTTGCGAAGAACGGATGCGAACCGTTGGTTACCGGACCGCGGTGGCGGCGAACTTTTTGACCATGGCCAGCAACAGCTTGCGGTCGCTCTCGTTCAGATTTGAAGAATAGCGGCGAATCTGGGTGAGGAAGCGCAGTTCTTCGTCAGAGAGCTTTTGGGTATTGAACTGGCGACCGAGCGAATCGTCCGAGAAAAACTGGGCGATGGACAGGTCAAGCGACTGGGCGATCTTCGATAGAGTGTCGAGCGAAGGCACGGTGTGGCCGTTTTCCACGCGAGAGAGATAACAGCGCAGCAAGCCGGTCTTCTTTTCGATGTCTCCCTGGGAGAGCCCCTTCTGGAGCCTGTAAGCGCGAATGGTTGTTCCGATCTTCATGGGGTTGGCGGGTCCTGTCCGATGCGAGCCGAGGTTTACTGCGGCGGTAGCAATCAGAATAGTATTGGCTTAATAGTTAACATGCGAAGGCAGGGATTGCAAGCGCATATTCTCTGAGCCTGGTAATGCGCAAGAGTCAGGGACCGAAGCGTGGTGGGACTAGTAAACCTTAACGGCGGGGAAATCGTCAGAGTGAGTACGGGAAGGCGACGACAGGGAGATTGGATGGGGCGGGCAGCCAGGAGATGGGCAGTTGCGACAGGGATGATTGCAACCGCGGGAATCTTCGTCTGGGCACAGGGCCACGCAGGCGCAGCGGTGAATGCGAACGCAGCCGGGACGCCCGCTGCGAGCGCACCGGCTGCTGCTAAGGTGCAGGCGGTGACCGGCGGCAGGCTGCATGGCGTGGTGAAGAGCGGCAACATCCCGCTGCCCGGCGTGACGATGACCGCCCAGAACACGCTGACCGGCAAGAAATACTCGACAACCACCGACATCACCGGCGCGTGGTCGATGAATATTCCGCAGAATGGCCGTTACGTGATCCGCACGCAGTTCGTGGCGTTTGCGCAGGGATCGCAGGAAGCGGTACTGAATGCAGCGGCACACGACCAGGCGGTGAACTTTGAATTAATTCTGGCGTCGCGCGCCGCGGAGCAGGAACGGCAACAGGCAGCGCAGGCTGGCGAGCAGGGGCCGGAAGCGCAGGCCGTGCGGCAATTGGCGGGCAACGCACCTGAGAATCTGAGCCTGACGAGCGCGCTCAGCTCAGATACGGAAACCGCCAACGGCGCGACCGGTACGGGTGGGGCGGAGTTGCCGTCGATTGCGAGCAATTCGGATTTTGGCGGAGATTCCGTGGCGATCAACGGGCAGACGGGGCAGGTGAGTCCGATGGCCGGCGCCAACATGGATCAACTTCGGGATCAAATGGAGACGTATCGGCAGCAGAATGGCGGGCAGAATCCGGGCAGCGGCGGATTGTTTGGCGGAGGCGGGGGTGGATACGGCGGAGGTGGAAACGGGGGCGGAGAATTTGGCGGCGGACGCGGTGGCGGGCGCGGGAATTTTCGCGGGTTCAATCCGGGCCAGCCGCACGGCGCGATTGCCTGGACCGGAAGCAACTCGATTTTCAATGCGCAGCCGTTTGCGTTGCTGGGTCAATCGCAGAATCAGCCGGCCAGCGGAACGAATAAGTTCACGATCACGTTCATGAGCGCGCCGTATATTCCGCACCTGACCAAGCCCAGCGGGAAGGACTCGGTGTTCTTCACGCTGAGCGGTACGCGCCAATCGACGCCGGAAGATTTTTACGCGACGCTTCCAACTGTCGCCGAGCGTGGCGGCGATTTTTCGGCGGCGGGATTGCCGCCGATTTACGATCCCGTCACCGGTCAGCAATTCGTTGCCGACGGAAATTCAAACATTCCCAACGGCACGCCTAATGTGATTCCGCGAACGGGAGCCGCGGGGCAGTCGATCTCTCAGCAGGCCACGGAGCTGCTTGGTTATTTCCCTGCGCCGCTGCCCAACGGCGCCACGATCAACGGCTATAACTACCACCTGCTGACTACGGCGCAGTCGAATTCGACGCAGGCGGGCGTTCGTTATAACCGGAGCTTCGGCGCAAATGCGACGCAGCCCGGCGGGCGCGGCGGCGGCGGAGGGCGGCGGGGCGGCGGATCGCAGAACCAGGGTCTGCGGCAGAGCATCAACGTGAATTACAACCGGTTGCACGGGGCCTCGGATCAAGTGAATCTGTTTCCGCAACTGGGCGGAAAAACTGCCACTGACTCGTATTCTCTTCAGGCGGGCTACACGGTGGGCTACCACCGCTTCACCAACATCTTCAACGCCAACTGGAATCGCAGCAACGGCTACACCGTCAACTTTTTTACAAATACTTCGATCGATCCCGCCGCGGTCGCGGGCGTGATTGTGCCTAACGATTTTCCGCTCAACTACGGTGTGCCCGGCATCTCGCTCAGCAATGGCATCCAGGGGCTGAGCGAGACGCAGCCGAGCTTCTCCATCTCGCAGACCATTTCGTTCTCAGAGGTGCTGAGCTGGACTCACGGCAAGCACAACCTGCGCTTTGGCGGCGACTACCGGCGCGTGCACCGCGATTTTCTCGCCGGCTCCAACGCCACCGGGAACTTCGCGTTTACCGGGCTGTTCACGGAGGAATCTGCGAACGGTCAGGCGGTTCAGGGCACGGGCTCGTCGATCGCGGATTTTCTGCTTGGATTGCCGCAATCCACGACGCTCAACTCCTCGGTGGCGAAGAGCTATTTGCGCGACAACGTCTACGATGCATTTGTCACGGACGATTGGCGGATTGTGCCTTCGCTCACGCTCAATTACGGAGTGCGCTGGGAGTTTTTCGCGCCCTACACGGAGAAGTACGGCCATCTCGCCGAGGTGGTTACCAACCCGAGCGAAGGGTTCAGCAGCGAGACTGAAGTTATGTCGGGCGCGGCTGGGCAGCCGAATGGGCTGGTCTACCCGTGGCACAAGGCGTTTCAGCCGCGCGTGGCGCTGGCGTGGCGCGTGCCGAAGATCAAACAGACTGTAGTGCGGGCCGGATTCGGATCAAACTACACGGTGGGCGAGTACGCCGGCTTTGCCACCACGATGGCGCACCAGCCGCCATTCACCAACGAGCAGACCAACCAGGAAGCAGTCGGCAACAGCGCTTCGTCGGCCTGCGCGGCAGCCGGAACCTGCTTCACGCTGGCCAACGGATTTCCGGCGCCGGCCATCGTCGGCAACTACGCGCTCGATCCACACTACGGGCTGCCGAACGTGATGGCGTGGAATCTCGACATTCAGAAAACGCTGCCGTGGGGCATCGTGATGAATCTCGATTACAACGGCTCGCGATCGGACCACCTGGATGTGAAGCTTGCGCCGCGGGCGCTGCCTGGCAGCCCTGGAACCGACCCATCAATCCCAAACCCAAATCCGCTGGCTCCGCAGCCTGTGCCCTTCAACTACGACGAGGCGGAGGCTTATTTCAAGATGCACCAGGGAACGGTGCGCCTGAACAAGCGGCTGTCAAAAGGTATCGCGCTGGGCGCCAACTACCAGTACGGCCACGCCATCGACGATGCGAGTTCAGTGAATGGAAGCTCGGGTTCCGTGGTGCAGGATTGGCAGAACCTGGCGGCTCAGGAAGGGCACTCGGTTCTCGATATTCGCCACCAGGTGAGCGGGAGTTACTTATTTGAGCTTCCTTTCGGGCCGGATAAGTTCTGGGTTACTTCGGGCGCAGGCGCGCACATCCTGGAGGGATTCTCGGTGTCGGGCACATTCAATTTCGCCACCGGATCATGGCTCTCGCCGGGATTTGAACCCACCTCGCAGAGCGTGGAGTGCGGCAATTCAAGCGGCCTGCGGTCGAATCTCAAGCCGGGAGTGTCGGTGACGGCCGGCGGAGGCGGGCTGCGGGAGTGGTTCAACACGGCGGCGTATGCGCCGCCCAGCGCAACCAGCGGCTATTGCAATTACTTTGGCAGCGCTCCACGGGATTCGATTGAAGGGCCGGGGACGGTGACGAACAACATGTCGCTTTCGAAAACGATGCAGATGGGAGACACGCGCAGCATGGAGATTCGCGCCACCCTCTACAACGTATTTAACACGGTGCAGTACGTGGGCGTGAACACGACTTATGGCTCTCCGACCTTTGGCGAAGTGACTTCAGTGGGGAGCATGAGGTCATTTCAATTCATGGGGCGATTCAGGTTCTAGCGGAGTGAGCCGCGCTGCGCGCGGTTAGTCAGTGAGTGGGAAAGGGAATTATGAGGGGCTGGGTGAGGCGAATGGTGGCGGGGATCGCGTTGCTGGCGCTTGGCGTGCCGGCTGCGCAGCCGGTGTTCGCTCAGGATTCAAGCCAGCTCTCCAACACGCCGCAGGGCGGCTTTGTGATCAAGGCCAACGCCGAGCTCGTCCTGACCAACGTGGTGGCGCGCGACTCGAAGACCGGCGAAGTGGTAAAGGGGCTGAAGCAAAGCGACTTCAAGATCTACGAGAACGGGAAAGAGCAAGCGATCGACACTTTCGATTCTGAGAGCGTGGATATGGCTACGCCGCTTAACGAAGCCACGGTGAGCGGACTTGCGGCGGGACCGGCCGGCAGCAAAGCCGTGGCTGTGGCCAAGCCGGAAGAGCTGCGCAATCACCGGCTCATTGTGATGTTCTTCGATCTGACTTCAATGCAGCCCGAAGACCTGGAGCGGAGCGTGGAAGCGGCGCAGACATTTCTACGCACTAAATTACAGGCCGCCGATTTGGTGGCGCTGGTTTCGCTGGGCGACACGCTGACCGTGGACCAGGATTTTACAGCGGACAAGGACGCGCTGATCAAGGAGGTGGGCGCCTACAACGGCACCGAAGGGCAGGGATTTGCGCAGGGCGCGAACGCCAACTCCAACCAGGTGGAAGACACGACCGCCTACACGCCCGACGAAAGCGAGTACAACGACCTGAATACCGACCGCGAATTGTTTGCACTGCGCGCGATCTCCCAGTCGCTCGCGAAGATCAACGAGAAAAAGTCGCTGCTGTATTTTTCCGGCGGCATTTCGCGCGACGGAATCGAAAACGAAGCTTCGATACGGGCGGCCATCAACGCGGCGGTGCGGGCCGACCTGGCCATCTACAGCGTGGATACGCGCGGCTTGCAGACGGTGGGGTCACTGGGCGATGCGTCCACAGGCAGCCTGCGCGGGCAGGCAGCCTTCAACGGCGGATCGCTGATGACTAACATGAACGCGAACTTCGGCAGCCAGGAAGTGATGACAACGCTCTCGACCGACACCGGCGGCACGGCCTTCCTCGACTCGAACGATTTTGCTCCGGCGTTCGCCAAAGTGCAGAGCGATACATCCGCCTACTATGCCATTGGCTTCCACTCGTCGAATCCGGCGCGCGACGGCAAGTATCGCAGGCTGACGGTCAAGGTCAACCGGCCGGGCATCAAGCTGGAATTCAGGCCGGGTTATTACGCGCCCGCGGACTTCAGGCACTCCGGCAAGGAAGACCGCGAGCAGGAGCTTGAGGATCAACTGGCCAGCGATCTGCCGGCCACGGACATGGCGGTTTATCTCGACGCGATGTATTTCCGCCTGGACGAGAGCCGCTTTTATGTGCCGGTTTCGCTGGTGGTGCCGGGGTCGCAGATTCCGTTTGTGAAGGGCGGCGACAAGGACAAGGCGACGCTGGACATCATCGGCGAAGTGATCGACGAGGTGAAGAGGCCGATCGGGCACGTGCGAGAGACGGTGAAGCTGAATCTCGATCAAACGGTGAATGCGCGGCAGAAGAACATTCAATACACCACCAGCTTCAATTTGCCGCCGGGCAAGTACGACCTGAAGTTTGTGGTGCGCGAGAATCAGACGGGGCGGATGGGATCGTTCGAGGCTGCAATCACGCTGCCGGACATGAAGAAGTTCCCGCTCAAGATGAGCTCGATCGTGCTGGCCTCGATGCGGCAACCGAGCAAGCAGCAGGATCCGCTGGTGCGCAACGGCGAGGAGTATGTGCCCAACATCAGCCACGTTTTCCGGCAGGACCAGCATCTGTATCTGCTGTACGAAATCTACGATCCGGCGCACGAGAAGGCGGCGCAGAACCAGCCGAAGGGAGCGAAGCCGGGAATCAACCTGCTGAGCAGCCTGGAACTGATTCAGGGATCGACGAAGGTGTATGAAACGCCGGAGGTGCAGGCCAGGCAGGTGAACGTGGCGGGCCGCGATGCGGTTGCGGTGGAGCTGGATGTGCCGCTGGCCGGGCTGAAGCCCGGGCCCTACATCTGCCAGTTGAATGTGATTGACGATGCGGGCGGCAGCTTTGCGTTTCCGCGTTTTGCGCTGCTGGTGAGGGAGGCTGCGCCGGTTGCGCCCGCGGCGGCCGTGGGTCAGTCTTCAGGCGGGACGGGACCCAAGTGAGTGGCCGGGTTTGACGCCGGTGCGCTGCCGGGCTCGTCGGCGCGATACGGGCAGTGGCGGCATCCTGAGCCGCAGCAGGAGCCACGCTTGAGGTGGTGGGCGGCGGTAAAGACCATGAGCGGGCCTTCGAAGTAGTAGTCTTCGGGCGAGAGTGCGGGTTGAGTCCGGGGCGCCGCGTCGGGTGGATTGCGATCCATTTCTTTATTCTCTCGCGAATCGCCGGCGTTCGGACGGGGCCCTTAAGCGCAATAGGTAAAATCGAAGCATGACTGTTTCCGCGCAGGATCGCGCCCGCAAGATCAAGATCATTCTTTTCGACGTTGATGGCGTTTTGACCGATGGAGGTATCTGGCTGATTCCTGTGCCGGTGGCCTCGGATGGCACGACCACCTCAAAGATGGTGGAGGCCAAGGGGTATAACGCGCATGACGGCACGGCCATTTCGCTGGCGCGGCTGGGCGGGATGAAGTGCGGAATCATCACCAAGCGCATCTCGGAGACGGTGCAGATGCGGGCCCGCGATTTGAAGCTCGAATTCGTATATCTCGGCGAGGCGTTCAAGATGAGGCCGGTGCGGGAGATTATGGAAAAAGAAGCCGTGACGCTGGAGGAGATTGCGTATGTGGGCGACGACGTGATCGATCTGCCGGTGATGCGCGTGTGCGGATTGGCGATTGCGGTGGGCGACGCGCGCGAGCGGGTGAAGGCCGAGGCGCACTACGTAACGCCGAACAAGGGCGGGCACGGCGCGGCGCGGGATGCGGTGGAGTTTATTCTTGAGGCCAAGGGCGTCCTCAATCAGTGCATCGAGTCGTACATCGACGAGAGCAATCCGATTTCGCCGTCGATGGACATCGGGAAGGGGGACTGGCCGTCCAGGCAATGATCCCGAATGGTGTGCGCGTGAGGAGAGCAGTGGTATTGTTGAGCGGCGGCCTCGACTCGGCTACCGTCCTGGCGATTGCGCGCAGCGAGGGATTCGAGCCGTACGCGCTCTCGTTTTCTTATGGGCAGAGGCATGTGTGGGAGGTTGAGGCTGCGAAGCAGGTTGCCGCGTCGGTGGGCGCGGTTGAGCACCGCATCGCGAGCATCGATCTGCGCGTCTTTGGAGGGTCAGCGCTGACTGCGGACATCGATGTACCGAAAGGCCGCGACACGGACGCGATGGCGCAGGGGATTCCAATCACCTATGTGCCGGCGCGCAACACGATTTTTCTCGCGTTTGCGCTGGCGTGGGCCGAGGTGCTGGGTTCGAGCGACGTATTTATCGGCGTGAACGCACTGGATTACTCGGGCTATCCGGATTGCCGGCCGGAGTTCATCGAGGCTTTTGAAAGGATGGCAAACCTGGCCACCAAGGCCGGCGTGGAGGGGCGGCAGCGGCTCAGGATTCACACACCGCTGATTGCGCTTACGAAGGCGCAGATTATTTCCAGGGGAATTGAGCTGGGCGTGGATTACGGGCTGACCAGCAGCTGCTACGATCCATCGCCCAAGGGCGTGCCGTGCGGGGAATGCGACTCCTGCCTGCTGAGGGAGAAGGGATTTCGCGAGAATGGGATCGAAGATCCGTTGCGGTATGAGAAGGGCTAGATTCTTGTTGGACGGGCGGATTGAGGTTTGAGGTTTCCCACCCTTTGCGACCAAGAAAAACTCGCAAGGATGGGGACCGGGCGTATTTGGGGTTGCTGAAGAATGGGCTACGCGGTCAAAGAGATTTTCTATACGCTGCAGGGCGAGGGCGCGCAGACGGGCCGCGCGGCGGTCTTTTGCCGTTTTGCGGGGTGCAATCTCTGGTCGGGGCGCGAGGCGGATCGGGCGACGGCGATTTGCCGGTTCTGCGATACGGATTTTGCGGAAGTGAATGGGCCGGGCGGCGGGAAGTTTGAATCGGCGGAGGCGCTGGCGGCGGCGATTGAAGAAAAATGGGGCGATCGTTCGCTCCCAGGTCTCAAAAGCGAGACCTGGGGCACCCACGCAGGTCCTTCGCTGCGCCTCGCTCAGGATGATAAAGCCGGGAGAAGATTTGTGGTGTGCACGGGCGGCGAGCCTCTGCTGCAGATTGATGGCGGCCTGATTGCAGCTCTTCATGCGCGGGGATTCGAGATTGCGGTGGAGACGAATGGGACGATTGCGGCTCCGGCGGGAGTGGACTGGATCTGCGTAAGCCCGAAGGCGGGAACGGAGCTCAAGCAAAGAAGCGGGGACGAACTGAAGCTGGTTTATCCGCAGGCGGGAGCGGAGCCGGCGCAGTTTGAGTCGCTCGACTTTCGTCATTTCTTTTTGCAGCCGATGGACGGGCCGGATCGCGCGCCGAATACGCAGTTGGCGCTCCAATTCTGTCTGGAACACCCGCACTGGCGGTTGAGCTTGCAGACGCACAAGCTGCTGGGAATACCGTAAGAGCAGGGAATAGGGAGTAGGGAATAGTAGAGACTTTAATGGCGGTGTGACGGAAGGCGCGGCTTGATGCGTCGGCTGCTTATTTTTTTCTTGCTTCGGCTTCGGCTAGCCAGCCGCGGCGCAGCTTCTCAGGTGGAATGCTGGACAGGTAGGGCTTGATGTCGAGGACAGGCGTGCCGTCGAGCATGTCTACGCCGCGGACGTGGAGCGAGGTTGCTTCGCGGCGCAGCAGTTCGACCACGGTGAGGGCGATGGGATTGGGCCGGCGCGGAGAGCGCGTGGCAAAGACTCCGTGGGGGCGATCGTCGGAGGGCGGGCGAGAGGTGAGATCGAATTCATCGCCCGAGTGGTCGAAGACCCAGAGCACGAAGAGATGCGAGAAGCCGTCGATGTCGGCCAGCCCCGGCTCAAATTCGCGGAGGAACTCGATGACGCCTTCGGCCTGGTGCTGAGCGCCGAGTCCTTTGGGGATGGCGGAGGTTTCGGTGTAGGGGGTATGGACGTAGGCGATGGGGCGAGGTGTGAACACAGGATTCTCCACTTGTCTACATTCTGCATCTTCCACGGGCGCTTTCACGCCTGACATGCTGCAGATGCATAGGCTAAAATGGCGCCCTGCCGGAAAAGGCGTTGGCGGGAAAGCCCTGAAAGCCGCCGGCTGCATTCAACTGACATTTTCATCTCCAAGGAATCCGATGCGCCCGCTGGAATCGCCGGCAGGGGTGCGGGGCAGATTTGCGCGTACGCATTAAGATTGGGGCGCTTCGAACGGACGTCTGATGGGAGAATGGTTGCGAGGGGGTCGATCGATGCAGGCAGCAGTGGTGAACAAACTTGGACAGGCGCCCGAATACCAGACGTTTCCCGATCCGGTGGCCGGGGAGGGCGAGGTGCTGATCAAGGTGCGGGCGGCTGGGCTTCACCAACTGGTGAAGGCGCGGGCGAGCGGGGCGCACTACTCGAGCGAGGGCGTGGTTCCGATGGTGCCGGGAGTGGACGGAGTGGGAACGCTCAAGGATGGCCGCCGGGTGTACTTCGGATTTCCGCGGACGCCGTTCGGGTCGATGGCGGAGTGGACGGTGGCGCCGGAGGGGGTTTTGATTCCACTGCCGGATGGGATTGAAGATGCGCAGGCGGCGGCGATTGCGAATCCGGGCATGTCGGGATGGGTGGCTTTGAAGGAACGCGCGGGGCTGAAGGCCGGGGAGACGGTATTGATTCTGGGCGCGACGGGCGTAGCCGGGCAACTGGCAATCCAGACGGCGCGGCTGATGGGAGCCAAGCGCGTGATTGGCGTGGGCCGGAACGTGGAGGCGATTGCGGCGGCCGATGTGGACGCGGTGATTGCGCTGGGGGACAACGAGGACGCGGTGAAGAAGGCGTTTGCGGCCGAGGCGGCGCGGGGGATCGACGTGGTTGTCGACTACCTGTGGGGAAGGCCGACGGAACTGCTGCTGGAGGCGCTGGCGACGGGGTTTGACGAGGACTGGACTCAGCGGACGCGGCTGGTGGAGGTGGGGTCGATGGCGGGCAGGACGATTACGCTCGAAGGGGCGACGCTGAGGAGCATTGACCTGAGGATGATGGGAAGCGGATTTGGCGCGGCGTCATTGAAGACGATTCTGGGGGCGATTGGGGAACTGTTTGCCGCGACAGCGGAAGGGAAGCTGAAGATTGCGGTTGAGGCGGTTCCGCTGGCCGAGGTTGAGGCGGCATGGGACCGGGTTGAAAAGGGCCGCAGGATCGTGTTTACGGTCTAGGGCGTGTTCCTGAAAAGCTCGAAGGCAACCCGGAGTTAGTGACGATAAGCCTTTTTAATGGCGTGACCGGGAACACTTTCGGGGGGGTCCGGTGTCTAAGACAATAGAGGGCGCGGGGGTGCCTGGCGGTTGCAGGCGTCCCGTATCCCGCGCACTCCGGGTCAGCAAGGAGATTCCGGCGGCTTGAATTTTTGCCGTCCGGGGTGCCGCAACGAGCGTTGAAGCATGCAGATGCTTGGAACGCGCGAATTGCGGTAAGGTGGGAGGACACTGAATTGCAGGCGGACCTCACCATGGGCAATCTTGCCAGCGCGCTGACGTTTCAATCCGACGAGGCGGCTCTTATCGAGGAGCTTCGAGCCGGGTCGGAGGAGGCGTTTGCGTGGCTGATCGGCCGCTACCATCAGCCTATCTATTCCTTGTTGGCGCGCACCGCGCACGACCGCGCCGACGCTGCCGATCTGACCCAGGAAGTATTTGTGAAGGTATTCCGCGGGGTGGGCAATTTTCACGGCGAATCATCCCTGCGGACGTGGATTTACAGGATCGCACTGCGCGAGGCCTCAAACCAGCGGCGCTGGTGGATGCGGCACAAGCTGCAGGAGGTTCCGATCGAGCAGGAGATGGGGGAAGGGAATTCCGGGACGCCGCTGCGGTTGAAGGACATGCTGGTGGATCCCTCCGAATCGCCATTTGATGCGGCAGTGCACAGCGAGAACCGGGAACGGGTGGAGTGGGCGTTGAGCCAGGTTCCGGAGCCGTATCGCAGTACGTTGATCCTGCGCGACATCGACGGATTTGTTTACGAGGAAGTGGCGGAGATGCAGGGCGTGAATCTGGGAACGGTGAAGTCGCGGCTGGTGCGTGGGCGGGCCTTTTTGAAGGTGCTGCTTACGCAGCCGATGCAGGGCGCGTGTCCCACCGCCTATGCAGGATTTGAAATGACCTCGAGAGAGGAGGCGCGATGAACGGCTGCAGTACTGTGCAGGCAGGATTTACGGAATATCTGGATGGCCGGCTGAATGGACGTGAGATGCAGGATATCGGCGCACATCTCAAGGATTGCGATGAGTGCGCGCGGGAGTGGGAATCGCTGCGTCATGCGCAATCGTCGCTTGCGGCCCTGGGACCGGCGCCGGAACCGGCGGACCTGCCGCTGCGGATTCGCGTGGCGGTGAGCCGGGAACGGGCGCGCATGCGCAGGGGTTATTTTGCCGGCTGGGTTATGACATGGAAGAACACGGTGGGACCGTTTGTTTTTCAGGCTTCGGCAGGCCTGGCCAGCGCGGTGCTGCTGCTGGGGACGGTGATTGTGCTGGGTTCGATGTTCGCGCAGCCGGAGCAGGCACAGGCCACCCGGGATGAACCGCTTGGCATGGCCAGCGCGCCGCGGCTGCTCTACCAATCGAGCCTGGCCGGGAGCGACGATTTCGACGCGGTTTCAGGTCCGGTGGTTGTGGAGGTCTACGTCAACGACGAAGGCCAGGTGTACGACTATCGGATTGTCTCCGGCCCCACGGATGAGGCCACCCGCTCGCAAGTAGAGAACATGCTGCTGTTCAGCGTCTTTGAGCCGGCCCGCTTCTTCGGGCAACCGGTGCGTGGGCTGGCAGTGCTGTCGTTCTCGGGGGTTTCGGTGCGAGGATAGTGGTCAGTGGTCAGGGGGTCAGGGATCAGTGGGCGAGATCGCGCGCGGGCAATAGCCTGGGCGAGGCAAGTATTCTTCAGATGTGATCAGTAGGCCAAATGCAGCCCCGATGATTCCGCGCCGGAGAGGTTTCCTCGGATCTCTTATCCGGTGGCTCGTGCTTGGAGTGGCGGCTCTTTGGTCGCTCGCCGTGCTGCTGCTGGTGGCCGCGCGGTGGATCGACCCACCGACCACGGCCGTGCACATCGAGCGCCGCATGCAGGCCTGGATACACCACAAGGCCTATCACAAACGATACAAATTCATTCCGCTCAGCGAAATCTCGCCTGATTTCCAGCATGCTGTCGTGGCTGCGGAGGATGCGCGCTTCTACCAGCACCATGGGTTCGATTGGCAGCAGATCCAAATCGCCGCCGAAGAGGATATGGACGGTGGCCGCAGCCGCGGAGCTTCAACGATTACGCAGCAACTGGTAAAGAACCTGTTCTTCGGGAC
>Ga0182030_10007150_pt1 | contig 23378 bp, 19 predicted proteins | sample 812S3MmetaG_FD_121299 | JGI IMG/M metagenome (GOLD analysis project Ga0182030, IMG submission 121299) | Permafrost microbial communities from Stordalen Mire, Sweden - 812S3M metaG (Illumina Assembly) | ecosystem: Environmental > Terrestrial > Soil > Wetlands > Permafrost | place: Sweden...
CCAGAAGCCCGTCAAGTCGATCGTCGGGGAGATCCGCGCGGGGCTCGCCGAGCTGTTCGCCCTGCCCGAGGGCTATGAGGTGGCGCTGGGCAACGGCGGCGCCACCGCCTTCTGGGACGCCGCCGCGTTCGGACTCGTGCGCGAGCGCGCCGCGCACCTCACATACGGAGAGTTCTCCAACAAGTTCGCAACCGTCACCACCGGCGCACCCTTCCTGGGCGAGCCGCTGAAGATCTCCGCCGAGCCCGGCAGCGCCCCGGACCCGGCGGGCGTCGGCGGCGACGTCGCGCGGGCCGGCGCCGACGTGGTGGCGTGGGCGCACAACGAGACCTCCACCGGCGTGATGGTGCCGGTGCTGCGCCCCGAGGGCGCGGGCGAGGCGCTGGTGCTGATCGACGCCACCTCGGGAGCGGGCGGGCTGCCGGTGGACGTCTCGGCGGCGGACGCCTACTACTTCGCCCCGCAGAAGAGCTTCGCCGCGGACGGCGGGCTGTGGGTCGCGCTGCTCAGCCCCGCCGCGCAGGAGCGCATCGCCGAGCTCGAGGCCTCCGAGCGCTGGATCCCCGAATTCCTCTCGCTGGGCACGGCGCTCGAGAACTCACTGAAAGACCAGACCTACAACACCCCCGCGGTTGCCACGCTGTTCCTGCTTGCCGAGCAGATCCGCTGGATGCTCGGAATCGGCGGCCTGGCGGGCTGCGTGAGCCGCACCAGCGCATCCTCCGAGCACCTCTACGGCTGGGCCGAGCGCACGCCCTACACGACGCCGTTCGTCGCCGAGCAGGCGAGCCGCTCGCTGGTGGTCGGCACGATCGACTTCGAGGACTCGGTGGACGCCGCCGCAGTCGCGGCGACGCTGCGCGCCAACGCGATCGTTGACGTCGAGCCCTATCGCAAGCTGGGGCGCAACCAGCTGCGCGTTGGCATGTTCCCGGCCGTTGAGACCGCTGACGTGCAGGCCCTGACGGCCTGCATCGAGTGGGTCGTAGAGAGGATCTCCCAGTGAGCGCCGCGCAGGCGGGGGCCGAGGGCGCGGCGCGCGCGCGGGTGCTGGTGAAGGAGAAGATAGGGGAATCGGGGGTTGCGCTCCTGCGCGAGCATTTCGAGGTCGATCTGGGTGTGGACTGGAGCGATGAGGAGCTCGCCGAGCGCCTCGGCGAGTACGAGGGCATCCTGATCCGCTCGGCCACCAAGCTGACCGCCGAGCTGATCGAGCGCGGCACCAGCCTGCGCGTGATCGGCCGTGCCGGCGTTGGCGTGGACAACGTGGACGTCGAGGCCGCAACCAGGCGCGGCATCGTCGTGGCCAACGCCCCCGAATCCAACGTGGTCACCGCCGCCGAGCACACGATGGCGCTGCTGCTCGCGCTCGCGCGCAACATCCCGCAGGCCTACGTCTCGCTCACGCAGGGCAAATGGGACCGCTCGAAGTTCTCCGGCGTGGAGCTGTACGAGAAGACGATCGGCATCCTCGGCTTCGGGCGCATCGGCCAGCTCGTCGCCCAGCGCGCACGCGGCTTCGGCATGCGCGTGCTCGCCTTCGACCCCTACGTCAGCGCCGACCGCTACCGCGAGCTGGGCGTCGACAAGGCCGACCAGGCCGCCGACATCTACGCGCAGGCGGACTTCATCACGATCCACCTGCCCAAGACGCCCGAGACCCAGGGCTTCCTTGGCGCCGAGGCGTTCGCGGCGATGCGCGACGGCGTGCGCGTGCTGAACGTCGCCCGCGGCGGCCTCATCGACGAACAGGCGCTGCAGGCCGCGCTGGACTCCGGCAAGGTCGCCGGCGCCGCGCTCGACGTGTTCCCCAGCGAGCCGATGACCGAGAACCCGCTGTTCGCATATCCCAACGTCATCGCCACACCGCACCTGGGGGCCTCGACCGCCGAGGCGACCGACCGCGCCGGCTACCAGAGCGCCGAGCAGGTCGTCGCGGCGCTCACCGGCGGCGTCGTCTCCACCGCCGTGAACATCCCCGCCATCGGCGCCGAGGACATGGACATGCTAGGGCCGTTCCTGCCGCTCGCCACCCAGCTGGGGCGCCTGGCGATGGAGCTGGCGGAGGGCAGCTCGGTGGAGCGCATCGAGGCGGCGTTCCTCGGGCGCATCGCCGACTTCGACACGCGCCTGCTCGGCATCGCGGTGATCGTCGGCGCCCTGCAGGGCCGCACCGAGGAGCAGGTCAACATGGTAAACGCGCCCTCCATGGCCCAGCAGCGCGGGATCGTCTTTGAGGAGAAGGTCGTCAGCGAGGCGCAGGACTTCAACGAGCTGATCCGCGTCACGGTCGTCGCCGGCGGCACGCGCGTGGCGGTCGCCGGCACGGGCATCGGGCCCAACCGCGTCCCCCACCTGGTCGAGGTTCAGGGCAGGCGCCTGACGATCGAGCTCGCCCCGCACGTGACGGTGTTCCGCTACGAGGACCTGCCCGGCATGATCGGGCGCGTCGGCACAAGCTTCGGCGCGCACGGCGTGAACATCTCCTCGGCCGCGGTCGGGCACAGCCCCGACGGCGCCGAGCAGGGCGATGACCGCCGCCTGGCGGCGATGGTCGTCACCACCGACGCACCCGTACCCAAGGAGGTGGTGGCGGAGATCGTCGCCTCCGACGGGTTCGTGGACGGCTGGTCGGTGGACCTCGGCTGAGCACGCGCTGAGCGCCCGCATCGCATAACCTGCGCCCCACGGGCGAGCTACTGGGGTGGTATGCGCATGCGGGCTGTTGTCATCACCAAGCACGGTGGGCCGGAGGTGCTGCAGGTTCAGGAGCGCCCGGACCCTGCACTGGGGAGCGGGCAGGTGCGCATCGAGGTTGCCGCGGCCGGAATCAACTTCGCCGATGTGATGGCGCGCCTTGGCATGTACCCCGACGCGCCAAAGACCCCGTGCGTCGTCGGCTACGAGGTCGCCGGCACCATCTCCGAGCTGGCGGAGGACGTCAGCGGGCTGCGCCTGGGCGAGCGCGTGCTCGCGGGCACCATGTTCGGCGGCTACGCCTCGCAGGTCGTGGCGGGCGCCGGTGACATCCTGGCGCTGCCCGAGGACCTCAGCTTCGAGCAGGGTGCCGCGATCCCCGTCAACTACGGCACCGCGTGGGCGGGGCTGATCGGCTACGGCAACCTGCAGCGCGGGGAGCGCGTGCTGATCCACTCAGCCGGCGGCGGCGTGGGCATCGCCGCGACGCAGATCGCAAAGCGCGCGGGGGCGGAGGTCTACGGGACGGCCTCGCCGGGCAAGCACACGCGCATCACCGAGCTGGGCGTTGACCACGCCCTCGACTACACCACCCCCGGATGGGAGCGCGGCCTGCCCGCCTTCGACATCATCATGGACGCCGTCGGCGGCCCGAGCTTCCGCCGCAGCTACAACATGCTGCGCGCAGGCGGGCGGCTGGTCGCCTTCGGCGCCTCCGCGGTGGTCTCGGGGGAGCGCAAAAACCCGGTCACCGCGCTGCGCACCGTCGCGCGCATGCCGCGCTTCAACATCATGAAGCAGATGTCCGAATCCAAGGCGGTCATCGGGCTGAACATGCTCAGCCTGTGGAAGGACCGCGGCACGCTGCGGCCGTGGATCGAGCCGATGGAAGAGATGCTGCGCGACGGCACCGTCAAACCGGTCGTCGCCGGCGCCTACCCGTTGGCCGAGGCCGGCGCGGCCCAGAACGTGATCACCGAGCGGCGCAACGTCGGCAAGGTCGTGCTGCTGCCGTGAGCGGCCGGCAGGCCGGCATCAACTCGCCCAGCGGCGGGGCGGCCCCCCGTCCCCACGCGGGCGGGAGCGTTGCGCGCCCTGCACGGGTGCTAATCTCGAAGCGCATGTCGTTGCAGATTTCCCTTTCGAAGCTTCTCCTGCTCCCCCCTCGGGGGGAATAGCGCGTGGCGGCCGCGTAGCCGCAAACCCAGCAGAGAGGAACCGAAAGCGAGATAGAGAAGGAGCACGAACGACATGAGCACCTCCACGCCCAGCCGCAGCGACGCAAACCGCGTCCTCATCTTCGACACAACGCTCCGTGACGGCGAGCAGTCACCGGGCATCTCCCTGAACAAGCAGGAAAAGCTCGAGATCGCCCAGCAGCTCGCGCGCCTGGGCGTCGACGTGATCGAGGCGGGCTTCCCGGTGGCGTCGCCCGGGGACTTCGAGGCGGTGCACGCGATCGCACGCGAGGTCGAAGGCCCCGTCATCTGCGCCCTTGCGCGCACCAGCAAGCAGGACATCGAGGCCGCATGGAGCGCCGTGGCGGACGCGCAGCGCCCGCGCATCCACACGTTCATCTCGACCTCTGACATCCACATCGAGCATCAGCTGCAGAGCACGCGCGAGGACGTCAAGGGTCAGGCTCGCGCGGCCGTCGCGCAGGCCAAGGACTACACCGAGGACGTTGAGTTCTCGCCCATGGACGCCACCCGCTCTGAAGTGGAGTTCACCGCCGAGGTGCTGCAGATCGCGATCGAGGAGGGCGCCACGACGATCAACATCCCCGACACCGTCGGCTACACCATGCCCCAGGAGTTCGACGCGTTCCTCGCACGGCTGTATGAGCTGGTTCCCGCCCTGCGCGGCGTGGTGCTCTCGGTCCACTGCCACGACGACCTCGGCCTGGCCGTCGCGAACTCCTTCGCCGGGGTGCTCGCGGGGGCTCGCCAGGTGGAGTGCGCGATCAACGGCATCGGCGAGCGCGCCGGCAACGCCTCGCTGGAGGAGATCGTGATGCTGCTGCGCACGCGCAGGGCCGACATCGGCCTTGACACCGGCGTGGTCACGACCGAGCTGGCGCGCACCAGCCGGCTGGTCTCGCGGCTGACCGGCTACCCCGTGCAGCCCAACAAGGCGATCGTCGGGCGCAACGCGTTCGCGCACGAGTCCGGCATCCACCAGGACGGCATCCTGAAGGAGCGCACCACCTACGAGATCATGGACGCCACCACAGTCGGGCTGGCGAGCAACTCGCTCGTGCTGGGCAAGCACTCCGGGCGCCACGCGCTGCGAAAAGCGCTGGAGGAGATGGGCTTCGAGCTGGACGGCAGCGCTCTGAACACCGCGTTCAAGCGCTTCAAGGAGATCGCCGACCGCAAGCACCAGGTCACCGCGATGGACCTGGAGGCGCTCGTCACCGACGAGCTGCGCGAGGAGCTCGCCGGCTACACGCTGGACTGGTTCGAGGTCGAGGCCTCCTCGCAGCGCCCGCCGCACGCGCGCGTCTCGGTGAACCTGCCCGACGGCGGCTCGGCAACCGGCACGTTCGTCGGCGACGGGCCCATCGACGCTGTCTTCCAGGCGATCAGCGCCGCCACGGGCGTGCCGGCCAAGCTCAGCGACTTCGTCATCGGCGCGGTCACGGAGGGCCAGGACGCACTCGGCGAGGTCTCGATAGTGCTGGAGGTGGACGGCTTCACCGGCGCCGGCCAGGGCGTCTCCACGGACATCATCGACGCCGCAGCGCGAGCCTACGTGAGGGCGCTCTCTGTGGCCGTGGCCCGCTCGCACGCGGGCGAGGCGATCGGGCTTCCCGAGACCACGGCACCCTAGGCCGCGACCATGGAGTCCCACGCCGAGCGCGTGCGCCACGCCTTCTCCGAGCAGGCGGGTGCGTTCGAGGACGCGCGCCACAACCACCTGTTCACCGACGAAGCGCGCTGGCTCTTCGACGGGCTCGCCTGCGGCGAGCAGGACCTGCTGCTCGACGTCGCCGCCGGCACGGGCCACGCGGCGCGCGCGCTCGCTCCGCGCGTGCGCGCGGCGCTGGCCATCGACATCACGCCGGAGATGCTCGAGGCCGGCCGGCGCGCTGCCACGCAGGCAGGAGTGGCCAACGTGGTGTTCCTGCAGGGAGACGCGGAGGCGCTGCCGTTCCTGGACGGCTCCTTCGACGTCGTCGTGTGCCGCTTCGCGCTGCACCACATCCAGCGCCCCCAAGCCGTCGTGGGGGAGATGGCGCGCTGCCTGCGCGCGGGCGGGCGCCTGGGGGTGGCCGACATGGTCGCCGAGGAGGACCCCGAGATCGCCGCCGCCCAGAACGCGGTTGAGCGCATGCGCGAGTCATCCCACACCCAGATGCTGCGTGTCTCAGAGCTCGAGGGCCTGCTCGCCGCCGCCGGCATGCGCGACATCGCCGCCGAGGCCCGCGAAGTGCGCCGGCCGCTGCAGCCGTGGCTCGAGCACGCCAAGACGCCGCCCCAGCAGGCGGACGCCGTGCGCGCGCTGGTGGAGGCGGAGCTCGCCGGCGGCGCGCCCAGCGGGCTGGCGCCCCGCCGCGAGGCCGACGGCAGCCTCACATTCCGCCAGCGCTGGGCCTCCGTGCTGGGCGTGGCTCCGGGCTGAGAGGCGGCGGCTGCAGGCAGACGCCCGCCACGCGCTCGGCGGGACCGAAGCCGAGCGATTCGTAGAGACCAAGGGCGTGGTAGGCGGCGTCGGCGCAGATCACCAGGCGCTCGGCGCCGCTCATGCGCGCGGCCTCCGCGACCAGGCGCGAGCAGATCCCCTCGCGCCTGTGAGCCTCCGCGGTGTGAACCGACTGAAAGCGGCCGCGGCCGGCCATGCGCACCACGCCGCAGCCGCCCAGCACCTCGCGCCCACCGCCGTCCAGCGCCACATACCAGCCGCCGCGACCGGCCAGGAACAGCGCGCGCAGCTCATCCATGCGCGAGCGGCAGAAACGCCGGTGCATGTCCTCGTCAAAGCGCTCGTCGCGGCCTGCGACCTGCAGCTCGATCGCCTGCTCCCACAGGCCCTCGTCCGCGCCCGCCCCCGGATCCAGCAGGCGGATGCGCACCGCGACGTTCGCCCGCCGGTGCACGCGCACCTCATCCGCCTGCGCGACGAGCGCCACCAGCTCCTCCAGCTCATAGCCCGCCTGCTCGAACTCCTCCCGTGCGCTGCCAAGGGAGCCATCCGTGCGGTCCCACGCGAACGTGCGGTGGCGCACGCGCTCCTCATCCGTGAACGCCGCCGCGAACGCAGCGCTCCAGCGCTCGCCGTCACCCACGCCGGGGGGCTCGTCGAAGATCAGCAGGTTGCCCCAGTAGTGCTCCGGGTTGCCGGGCGAGCGCACCACCAGGTGGTCTCCGGCGCGGTGCACCTGGCGGTCCAGCGGCAGCGCGTCGATGTCCGTCGCCCACGCCAGCGAGCGCGGCACGATCCCGCGCGCCCCGCCCGCGTCGCCCGCGCGCTCCTGGTCAGCCATGCCCGCCGCGGGCGCTGGCGCCTGCCGGCCCCGCCCTCATCACAGGGGCAGCGTGAAGTGCAGCGAGGTGATGCTCATGCGCTCGCGCAGGTAGAAGCGGTGCGCGTCGGTGCGTTGGGTGCCGGAATCGAGGTCGAGCACCCGGCAGCCCTCCTGCCGCGCGCGGCGCGCCAGCTCGCCCAGCAGCGCCGCGCCGTGCCCGCGGCCGCGCTCGGCCGCCGCGGTGACCAGATCGTCCACGTAGAGCTTGCGCATGCTCACCGTCGTGGCCAACAGCCTCCAGCCGGCCACCGCCACGCAGCGATCGTCCTCATACAGCGCCGTGAAGCGCAGGCCCTGGGGGTGTCCCTCCGCGTAGACCTGCTCCAGCGCCTGCGGCGTGAGCTGCGTGCGCAGCTCGCCAAGCACCGCGAACACCTCGCCGCGCAGGCGCTCATCACCCGGCTCGAGGTCCACGAATCGCATGCGCCGCTCAGCCTAACCCAGAGCGGCGTCGGCGCGAGCCGTGTCCGTGATAACGTACGCTCGTATGGCATCAGCGCATCCCGGGGGGGCCGCATCCGCCGCCCCCCGCACGCCCGCCGCTGCGGGCGCCGAGCAGATCGACCCGTCTGTCATCGGCGCGCGCGTGAAGGCGCTGCGCGAGTCATCCTCGCTCTCGCTGCGCGAGCTCGCGCTGCGCAGCGGCGTGAGCGCGCCGATGCTCTCACAGGTCGAGCGCGGGGAGACCAGCCCCACGCTCACCGTCGCCGCGCGTATCGCCGCGGGCCTGGACCTGCGCCTGTCCCAGCTGCTGCGCCTGGATGAGGCCGGATCGGTCACCGTCGTGCGCGCCGCCCAGCGCCAGCGCGGCGGCAACAGGCGCCGCGGACACAGCTTCGAGGTGCTCACCTCCTCCCAGCCGGGCCAGCGCGCCGAGCTCTCGCGCCACACGCTCGCCCCCGCCGGAGCCACCGGTGCGCCCGATGACCCGCCCATGCACGAGCCCGGCAGCCGCGAGACCGCGCTGGTCGAGCGCGGCGCCGTCAACCTCATCTGCGACGGGCACACTCACCGGCTCAGCGAGGGAGATTGCGTCACCTTCGACGCGGACCTGCCCCACCACTTCGAGAACCCCACCGAGCAGGAGGCCGCGTTCCTGGCGGTCGTCTCCGCAGGACTCAGGCGCAGCTAGGTGAGCGCAGCACGCGACCCATCCCGGACCCCGGCAGGGGTCCCCATCCAAGACAGCACCGGCGGCCCCGCCAAGGGAAGGAGATGACGATGCCAAAGAGCATGTTCGAGAAGATCTGGGAGGCGCACGAGGTCAAGGACGGCCTGCTCTACATCGACCTGCACCTCGTGCACGAGGTCACCAGCCCGCAGGCCTTCGACGGGCTGCGGCTCGCCGGGCGCCAGGTGCGCCGGCCCGACCGTACGCTCGCCACCGCCGACCACAACACGCCCACCGACGGCACGCCCGTGGCGGCGCGCATCAAGGACGAGCTCTCGCGCGTGCAGGTGCAGACGCTCGAGCGCAACTGCGAGCAGTTCGGCATCCCCATCTACTCGCTCGGCTCCCCGCGGCAGGGCATCGTCCACGTCATCGGGCCCGAGCTCGGCGTCACCCAGCCCGGCATGACCATCGTCTGCGGGGACTCCCACACCTCCACCCACGGCGCCTTCGGCTCGCTCGCTTTCGGCATCGGCACCAGCGAGGTCGAGCACGTGCTCGCCACCCAGTGCATGGTGCAGAGCCGGCCCCGCTCCATGCGCATCCACTACAAGGGCGAGCTCGGCTTCGGAGTCACCGCCAAGGACCTCATCCTCGCCACGCTCGGCAGGCTCGGCGTCGGCGGCATGACCGGACACGTCGTCGAGTACGCCGGCCCCGCCATCGCCAAGCTCTCCATGGAGGGCCGCATGACCGTCTGCAACATGACCATCGAGGGCGGCGGGCGTGCCGGCATGATCGCCCCCGACCAGACCACATTCGAGTGGTTCACCGACGGGCGGCGCCCCGGCGCGCCCAGCGGCGCCGAGCTCGAGCGCGCCATCGCGGCCTGGTCGCAGCTGCCCAGCGACGAGGGCGCGTGGTTCGACAACGAGATCACCATCGACGCCGCCGCCATCTCGCCGCAGGTCAGCTGGGGCACCACCCCCGGCATGGTCCGCGCCGTCACCGACAGCGTGCCCGCGCCCGAGGACTTCGAGTCCCCCGCCGACCGCGAGGCCACCGAACGGGCTCTGCACTACATGGCGCTCGAGCCCGGCACGCCCATCCAGGACATCGCCGTCGACCGCGTCTTCATCGGCTCGTGCACCAACTCGCGCATCGGCGACCTGCGCGCCGCCGCCAGGCTCGTCGCCGGCCGCCACGTCGCCTCCTCGGTGCACGCCATGGTCGTCCCCGGCTCCCAGCAGGTCCGCGCGCAGGCCGAAGCGGAGGGGCTGGACAAGGTGTTCACAGACGCCGGCTTTGACTGGCGCGTCGCCGGCTGCTCCATGTGCCTGGGCATGAATCCCGACATCCTCGCGCCCGGCCAGCGCTGCGCCTCAACCTCCAACCGCAACTTCGAGGGCCGCCAGGGCCGCGGCGGGCGCACGCACCTCGTCTCGCCCGAGATGGCCGCCGCAGCAGCCATAGAGGGCCACTTCGTCGACATCAGGAGCTGGAGCTGATGCAAGCCATAGAGACCATCACAGGAGCGGTGAGCCACCTCGACCGCAGCAACGTGGACACCGACCAGATCATGCCCAAGCAGTTCCTCAAGCGCGTCGAGCGCACCGGCTTCGGGCAGTTCCTGTTCTACGACTGGGCCAAGGAGCCCGGCTGGGACCTCCCCGCCAACCCGATCCTCGTCGCCGGAGAGAACTTCGGCTGCGGCTCCTCGCGCGAGCACGCTCCGTGGGGCCTGCAGGACTACGGCTTCCAGGCCGTCGTCGCGCCGAGCTTTGCCGACATCTTCTACTCCAACTGCACCAAGATCGGGCTGCTGCCGATCGTGCTCAGCGAGGAGGACTGCCGCGCGCTGGCGCACGCCGGGCACGGGCAGGTCGACCTCGGTGCCCAGGAGGTCCGCTTCGACGGCCGCGCCGTGTCCTTCGAGATCGACCACGAGATCCGCCGGCGGCTGCTCGCCGGTCTGGATGACATCGGCGTGACGCTCACCAGCGCGGATTCCATCGCCGCGTATGAGGGCGCACGCGAGCGCAGCGGGCCGGTGACGACGGCGCTGTGAGCACGCCCGCGCGGCGCTCAGCGCCCCGCGGCCACCAGCAGCCCGTCGAGGATCTCGCCGTAGGCGCCGACCGCCAGCGACAGGTGGCCGTGCTCGCTGCGCAGCTCCGCGCGCGCTCCGGGCACATGCGCTGCCAGCCACTCGCCGTGCGCGAAGGGCACGAACTGGTCCTGCGCACCCTGCCAGATGGTCACCGGCCGCTCGATCGCCGCCAGCTCGAAGCCCCAGTCCGCCAGGAACGCAACGTCGTCGTCGAACCAGCCGCCGATGCCCGGGGCCAGCGCGTCGCGCACGCTGCCCGCCAGGTACTCGGCGAACTCGCCCGTCAGCGTGGCGGCGTCCACCGGTGAGAGCAGGCCGCCAAGCGCCTCCAGCAGTCCGGGCCCATTGGCCTGGGCCAGGCCCGGCGCCTCACTCTCCAGGTAGGCCGTCAGCTGCTGCTCGCCGGCGCGTGCGGCGCCGAACTCCTCGATGTTCTCGGGGCCCATGCCGGCCGACCAGTCGAGCCCCTGCGCGTCGCAGGGCGCCACGCCCGCGACCGACGCCGCCGCCAGCACGCGCTCGCCCAGCAGCGCCGCGCATGCCAGCGCGTGGGGGCCACCGCCGGAGGTGCCCACGATGAGCAGCTCGCGCGCCCCCAGCGCGTCGGCGATCGCCGCCACGTCGGCCGCGCAGTCCGCCACGCTGCGCCCCGGCCGGCGCTGCGAGCCGCCGTAGCCCGGTCGCGAGTAGGTCACGTGGCGCAGCCCCCGCTCGCCGCTCGCGCGCGCCTGCTCGGAGAACAGCCGCCCCGCGCTAGGCGTGCCGTGGTGGTCGATCAGCACAAGGCCCTCGCGCGGCCCCGACAGCTCGACCTCCAGGGCCCCGTGCGGGCCGGCGATGACGGTGCGCTCGGGCATCTGCGCGCAACATATCCGAGCCGCGCCCGGCCCGCCACAGGACGGCGCGCGGGCGCGGGCTGGTAGCGTCGCCGCCGATGGCCCACCACGTCGTCACGCTGCCCGGAGACGGGATCGGCCCCGAGATCATGGCTCCCACGCTCGAGCTGCTCGCCCGGCTGGGAGACTTCGAGTTCGAGGAGCATCTGTTCGGCGGGGTGTCCATCGACGCCAACGACGTCGCGCTCACCGACGAGGTGCTGGCGGCGTGCCGGCGCTCGGATGCGGTGCTGCTCGCCGCCGTGGGAGGGCCGCGCTGGGACACCACCGATCCCGCCCGGCCCAGGCCGGAGCAGGGCCTGCTGGGGCTGCGCAAGGGGCTCGGGCTCTACGCAAACCTGCGCCCCGTCAAGCCAATCCCGGCGCTGTATGACGCCTCGCCCCTGAAGCGGGAGCTGATCGAGGGCACCGACCTGCTCGTCGTGCGCGAGCTCACCGGCGGCATCTACTTCGGCGAGAAGACGCGCACAGCCACCAGCGCATCGGATCTGTGCATCTACACCACACCGGAGATCGAGCGCATCGCCCGCACCGCGTTCGCCGCCTCGCGCGGCAGGGTGACCAGCGTGGACAAGGCCAACGTGCTCGAGACCTCGCGCCTGTGGCGGCAGGTCGTCAGCGAGCTCGCCGCCCGCGAGTTCCCCGAGCTCGAGCTCGAGCACGTTCTCGTCGACAACGCCGCCATGCAGCTCGTCTCCGCGCCGCGGCGCTTCGACACGATCCTCACCGAGAACATGTTCGGCGACATCCTCTCCGACGAGGCCGCCATGCTCACGGGCTCCATCGGCATGCTCCCCAGCGCATCGCTCGGCGACCCCGGCGCCGGCACGCCCGGAGTGTTCGAGCCCGTGCACGGCTCCGCGCCGGACATCGCCGGCAGCGGCGCCGCCAACCCGCTCGCTATGTTCCTCTCGGCCGCCATGCTGCTGCGCCACGGCCTCGGCTTGGAAAGCGAGGCCTCCGCTGTAGAATCGGCCGTGCAACAGGCGCTGGGAGAGGGCCTGCGCACCGCCGATCTTGGTGGAGAGGCGGGGACCGAGCAGGCCGCAAGGGCTGTGCTCGCAAACATCGAATAGGAGCAACGTGAACGTGGAGCCCACCGACCTCATCTGGATGAACGGAGAATTCGTCGCCTGGGAGGACGCCAAGGTCCACGTCCTGACGCACGGCCTGCACTACGGCACGGGCGTGTTCGACAGCATGCGCTGCTACGACGGCGAGCTGGGGCCCGCGGTGTTCCGCAACGTCGAGCACATCGACCGGCTGCTGCGCTCGGCCGAGCTCTACTACATGCCCGTTCCCTACTCCGCGGAGGAGCTGCGCGCCGCCACGCTGGAGCTGGTCGCGCGCAACGGGCTGCGCTCCTGCTACATCCGCCCGATCGTCAACCGCGGCTACGGTCAGATGGGCCTCAACCCGCTCGAGGCTCCCGTCGATGTCACCATCGCCTGCTGGGAGTGGGGCGCCTACCTCGGCGAGGACGGCAAGAACAAGGGCGTGCGCGCCAAGGTGTCCTCCTGGCGGCGCATCAGCCCGGACTCGCTCATACCCCACGCAAAGGCCTCCGGGCAGTACCTCAACAGCGTGCTCGCCAAGATCGAGTCGCTGAAGGCCGGCTACGAGGAGGCGATCCTGCTCGACGACCACGGTCACGTGTGCGAGGGCACCGGCGAGAACGTCTACATCGTGCGCGACGGCGAGATCGCCACTCCCGGCCAGCACAACTCGATCCTCGACGGCATCGTGCGGCGCTCGATCATCCAGATCGCCGCGGATCTCGGCTACACCGTCGCCGAGCGCAACGTGGCGCGCGCGGAGATGTACCTCGCCGACGAGGTGTTCCTCACCGGCACCGCCGCCGAGCTGGTGCCCGTGCGCGAGGTCGACGACCACGTCGTGGGCAGCGGGCAGCCGGGGGAGATCACACGCGTGCTCCAGAGCGCGTTCGACGACGCCGTGCACGGGCGCACCGAGCGCTACCGCGAGTGGCTTGACGTGGTCAGCGCGCCCGCGCTGCAGACCCCCACCGGGCAGGGCTCGCCGGCCGAGGGCGCCGCTGTCGGCGACCCGCACACCAGCGCCGCAGGCTAGGAGCCAGTGCCCGACATACAGCTATACGACGCCACCCTGCGTGACGGCATGGGGGGTGGCGGGCTGAGCCTCACCGCGCAGGAGAAGCTGCGTGTCGTCCACGCTCTTGACGCGCTCGGCGTGGATCTCATCGAGGCCGGCTTCCCCGCCTCCAACCCCAAGGAGCAGGAGCTGTTCGGGCTGCTCGCCCGCGAGGAGCTCTCGCACTCGCAGGTCGTCGCCTTCGGCATGACGCGGCGGCGCGACGCGCCCGCCGAGCAGGACGAGGGCCTGCGCATCCTCGCCGAGTGCTTCGCGCCCGTGTGCACCATCGTCGGCAAGGCATCGGTGCTGCACGTGGAGAAGGTGCTGCGTGTCTCGCGCGAGGAGAACCTCGCCATGATCGCCGAGTCCGTCGCGTTCCTGCGCAGCGCAGGCAAGCGCGTGCTGCTCGACGCCGAGCACTTCTTCGACGGCTTTGCGCTGGACCCCGGCTACGCGCTGGACTGCCTGCGCGCGGGCGCCCAGGCCGGCGCCGAGCGCGTCGTCCTGTGCGACACCAACGGCGGCTCGCTGCCGCCGCAGATCCGAACCGCATTCGCCGTCGTCTCCGAAGCACTCGCCGGCGCTGCGCTGGGCATCCACACCCACGACGACTCCGGCTGCGCGGTCGCCAACACGCTCACCGCGGTGGAATGCGGCGCCACGCAGGTGCAGGGAACCATCAACGGCGTTGGCGAGCGCACGGGCAACGCCAACCTCGTCACCATCATCGCCGACCTGCAGCTGAAGATGGGTGTCCCGCTGCTCGCGCCCGAGCGCCTCGCGCGCCTCACCGAGACCTCCCATCTGCTCGACGAGATGCTCAACCGCCCCTCCGATCCCGCACAGCCCTACGTGGGCAAGCACGCGTTCGCACACAAGGCCGGGCTGCACGCGGCCGGCATCCGTGCCGACGCGCACACGTTCGAGCACGTCGATCCCGCGCTCGTGGGCAACGCGCGCGAGGTGCTCATCTCCGAGCTCTCCGGCCGCGGCACCATCGCCGAGAAGGCCGCCGCGGCGGGCATCGCCGCCGACGAGCAGCTCTCCCAGCGCGTGCTCGAGCGCGTCAAGGCGCTTGAGCACGAGGGCTTCCAGTTCGAGGCCGCCGACGGCTCCTTCGAGCTGCTCATGCGCAAGGAGGCCGGCGTGTACGAGCCGCTCTTTCGCCTGGAGTCCTGGCGCGTGACGGTGGACAAGCGCGCGGACGGCAAGGTGGAGACCGAAGCGGTCGTCAAGATCTGGGTGGACGGGGAGCGCTATGTGGCAAGCGCCGAGGGAAACGGCCCCGTGCACGCGCTCGACCAGGCGCTGCGCTCGGCCATCGGCGAGATCTACCCGCATCTGCGCGACATCGAGCTGGTCAACTTCAAGGTGCGCATCCTCGATGAGGCCAAGGGCACCGGCGCGACCACGCGGGTGCTCATCGACGCCTCCGACGGGCACGCAATGTGGGGTTCCATCGGCGTCGCGGAGAACCTCATCGCCGCGTCCTGGGACGCCCTGGTGGACTCGCTGGAGTTCGGCATGCAGCCCGGCGGCGGGCGCTCGCCCGGGCAGCCTGCGCGCTCCAGCGGCCGCGTCTAGTGGACGAGCCGTCCATTCCGCTGGCGCGGCCCGTGCTCGGCGAGCCCGAGGAGCGCGCCGTGATCGAGGTGCTGCGCTCGGGACAGCTCTCGCTCGGCCCGCGCGTGGGCGAGTTCGAGCGGCTGTTCGCCGCCGCCGTCGGCGCGCCGCTTGCCAGTGCGCTCAGCAGCGGCACCGCCGGGCTGCACCTGGCGCTGCGCGCCGTTGGCGTGGGGGAGGGCGATGAGGTGCTCACCAGCCCGTTCTCGTTCGTCGCCTCCGCCAACGCCGCGCTGTATGAGCGCGCGCGCCCCGTGTTCGCGGACATCGACCCCGTCACGCTCAACCTCGACCCGAGCGCCGCCGCCGCGGCCGTCACGGCGCGGACACGCGCGCTGCTGCCCGTGCACATCTTCGGCTACCCAGCCGACATGCCCGCGTTCGAGGCCATCGCCGCGCGTGAGGGCCTTGCGATCGTGGAGGACGCGTGCGAGGCGCTGGGCGCGGTGCACGCCGACGGGCCGCGTGTGGGCGGGCGCGGGCACCCGGCGGTGTTCGGCTTCTACGCCAACAAGCAGCTCACCACCGGTGAGGGCGGCATGATCACGCTGAACGACCCGCAGCTGAAGCAGCGCATCGACTCCGAGCGCAACCAGGGCCGCGCCCCCGACATGGGCTGGCTCGACCACGACCGCCTGGGCTTCAACTACCGCCTCTCCGACATCGCCTGCGCCCTGGGAATCGCCCAGCTGGGGCGGCTCGGCGACATGCTGCACGGGCGCGAGCGCGTCGCCGCCCTCTACCGCGCTGCGTTGACGGGCGTGGAGGGGCTGCAGCTGCCCTGCCCGGACTCCGGCGGGGACCGGCGCGGCTGGTTCGTGTTCGTCGTGCAGCTGCCCCATGGCGTGGACCGCGACGAGACCGTCCGCGTGCTGGGAGCGCGCGGTGTGCAGAGCAAGCCCTACCTGCCCGCCATCCACCTCATGAGCTTCTACCGCGAGCGCTACGGTCACCGCGAGGGGCAGTTCCCAGTGTGCGAGGACGTCGCCGCGCGCTCCATCGCCCTGCCGTTCTTCCCGGAGATGAGCGAGGCGCAGGTCGAGCGCGTCGCTCGTGAGCTGCTCGCCGCGGTTCGCTCCCGCCGCGCCTGAGCCGGCCGCGGCGGGAGCGCCCCCGTCCTACTCAGAGGCGATGAAGCTCATGATCTGCGGGCTCACCTTGTTCCAGTATTCGAACGCGTGCTGGCGGCCCGGCACAACCGAGACGGTCGCCTGACAGCCCGCGGCGCCGAGCGCGCCCGACATTTCCTGTGCCTGGGAGAGCGGGATGAGCTCGTGTTCGCTGTTGAAGATCAGCCACGCCGGGCATCCGGCGGCGTGCACGTTCAGCACCGGTGAGCCTTCGCGTACCGCCTGCGAGTTGCCCACCGCGCCTTCTTCGCCTTCTTCGAGTTCTTCTTCGTTCATGCCCACCGCCCTGAACACGGACGCCACGAAGTTCGCGTTGGTGATTTCGCCCGCTCCGACCATCGAAAGCAGCGATTCGAAGTTCATCGGCCCGCTCAGCGTGACGACCCCCCTCACCGTCCCGGGGCTTTCGGCGTCGAGGTGCTCGGCGGCCAGCGCGACGAGGTTGCCGCCGGCCGAGCCACCGACCATCACCACGTTGCCCGGGTTGGCGTTGTACTGGGCGGCGTGGGCGATCGCAAAGCGCACCGCGGCCTCCACGTTTTCGGGCTCGCCCGGGAACGCGGGGATCCGGGTCGAGTCCTGCGAGTAGTCGATGTCGAACACGGTGAAGCCCGCATCCTGCAGCGCGACCGCCTCTTTGTGCAGGTGGGTCATGCTCAGCTGCGTTCGCCAGCCGCCGCCGTGCACGAGCATGACCGTCGTCGGGTCGGCGGTCACGGCCTCATAGATGTTGGCCACCTCAGAGACGCGGGGCCCATAGGGCACCTTTTCGTAGACCGGGCCGATCGAGGTCTGCGCGGTGCTCGCCTGGGCGATCGCCGGCGCCGAGCAGCACAGCGCGGCGCCGGTGAGCAGCAGTGTCAATGCCAGCCGCGTGCGGCGGCGGCCTGTTGCCCGGCCAACAGCAGGATGCGTGGCGGGCCGTGCCGGCGTGCCGGCACGTGTCACGTAAAAGCGCGTGGTTATCACAGTCCCATCCCTCCTGGATAAGGTCCGTCACGGTTTTTCCCCCTGGTGGGAAACCCCCTGATTGCGGGCAGTATGGCAGTCGGCATGGATGCCGTGTGTTCTGGTGGTCCGAACCGGCCCCGGCTCGCGACGCCGTCGCCCTAGACTTGGCGCCCGCGTCGCGCTTTCAGGAGCCACCGCACCCAGATTTCCAGCGGCTGAACGCCTCGATCGGCTTCGACCGGCGGCTGTGGCCGCAGGACATCGCGCAGTCGCGCGCGCACGCGCGCATGCTGGCGGCGCAGGCGATCATCAGCGAGGTGGACCGCGATGCGCTGCTCGCCGGCCTGGATGCCGTGGAGAGCGAGCTGGCGCGGGACCGCTTCCCGTTCGCCGACGGCGACGAGGACATCCACATGGCCATCGAGCGGCGCCTCACCGAGATCGTGGGGCCCGTCGGCGGCAGGCTGCACACGGCGCGCTCGCGCAACGACCAGGTGGTGACCGACCTGGCGATGTACGTGCGCGAGCGCAGCGCCGCCGCGCGCGCGGCGATCGCCTCGCTCATGCGCGAGCTGCTCGTGCGCGCCGAGCAGCACGCCGACTGGGCGATGCCCGGCTACACGCACCTGCAGCGCGCCCAGCCGGTCTATCTCGGCCACCACCTGCTCGCCTACTTCTGGATGCTCTCGCGCGACCGCACGCGATTCGCCTTCGCCGAGCGCGAGGCCGGGCGCCTGCCGCTGGGCTCGGGCGCGCTGGCCGGCGTCAACTTCGACACCGACCGGCAGATGCTCGCGCACGAGCTCGGCTTCCGCGAGGTCTCACCCAACTCCATCGACGCGGTCGCGGGCCGGGACTTCGTCCTCGACTACCTCTCCGCCGCGGCCACGTGCGCCACGCATCTCTCGCGCCTGGGCGCGGAGCTGGTGCTGTGGAGCAGCAGCGAGTTCGCCTTCTGCGAGCTGCCGGACTCATGGAGCTCGGGCTCCTCGATCATGCCTCAGAAGAAGAACCCGGACGCGGCCGAGCTGCTGCGCGGCAAGGCCCCGCGCGTGGTGGGGCACCTGGCGGCGCTGCACGGCGTCATGCACGCGCTGCCGCTCACCTACAACAAGGATCTGCAGGAGGACAAGGAGCACCTGTTCGACAGCGTCGAGACGCTCGAGCTCTCGCTTGCGGCCGCGACCGGCATGATCGCGGGGGTGCGCTTTGACCGCGAGCGCCTCGCCGCGGCCGCATCGGATGAGATGATCGCCGCGACGGACATCGCCGACCTGCTCGTGCGCCTGGGGGTGCCCTTCCGCGAGGCCCACGGCGTGGTGGCCGGCCTCGTCTCCACGGCGCTGGGACGCGGCGTGGCGCTCTCCCAGCTCACCCGCGAGGAGCTTGCGAGCCACAGCGAGGTGCTGGCCGGGCACGAGGGCGAGTATCGGGAGGTGCTCAGCAGCTCCTCGTGGCTGGAGTCGAAGATCTCACAGGGGGGCACGGCCTCCGCGCGGGTGCAGGAGCAGCTCGCCCTCGCGCGCGCCGTCCTGGATGAGGACGCTCGCGCCTGACTTCTACCGGCGCCCGGTGCTGCGGGTGGCGCCCGAGCTGATCGGCTGCACGGTCGAGCACAAGGGCGTGGCGGGCGTGATCGTGGAGACCGAGGCCTACCACCACAGCGAGCCCGCGTGCCACGCCTTCATCGGGCTCACGCCGCGCACACGCACGCTCTTCGGCCCCGCGGGCGTGGCCTACGTGTACCGCTCATACGGCATCCACCTGATGCTCAACGCCGTCTGCGAGGCGGAGGGCGTCGGCGCCGCCGTGCTGATCCGCGCGCTGCTGCCCCAGTCCGGCCTCGATCTGATGCGTGCCCGCCGCGCGGGCTCCTCCGGGCGCGAGCCGCGCGAGCTCGACCTGTGCTCGGGTCCGGGCAAGCTGACCCAGGCGCTGGGCATCAGCCTCTCGGACAACGCCAGCAGCCTGCGCGATGGGCCCGTTCGGATCCGCGCGCGCTCGGCGAGCTGGCGCGACCCCGACCTCGTCACGAGCCCTCGCGTGGGCATCACCAAGGCCGTTGAGCTGCCGTGGCGCTTCTCGCTGGCGGGCTCGCGCTACGTCTCGCGGCCGCTGCCGCGACCCTGAGCACGCAGGTGCTGCCGGCCGCGGTCAGATCACGGGGGGGAGGAGACCCCGCCCGTTCCGCCCGCCGCCGTCGTCGGCGGCGCGGAGCCCGTCGTGGGCGTGGCCGCGCCTGGGCTCGCGGGGGTGGGCGTTGCCGGCTGTGTGGCGTGTTCGGCCGGGGCGGCCGCCGCGCCGCCGCCGGTCGCGGTGCCGGTGGGGGCCGTGGCCTTGCTCGGCGCGGTGGTCGTGGATGGGGCGGTTGCGGTGGCGCTACCGGCCGCTTCGGCGGCCGCGCCGGGAGACACCGTGGTGCTCGTGCCGCCGTGGGCCGCCGCGCTCTTTTCCGCGCGGCCCTTTTCGATTCCCAGCGCGGAGACCTGGAACTGGTGCCAGATCAGCGCGGGGAAGGTGCCCCCGAGCACCGGCCCGTCCTCGAAGTCGGTGAGCATCGGCACCAGCTTGTTGGGGTAGCCGACCCACACGGCGACGGTGAACTTGTGGTCCCAGCCGACGAACCACGCGTCCCCGTAGTTGGAGGTGGTGCCCGTCTTGCCCGCCGCGAACTGCCCGAGCGCCGCCGCCTTGCCGGTGCCGTACTGCACCACCGTTTCGAGCATGCTCGTCTCGGTGGCCGCCACTTCGGCCGGCAGCACGGGCGTGGCGAGCACGCGGTTGCGTTCGCGGTCTGAGCCGTCGGGCAGCGGGTGGCCTTCGGAGGCCATCACTTCCTGGATCCCAACGGGCGCGCCGGGTTCGGCGAGCGTCCCGCTCATGCGCTGGCCCTCGTGCGCGATCGTCTCGTAGGCGTGGGCCATGTCCAGCGGTGTGACGCCCACCGTCAGCCCGCCGATCGTCATCGCCGGGTTCGTCGACAGGGGCGTGGTGATGCCCATGCGGTGCGCCAGGTCGGCGATGTGCTTCGTCCCCACTTTCAGGCCCACTTCCGCATAGATGGAGTTGTCGGAGAACGCCGTCGCACCGGTCAGCGTGTTCTCGCCGGTGTAGTTGCCTTCGTCGTTGTGCACCACGAACTTTTCCCTGCCGTCGGTTCCGGGCACGATGAACGTCTTTTCCTTCGAGGGCCACTCGGAGTAGGGAGAGATGCCCGCCTCCAGTGCTGCGGCGAGGTCGAACGCCTTGAACGAGGAGCCCGGCTGGCGCTCGCCCTCGGTCGCAAGGTTGAAGGGGCTTTCGTCGTAGTTGCGCCCGCCCACCATCGCGCGCACCTCGCCCGTGGCGTTTTCGATCACCACCATCGAGGAGGACGGGCCTTCGGGGCCCGGCAGGTAGGCGTCGATGGCCTGTTCGGCCGCCCGCTGCAGTTCCAGGTCCAGCGTCGTCTTGATGCGCAGGCCGCCGTAGAACGCGCGCTGCCCGTAGCGTTCGATCACCTGCTGCTGCACCCAGTCGATGAAGTAGCCCGCGTCCACGCCTTCGACCGTGGAGACCTGCGGCGGCTGGATCGATTTGGGCGAGGGCAGGGCCTGCTCGACGCTTTCTTCATAGATGGGTTTGCTGATGTAGCCCTGTTCGAGCATCTGGCGCAGCACCAGGTTGCGCCGTTCGCGCGCCGCCAGCGGGTGCACGGCGGGGTCATAGCCCGTGGGCGACTGGATGATGCCGGCCAGCAGCGCCGCCTCCCACGGTTCCTTGAGCTGTTCCACGCACAGCGTGTGGCCCGGCGTGCCGCATCCCGCATGGTTGACTTCCTGGCCGAAGTAGGCCTGCGCCGCCGCCTCGACGCCGTAGGCGCCGTTGCCGAAGTAGATCGTGTTCAGATACGCCGCGAGGATCTTTTCCTTGGACCACTTGTGCGAGAGCTGGTAGGCCAGCGCCGCCTCTCTGAGCTTCTCCAGGATCGTCCTGTGCGAGACCGCCTGAAGCTCGTTCTTGATGAACTGCTGCTCGATCGTCGAGGCGCCCTGCACGGCTCCGCCGTGGCGCAGGTCTTCCACGAACGCGCGCGCGATCCCGCGCAGGTCGATGCCGGAGTTGGAGTAGAAGCGCTTGTCCTCGATCGAGATCACCGCCTCCTTGACGATCTGCGGGATCTGACCGGGCTTGACGATCACTCGGTTCTGCTGGCTGAGCACGCCGATCGGCTGCCCGAAGTCGTCGAGCAGCTCCGAGCTCTGCGCATCCTTGATCTCCGCAAAGCGCGTCAGCGAGGGCAGGTCCGAGGCGATCGACACGAAGATCCCGAACGCGAAGGAGACCACGCCCAGCAGGCCGAGCGCCGAGAGGATCGCCAGCAGCCGCAACCATTTCATGCGGCGGCGCTGACGCGGCGGTCGCGGGTCGGCCGGGGGTATGTCGGGGCTAGCGACGACGCTCATGAGAGGCGGCGGATGAGAGCCCTCCAGGGACGCGTTGGGAGAGGCCCGGTTGCGAACGGGAGGCATCCGGCCACGGCGCGGTGGGGCCCCACGGGAGGCGAGAGTCTAGCATTGGCCCTTGCATGCCGAACGCCACCGACGCGGCCCTCGCGGACGCCAAGCGCCTGAGCGCCAACGCGGTGGACAGCCTCCCCGAGGGGGCGCTCGCGCAGAAGCTCGCGCTCGCCCGGCGCGAGGGGCGCCAGCTGCGTGTGAAGCTCGGCATCGACCCAACGGCACCCGACATCCACCTCGGCCACGCGGTCGTGCTGGGAAAGCTGCGCGAGTTCCAGGACGCCGGGCACAGGGTGGTGCTGATCATCGGCGACTACACCGCCCGCGTGGGCGACCCCTCCGGGCGCTCCACGCTGCGGCCGATGCTCTCCGCGCAGGAGATCGAGGACAACGCCGCCACCTTCCAGGAGCAGGCCCTGAAGATCCTCGACGCCGATCCCGAGCGCCTGGAGGTCAGACGCAACGGCGAGTGGCTGGACATGCCCATGGCCGACCTGCTCGCGCTCGTGCGCACCACCACCGCGGCGCAGATACTCGAGCGCGAGGACTTCGCCAAGCGCTGGCGGGAGAAGGAGCCCATCTCCGTCCTTGAGCTGCTCTACCCGCTGTTGCAGGGCTATGACTCTGTGGCCATCGACGCCGACGTCGAGCTGGGGGGGACCGACCAGAAGTTCAACCTGCTGCTCGGCCGCGACATCCAGCGCGCCTACGGGAAGCCCGAGCAGGCGATCATGACCATGCCGATCCTCGTGGGAACCGACGGGAAGCGCAAGATGTCCAAGTCCCTTGGCAACCAGATCGGCATCACCGACGCGCCCCAGGAGATGTACGGCAAGACGATGAGCATCCCCGACGAGGCGATCGAGGAGTACGACCGCCTGCTGCTCGCGCCGCGCGCCGGAGGCACCAGCTCCCTGCAGGGCCTCTCGCCCCGGGACGCCAAGCACGCGCTCGCCCGCGCACTTGTCGCCTGGCTGCACTCCGAGCAGGACGCCGAGCAGGCCGAGCGCCACTTCGAGCGCGTCATCGTGCAGGGCGGGCCGCCCGAGGAGGTGCCCGAGGCGCTGCTGCCGGCAGGCGAGGCGCAGGTCCATCTTCCCGGCCTGCTGGAGCGCGAGTTCGCCATCTCGCGCTCGGAGGCCCGCCGCCTGATCGACCAGGGCGCCGTCAGCCTGGGCGAGACGCCCCTCGGGCCGGGCGAGCACGACGTGCCGGCCGAGCGTGCGGACGGGCAGATCCTGCGCGTTGGCAAGCGCCGCTACCGGCGTCTTCGCGCTGGTTGACGCACCCGCCGCGATCGCGCTATACTCCCCGGTCGGCCCGCAGGTGCCCCTGGGCGCTGGGCCGGTTCGGTCTCCTCCAGAAGGAAGCCCTTTCGGCGAGGCTTGGCGGTCTTTGAAAACTCAACAGCATGCGCATCTGCGATCTCTCTGAGATTGCGATGTGCGTCCAGGTTCGACCCGCCGCGGGAGCGCTTTACGCGCGACCGGTGGCGGCAAAGAGTCAAGTAGAGAAGTACCCCGTCATGGTTCGGGACCACGGTGTATAGGTTCCGGCCGCCGGGATCCGCCGGGTGTATATCGCCCGCCGGTGAACGGCAACTCCATGACAGCTTTTCGTGAAGTTCTTCACGGAGAGTTTGATCCTGGCTCAGGACGAACGCTGGCGGCGTGCTTAACACATGCAAGTGGAGCGACGAACCAGGGCTTGCCCTGGGG
>Ga0182030_10007151_pt1 | contig 23373 bp, 21 predicted proteins | sample 812S3MmetaG_FD_121299 | JGI IMG/M metagenome (GOLD analysis project Ga0182030, IMG submission 121299) | Permafrost microbial communities from Stordalen Mire, Sweden - 812S3M metaG (Illumina Assembly) | ecosystem: Environmental > Terrestrial > Soil > Wetlands > Permafrost | place: Sweden...
ACGTCAAACGGGCAAGGTCTTCGGCGCCAGGGCATCTTGCACTGATTTTGCCAACTCGGCGACGCTGAAGGGTTTTTGCAGAAATGGCCGGTTTCGCATCAGGATTTCCCGGCGGGCGGCGCTATCTTCGGAGTAGCCGGACATAAAGAGTACTCGGATTTCGGGATAGCGTTCCGTAAGGTCATTGGCCAACTCGTTTCCGCTTGTTCCAGCCATGACCAGGTCGGTAATGACAAGATCGATCCTGCCCTCAAGCTGTTCGCAGACGTGCAACGCGGATCCACCACTTTCGGCCTGCGAAGTCTGGTAACCCAGCTGCTGCAAACACTCGCACACATTGCTCCGGATGTTGGCGTCGTCTTCCACAACCAACACCCTCTCTCCCGAGGAGCGCACGTACACTTCCCGCAAGGTTATGGGCTTCGGCGAAGCTGTAGTCGTCGGAAAGTACAGCTTGAAAGTTGTGCCGTGTTCCGGTTCGCTGTATACCCAGATATAGCCGCCGCTCTGTTTCACAATGCCATACACAATGGAGAGCCCCAGACCCGTACCTTTGCCGAGCTCTTTGGTTGTGAAGAACGGATCGAAGATCCGGGACAGGATCGATTTATCGATGCCGGTTCCGGTGTCACTAACCGACAGCATCACATAGTGGCCTGGCAGGACAGGAGGATGGTCTTGGGTGTAGGCGTCATCCAAATCCACGTTAGTTGTCTCAATGTGCAGCGTCCCGCCCCGCGGCATCGCGTCGCGAGCATTGACTGCCAGGTTCAGAATTACCTGGGCAACTTGATCCGGATCCAGCCGCGAGTTCTCAAGATTCTCCGAAAGATGGGTAACCAGCTGAATATCTTCGCCTATGACCCGGCGTAGCATCTGGGTTGTCTCGCTAACCACGGCATTCAGATTGATGATGCGCGGCTGCATCATCTGCTGACGGCCGAACGCCAGCATCTGGCGAGTGAGGGCCGCCGCCCGGTCGGCGGCATTCGAAATATGCAAGAGCGGTTTGCTGAAGGGGCTATCCGGAGTGACCTGGCCCAGCATAAGCTCGGTGGACAGTTTGATAACCACAAGAACGTTGTTGAAATCGTGGGCCATGCCGCCGGCCAGCCGACCCACCGCCTCCAGTTTTTGCACTTGACGGACCTGTTGCTCCAGAGCGCTCTGCTGGGTCATGTCTTCCACATAGGCGGAAAAAACTTCCGGAGTTCCGGTCTTTTCTCTACTCATCGAGCCGGTGATGCGCACGGGGACGGAACTACCACCCCGGCTGCGAAAAGTGGTTTCCCAGCCCTGGACCTTGCCGCTTCGGCGCAGCACGTCTATGAGGCGGTCGTGCTCCTTCGGATCAGCATAGACTTCTTCGGCTATGTTCAACTGGAGAGCTTCTTCCACACTGTAATCACCGAGCATCTTGCATAGTGCTGGATTGAGGGTCTTGAAGCGAGATGCCTCGACGAACGATTGCTGGATGCCAAAGGGAGCGTTGTCCACCAGCGCCTTCAGAGAGGCTTCCGATTCGCGCAACGCCGCCTCCACCTGGCATCGCTTGGTCACGTCGAGCGCCAGGACCAGCTCTTCCTGGTGGCCTGCATTCTCAAACTCGAAGGCCACGATCTCCACCAGAATGGTTCTGCCGTCCTTGAAGCGATGCCGCCAGACGCCTGCCGCGTTGTAGCCCTCATGTCGCTTGCTGGCAGATTTCAGAAATGTAGAAACATCTTCCTCGGGGCGAATATCGGCCACGGTCATGGCGAGAAATTGCTCCCGCGAGTACCCGTAAGTTTTCACCGCGGCATCGTTCACATCGAGAAAGCGCAGGGTCTGGCAGTCATAAATCCACATGGGCCACGGATTGGAGGAAAACAGCAGCCCGTGACGGCGCTCGGAGTCAGCGATGGTTCTTGTTTGTTCTGCCAGTTGTACATTCAGCTGCTTGATTGTTCGGCGGTAACGGGCAGAAGTTTGTATCAGGAGGGCGATAGCTATAGCGGTCGCAATCAGCGCAATGATAACTAAGAGCGGCATCGGCCAGACCCCGCGAAGAACAAATCACGACTTCTCTGGACATTCGCTGGCGCCCAATGGTAGACCGCATTCCTGTCAGAACTATGGGATACCCTAAGGCGTATGCCTAACAGTATTCAGGTCCGATAGATTGCGCTAAGGATTTTCTGGTGGCAACGCAATCGATCGCGCAAAACCTACAGCAAACACCGCGTCTGACGGGGTTTTTCCTCCTCGCGGGAGCGAACGCGATACACAAGCCATAACATTTGTGCTAGAGGCATGCTGTGACGTAGAGCACAGTTGCACGTGCCCTGCAACCGGACTATCACACCAGGCCGAAAAACGCCGCATTCGAGCGACGATGAGTGCCACTAATTTGCTCGGCGGTCTATCGGTACAAGACTTGTTATTATGGCGATAGAGTGCCTGCCGGCAACAGTGCACGCAGTGGGCAAGTTTCGCATCTGGGTGTTTGCTTCGAGCAGTAATGCTTTCCCACCTGCACAAAGAGACCGTGCATCTCGTTGTAAACCTGGCTGACTGAGCTGCGCCTGGTAGCGCTCATCTCGGATGGCTGATGTACAGATACCTTCTTTGTCCTGGAGTTCATAGGTAAAACGGGTCTCGCCCCTTGCAGTGCGCGCTGGACGAGAAGGCGAACCTGGTCATACTTGGCGCGGCCATCCACCGCGCCGTGGCGCTCGAGAACCCGGCGCGTGTAGGCGTCCACTACAAAGATTTCATGGTTACCAGCGTAGAGCAGGATTGCGTCGGCGGTTTCCGGTCCGATGCCTTTCAGAGAGAGTAGCTCTCCTCGTAGCTGGTCGGTCGGAGTGGCAAACATCTTCTCCAGTGAACCAGCGTGCCTTTCGTCCAGAAAGCCGACAAAGTCCTTGAGTCGCTGTGCTTTCTGCCTGTAATAACCAGAAGAGCGCACAAGCTGCTGCAACCTGGCAAGCGTCACAGCTCGAATTCCATCAACGCTCAGTACCTCCGCCGCTCGCAGGCTGGCGAGGGCGCGTTCGACGTTGGTCCACGAGGTATTCTGGGTCAGGATGGCGCCCACGATCACTTCGAACGGCGTTTCCGCCGGCCACCAGTTCTGCTGTCCCCAACTGCGCGCCAGCTTTCGATAGATACGGCGAACCATGGTTTCCGGGCTGATTGTTCGCGTGGACATCACTGGCGACTGTGTTCCCCTCGCTATACTAATCACACGGCATGCGTAACATCGTGAAATTCATCTGGAACTCCGCTCGCGGCCACCGCCTGGCACCATGGCGCAGCCCCTACCTGCGTTGGCGAATCGAAACATATACGGGGATCAAGATGCAAAGCATCGGATTCCTTGAGTTCTTCGGATTTATGTGGCGCGAACGGAAGGAACTGGTGCGGTTCCTGAAGTGGACCGGCGACATGGAACGCTACGCCCGGGCGAAACCGAAGAACCCGTAAATACGCTTTTCGCCACTTCGCTTTTCGCTCGCGACTCGAGACTGGCTTCCGCTTATGGTCCGGTGAAGCCTAGAACCACTCCTACAGGTGTTCCTACTCCCGCAGCCAGCTTTTCCGCTGCCGATGCCTGCTTGGCTGCAATCTCCAGATATCCCGAGCTTCCCACGATGGCGAATATCTCCTCACCTTCGCCTTGCGCATATGACTGACATAAGCGCGTTACCGTCAAGCCTGCAATTAATATGCTCACCGCTGGAGATGCCCCGCCAAACAGAGACGGCGCATCCAGTTCACTGATGTTGGTGATGAGGTTGCCGAACTTGTCCACCTTCAGTACCACGCCGCGCAGGCTGTTCTGGCCGACGCGTTCCACTCGCGGCAGCGGCAGGCGAACATAGTCGGAAATCTCGGGACCAAATTCCGCTGGCGCTACGCCTTTGCTCAGCCATCCTGCGACCGGCGCGAAGATATCACGGCCGTGAAAGGTCTGGCTCACCGGTTGGAGGAAATATCGCTCCGCGGTGATATGTCGCACGCTGAACTTTGGCTCGCGCGCCTCGATTAGCGACAGCACGCCATTGTCGGGAGCGATGAAGATGTAGCTGTCGGTCTCGACGATCAGGGGTCGCCGCGCACTGCCGACTCCGGGATCGACCACCACAACATGCACGGATCGCGACGGAAAGAAGCGATAGGCCTGGGCAATGGTCCACGCGCCGTCCAGAACGTCATAAGAAGCGACCGCATGACAGATATCGACGATCGTGATGTCTGACTGAATGTTCAGCACCACGCCGTGCAGGATGCCGACGAAGGGATCGCTCAGGCCAAAATCGGTGGTGAAGGTGACGATGTGGCTCTCGGACATGTATTGGCAAAGTAGTCGCGGCCGTGGCGGGAGTCAAGCGGGAACAGGTTGCCCTTCCGTGGCAATTCAAAGCGAGTTGCCGGGGATTATCCGGTCTGAACGCTGAAAGGGGACAAGGCTAGGGCGGCCATTCAGCGCCTGTTCTGACAACTGGCCGCTAGCCAATGACAACTGCACTACTTTATCTCCACATCACCAGAACTGGTAGAGACTTCGACCGTCGGTCCGCCGCCGTGTACCGTGCCCTTGAGTTCGTGGTTACCCATGGAGCCCTGCACCGTAATCGGCAGCTCCGAATGAATCGATCCGGAGCTGGTATGCAGATCGAGGTTGAAGCCGCTGTTCGATCCAACAGCCAAACGGATGTTCCCCGCGCCGCTGTGCAACTGCCAGGGTCCGGCAACGCTGCCATCGGCTTCGATGTCGCCGCTGCCGGTCTGGGCGTGCATCCCACCTTTAATGCCTTTCACACGGATGGTTCCCGAGCCGGTGTGTACGTCGACGTCACCCGATCCGGTGAGGCCGGCCTCAACGTCACCGCTGCCGGTCTGAGCATCAAACGGGGCAGAGACATTTTCGGCCCGGATGTTGCCGCTGCCGGTATGCGCATGCTGGCGGCCGCCGAGGTCGCGCAGGCGGATATCGCCGGAGCCGGTTTGCGCTTGCACGCCCGAGCTAACGCCCGTGACCTCGACATTACCCGACCCGGTGTGTGCTTCTACGCCGGTGCTGGCGGGGACCGTGATTTCGTAATCGATGGCGACATGACGCTTCACGTCGTCGGGCAAGTTGTAGCCAATGCGGATGCTGTGGCCACTCTGCTGAATGGGAGGATTCGATTCGACCTGATGCACCGCATTCTCATTGCTGAAGAACCAGTTATTTTCGTGAATCGTTCCGTGAACCACTACTTGGTTGGAGCTTCCGGGCTTGACAGTGATGTCACCTGAACCGGTGGTAACGTCGAGGCTCACGGCTCCCGATACCTGCAATGTGCGATCGAAGTGTCCTTCGGCGCGCGCGTACGACAGAACAGGAAGCAGCAGGAAACCAACCAAGACCGCAGTGCATCGTTTGTTCATGATGATCCTCCAGAAAGAATGCCGGTGTGTCTACTGCTGCAGCACAACCTGGTCGCCTTGTTTGAGACCGGAAAGAACTTCGGTTTTAACGCCGTTGGAAATTCCAATGTTGACGGCGATCTTCTTCATTCCATCCTTGGCACTGGGAACCGGGATATCAACCGACGCCTTCTTGTCTTTGTCATACATGATGGCGCCTTCGGGGATCATCAGTACATTGTGGTGTTCGTCAAGGATGATCTCGGCGTTGGCAGTCATCTCTGCCTTCAGTTCACCGCCAGGATTGTTGATCGACACGCGTACTTCGAAGGTGGTGACATTGTCTTTTTCGACGCCCATCGGCGAGATTTTGGTGACATGGCCGGTAAAGGCCTTGTCCTTAAATGTCTCCACGCGAATGCGCGCGGGCTGTCCCAGATAGACCTTGCCAATATCGCTCTCGTCCACCTTGCCCTTCACATAAACTTCGCTGGTGTCGCCCAGGGTCATCACCAGGGTTGCGCCCGAGCCCAGCACCAGGATAGAGCTGACCGCGTCGCCAACTTCAACGTCGCGCGATAGCACGACACCGTCAATCGGCGCCGTAATGGTGGTATAGCTGAGTTGCTCCTGGAACTGCTTCAGGCTGGCCTGGTCTTTCTCGACCTGGGCCTGGGCCTGGGCGACCTTCGCCTTGTTGACGGTCAACTGCGCCCGGGCAACATCGCGCTTGTTGACGGCCATGATGTAGCCCCGTTGCGCGTCGTCCAGGGTTGCTTGCGAGACAACTCCGTCCTTGGACATCTCCTGCGCGCGCTCGTAGGCCCGCTGCAGCGTCGGGATATCCACGCCCTGGGCATCAACTTTGGCTCGAATCTCGTCGGCTTCGGCGCTCTTGAGGTTAGCTTGCGAAGAGAGCAGTTGAGCTTTCGATGAATTCACCTGCGCCTGAATCTCGACCCGGTCCAGCTCGGCCAACACCTGCCCCTGCTTCACATGATCGCCGGTGTCCACATACAGCTTTTCCACAATGCCGCTGGCCTTGGACTTGATCTCGACCTTAGTAATGGGCGTGATCTTTCCCGTGGCTACCACACTTTTGGCGAGGTCGCCCCGTTCAACCTTGGCCAGTTTGATAGGGTCAATCTTGGTGCCGCCGCGAGTCGCCGCCACAGCCACGATCACCAGCGCCACAACCGCCACCGAAACAGCCGTAATGATGATCCAGCGTTTATTTTTGTGATTCTTACCGTTCGCCACTGCACCCTCCGCAACCGCGCAGCACTTCGTTCTGAGCTTTACTACGTTGAAGAATGGAAATTTGTTCCGTTCCGGAAAAGGAAAGCTGGATTGGGGTCGGCCCGGTAATCCCCTTCCATTAGACCGCTGCGAGAAAGAAATCGATAGCAGAAACCAATGGGGAGGTGCGGCTGTTCCACAATGGAACAATACGTGGTGACGACAATGGGGCGCTCGATTCCCGCGGCCAAAATCGCGTACCCTCGGGACAACAATGCAACGCTTGGGATGGCAGGCGGAAGCAGGACGTCTGGCACTACCGGCAGCGGGCGACGATCAACGTCATGTCATCCGCCTGGTGGCCCTGGCTGAAGCTTTGCACTTCCGCGATGATTGCCTCAAGCATCTCGCCCGCGGATTTGGACTGACGACTTCTGACGCCTTGTATCAGGCGTTCGTCCCCGAACTCCTCGGCTTCCTCACCGGGCGCGGCCTCAGAAATGCCGTCCGTGTAAATGACCAGGACGTCCCCTGCTCCCAGCTGCAGCTCAGCGACCGAACACTCCCACTCCTCAAATAACCCCAGCACCGTCGCGGTAGCTTGCAACCATTCGACATCTCCATTCTCCCGCAACATGAGCGGAGGGTTGTGTCCGCAGTTTACGTAGCGAAGTATTCGGTTCTGATCGTCGTATACCCCGAAGAACATCGTCGCGTAGTGGTTGTTTTCCGTGTTCTTGTAGAAGAGACGATTTACGGAACGCAGCAATCGGGGCAAGTCTTCCAGCGCCAGCGCGTATTGGCTGCGCAGGTTAGCCTGCAGATTGGCCATGAGCAGGGCAGCAGAAATTCCCTTGCCCGAGATGTCAGCCAGGACCAGGCCCAGCTTGCCTGCTCCGAAATCGAGGAAGTCATAATAATCTCCGCCGACGGCGCGGGTTTGAATACACTTGCCGGCGCATTCCAGGGTCGGCAGCGACGGAGCCTGCTGCGGCAACAATCGGCTCTGCACCTGACGTGCGATTTGCATCTCCTGCTCGCTGCGGCGCTCGGCTTCCATGCTCTCGGCCATCTTTTCGGCCATAGAAATGCTCCGCATGGCAATCCCAGCCTGGCTTGCTACCGACGCAAGCAGCCGCCGATCTCCCGCGGAATAGGGTTCTTCGGAGAGTCTTGGACCCAGGACGATGACACCCTGCAAGGCCCTGCCAGCAGACCCACGGATGGGGACCAGGCACTCGGCGTGCAACGGCTGCATCTGGGTTCCGCGCAGAGTGGCGGGATCCAATTCCAGCGGCCCGCTGCGTCCTGCCAGCTGGTTTAGTCCGGCCGCAGCGGGTAAGAGGGTCAGCGCCTCCGGCGGCGGGCTTCCGGCGTACGCGTGGAGACGTCCGTCGCCCGCCAGCAAGTAAACAAAGAGAGGCATGGGATGCAGAGCATCGTATATGTGCTGGTGCAGCAGATGCGCCAAGCCTTCGCGGTCACTTACAGACAGCGTCTTTGCCGCCAGATTTTCCAGGATCTGTTGCGCGTCATAGGCGCTGCGGAAGAAAGCGCGGTCCAGTCGCGTTCGGACGCGGCGATGCACCTGTGTGGCACCGGAGATCAGCAGAACGCCGAACGTCGCTCCTATCGGTATGGCGGCTTTCGATCCCGCCGAGAAGCGCCGCGCGTATGCCTGTCCAAACCACAGGGTGAGGCCGACGGAAACCAACAGCATCAGGATGGCGAATCCCCGCTCCACCAGAAGGTAGCGCGCGCTGCGTCGGAGCAGCACGGGAATGTCCATCACCCGGTGCTTCACCACCGCATAGGCAAAGGACACGGGAATCAGGAAGAGGAATGTTCCTCTCGCAAAGGCCAGCCAAAAAGGCACGTCGGCATGAGAAAGATCGTAAAAGACGCCGATGAGGATGGCCGGCGTAATTCCTACGAGCGTACCCCAAAGCACTACCTTGAGCTTGCGCCGGTCCTCAATATTGGAGGCGCCAACCACATTCCACAGCAGCGAAGCCAGGCCGAGCAGCACTGTCCCATAGCCGGTAACCAGCCTCGTCATGCCAATGGTTGGTCGGCTAAGTAGTGCGCTAATGAAAGGCACGGCCTCCACCTCGCCTTGGCGGATGCCACCCCATCCCAGGCAGGCGCCAACGATCGGTAGCACCCATTTCAGCCACGGGAGCTTGCGATCAATTGGCGAACGGGTGGGGAAAACAGCGAAAAAGAAGTAGAACAGCCCAGGAAGCAGGCTCTTCATGAGCACCGCGTAAGCGTACAGGAAATAGCGCAGTCCATCCGGAAGCAGCACGAAACCGCGCGGCACATCGGCCTGGGTAATGAATCCGGCAAACATCAGCGCCAACAGCCAGGCATTGTTGTCCTCCAGCCGCAGAAACAAGACGGCCAGACCGACAACCAGGAATAAGAATGGGTAGAACCCAAGGACTTGGATAGCTCCTCGTCGGGCCAGGGACTGCGTATCGCCACTGCCCAACGCGGCGCGAAACACAGGAGTGATGACCAGGGCCTGGGCTTCACCGGGTCGCCGAATTGTCAAGCGGACGGGTTCTCCGGGGTGAGACGCAAACCAGACGCGATACAAAACCTGGTCGCAAATTGCGGGCGCGACCACGGTGCGGCCATCGATGGCAATGATTACGTCCTTTGGATGTAGATCGGCCCCATCCGCCGGACTGTCCTTCCACACGCTGGTTACGACCATTCCGGAAGGCGACGGCTGGGTGTCCATGCCAACCTCAACCGGCAGGATCGACTCCCGGATGTAGTACATCCAGGCGACGCTGTAAACCACCGTGGCGGCGGCAAACGCGACCGCCAGCGCCAGCAACAGCGGCCGGTATCTTGCGCTTCGCGATGTGTCCATGACCATGTGGCTGGAGCCCTCAGGGAGCGCTTCGACAGTAGTGTAGTCGAATTCGGAGTTCAATCCCGTCCGCTCGTTTAGCATAGCTTCCATATGGACGCGCGGACTCGCAGTAGGAAATCCCGGCCCCAGCCGTGATTGCGGTGATCATCCCGGCTCGCGATGAAGCGGACGTGATCGGTACATCCGTCGCGTCACTTCTGCGGCAGAGTTGTGTCGACGCACTCCACATCTTTGTCGTCGACGACAACAGTACCGACCGCACCGCCGACGCTGTGCGGCAGGCCGCAGCGCAAAGTTCGCAAGGCGAGCGCGTGAGCGTCATCAGCGGGCGTGGGCTGCCATCCGGATGGTCGGGTAAGCTCTGGGCCGTGCAGCAAGGAATCGAGCAGGCGGTTGTGCTGCGTCCCGAGTTCCTATTGTTGACCGATGCCGACATCGAGCATTCGCCGGAAAATGTGGCCACGCTGGTCCGGATCGCTGAAACCGGCGACTACGATCTCGCTTCCTTCATGGTGAAGCTACACTGCCGCAGCCTGGCGGAAAAGCTGCTCATCCCAGCGTTCGTGCTCTTCTTCTTCCTTCTGTATCCGCCGAAGTGGATTCGCAACCCACGGCGCAAGACCGCGGGCGCGGCGGGCGGGTGCATGCTGATACGCCCGGCGGCCCTCGAGCGTGCAGGAGGCATCACAGCCGTCCGCCAGGAGATCATCGATGACTGCGCGCTGGCTGGCGCGGTGAAGCGGACTGGCGGCAAGGTGTGGCTTGGGCTGACGGCCGAGACGAGCAGTCTACGGGTGTACAACACATTCGCCGAGATTGAGAGGATGATTGCCCGCACCGCGTTCAACCAGTTGCGGCATTCGGCATGGCTTTTGTTGGGGACAGTGCTGGCGATGCTGCTGGTCTTCGTTTTGCCGGCTGTGCTGCTGGCCAGTCGATCCGCATTGCTAGCGATTATTGGGGGCGCCGCTTACTTCTTGATGAGCGCGATTTATCTGCCCATGGTTCGCTTCTACCAGCTCAACCCGCTTTGGGCTCTAACGCTGCCGTTCAGCGCCGTCTTCTACGTGGGGGCCACGATTCATTCGGCCGCTATGTATTGGTCGGGCCGAGGAGGAGAGTGGAAAGGCAGAGCGCAGGATGTTGTGCGATCACGACATTGATTGCTCCATCCGCGAACGAAGATAGTCGGCTTCCCACTCAGGATTTCGGCATGCGACCCCTGCAGTGTCTGCGTGAGAACCGTTTCGTCCCCAGGGGACTCAGGTAGGTAACAATCCGCCCTGGTAACGGAAATTAACACGGGAAATGCTTGACAACCGATAGGCCGGGGCTAAAATACCCGACAATCGAGGTTGTGTCTCAAATTTTGGGCGATTCATTATGAACGTCGACGGTTCGGTAGACAAAACCTACAACTATCCTCAGAGCGACGCAATGGACAACCAGTGTCGGCATTCCCGAGTCCAGGTCGTCTCGCGAGACGAAGATGCGGAGTACGTTGAATGTGTTGAATGCCGCGAGATCTTCGAATCCAGCGAGTTCCGTGACATGGACATCGAATCCAAAATTCCTACCGAAGAAGAATAACGGACTACGTCGAAGCGGCCGCCTGCGGCAGAGCGTGGCACCTGTGTGTCTGCCTCGAGGTCAGCGCAACTTGAGCCCTGCATCCGCCGATAGTTCAGAATCGGAAAACTCCCCGGCGAGAAATCGGGGATAGGCTGCGGCGGCGATCATAGCGGCATTGTCGGTCGAGAGCTGGCGGGAAGGGAAATGGAAAGGCAGACCCTGCTCCGCAGCTGCTGTCTGGAAGGCGGTGCGCAATTCCGAGTTAGCGGCGACACCTCCGGTGACCAGGACGGTCGCGACGTTGTGCTCCCGCGCGGCCGACAAGGTCTTGGTCACCAGATCATTCACCATCGCCCGCTGAAAGGACGCAACCAGATCGAGTGTCGGCCGATCGCATGCCGCGAGCACGTCATGGGGTGTAGGGTTCGCCAGTTGCGCCAGAACGAAACGGCGCTGCGCAATGCTGGCGCGCAGACTGTGCGTTTCCACGTAACGCAGCACTGCGGTCTTGATCCCGCTGTACGAGAAATCAGTGCGTTGCTCATCCCTGGCGTGACGGTTCTGCGGATTGCGGTCGGGATGCTTGATCTGGGCGAAGGGAAATTTGACCGCATGCGGATCGCCGTGTCGGGAAAGGAAGTCGATGAGCGGGCCGCCGGGATATCCCAACTCAAGCAACTTGGCGACTTTGTCGAAGGCCTCTCCGGCGGCGTCATCGCGAGTATGTCCTACATCGTGGTATATCCATCCCACGGCTAGCCGTTCCGCAAGGAAAAGATGGGTATGGCCGCCGCTCACAACCAGGGCCAGCACGGGAAACTGGAGTTCGCGGTTGCCGTTCTGCCGCTCTTCCAGCAGCACGGCGTGAATGTGTCCCTCGAGATGATTGACACCAATGAGCGGCTTCCCCACGGCATAGGCCAGCGCCTTGGCGTAGCTCAGGCCAACGAGCAGCGCGCCGGCGAGACCGGGGCCTTTTGTCACCGCAAGGGCGTCGATGCTCTCGTAGGTCTGGTTCGCATCTTCCAGTGCTTTGCGGACAACCGGAACGATGGCGCGGAGATGCTCACGCGACGCCAGCTCCGGCACTACTCCGCCATAGGGCTGGTGAGTGGCGATCTGAGAATAGACAACATTTGAGACAACTTCTTCGCCGGAGCGCACCACGGCCGCGGCAGTTTCGTCGCAGGAACTTTCGATGCCGAGGATGAAAACATCAGCCACGTGACTATTGTACGAGGCGCGGCAGGGTATAAGGACTCATCTGCCTGGGGTTCGCGTTATCATCAACCTCAGATGAAGGAGCACGCCACCAACGTCGTTCGCGAGCTGCGGCAGCGCGGATTCCAGGCCTATTTTGCCGGAGGCTGCGTGCGCGACACCCTGCTGGGCCTGGTGCCTACGGACTACGACGTGGCCACCGATGCCACGCCGCCCGAGGTCATGCGCATTTTTCCCGAGACTTACGCCGTCGGAGCGCAGTTCGGCGTCGTGCTGGTGCCTGCGCCTGAAGATGTTCCAGTCCCGCCAACTCCGCCCGAACATCCGAACTACGTTGAGGTCGCGACTTTCCGCAATGATGGCGCTTACTCCGACGGGCGCCATCCCGACCAGGTGCGGTACTCGACCGATCCTCGGGAGGACGTGCAGCGCCGCGACTTTACGATTAACGGCCTGCTGATGGATCCGCTGGACGGTAATCGAGTGCTGGATTTTGTCGGTGGCCGGGATGATTTGAAGGCCGGGGTGATTCGGGCCATCGGCGACGCGGAATGCCGCTTCCAGGAAGACAAGCTGCGGATGTTGCGCGCGGTGCGCTTCGCGGCGCGGTTTCAGTATGTGATCGAGCCACGGACATTTGCCGCTATTCAACAGCTCGCGCCACTTATTCGGCAGGTCAGCCGGGAACGGGTTCGCGACGAGCTGACCAAGATGCTCACCGAGGGCCATGCCCGCCATGCATTCGAGTTGCTCGACACCAGCGGATTGCTGCGCGAGGTGCTGCCGGAAATCGATCGTATGCATGGCGTCGCGCAGCCCCCGCAGTTTCATCCTGAGGGGGATGTGTGGATCCACACGCTGCTTCTGCTGGAGAAGTTGCCGCCGAAGTGCTCGCCTACGCTGGCCTGGGGAACGCTGTTGCACGATGTAGGCAAGCCGCCAATGTTCCGGGTTGCGCCCGATCGCATCCGCTTCGATGGACACGTCGAGGTCGGCATACGGATGGCGCAGGAAATCTGTCACCGGTTGCACTTCTCGAACGATGACACCAAACAGATTGCGGCGCTGGTGGCCAATCACATGCGATTTGCCGACGCCGAGCGGATGAAGGCGTCGACGCTGAAGCGATTCATGCGCCTGCCGAAATTCAAGGAGCATCTGGAACTGCATCACATGGATTGCCTCAGTAGCCATGGGAACCTGGCCATGTACGATTTCGTGCTCCAACGTCTGCAAGAGAGTTCCGAAGAAGAGATCAGGCCGGCGATGCTGTTGAGCGGACGAGACCTCATTCAGCTTGGCTACAAGCCCGGCCCGGGGTTTCGTGAAATGTTGTCGACAATCGAGGACGCACAACTGGAAGGGACGCTGCGCAGCAAGGAAGAGGCGCTGGAGTTCGTGCGTCGCGAGTTTCCGCTCACTAGCTAGATAGTTTCACCACAGAGATACAGAGGCACAGGGTGCCGACGTTGATCTACAATGAACCCTCGATCCCATGCAGCATGCCAGCGCAACCCTGAGGAAGATTTTCCGCGAGACCGTAAGCCGCGACGGCAATGGTGCGCCGCTGCTGGCGTGGCCGCTCGCCTGTGGGGCCAAAACAGCGGAGCGGACAAACGCCATAAGTTTTGCGGCGGGCGTGCTGACTGTTTCCGTTCCCGACGAGGCTTGGCGCCAGCAGCTGTGGAGCTTTCGATCGCAATACCTGGCCGCACTTAACCAAATCACACCCGAGCCCGTGACCAGGATTGACTTTGTCACGGTGAACAGCACCGAACGCTGATCCCACGAACACACGTATGGTTTCCGAAAAAGATGTTTCCTACGTTGCGGAGCTGGCGCACCTTGAGCTGACGGACGAGGAGCGCGCTCGCATGTTGAAAGACCTGAACTCGATCCTGGGTTATATCGATCGTCTCAACCAGTTGGACACCAGCAACGTGGAGCCGATGGCGCAAGTGGCCAGCCGTTACGGCGAGCGCAAGGATGAGGCCGGAGGGTTCGCATTTGCGATGCGCAGCGACGAGCCACGTCCGTCCCTGCCACACGAAGAGGCGCTGCGGAACGCGCCCGCTTCCGACGGTACGTTTTTCAAGGTTCCGAAAGTGATTGAGCGCTAAGACATGAACATCGACTTGCTCACGGTTGATTCCGCTCGCACCGCGGTGCTGGAAAAACAGATGACGGCCACCACGCTGGTGGACGCCTTCTATCAGAAGATTAAAGCCGAGGATAGTGCAATCGGCGCATACCTCACGCTGTGCAAGGAGCGGGCTTACCGCCAGGCTGCGCGCATCGACGCGCTTGCCGATAAAGGTGACGACCTTCCGCCGCTGGCGGGCGTGCCCATCGCAATCAAGGACGTGTTCACCACTAAGGACGTGCGCACCACGGCGGGATCCAAGATCCTCGCGGACTTCGTGGCTCCCTACGATGCGACTGCGGTCTCGCGGCTTGAGGACGCGGGCGCGATCATCCTGGGCAAGACCAACTGCGACGAGTTCGCCATGGGCTCGTCCAACGAGAACTCAGGCTTCCATCCGGTGCACAATCCGCGTGATCTCTCTCGTGTGCCCGGAGGATCTTCTGGCGGATCTGCGGCCACGATTGCCGCGGGGACTGCTGTGGCCTCGCTGGGATCCGATACCGGCGGCTCGATCCGCCAGCCAGCAGCGTTCTGCGGAGTTGTCGGCCTGATGCCGACCTATGGCCGCGTCTCGCGCTATGGCCTGATCGCGTTTGCGTCGTCGCTCGACCATCCCGGGCCGTTCGGCAAGACCGTGAAAGATGCTGCCCTGATGTTGCAGGCCATCGCCGGGCGCGATCCGCTCGACTCAACCACTGCCGATGTTCCCGTTCCCAACTATCGCGAGCAGATCGGCCAGCCCGTCACGCGCATGAAAGTCGGCGTTCCACCGGAGTACTTCGATGAGGGGCTTGATCCGGAAGTCCGGGCCGCGGTGGAGTCCGGCATTCAGGAGTTGGAGAAAGCCGGCGCCGAGATTGTTCCCATTTCCCTGGCGCATACGCCCTACGCCATACCGACGTACTATGTGATCGCGACAGCGGAGGCGTCGTCGAATCTGGCGCGCTATGATGGCGTGCGCTACGGTTTCCGCGCCGACGACGGGAAAACTCTGAGCGAGATGTATCGCCGCACGCGCGATGCCGGCTTCGGCGCGGAAGTGAAGCGCCGCATCATGCTGGGAACGTATGTGCTGAGCGCGGGGTACTACGACGCCTATTATCTGAAGGCGCAACGCGTGCGCAGCCTGCTGGCGCGCGACTTTGACGAAGCATTTGCTAAAGTCGACGTCATCGTTACGCCGACAACGCCCACACCGGCATTCAAGCTTGGCGAAAAGACGGACGACCCGCTGGCCATGTATCTGGCCGATATTTTCACCGTAACCGCCGACCTGGCGGGCATTCCCGGAATCTCGATTCCATGCGGCAAGAGCAAAGAGGGATTGCCGATCGGGATGCAGATCCTGGGAAAGCATTTTGATGAAGCGACGGTGTTGCGGGTCGCGCATGTCGCCGAGCACGCGTTGGCGGGAGCGGCTGCGAACGGCGGGCCACGAGCTGCGAGTTAAAGCCAAGAGTTCGCTCTCCAGCGAAGAGAAGACCAGGGCGGTGCGTTGGCTGGAATCGACGACCGGCTCACGCCTCAACGCTCGGAGCTACAATACTCATCATGGACATCTACTTCCTGCGCCACGCCAGTGCCGGCGAAGCGAACCTGAATCCCACCAAGGATGAGAAACGGCCGCTGGACAAGCTTGGGATCGAACAGTCCCACGATGTGGGACGCGCCCTGGCGGCGCTGAATGTGACCGTGGATGCCGTTATCTCCAGTCCATTGCGGCGTGCCATGCAGACGGCGACGGTTGTGGCCAAAGAGATCGGGTATGAGGACAAGGTCATTACCGACGACGCGCTGCGCTCGGAGGCCACATACGAACAGTTCCAGGAACTGCTCCGCCGCTACAGCCGCAAGGAAGCGATCCTGGTGGCAGGCCACAACCCCAGCATGTCAGAGTTTCTGAACAAGATCCTGGCGGGAGAGGCTACGAACAGTGCCATTGAATTAAAGAAGGGCGCCATCGCGAAGGTGGTGAAAACCGGACGCGAGCCGGCTGAGCTCAAATGGTACATGCCGCCGAAGGTTGTGCGCGCGATTCAGCATGCCTCAGCCAGCAATTCGCGCCCGAAGACGGTCTCGAAGTAGTCTTTTTCCTGTCCTACCGCCCACAGTTCCAGCTCAATACCTTCCGGCGGTCGTGGGGTCAGAAGCAATCGCACTTGTCCGTCCTGGCGGAGGCGGACCTTCAACTGGCTGACGGCCGCGCGACGGCCCTGATCCAGTGCTCTGGCCAGGCGCAGTAGAGAGACGGCCTTGGCGACATGAATCTGGTGGACGCCGGGCAAGATGCTCATCACGCGGTCGTTGGGTGTGGGCAGAGATTTGCCGACATAACGGGCGACAGCAGCGATGATACGGCGCTGCAGCGGCGTGTAGCCAAACAGCTCGGAGTTGGAAATGACATAGTAGGTGTGGCGGCGGCGACCCGAGCGATTGATATACGCACCCACCTCATGCAGCATGGCCGCGGCCTCCAGCCAGTCTTCATATTCGGCGGGGAGTTGATGCACTCGTTTCAGACGCTGGAAAAGCTGCAATGCCAGGTCGCGAATGCGTTGGGCAAATTGCAAGTCGGCGCCATAGTGCTTGGCTACAGCCAGCAGAGCATCGTGCCGTTCCGACTCTACGCGCTCGCGCATGGCCGCGCTGGCGTTGTAGTCGGCCATCATCTGCGCTAACAGGCCGTCGCGCAAACCTAATGGCAGATAGCGGAAGCTGCGCAGCTGGCAAAGCTGCATGAGTTCGGCAAAAACCATTGCGCCGGCAACAATGATCTCGGCGCGGCGCGGCCCAATGCCGGGCAGGGCGCGCCGCTGCGAGAGATTGCGCCGGCTCAGTTCCTTTAGCAGGGATGCTACCGCTGCCTGCGGCACGGTGTGCGGCTTGCTCTCATCGTAGCCGCGCACCTTGGCAGCGTAGAGTCCTGAAAGCGCGGCGGGTGTGCCCGAGGTCGCCAGAATCATCTGGAGCTTGGCGCCGATGATGCGCTTTTGTATGCGGGTCACTTCCCGCTGAATCACGCCACGCATCTGCTCCAGCTCGATTCGCCACGGAGGATCGTGGTGCAGGAAGGTCTGCGTGAGTCGCACCGCACCGATGGGCAGGCTCACCATGTCCTCGATGTGGCCGGCGATGGAGAGCGTCAATTCGCAGCTGCCACCGCCGAGGTCGATGAGTAAGGCGCGCTTCTTCGAGACCCGCGCGCCGGAAAGCACGCCGAGGTGGATGAGGCGGCCTTCTTCCAGTCCGGAGATGACATCGACCTTCCATCCCGTGGAGGTGAGCACCCAATCGCGGAAGGCACGGCTATTGCGGGCGTCACGCAGAGCGCTGGTGGCGACTACGCGTACGCGGTCGGCACCGTAGGTTTGCGCTGCGCGATGAAAGCGCCGCAGCACGCGGAGGGTGTGCGCCATGGCCTGCGGGTCGAGCGCTCCATTGGCGAAGACGCTCTCCCCGAGGCGCGTCACCTCGCGTTCTTCGTGCAGCTCCTCGAGGCGTCCGCGGACTGCCTTCGCGATCTTGAGCCTGACTGAGTTGGAACCGATGTCGACGGCAGCAAATGTAGGCATGCGAGCTCGATACAAAAGTATCAGTTACGGAAGGGTGGTTTACAAGCGAGGCGCCGGGGTTGGGCTGGCCAGATGTATTCACCCGACATTCATGGCGGTTTCATGGAACTGTAACTTCGGCGTGATTGCGGCCAGCGTCGATGACACGGATTTGAACTGCTATATTCGGGACATGTTGTCGACCGCAGCGGACACGGGCCTTGCGAAGAGCACGAGCGAAGAAACCGGTGACGGTGGCGAGCGCGACCGCAGCGCGCTCTGGGTGTGGGCCATTATCGCCGTGGGCGCGGTGCTGCGGCTGGTTGCACTCGGCCACAAGAGCTTCTGGCTTGACGAGATCGCCAGTGTCGCCATTGCGCACCGGGCTGCACCCGCCTTCTGGCACTTCCTGTGGCATGACGAAGGCAACATGGCGCTGTATTACGTGCTGCTGCGGCCGTGGCTGCACTTCGGAAACGGCGAAGGCACGGTCCGCGTGCTGTCCGTGGTTCCGGGAATTCTGTCGATTGCAGTGATGTATCTTCTCGGCAAGCGGCTATTCGGACGCGAGACCGGAGTGCTTGCCGCGGCGCTGCTGGCGCTGAATCCGTGCGCTATCGCGACGTCACAGGAGGCCCGTGCCTACAGTCTGCTCGTGCTGGCGGTGCTGCTCTCAACCTATCTGTTCGTCCTGCTGATCGAGAAGCCAAGTTATACGCTTGCCTGCTGCTATGCGATCGTGGCCGGGCTTAGCTGTTACTTCCATTACTTCGGTGTGCTGGTTCCGGCGGCACACGCCATCTCGCTGCTGGCCTTGCCGCAGAACCGGAGGCCCTGGAAGCCGCTGATTCTGGCGGCGGCAATCATCGTTGTCGCAGCGGCCCCAATTCTTTGGCTGATTCATGCGCAGGACATCGGGCATATCTCCTGGGTGAAGCCGCCTTCGCTGCTTGAGTTCTATCACCTCGGCGTTTTTCTTGCGGCCAGCGGCGGCAAGGCGGCCGGAGCGGTCCTGCTGGCGCTTGACTTACTGCTGGTTGGGTTCTTCGCGGCGAAGCTGTGGGCTGTGAGGCGCGACGACGGCGAACTGCAACGATGGCGTTACACCCTGGTAGCGAGCTCGGTGGTTTCTCCCATTGTCATCACGTTGCTGGTTTCGATCGTGAGGCCGGTGTTCTATCACCGCTTCCTCATCCTCTGTCTGCCGGGATGGGTGCTGATGACGGCGCTGGGCGCTGAGCAAATTAGGCGACGCAGGTGGCGCGCGTTCGCCATCGCGGGCGTCTGCGGGTTATCGCTCGTGAGCACCGCCGTCCTCTACCGGCATGTGACCGAGGACTGGCGCGGGGCCGTCAGCTACCTGATCGCCAACGCGGCTACGGACGATCGCGTGCTGTATTACCAATCGGTGGGCCAATTTGCCGGCGAGAGCTATCGCGATTGGCTGCCGGGAGGAAATGAGCGGCGGCCGGCTGCGGCCGGGGTGAATCCCCCGGGCATGGAGTGGAAGAACGGGATCGATCGCGCTGGCCGGGTGTGGCTGGTACTGTATCGGGCCGAGGCAGGCGATCCCCAATTGCAGGCGATCGAGCAGGAACTGGCCAGCCAGTATGTGCGCGGCCCGGAGAAAAAGTATCGCGGCGTGAGCGTGGTGGAATATAGCTCGAAGCGATGAATGGCGAAGGAAACTCTGATTCAGTCAGAGCGAGGTCCCTCAGCGGCTCAAGCCGCGAAGATTTGTGGCGTCTCCGGACGGCCTGAAGGCCGTCCCCTTCGAGAGATCAGACCTAATCAGAGTTTCCCTAAAGCGCCGTCAAGGTTCCTGTAACCCACTCGATTGGACGGACCGGCATCTCCCTGCCAGAAACTAACCCGGCTTTCGCAGCGTGAACAGGAGGAACGTGTATTCCAGACCGAACGGTTCCCAGCGAATCGGTTTTTCGTCGCACGTCAGATCAACAGGCCCAGTTGTCTGGAATCCTACCGACCGCGCCACATCGAGAGCCGCCTCAATTTCCGGGCGCGAAAAAATCCTGATCGGGGTGCCGTGCGCGAAGTGGCCGTGCGTGTCGATGGGATCGGCGTAGTAGTCGGTTGAGGTAATCAGCAGTCCCTGCGGCTTCAGCAGACGGAACATCTCGCGGAAGTAGTCGTCCAGCGGGACGCCGTGCTCGATCACGCTGAGGCAGGTGATGGCGTCGAAGAAGCCGTCGGGGAAGGGAGTGCGGGTCAGGTCGCCCGGCAGGTAACGGATCGGCCCGCGGTGCGTGGGAGCGGGGAAGTCGAGGTTGATGCCGTACAACTCGCGATATCCATACAGGAACAGTGCCGGCAGAACGTTGCTGTAAATCTCCGCGCCGGCATCGAGGATGCGGGCGGAGCGATCGGTGTTGGCGAGAATAGTGGTGACTGCTGCGAGGTGGTCCCAGTTTTTCTCGCGCCCGCGATGCAACGGAACATGCAGCCGCTTGCCGTTGGCGAGCGCCGCTTGCCACTCAGCTGTGCTCTTCAGAGTTCCGTTCGCGATGTTGGGGCCGGGAGGTTGCGACAGACCGGCAGCCCCGAATTTCATTCGCAAGGAAAGGCGGTAGCTTGCGCTGGGACGCAGAGCAATCCCTTTGACGCTGCGGAAGAAACGGCGCAAGGCGGGGACGTTGGGAGTTGATGGCGCGTTCGGATTAGCCAAGTAAGGAAGATATCCGGCAGACGACTCTGTTGCAACCGGGGCAGCAATTTCGGGGTCATGAGCTGAATAGCCTGTGTGAGAACGGTGCCGTCTCTACGGGACTCGGCGAATTTTCCTACTATACCCAGCACTGCGCCTCCCCACCCCAATTCGCGCAAAACCGGCGCGAATCGGGGGCCCCGGTTCCGGCTCCGTGCTGGGCTAGATTGTTTCGCGCCTTCGGCGCTCCGGCTTTTGGCTTCGTCCACTACCCGGCGCGAAAGCCAGTTCTCCGCACACTATGAAAACTTATGATTGCATGTAGCCCAGATATTAATGCCCGACAAGGTCAGCGTTTGTTGAAGTATTCTGGATTGTGGCCGTGGCTTTGGGCCACGCGAACCCTTGCAGCCGGGCCTTCGCCTGAGCATCAAAGATACGATGGCCGAGGAATCCCAACATACTGAGCACGAATCCCTGCACACCGTCCTCGAAGAGGAAAAGCGGGAGTTCGTCCGTGCGGCATCGCGCGAGTCCAAGCTGTCGCTCGCAGTGCGGGCGCTGCGACATCGCAACTTCCAACTGTTCTTTGCCGGCCAGCTGATCTCGCTGATCGGTACCTGGATGCAGACGGTCGCGCAGTCGTGGCTGGTCTACAGCATGACCGGCTCGGCATTCCTGTTGGGCGCCGTGGGCTTTTCCAGTCAAATTCCAGTTTTCATCATGGCGCCGGTTGGCGGTATCGTTGCCGACCGCCTCAATCGCCAACGTGTGGTCATCGCAACGCAGATCGCGTCGATGATATTGGCGGGAATCCTGGCGGCGCTCACGCTTACGCATCGCGTGCAAGTCTGGCAGATCATGCTGCTGGCGTCTGGTCTGGGGGTGGTGAACGCGTTCGACATTCCCGCGCGGCAGGCGTTCCTCATCGACATGGTGGGCCGCGAAGATTTGATGAACGCGATCGCGCTGAACTCTTCCATGTTCAACGGGGCGCGCATTATCGGGCCGGCAATTGCTGGAATCCTAGTCGCGTCGATCGGCGAGGGATGGTGCTTCTTCGCCAACTCGGTCAGCTACCTTGCGGTGATCGGGGGGCTGCTGTTGATGCGCATTGAACATCGGGCGAAGCTGGCGACCCAAGGCTCGCCGCTGGAGAATGTGCTGGAGGGTTTCGCCTATGCGCGCAACACCGGGCCCATTCGCGCCATTTTGCTGATGCTTGGCCTGGTGAGTTTCGTGGGTATGCCATACACAGTGCTGATGCCGATCTTCGCCGATCAAATTTTGCACGGGGGCGCGAAAGGACTGGGAATCCTGATGGGTGCAACCGGCGTCGGGGCGCTGCTGGGCGCAGCCAGCCTGGCGGCGCGCGTGGGAGTGAAGGGACTGGGCAGAGTGATTGCAACGTGCGCGTGCGGCTTTGGACTCAGTTTGATTCTGTTTTCGTTTTCCAGAATTTTCTGGCTCTCGACATGTCTGCTGTTGCCGGTCGGCTTCTTCATGATGGTGCAGATGGCATCGTCCAACACCCTGGTGCAGTCCATGGTCCCGGATCGGTTGCGAGGCAGGATAATGTCGGTGTATTCCATGATGTTTATGGGGATGGCTCCATTCGGTGCGCTATCGGCGGGGACGGTGGCGCATCATCTGGGCGCACCCTGGACGGTCGCGGTGGGCGGGCTGGCCTGCATGGCGGGAGCGATCCTGTTCTGGATGCATCTGCCCACGATCCGCAGTAAGACCCGCGAGCTGGTGCTGGCGCAGGGAATGACCGGAGGATCTCCGGCGGAGGAGATGACGAGCCGGGGATTATCGTAGCGCGCGAGATCCTGGTCAGAAAAACTCTGATTAAGTTACAGCGACGACCTCAGCGGCTAATGCTGCGAAGATTTTGTGGCGTTTACGGACGGCCTGAAGGCCGTCCCCTTCGAGGGATCAGACTTAATCAGAGTTTCCCTGGCCGATCAGCGGGTTCACAACCTTAATTGCACCATAGCGCTGGTTGACGGCCAAGTCCTCGGAATAGAGGACCGAAGCCCCGGAACTTTCAGCAGCCTGAAGAACCAAGGCATCCCAGAAAGAAATCTTGTAACGCTTTTCGATATCCAGGGCCTGGATAATGGACGCGGGGGTATTCGTGACGATCTCCCAGGTTGAGTAATCGAGTACGAGTTGCCGGATCTCGTCGGGCGGAAGCGGATGCTTAACTTTGCGCCGCAGGCTGACACATAGCTCCTGTAGAACCTCTGTGCTCAATACGCCCTCGCCTGAATCCCAGAGCCGTTGGAGCAAGAGCTGTGCCCGATCATGTTTTGCCCCGGCGGAACGATCGTGGGCGTACACGAGAATGTTCGTGTCGACAAAAAACCTATCGCTCATGGAGTTCATCCCGGGAGCGAGGGCGCGTCCATCGCAAATTGAATCCCTTGCGCAGTCTGGCCAGAGCCCGCCGCCGGGCTTGATCGTAACGCGTGCGTCCCTGCACCACTTGCTGCAAGTGGCCGGCAAGCAAGGCGCTGATCGACGTACCATCCTCGGCAGCTAGAATGCGAGCTTCGCGCAGCAAGTCAGAGTCGATCTTCAGAGTAATGTTGGTTTTCATTGGGCGCACCGTTTTACGTGCAGCACCATTTTACGTGCGGTGGACGGATCAATCAATTTATCCGTGAACTTGCGGGACACCATTTAGTGC
>Ga0182030_10007152_pt1 | contig 23369 bp, 15 predicted proteins | sample 812S3MmetaG_FD_121299 | JGI IMG/M metagenome (GOLD analysis project Ga0182030, IMG submission 121299) | Permafrost microbial communities from Stordalen Mire, Sweden - 812S3M metaG (Illumina Assembly) | ecosystem: Environmental > Terrestrial > Soil > Wetlands > Permafrost | place: Sweden...
AAAGGCATGTCAACATTATTTGCGTTGGTGCTGGAGCTTCCGGATTGTTGATGGCATACAAGCTTCAGAAACACTTCTCCAATTTCAGTCTCACAGTTTACGAGAAGAATCCCGAAGTTTCTGGCACGTGGTTTGAGAATAGATACCCTGGGTAAGTACCGATTCTCCAATCTCAAGGCTCCGACTAATTTCTCAAAAGATGCGCTTGCGATGTTCCATCTCATAATTATACTTGGAGTTTTGAACCAAAGTTAGATTGGTCAGGAGTCTATTCTGGGAGTAGAGAAATTTACAATTATTTCGACTCGTTTGCAAATAAATACGGTCTCAAGAGCTATATCAAAACGGAGCATCAAGTCACAGGCGGGTACTGGAATAATACGACCGGGGGTTGGGACGTAAAAGTTCAAGATATCAAAGCAGGAGAGGAGTTCATTACCCACTGTGATATTCTGATCAATGCCTCGGGAATTCTGAACAACTGGAGGTGGCCAGCCATCCCAGGTTTGGACACTTACAAGGGCACTCTGCTTCATACTGCAAACTGGGATGACAGTGTCGATTTGAAAGGAAAGCACGTGGGTCTCATCGGGAATGGGTATGTTCTCGAATTTGCATTCCACTTTAGTGCATTTTCTAAATTCATACAGCTCTTCAGGAATTCAAGTCCTCCCCCAAGTCCAACCTATAGCCAGTCACGTCACAACTTTCATCCGCGAACCAACCTGGGTTTCACCAGTCATGGGTCTTGAACAACATATCTATTCCAAAGAGGAGCGCGAAGATTTTGAAAAGAATCCCGGATCCCTTACCGAATACCGCAAAGGCATCGAGCGCGGTCTGAATGGTCAATTTGGAATCTTTCTCAAGAATACCCAAACCAACAACGACACCCACGAGTACATGCTTACCCAAATGCGCTCCAAACTCCAAAACAAATATCTTGAAGAACGTCTCATCCCTGAATGGTCAGTTGGCTGTCGACGACTGACACCCGGTGTGAACTACCTCGAGACCCTCACCAAACCAAACGTCTCCGTCGTTTACGGCGAAATTAACTCCATCACACCCGCTGGCTGCCTTTGCGATGACGGTAAAGAATACCCCGTCGACATCCTCATCTGCGCCACCGGCTTTGACACCACCTTCAAGCCGCGCTTCCCTCTCATCGGGCCCTCTGGCACCGATCTCCGGGAAGAATGGAAAACAGAGCCTGAATCATATTGGGGAATGGCAGCTGCTGATTTTCCAAACTACCTGATCTTCCTTGGTCCTAATTCTCCTATCGGGAATGGACCGGTCCTGAGCGCTATCGAGGCACAAGCTGATTATATGTTGAAGTGGATAGATCGTTATCAGACGTATAATATCAAGACTTTTGCGCCGACGAAACCGGCGATTAAGGATTTCATTGAGCATAAGGATTCGTTTATGACGAGGTCGGTGTGGGCCGATCCCTGTCGCTCATGGTACAAAGCTGCGGGGCCGGAAGGCAAGATTACTGCTCTGTGGCCTGGGTCTACATTGCATTACATCGAAGCGTTATTGGAGTTGCGTATCGAGGATTGGGAGGTGGCGTATAGTGGGAATAGGTTTGCGTGGTTGGGGAATGGGTATAGTCAGACGGAATTGGACCCTACTGCGGATTGGGGATATTATATTAGGGAGAAAGATGATGATGGGCCAGCGACCAGAGGTGGCAAGTTGAGGTTGTTGAATAAGAGTGGGACAATAACGGCAAATGGAGGGGTTGACTTTTCGGGAGCTAAGAATCTGATTGTTGGGGGTGAGGCGGGAGTGGTTGTGGAGAGGCCGAATTTGTGATGGGAGACGTGTGCACATTTTTGGTGTTAAGTTTCTTTACAATTTATTCGTTGTCTACGATATGTAGCTTATAAATCATAAACCTTTTCCCGATTTACCCACATATTTCATGAAGTTCCTCCAATTATTCAGACTTTCTTTCATTTCAGACCCAATATCTGGTGAAACGCCACTATTACCTTCGAATACCACCTATATACAAGAATGCCTCTCCTAGCTCAGTGCCCTCATATTAAAAAATGATACTCTCAAACTTTCAGTTCGCAGTATACCCCCCATCACAAACCAAAGCCGCCCCACACACAAAACTACTCTGTTCCCCCGCCAAAAACACCACACAATCCGCAACCTCCTCCGGTCTCCCCAGCCTCTGCATCGGTGTCTTCGCAATCTCCGGCTCCATCCCCTTACTCGACCCCGGACTCTCCCCCAGCAACGGCGTCTCGATATAACCTGGACAAATCGCATTGATGCGGATACCGCGTGACGCGTAGTGGATCGCGTCTGCTTTTGTCAAGCCGATAACGCCGTGTTTAGAGGCTACATATTGCGTTGCTGCGATAGAGGGGGGAGTACCAATCAGGCCATACATAGAAGAAATATTAATAATATTCCCTCTCCCTTTCCTATACCCCAAATCCCTAGACACCCATCAGTTCATACATCAACTTCTTTCATTCAAAATACGCACTCCTGACCCAACATCCCCCTAATCTCTGCCCTCTGACACCTCCACACCCCGCTCAAATTAACATCCAATACACTCCCCCAATTTTCCTCACTCATCCTATCAGTCGGCTCCCCATTCCCGCCTATCCCCGCGACATTAACCGCAACATCGATCCTCCCAAACGTTTTCTTCGCTCGTTCAAAACTGCGTTCTACGGCCTCGGTGTCTGAGACATCGAGTGTAATTTGCTCGATCTCGATATTTTGATTTTTGGTGGGGAGCTGGGAGGCCAGGGATTTGATTTCCTGGGAGACGGTGTTGAGGCTGGATGGGTTGCGGTCGGTGAGTACGAGGCGGGTGATGCCATTTTTGGCCAGAGCGAGGGCGGCTGCGCGGCCGATTCCTTGATCCTTTCTCAGATACATGTATTTAGAGTGAAGGGAATTTTTGAGAATAGCATGGGGGAAGAGGTACCTGAGCCAGCGCCGGTCAGGAAAGCGGTTCCTTTCAATAATGTCGCTGCCATTGTTCTAACCTATCTCACGAAATTGAAGCTTAAGGATAGGAAAAGGAATACAGATCAACTCCAATAAATAAAACTCTTCAATTCTACCCCCAAGAGAATCAGTTCGATAATCAGTTTCATCCCACTTCACGTGCTTCTCAACGTGGGGTCTCCACTCTTCAAGTGAGGTTTTTCTGACCGAGATAAACCATCTCGTTTGGGACGATGTGGCCGAGAATTGCATCCCATAGTTTCTCATTTCACCACGTTCAGGGAACAGGCCTCGATCAATAGTGGAGTTCTCGTTTACAAGCCTGTCAAAGCGCTCTGTTTGTTCAGGTCGGATGAGGTTTTCCAGGGCTTTCTTCTAGCGTTCTAGCATTCTAGCGCTCTTTCTGGGGGCGATCCCGGGAAAGTTAGTGGAGAACCCCCTTTTCTAGGCACCCCAGCAACTTTCACAAAGTCATGAGTTGGGATGCAGCGACTCCAGTAATTCAAGGACGGGAGGATTCCAAATTCCCTTCCATGACTCTGCCCCATGGGGAGAATCTAAGAATGGGGTCTCAAATGACTCGAGACGGGGACGCGGGGCTGAAAGCTGAAGCTTGGGGTTTATGCGTAGCGTTCAATTTGTGGGCGGGATGTGGGCGGGATTGGGAAAGGAGGAGAGATGAGTGATATTTTTCTTTCAAGGACAGGGTGACTTGACGAGAAACAGATATCGAAACAGATTTCTAATATCAATCTTGTACTTACGGCGACAAGTCGAGCTCCGGAATACACCTATCTTAGACTTTAACGTCTTTTCTTTATGAGGCACAGAATTCATCTATCCCACCTTTCGTTGTGAAAGTTATAAAATTTATGGAATTTTTTGCACTTCCAACATGACGACCAAACCGGAAGAGACGCGTGAAGTTCACGATGAGCAAATTGAACAATCGATGCATAGCCATCACAACGCCCACGTCGCCATCCACACCGATACCTATGACATCGATGAAGAAGCCCTAGGAACCAACCTTCCAAAACATTACTACCTCAGTTCAGGGTTCATCGGAACCGTAATCGTACGTTTCCTGCCCTTCCCCACAAACCCAACTCACACCACAGGCTCTCTGTCTCGGCAACATCAGCAACTATCTAGGATGGATCATGCCCTCCAACTCCCTCCTCTTAATCAACGAAGACATCGGCCCCTCACCAAACATCACCTGGGTAGCACTCGCCTACACTCTGGGCCTCTCAATCGGATTCCTCATCGTCGGTCGACTATCCGACATCTTCGGGCGCCGCTGGTTCTTCATTGGCGGGAACGCTCTCGCTCTCATAGGCGCCATTGTCTCTGGCACTGCAACGCATGTTGAATCCATTATCGGAGGCAATATCCTCGGTGGTCTCGCCGGAGCAGTACAAATCTCCTTCACTGTGGCGATTGCAGAATTGGTGCCAAATAAACATCGTCCGGTATGGATCTCGGCGATTTTCTTCTCAAGCGTCGAGATTGCCTGTTTTGGGCCCGTCATTGCCCAGAAATTAGTTACAAATACAAAGGCAGGATGGAGATGGAGTTTTTATCTCGATATCATTGTTGCGAGCTTAGCGGTGTTATTATTTTATTTCTTTTATCACCCGCCGACCTTTCAGCTGCTGCATAAGAACAGGAGTCGGATGGAACAGTTGAAGAGAATGGATTTTGTGGGCTTGGTTTTATTTTCTGGGGGATTGTCGGTTTTCCTTATTGGGTTGTCGTGGGGAAGTGGGACTTATCCCTGGAAATCTGCACATGTGATTGCGACTATTGTGGTTGGGGCTTTGGCTCTGATTGCTTTTGTTCTCTATGGTATGGTCCCGTCAGCCTTCTGAGGTCCAGCACTAACAATTCTCAGATGCATACGTGCATCCTGGAGATCCTCTCATGCCCATCCACCTGTAAGTTCACCTCTCCCCTTCATATTACAACGTCTCATTCTTCTAGCTTCAAATCTCGCGGCTACCTAGCCATGGTCCTGACCGCCATGGTCGGTTCCTGCGTCTACTACTCCATGAACGTAATCTGGCCCCAACAAATCTCCTACCTCTTCCCCGGCAGTAGCACTCACGCCGGCTGGCTCGCCTGCGTCGTCGGATCCGGCGTGCTAGCAGGCCAAATCGTGGGTGGTGGCCTGTGTCAATACATTCCCAAAACACGCTACATCCTTATCGCATCCTGTCTCTCCCTCCTCGGATTTTCCGCAGCAATGGTCAGTGTTCGTCCAGGGGATAGTGCGAAAGGGACATCCTTGATGATCATGGCATGTTTCTCGGTAGGAATAATTGAGACGTGTAGCTTGGCACTCGCGCCACTGGCATGTAAGAGTGAGGATCTGGGAGTAGCATTAGGTGCGCTGGGAAGTATACGGAGTGGAGGAGCCAGCGTCGCAACTGCCATCTTCTCCACAATCCTCGACCAAAAACTCAAGAAGCTCGTCCCCGAGAAAGTGACACCCGCAGCCCTGGCCGCCGGTCTCCCATCCGCGTCTCTCACCGATTTATACACGAATCTTAGCGCCGGCACATTAGCCAAAACGCCGGGCATTAATGCGGGAATAATAAAGGCAGTGATGAAAGCGGATGCAGTGGCGGCCGCAGACTCGTTTAATTATGTTTGGTATGCGGTGATTGCGTTTGCGGTTTTGGCGGTTGGGGCAAGTTGTTTGACGATTGATTATGGTGAGTATTTGACGGATGAGGTGGCTAGGAAGATGCATGGTGCTACCGTGGGTGTTAAGGATGAGGTAGTGAATGAGAAAGTTATGGACTTTGACAGCAAAAACGAAAGTGGGAGGGAGGTGCAAACTATTACGTAGATTTAGGATGTATTGGATGTATTGGATTTTGAGGAGTTTAGGTATAGTGGTGGGCATTGGGCAGCATGAGGGAACCACAGTGCATGCTAGAGGAGATTCATAAAGGGAAAATAGAATAGGTCCTAGCAGCAATTACAAATGTCAGAAGAATATTCCATGTATTCATCTATCCAAAAACAAAAACAAAAAAGATAAGGAGACGTTCCCGAACAATCTCTTTCTCGAGACTGGTCTACCACGCTTTTGGCGTTGTTCCTTTAGTATCACTTCCGATGGACAATCTTTACACGGATCTAGCTTAAGCTTATGTACCAAAATACGACATGCAACAGAAAATTATATAGCTTCGGGCACTCGGTCTAGTCTGAGGGTATCGTGGACTTTTTTTTCTTTTTGGCGTTTGGAGCGGTGAAGGCGGGCGGCGGCATACTTCAATAGAGGAAGGGTTAGTCAACGAATCCTAATCAGGATATCAGCGAAAGTATCATTTATAGGGAGTTGAAGCATGCATTTCTGGACTCTTGAAAGTCAGGGAAAACTGCGTCCCATGAGGACAGGATCAATATTAAGATCCCAAGCTGATTGTACCATGTGTTGAGAGGGACATTGTCATTTTGTTAATGTTCAAGGTTTTCCCTGCACGGGAATAAACCGTCCTGGCTAGGATGTCATTTAGCGACTCAACTGCGGGATTCCCGCTGACTTGCTTTTTCCATCCCACGAGCACTTCCGACGATAGTCACCACGAGCTTCATATCTGACATGATTCTCACTAGATTCAGATCCATAACCTGGATTTCATCCAAGCCTTTCCTTCCCGACCCATCCAATCAAAAAGTCCCCATTCCTCTCACCGTAAGCCGGACCTCGGCCGAAAATGGAATTGTAATCCCGGGAAACTAATTCCGTTATGTCTTGATGTACCGAGTCAGCCCAAACGCACTACTGATTCAGGAACTATGGGGCTGAGAAGGCTGTCATGCAAGGCTATGGCTATCAGAAGATTAGATCTAGATTCTGTTCTTGTCGTGGAAGCGTTGTGGAGATGCGCGGGGACCTCTAGTGGGGTAGTTTATTGTGTGGCTTTCTATCAGACTTTTGTTCCAATGTTCTATCCTTCTCATTTTCATGAAATTCCATCGTCTTTGACCCTAGAAGAGAGTTTTCAGATCCCTCCCACCTGCGTTCCGCCTCGGGCGTTGTCGAATTCCGCGCCACAAATGCCAAGATGGCAGAAGATGATGAATTTGATCTCTCTCCCCTCCTCTCTCTGGGCGCAAACTCACCATTTCCGATTGATTCTGAAGAAGGGGATATCGTGATGCCAGAAGTGACTCCGAGACCAATTTCTAAGCGGAGAGGAAAGAAGAGGAGTTCAAGAGCTTGCACGACGTGTAGAGCGAGGAAGGTTAGGTGTAATATTGTGGCTCATGGGGCGCCGTGTTCGAATTGTAGGCATGATGAAATCGATTGTGTTTTGCCGTTGAGTCGGAGACAGAGGTATTTCTGCAATTTTACCTAAAATGAATGTTTCCTGAGTATGTGGGTTTTAGATCAGCTCGCGAGAGAGCAGAACAAAGTCTACGAAACTCGGTGATGGGCTCCGAAGCAGGAGGATATCGTAATGACAGCGTGGACATTGAGCAATGCCATTCATCTCATCCCCATGAGGAGGCGGAATCAAACTATCAGGACCGACAGTGGGAAAGAGTAGAATCTCAAAATTTAGGACCTCATGGGATGAACATGTCCGAACACGTTCTGTCTGAAATCCTTTCCCTCGAAGATCTTTCTCCTCCTCGGACGCAGCCAGCATTAACGACATCAAGAACAAAATCATGGATCCAGATCCAATCGCCTCTTGCATCAGCGCCTGCCCCGCACATTCCTCTTCCTCGAGTCTTCACATCATTTCCCCGCCATCTAGACGCAGCGGATATTGCATACCTGACTTCCCGCGATGCTCTCACACTACCACCCGAGCCTGCACAAATCGAACTTCTGAAAGCTTATATCGAATTCATACACCCGATCATGCCGATCTTAGACCTGGAAGAATTCTTGTCTGCGGTGAAATACGGTCACGCAAATCATGATGGCCAGCAGGGACGTGGAATTGAGCGGGAGATTGCAAGCAAGAAACAAATTCCCTTGCTACTTTTCCAAGCTGTAATGTTTGCTGGTGTAGGCGTAGTAAGTATGAAAGTATTAAAAGAGGCGGGGTATGCATCCCGAGAATCCGCGGAGAGAATCTTCTTCAGCAGGGCCAGAGTAAGTCCCCCCCACCACCATATTTCCATTCAAGGACAGCGAATCTAATTTTGTATAGCTTTGCTACGACTTTGACACAGCCACAGACCGACACTCAATAATCCAATCCCTACTCCTCATGACCCTCTCAAGCTCCCCACCCTCCCACGACGGAAAAGACGCCTGGCACTGGCTCGGCCTCGCCATCTCCCTCTCTTTCAGTCTCGGACTGAACCGCGGACCTTCACAACCGCAATCCTCATTGCGCAAACGTCAGTTAGAAAGAAGAATATGGTGGACGGCTTTTATTCGCGACCGAACACTGGCTTTGTGTGCGAGTGTGAATACGATGCGACCTGTAAGGATACGAAGGGAGGATTGTGACATCGATATGCTTTCAGTTGAAGATTTCGATATCGGAATTGACAAGGACGGCGAGAGCGAGGACATGAAAACGAGACAACAAGCTAGGGAAGTGGTTGAGAAAGCAATGCTAGCATGGTGCAGCAACGACGTACTCCTAACTCGTTTCTCAACCCTACATCCACAGCTCCCACTATCGACAGCCCAACCCCAACAAATATCCATTCCTCAAACTAGTTTTGAAACTTGCAGACAGCAAGGGGAGACTGCTCACCCAACATTTTCACACCAAGAACCAACATACCACATCGCAGCATCCGTATCCTCAAGTCTCCACTCCGACTGCCCCACTCCCCACGCCCCCTCTCCACCGGCAACACAACCCCACCCCGAAATGATAATCCGACCCTCCAGCCCCCTAGGCGGCGGTTTCGGCGTCGACGGCGAATACGATGACTATTTTGAATATCTAAAACCTGAGCCTAACACCTCGAAACATATTTCCTCCTTACTTCCCACACCATTCATGATTCAGGAGAAGGAGAAAGGGAAAGGTAGAGAAACTTGGGCTTTTCAACTTGATTGTGAGAATGGGAGGGTTGTTGAGGTTTGAACTTCGGAGTTTAAAGAGAGGCTTTGAATTGTGTGTGTGGGAAGGAGTTGGCTAGCTAGTACATACTCTATCTATTGTGTAAATGGAATGAAATCAATGTCGTGAATCAAAACCCCGAATCCAGACCCACACTCAAAAGCACGCTTCTGAGAAGGAAAATCTAGGTGGGGCAGCGAGGACGGGCGCTTACTTGCATTGGAGTCATACTTGTTCATCCCCCAGTAGCGGTCTGACTCCCTGAGAGGCTCTGGCTTGTTTCTTCACTGCTTTCTTAGGATGATGGCGAGAGCAATGGACGGACGGATGGTAGTGATCCTTTTTCCAGATTAGCACCTACGCCTGTGCCTTTTGTGGGCATGCTTGCATTCTGCGTCATTTCTCCATCTGATTCGGTCCATTTACCATGAAGGTATCTGGGCACCACCAGACAATCTTGACGGTGGATTTGCGGAAGTGAGTTTGGCAACTTGAGGGACTTTCTTGCCTACGCTGAAGATGGCACTTAATAGACCGCAACACTCAAGAACGCACCCAAAATAAATGATTTAGAAAGAACCCCGAAGTCCAGATAGTCTGAACGGTGGGGGTTAGGTCAAAGTATGAAAGAAAGTGACTTCCACGTGCCGCAAAAAGAGAGGATATACATACACATGGGATGGTAGCACAAGGATTTAGTTCCGCATGGATTCATCAAAAGCTCAACGAATGCATTAAAACAACGACAGGCATCCACCTTCTCAAAAGCTTCAACCTGAACGACACATCCCAACACACGTTTTCCCAACCGACAATACTCCTCATACGCTGTCTTGCACGAAAAGTTTCCCGGAGGACTATATCTCCCCACAATAACCTGGTTGCCATTTTTAGCCGTCGCAGTCACCATTCCCACCTTCTGCGTGCTTGGCAAATAACTTGCGTATAATGGCCATAACTTCTGAAGTTGCCTCGGCTGATCTTCTCGCTATGATAATGTGGTTTCTCATTGTTCCAGGCCTCGACACCTTTCTTGAGGGGTCTGGCCCACGGCCCATTCGCACGAGGAAGTTGTCGCCTTCGCCGCGCATGCCTTCATGCTGAAAGGTACCTGTGGAAGCAAGACGGTTGGCCCATTTTTGGGCGTCCTCTGCCAGGCGGGAGTTCCAGACTCGATCGTGGCGTTTGGCACCAGGGGCTGCGTGCGGGCTAGAGGAGTGTGAGTTGGGCTTCGGGGATGGAAGTAGAGGACTCACTGGCAGTATGGGCAGTGACTGCGTTGTTGGTGTCTTCTTGGCTAACCGTGATTTATCGATCAAACGTTTTATGGAAGATTATGAATGTATTTGGATGGGTTAATGTCAAAATAGGATAATGGAAATGAGTAGCAGAGTTCCTTGTGCCCTTTTCTACGTGTGAATATGGTTACGACTCGCATTCCCAACCAATGATCAAACAGGCCTCCTAGTGGCATGGTGTTTCACTGCGGCAGCACTTTTGTCAAGCTCACAATACTCCCTGGCCAGCGCATGTAGCCAGCTGACTCTCCGACAAAATGGCACCTGGCATTTGTGTTTGAATCTGGGGTAAACGCTGGGGCGACCAATCATTCACGGTAAGCTTACCTACGAAGGTAATATTATGCCGGTGTGTGGCCCCAATGGAAGCATTATTTGAGACCATAAAGTCGACATTATCTTCATTGCCGGACGGCAACTGGTTTAAACCCAGGGAAGGATGGATTGCTCACGGAAGTTCTGCTGAAATTCAGAATAAGACAGCGAAGAAGAGGCTAATGATATGCAAGCAAGATAATGATGTGATTGTGTAACCTCCTTAGCCTCAACTTGTCTAAAGATAAGTTGAGCGACCCAGCTGCTGCATACTAGGGGACAGCGGACGAGAATAAGAACCAAAACAGTACATACAGTTCTGAGATTTGCACCTACCACTTGAAAGCGGGAATTTATGTGTCCTCAGGGACCTTATTGTGATTATCTAAGAACGAGCAGAGCAGTCTACTGACATGGGCGGCGGAGAGCGAGCCTTGAACCGACGTCGGTCACGTCTGGAAATAAAAGACTAATTCGACTGCAATCGCACGCAGCAAGTGATACCTTGAATGCCAATTTGCCCTTAGCGTTGACTTCTGGGGTGGCTAAAATCGATGAAGTAATAATTCACTGTGACGAAGTACTTGATGATGGCGGTGTTGGCTTATTCTACTTTGATATAGGCAACCATGTGGATGCTATCAAGGGCCAGTAATGGCTGGCTAGAAACATAGCAGAATTGAAGATAGCTACATCATTGTTGTGAAGAACAATTGTGGACAAACCGCGCTTATGCTCATCAGGTGTTGACGATGTATTCCAACATTCCATGTAGATGCCATTAAAGGTGTGTCAATGGCCTTGGCTATTCCCCGAGAAGAATCGTAGCTTCAAAAGCGCTTTGCCGTTACAAGAGCAGGGAGAAACTCCGAAAACCAAAGCTGCAAAGTGAAGATCGGGTAGGCTTGTAGGAAAGCGATGGGTAGATATACTACTCCAGTTCCTTTGAAGTGTCGGGGTGGAGAAATAGTCTTCAGAATCGGACCGGGGTTTTGGCTAGTCGTAATAATCCAGCGCTGTGGCTCTCCTTTTGACGAATAAGACTGCGATATTTTCCTAACTACAGTTATCGACTATATCTTCCACTTGATAACGTGAGCTCTCGAGTGTGCAAGTGGTCTGATGGTGTCGTGCTAGGGACGTGTTCTCGGCGGCAAATTTTTGATTCAAACATATGTTATTCCCGAGGTTGGTAATGTATATTCTGGAATCATGGTGAATTCAAAAGTTCTTGAAGGGATTGAGGCTCGAATACACAAGTAGTTGGAAACTACTAGAACGATGGTCAGTCTAAGGCCCTATTGCCAGGGGAAATGCATTTGAACTCACCCAGCAGTGAGCTATTACTTTGCTGCATCACGGCAGCTGATTCGAGCATTCCCCAAAGCACTTGTAAACATCAGACGATGCTCTTTGTCCCTTCATCTGGGTTAAGCATCCGTAGCCTATGCATTAAAAAGGAGCGAACGTCGACTCAGTAACTTGCTTGCATCGCAAGAACTTTTGTTGTCCACGAGCCTCACTCTGCCCCGCAACGGCGGCCCGGATCCTCACGAACGAGCGGGGTCAAGACGATCTCGGCGATAATGAGGACAGGAAGAAGGTTTGTGGGGGAGGTGGATCCAAGCGCCCAATATATTTCCAATGCCCACCTTCCAATTTCGGCCATACTGCGATCAGAAAGACCATCAAAACGAAGGGTGCTGCGGGATCTTGACTTGAATCACCACAATGATGTCCAACAAAAGGTCACACACATCGAGAAACGGCGTCTGGCATCAATGCAGTGCTGATCAGATGCTCCGCGATTGCCGGACATGGAGACGTTTTCCCTCCATCGTATGATCCCGTGAGCGCTTCACAGAGGAATCTCGGTGTCCGCAACCCAACGAGGTATCTAACGGTGTTCTTACAAGTCTTTGCCCCAATGTTCGATCAAATCTGGTAGAGATCCGCAGCCCCTGCCATCGAGACTCGGTATATTTACTCGCGGTAAATGCGGTAATGCATTTGACGAAAGGGATTCTTGCTGCCTTTCTCTGGGGTCCAGTAGGTAATCTCGTTGCTGCAAGAACTGCAAGCCTTCCCCAATCTCATCAGCCACAACCGCAACCTCCCCCAACACCTCAGCTCAGCGGATGATTCAGCCTGATTGCAGGAGAGAAGCTCGTATGTCTGACCACAGTTCCTCGTGTGGCTGGTGTGGCTTGCCTGCCAAGAATCGTGATATGCAACCCTTTCGCCGCCATGTCGCCAAGCTCTGGCATTCTGTGTGTCCTGGCGGACGTCTCATCGCGTGGCTCGTTGTACTGACCGGGATTGCTGCAATGTCCTCCTCTATGCGTCGATGTCCCACATATCATACGAGGTAGACGGGTGCTCAGGTGGCTCGATAGGCTGAATGTAATATAGAGATTGGCGATGTTACAACGTCGCGTCATTGTAATTCCTCTCCGCTCTATGTTTGGTCCTTGAGCCAGGTACCAATTGTTCTCAGCCTCAGGCACCAATAAATCATTCCTCGCTTATGCACGTCGTCTTTTCGAATTTTCTCAACCAACCAGACGAAACTCGCCTCTTTATACCTTTCGTGGGGGACATCCTCCCTTGGATCTGAGTAACGTTGGCGGAGGCCCTTCTTCCGAATGCATTCCTACCATACGTATCCAAACCTCTCAATACTATCCTGCTCAGTGTTCCAAAATTCAAGGAAAATATATAACAATATATATCGAAAAAATATCAGAGAAGGCGACACGATATCTCAGCTGCCGCTCTGCCTCTGCTGAAACCTATTCTTGTGCTATTCAGCTTACCATTGATCCTGTAAGCCCCTTCCCTTGATCGCCACCTCCCCTTGACAATCCTCCCCTCTTTTAATATGCTGATGTCAATTTAAAAATGTGATCAGTCTTCTGCTTGTTTCAAGGACTCTTCAAATCTGAAAAAAATCATATCACGTTCCCTCGTTAATATTCCTAGTTTTGATATCAACCCCTTATTATACCCCATTATAGACAAGCTCTTCTAGAAGACTTCCTTACGGCCGTCACATACCGAACCCCAGATTTTACACCACTTTGAACCTGCATGAGCAGCGCAGGGTTCGTGAAGATGGAAATCTCTCCTGCTGTAACCCCACTGGAGCACATCGTCTGATATACCAATCCTAGTTGAGCATCCCCTGCAGCCATCCTGCATCCCGTCAGCGTGTGCACGCGGCACCGTAATCAAATTAGTCTCTTCGAAAATAGATATGGATCCCGTATCGACAAGAACTGAGCCTTAAACTTTCATAACTTTCGAACCCCAGAGTCACACACAGAGCTTCCCCAACTTCTCTATCTATCCATGAATCCTTCCCCAGGTTTTATTTATCCAGCCGCAAAGCCTCATCGATGAACAAAATTCTCGGTTCCTCTACCAGGCTCAGCAATGTCAAGTTCTCCAGAAGGCTCCCAGCACTCTGCATCGGGCAGTGGACGGTTCTCCATGTCCAGAGACAAGTTCTCTATCGACGTTCAATCACCGCATCTCACTCTCATCACGAACGGGAACAGCAATCTTAACGGAAATCTCAATTCTCCAAATCCTCTGAAGTCACCGAATGCTCGTCGGGTAGCAAGTTTCTCTCGGGAGGGGATTCTAGGCTCAGCTCAGAAAGCAAGGAACTTATCACAATCATCAGGAGACAGGGAATCAATGACAAACGGGATACAAAACAGGCAAAATTCCGATGATGGAATTAACCCGTTGAAGAGAAGAAGCACTGATGCTGGAATTGACTATCCGAGAAGGAGAGCAACAATAGCCGTAGGCAAATATGTTTCAGGCGGATCCTTCGTATGCTGACCTCGATTGCAGTGTGAAATATGTCGCTCGCGAAAGTCACGATGTGATGGGACAAAGCCAAAATGCAAGCTCTGCACTGAGCTTGGAGCAGAATGTATCTATCGAGAGCCTGGCATCAAGCTCGATGCTGGGGATAAACTTATCCTGGAACATCTCGCCCGGATAGAGGGGCTACTTCAGTCAAATTTGGTGGGACAGACTTCCAATCTCGCTCTCTCGACTGGATCACCTTCAGTCAATGGAGGAACAACCATTAGCAACGATGAAGTAATGATGCAAAATGGCGGGAATTTTGTTTCCATGATACCTGCTACAGGGCTGGGAACATGGACGACCCCGACTAATATTTCTACGATGCCTAAAGTGCATACAAATGCTGCATTACATCTTCTTCAATGGCCCTTGATCCGGGATCTGGTGTCCAGACCCTACGATCCTCAGATCCTCCTCCAGCTAGAAATGGCTCGCGAGCCTCTCGCCCTATCCAAAACTCCTTGTCTTGATCTCTCCAACACATCCGCCTACATCGAAGCCTTTTTCTCCAAAGTAAATGTCTGGTATGCGTGCGTCAACCCCTTCAACTGGACATCTCACTACCGCATCGCACTCTCCAACGGTTTCCGCGAAGGTCCCGAATCATGCATCGTTCTACTTGTCCTCGCACTCGGCCAAGCATCCTGCTCCGGTTCCATCTCCCGCATCATTCCCAACGAAGAGCCTCCTGGACTTCCCTACTTCGCAGCGGCGTGGGCACTTCTCCCCGGCTTAATGACAAGAAATTCCGTCCTCTCAGCACAATGCACAGTCCTAGCATCGGCCTACCTCTTCTATCTTGTCCGCCCCCTTGAAGCCTGGACCCTCCTCTCTAGTACTAGTACCAAACTACAACTCCTTCTCTCCGCACCTGGCCGCGTCCCTACGTCCCAACGCGAACTCTCTGAACGGGTATACTGGAATGCTCTACTCTTCGAATCCGACCTCCTAGCCGAACTCGACCTTCCTCATTCTGGGATCGTGCAGTTTGAAGAAACGGTCGGTTTGCCAGGCGGTTTCGAATCTCTCGAAGACGAAGAACGAGTCGGTCGTGATGAACTATGGTATTTCCTTGCCGAGATCGCACTCAGAAGATTATTAAATCGGGTTTCGCAGCTTATTTACAGCAAGGATTCGATGGCCTCGACCTCCAGTCTCGAACCGGTTGTCGCGGAGCTAGATTTTCAATTGACGCAATGGTATGAGAGCTTACCACTTGCCCTTCAGTTCCCCGACACCCGAACACTGTTGTCCGATCCCGTGCAAACTGTGCTGCGATTACGATATTTTGCGTGCAGAACGATTATTTTCCGACCGTATATCTTAGCTGTGTTGGATAATGAACAGGCGGCGATGGATCCGAGTGTGAGGGAAAATTGTAGGAAATGTTTGGAGGCAAGCGTCAGGCAGTTGGAACATATTATTGCACAGTAAGTTCTCTTGTGTTCATTTCATCACAAATACTGATCACGATTATCTCAGTCATGCAGGACACATGCCCTATCTCTGGCAAGGCGCTCTCAGCATCGTTTCTCAAACCCTCCTCGTAATGGGCGCTACCATGTCTCCATCTCTCTCCTCCATCCTCGCATCACTCGTTCCACACCCCAACACAATAGACAACATCATCAACGACGTAGTTCTTGAAATCGAGAGATATGCGCATCTCGCGCCTTCACTGTCTTTGTCAGCAGAGATTATCCGTGAAGCAGAGATTCGACGACGTTCGTTTCTGGGAGGATGGTCGCCGAATGTGCAGAGAAAATCGCCTTCGAATTCAATACATGGTGGATGAGGGTCAGCTGGTCTTATCCCCATTAACACCTTAAATCCGAGGAAGAGGAAGGCACGAGTACGAGTGGGTGTGGATCACAAACTCGACCCAATATGTCACCGATATTGAAAACCCACACCCAACTCTCCTCGGTCAAAAGGCCCGACTCCTCTCGCCAACCCGCACAAATCGCGCATCAGAAGCCACAAACAACGCAGCAAGCCCAAGCCACGAAATATGCGCAACACGAGCCACGGTAATGGAAAAACCGGGGAGCCGCCACATCTCGTGTATCTCTTTCCAGCAGATGTGGCGCTCGTTTATATTTATTGGAGCGTGGTTGGTTGAGGCGGAGGTGGAGCTTCCGGTTTTACGGGCCGGGTTTCCTGCTTCCACCGCTGTATATTGGAGGCCGGTGATTGTTTGATGATGTGGGTTGGAGGTGGTTGGGAAGGAGAAAAACAATAAATTGTTGCAATGTATTGATATGAGCGCATTAGGAAGGCGCTTTTAGGGTTGAGTTGTGATGTGGTGGACTCGCGACTGTCACGTGAAAAGGATGGGCATGCATTGTCTGGCTTGCCTCGGCTACCTATTTCCTCACGGAAGCGAGCATTATATTGGGTGTGGGAAACAAAAAGGCGCATATCATTGCATCTCTTAGCGAGTAAGGTGTTGGATCTAGCGCTTCGAATTCTGTGGAGCGTGGGATGATTGTACGATAGTAATTTGGCATGAGGTCATGAGGAATGAAGTACACGTTTCACGAATGCAAGTGCAAGTCCTTTGCCTTGAAGTCAAATCACCGCACTGCAGCTAGCATCGCAAAGTTATCTCGCTTGATCCCAGAGAATGGTTCTCGTGATATCCACGTTTCGCAGAATTGTAAGTGCATTGCATCTCCTGCAAAACCTGTGAAAGAGCGGGGTTGTACCACATCTGGTTGTTTCTGAACAAGATTATCCGTTGTGGAGACCCCATAATTTCTATGCCACGAATATTCAAAACATGGAACAACCTAAAAAAAGCAAAATAAAACTGTCTATCACTTCCTTCAAGCCGAGATCTCTGTTTGCAAGCGCTGACAAGTCCACTTCTTCAATACCGAACCAATGCATTTTCAGCGCTTCGCAAACTCTGAACAAGTAGCGTGACTTCGGTACCAAACCATTCGTACAAAATGGGAATCGAGAAGGGACTACCGACTTCTATATGTTGGGTAGGTAGTGACGTACCTCGTACATCTGCATGGTGGAGTACCTGATCTGATCATGCAAGTATCTTTGTACTGGGGTACTGAACGCATGTACATTGCATGAACGACATTTAGACCCCACAAGTTAAGATACGGAGGAAGATATGGGGAAAGGGAAGAAGTACCTCCGTACCTCCGTACTTCATCAATTTTCCTTACAAATCTCTATGTCGAACACATGGATACCAAATCTCCAATTCTCAATCTCTCCACAAACACCAAATCACCGATCTCCACCCACAATTCCTCATCCCACAGTCACCAGCGTGGCATAAAATTCAAATAAATCCAGGAACAACCCTCAAAACAAGGATAAGGTTCCTACCCCGCAATCCCCAGGGTCCCCTCCCCCCTCCCCCATCCCACAACCCCTGCGCCTTACCATTACTCCATGCATGCATCCATCACCCCTTGCTCATGCACCTCGTATGTCCCATTCTGGCAAGTTTCCAGAAACTATATTCCCCCTGCTCAACCTAATTTATGTTCCTGAAACAATGGGATGCTATAATTATGCGCTGAGTCAAGAAGGGTGGGGTGGGGTAAGAAGCATGATCTTCAGGAACGGGGGTAAAAGGATAAAAGTGCGACAAGGCCAGTGCCGATTGGCATTCGGTTCGCTCCGAGGAACTAGGGCAGTACTAGGTTGAGGGTCGAACAGGAGGAGGCGATTGGTGGGCTTGAAGTGATCAAGAGAAGGGCAAGGGGGTGCTCGTATGGCTGGATTGGGAAAGAATATGGGGTCCGGGGACGTGGAAGGTATCACGTGGCCGAGTTTGTAACTTCTACGTTACCTTCAAGCTGAAGGCTCATGGAAGATGGGATGCTTACTTAATGTCTCGAGGATTGGGACTGAAGTTATAGCTCCACGCCACTATCCTAAAGCGTCCACAAAGTGGCTGATGGCAAGTGTCATGTGATGCGCTTCTTTTCCTATCAACTTCCTTTTTCCTGTCCTTCTCGAACGCCTCAAGAAGTTCTCGCTATAATCCTATGGAGATGAACTTCCAGTGAGGGATCTTTGAAAATACGCACATTAGGTAAATTATCCGCAACAGTTTGAGATGGGATCGGTCTATAACGTGCTTTCCTACGGTAATTTAGATTGTAGCATACGTACACTCTATCTGTATTTTTCTCTTGCGCTCGAGTCCATTGAAAAATTCCGGAAGTGATTTTTTGCAGATCAAAATTTATTTATCATTATCATCATCGTAGTGCTTTGCCACGCGGAACCCCGCTTCTGAATTCCGCTAGCGGGAGAGCTGAGGGTGTCCCGACGATATAATCTGATATGTTTCCACCAACGAGGGTTTTGGGAGCCCGTGGCTGCTGAGCCGTGCCGCCCTGATGCAGGGTCTGTTCCTGCATCTCGCGTGTAACGACGAGATTTCCGCCGGGAAATCTCAAACAAGCATTTTCAAACGAGCTGCTGGAGATATTGGACATGGAGCTTCTTTGCGGAGTTATTTCGGTGCGCCTCAGAATCGATATGTTTCTCCACGGCCAATGTTTCGATGTTCCATGGGTCACACTGCTACTTGACACGCCCACGTGGGTGCGACTCCGAGTCGATTGGTTTATCGGACGACTATGTCTGCTGGGCTTCGATGCTGCTGATTATCTCCACACCACCTAGGCAATTGGCAATGGACAATCTTTCGTTGTCTAAATCAGACAATCGGTCCGCGCCGAGACCCTCAAACTTGGCTATGGTATCCTGGTTGTAGGTCACGACCATGCTCTCTCTCAGCCGACGATTTGTGTTATGCAGGTCTACGATTGACCGTTGGTGACGGAATTGAGAGATGCTGGAGGGGGGGATCTCGTTCAACATCTTCATAGACGTCTTCTACCAATTTGCGGAACCCAGCCGGGAATTGCGCCTGTAGAGGAACAGGGCGATAAGCTTTTCTGTATTGCGAATGAAGGATAAATGGCTGCATAACTGCTTGTACGATAATTCGGGGTGTTGTGGCACTGAGAAAGTAGCGCAGCTTTGCAAATGCATCCTCTGCGCACGGTTTGAAGGATAGTAAGGCTCAGAAAGGGACTGAATTGAGCTCAATGATGTAAGTCCGTCCTTTCATTCTCACCATATTGCAAGACTGCATGAATTTAAGATTGATGGTCTTTTTTTTCTAGAATCCGGATCGTCAAGCTCTCTCCGATATTGTCCATAAGGCCTCATCGATTGCTGATGATTGTAAGATTCCTAAGACGCCGAGTCCGAGGAAATATTGCTGTGAAGAGAGGTGCGAATAATCTTGAGGTAGCTTGGGAGAAGAAAGGATTTTTGGATTGACACCACAGCGAATCGTTCACTCATTTGAGTAATGAACAGGATATGCTTTTCTTGTTTCCATATCTCCTAAAGTCCAAGCCCTTCATGAATTCGTTCAGCAGCCGAGGAAAGATTTCTTAATTTGTATGCGCAGTCAATTCAGACAGAGACAACGGGAAACAAGTGGTTACACAAATCACGTGATGCCAATAACCTCTTGTTGAATCCGCCCTTCTTATCTGTTGAAAATAACCTGACGTTCATGATTTGAAATTTGCAGTATTTCTTTGCAGATTGGGAGTTACATCAATCATCTAAGAGAAATAAGCTTGAGAAGCCGGATAGTTTATTTTGTCACGTGATCTGTAGTTCTCCCCTGAGGCTCAATTTCCGAATTAGGAGACCGCCTTCCCACTCAACATCGACTTCAAACTCTACAAATTTCCCAAAGCCATATCGCATAAGCCCCGTCATTCTTTCTCAGCCATCAAGCATTCTTTTGCAAACCACATTCATTGGATACAGCCCTTTGTTTTCCCCAAGATGCGATATCTTGTGCCTCGCAGATTCACTGTTAAGCTTCCTTCAAGCGATATCGAGTATTCACCTCACGACAATAGCAAGATTTCGCCAAATAGCGCACGCAAAGGTAAGTCAACCCCCCTCGCTCTCTCTCTTCCTTTCTTCTCCACGCAACGTTCGATCTTGTAACTCTTCTTCATCGCACATCGCGATTGACTTTATTCTGTCGCACAGACTCTCTCAACACACTCAATCTATCTTCCACAAGCAACCACAACCCTACAACCAGTACTGATACAATCATGTACGGCCTCACCTACGTCGTCCACCATAAGGAGGAGGACGAAGCAAGCTTCGCGCAGAGCGTAACCAGCTTTGACTTCGACCCTATCCTATTCTACCTGTACAGACCCAAGCCCACCGTCAAGTTTCCTGTCACCGAGATGCAACTTCCTGAGGACGGACAAGCTATCGCACAAGTTGACGCACAAACCATCTCCGACTCCGTTATCGAAGCTGCGACATCCATCGAGGTCACTCCAGTCGTCCCAGTCGCTGAGAAGCCCCTTCCTGAGTCCACGGCCGTCGTCGACCCAATCGTCTTCGACTCTGATATTGATGCTGCTACGTCCGAGAAGCCCACTCCTGTCGTCGCTCTTTCAGACCTCGAAAAGCAGCCAGTCGCGATTAAGCAAGAGATATTTACCGTTGAACCAGTTCGCAAGGTCGTGAACATTGATGATCCCAACGACTTTTGGAATAAGATGCTGGGAGATGCTACCGATGCCGCTGAGTCCAAGCGCCGTGTTCACATCAAGAAAGAGGTCACTGAGTCTGCAGCCATTGTTCAACCTACCTTCATCGACCCTGTCGTATCCACTCCTCCACACCTTCGATATCTCCCCGCTGGTGTTTTCACCCAGTGTGTCGCTCCTACTGCTCGTGAGATTGCTTCCCATAAAAGAGCCACATCTCCTGTCAAGGCCGTTATCGTTCACCATCAACCCTCTGCTTCGCAATACGATTCTAGCGTCAAGAAGATGGACGCCACAGAACTTGCCAAAAAGATTCAAACAACTTTGCGAGCAATGTCTCGCAGTCGGTATGTAGTTTCACCAGTTGTGATCGTGCTTCTCACTGACATCTGCAGTTCTACCTCACCTGCATCCAGTCGCAAAGGCAGCATTGCAAGCACGCCCGTTGCTACCGTAGAAGATGCCGCCAATGAAGCTATTGGTTCTCAGTATGTGGCTTTTATGGATTCTGCTGAGTGTCTGACTGACTTGTACAGTTCAGAGGAAAGCAAGGCTGTTGAGATGAAAGAGACCTCAATCGCCATTGACGTCAAAACCACCAGGTACGTGATAGCAGACTATCCAGAACAAGCATCATACTGATTTCCGCAGTTCGGAGAAGAGTGAGTCTGTCACCGCCACCACTCACCACTCCTGGGCCAGCGAGATGGACGAGGAAGAAGAGCGCGAACACCTTGAGACTATCGATACAACCCCTGTCGACGCCCTCCCCACCGTCGAAATCAAACGAGATGCCGTCCCTGTTATTGCCGAGGAGTCTATCGGTGAAGAGCCTGTCATCGAGGAGCCTATCATTAGAGAGCCTCTTAGGGAGGATGTCGTTGAAGAGGCGGATATGGTCGAACCTACCCTCGTCGAACCTGCTGTAGTTGAGGCTGCCATGAAGAATGGAGTCGACTCTACATTGATCCCCGTTGCTACAAACATTGAGAAGGGTATGAAGAGCGTCGATCCTGTTGGTGAAACCATCAATGAAGAGGATGTTGATACGCTCGCTGCCTTGATCAAAGAGGAGGACAAAAACGTTAATACTCCAAAGACCCCACCTGAGAGCGAGGGCATCAGTGATAATTCTTGGGCTTCTCTTGACCAGGACGCTCTTTTTGCAATGGGTCCCGTCACCAACGAGGATATTAGGCGACTCGTCGAGGAGCAAAGCAGGCTCATCGATATGTACATGGCCAACGGTGCGAATCGATGCAAGAGACAGGAGGACGAAATGAGACACCAAATCAGATTGGTCGACTATCTCACTAGAGAAATTGCCGAGACAACCCCAATCCCGATGATGAAGCTTGAGGATATGTACATCGTTCGACTCCGTGCTCGTCTTGAAGGTCGGGAGAAGTCGCTTAGAACCAGATCCCCTTGGTCCGATGGTACTTATGTGCGGGAGGAGATTGACTGGTCTGGTGTACCGACCCTTCGCGAGCTGGTTCAAGAGCAAGTTGAAAAATCAAAAGTCAAGGACGCTGAGGTAGAGAAAGAGGGTACCGAATTACCAACTAAGCTTGAGACAATCGCGGAGGAGGCTGAGGAGGTGGTTGAGGTGGTTGAGGTCGCTGCACCTATTATTCGAATGACACCGGAGCAATTGTGGGAGTACAGACTTTTGCAATGGACCGATGAAGTCGAGGCTAGACGCGCTCAGACCAGTATTTGAGCTTCGCTCGCAGTTTGTAGCATGCACTTTGTTGTTGTTGATGAAATACCCAGGAAGGAGCGTTTAACAACCACATGTAGATACTGAATTCTACTCACAAATGTTCATAAGCGCTAAATACAATACTTTCCTCTCATTCTACTTGTGATCATTTGCTTTCTTCTATGACCTGGTTGCCACATCATCGCCAAGCACTCCTCCCTCTCCCCGACATCAAAGCACGCTCTGTCATGCCTTTGAAACCGGATCGAAAGTCACATTCACCTTCGTCACAACGTCCATCGTCCACACACCCCTCGTCATCTGCTCCCTATGGCTGCTCCCAAACGGGACGCCCACATAAATCTTTAGATTCAAAAATCATTAACCTGTAATGTGGAGATCCACTGCGTTAGAGCAAATACTTCGTGGTCGTGTATGTAGACGCCGTCACCGTGGGCATTATATCGGATTTTGATGGGGCCGATTTGAGCGTTGAGTTGGGAGGTGGCATTTTGGCCGGCACAGT
>Ga0182030_10007153_pt1 | contig 23365 bp, 23 predicted proteins | sample 812S3MmetaG_FD_121299 | JGI IMG/M metagenome (GOLD analysis project Ga0182030, IMG submission 121299) | Permafrost microbial communities from Stordalen Mire, Sweden - 812S3M metaG (Illumina Assembly) | ecosystem: Environmental > Terrestrial > Soil > Wetlands > Permafrost | place: Sweden...
GCGAGATGGGCGCGACGCCGGGGGATCTCTCGGGCACGGTCCTCGGGGGCAAGTACCGCATCGGGCGCAAGATCGGCTCGGGCGGAATCGGCGTCGTGTACGCCGCCGAGCACGTGACGCTGGGCCACGAGGTTGCGGTGAAGGTCCTCCGCGGGGCGGCGGCGCGCGACGGCGGCGAGATCGCGCGTCTCCGGCGCGAGGCGTACATCCAGGTGCACGTGGAGCACCCCAACGTGGTGCGCGTGCTCGACCTCGACCAGATGCCGGACGGCAGCATCTACGTGGTGATGGAGCGCCTCAACGGGCGGTCGCTCGCCGACAAGCTCGCGCGCGACGGCCTCCTCGCCCCGGGCTTCGCCATCCCGGTCTACATCGACGTGTGCCGCGCGCTCCACGCCGCGCACAAGAAGGGCGTCGTTCACCGGGACCTCAAGCCGGGCAACATCTTCCTGTGCGAGGAGGGCCTCTCCAAGGTGCTCGACTTCGGGATGAGCAAGCTCGCCACCGCCGAGTCGCTGACGCAGACGGGCTATACGCTGGGCACGCCCGAGTACATGGCGCCCGAGCAGTGCATCGGCGCGCAGGTCGAGCCGCGGACGGACATCTACGCGCTGGGCGTGATGATGTACGAGGCGCTGACGGGCGAGCTCCCCATCGTCGCCCAGAACCGGCGAGAGCTCCTCGACTTGCACCAGCGGCAGATCCCGACGCCGATGCGCCTGCGACGGCCGGACCTCGACATCCCGGAGCAGCTCGATCAGGCCGTGATGAAGTGCCTGAAGAAGCGGCTGAACGAGCGCCCGAAGAGCGCGGCCGAGCTCGAGCAGCTCCTGGCGGCCGTCCCGCTGGACGGGCTGCTGAAGGCGTACCCCCCGGGCACGAGCCGCCGGGCGCCGGGCGCGAAGAAGGCCGGCGTCGATGCCAACCCGCGCACGATGCCCGGGATGACGAGCGCCACGCCGGAGTCGGTGGACAAGCCCGAGCCGTAAGACGCTCAGCCGCGCAGCAAGTAGATGAGACCGGCGATGCTCAACGCGAGCACGCCGATCGCCGCCGCCATCACCATCAGGTCCGCCGGGGCCCATCCGGCCCGCGGGCGCTTCTTCGGCGTCGCCGGCTGCATGGGGACGACGGCCATCGGGGCCGCGCTCGCCGGCTGGCGCACGACGCTCCTCGGAGCCTCCACGGCGGGCGTCGACGGCGCCGGGGGAGCCACCGGCTCGTCGTCCGGGATGGGCTCGTCGGGCCCGCTCTCGATGCGGGCCAGCGCGTCGCCGACCGGCTCCTCCAGCGCGAGCACCGTGCGCCCGATGCGGAGCATCAGCGCCGGCCTCCACACGATCTCGCGGTCGGCCGGGAGGGCCGCCTCGCCGAGCCAGGTCCCGTTCTTGGCGCCGAGGTCGCGCACCGTCACCTCGGTGCTGCGACGGACGACGTGCGCGTGCTCCCTCGAGGCATCGCCGTCGGCGATCGGCAGGTCGCACTCCGGCCCGCGCCCCAGCGTGTACGTCTGCCCTTCCACCGCCAGAGGCAGGATCGTGCCCTGATCGCGTCCCTCGAGGACACGGAGCTTCGCCGTGAGGTCGGTGCCCATCGCCGCGAGCGCCTGCGACACGAGGGCGAGGGCCACCTCCCGCGTGGCGGAGCCGGCATCGCGGGTCACGGGGCTCTGATCGACCCGCAGTTCGAGCCACACGCGCCCCAGCCGCACCATGTCGCCCGAGCGCACGATGCGCGAGGTCCGGGGCGCCACGCGCACGCCTCCGACGAACGTCCCGTTCGAGCTCCCCTCGTCGACGAGCACGAAGTCCATCCCCTGGGCGCGCAGGGACGCGTGACGGTGGCTCACGCTCGCGTCGGGGAGGCGCACGTCGCAGCTGGCGCCGCGCCCGAGGACGACGCTCTGCATGCCGTCGAACGTGAGGCGTGACTCGCCGCCGGTCGTCGTGCGGACGAGGACTGTGATGGGCATCGCGCCGGCGACTCAGCTGGGCGGGATGCTGTTCAGCGCGGGCCGGAAGTCGCTCGCGTGCCGTTCGATCCACGCGATGACGTCGTCGGCGACGTCCTTCCCGCGATGCCGGCTGAGCTCCTGGATCCCCGTCGGCGAGGTGACGTTCACCTCCGTGAGCCGACCGCCGATGAAGTCGAGCCCGACGAAGACCAGGCCGTCCGCGGCGAGGTGCGGCACCATGTCGGCCACGATGGCCCGCTCCTCGGCGGTCACCTCGCACGGCTCGACGCGGCCTCCCGCGTGGATGTTGGACCGCACGTCATCTTCCCGCGCGATGCGGTTGATGGCGCCGAGGATCTCGCCCTCGAGGAGGAGGACGCGCTTGTCGCCCGCGAGCACGGCCGGCAGGTACTCCTGCACCATCGCGTGCACGGTGCCCTCGCGCGTGATCGAGTCGACGATGGAGCGCGCGTTGCGGTCCCCCTTGGCGACGACCATGACCCCGCTGCCGCCCGCCCCGTCGAGCGGCTTCACGACGCCCGTCCCCACCTCGGCGACGAAGCGATGGATGCGGTCGCGGTCGGTCGTCACCAGCGTGCGCGGCATGTGCCGGGCGAAGTGCAGCGTGTAGAGCTTCTCGTTGGCGTCGCGGAGACCCCGAGGGTCGTTCAGGACGAGCGTGCGGCCGCGGAGCTTCTCGAGCATCAGCGTGATGTAGAGGTACTCGGAGTCGAAGGGCGGGTCCTTGCGGATGAGGACGCACTCGACGTCGGCCAGGCGCACGTCGGCGACCTTGCCGAAGGTGAAGTGCGGGGCCGTGTCGCTCACGGTGAGGGCGCGCGTGCGGGCCCAGACGTCTCCCACGTCGATGTAGACGTCCCTGGGGGTGCAATGGAGCGTCGTGTGGCCGCGCCTCTGGGCGGCGCGCTGGAAGGCGAACGTCGTGTCCTTGTCGGGGACGACCCGATCGACCGGGTCCATCACGTAGACGAAGCGCATGGCCGCCCGAGGATAGCTCGGCCGGGTCGCTTGCCCAGGAAACAGCCTCCCGAAAGTCCGTCAGCGGTCGTCGTAGACCATGGCGGCCATCTGGGCGCTGCGCTCCGGGTCGAGGTCGCCCGCGACGAGGTAGCCGACGCCGCCCCTCTCCGTCGCCGCGACCGAGTAGCCCTTCTCGCGCCCCACGCGCACCTCGGCGGTGCCCACCGCGCGCGGCGCCAGGTTCGCCGTGCCGATCTGGATCTTCTGCGCGTCGTAGACGATGACGCTCACGCGGCGCATGTCGTCGCCCGTGCCGACCACGTACTGGAGCATCGCCGCCCGCTGCGCGTGCAGAGGGACGACGCGCGCCCCGACGAGGCGGGCGTTGAGGCCCGGTCGCTCGAAGCTCGACGGGTGGACCGGCACGCCGACGTAGCGTTCGAGCCCCCGTACCGCGTCGGGGTCCTTCGCCTCGAGCGGAAGCGGCGACGAGTGCTCGGCCACCAGCTCGGCGAGGAGGTCGTCCCCGAAGCCGGCCCGGGCCTCCGTCGACGCGCCCTGCGTGCCGCGTGTCGCCGCGCCCCACATCAACGCCAGCGCCGCGGCGGTCGCCAGAGGCACCATCGTCCGCCACGAAGACAGGCTCACCAGCGGCGCCTTCGCACCCAGCGCCGCCGCCGCCGAGGCGTCCCGCGCCACGAGGGCGTCGGTCCGCGCATCTTCACGGACTCGCTCCGCCATCATCGCCACGCCGATGCGGTCGCGCAGCCCTGCCGGCGCCGCCGTGCGTACCACGCGCTTCAGCGAGCCACGCATCGCGCGAAGGAGCTGCGTCTCTTCGCGGCACGTGTCGCACCCACCGACGTGCTCGTCGATCTCCAGCAGCTTCGCCGCTTCGAGCTCGCCGTCGAGGTACGAGCCCAGCATGCGCGCGCGGTCGCGACAGTCGTGCATCGTCATGCCGCCCCCCGCTTTCGCGCGCGGTATTCGGCCAGGTTCGCGGTCTTGCTCTCGTGCGGAGCGTCGCTGCGCTCTCCCACGTGCTCTTCGCCCTTCACGATGCCCAGCGCGAGCGCGTGATTGTAGAGGGCCCTCTGGAGGAGCTTTCTCCCGCGATGCAGGCGGCTCATCACCGTCCCGATGGGGCAGCCCATGATCTGGGCGATCTCCTCGTAGGAGAATTCTTCCACGTCGCAGAGTACGACCGCGAGGCGGAACTCGGCCGGCAGCGCGTCGAGCGCCACCTGGATCTCGCCCTCGACGATGGGCATCAGCGCGAGCATCTCCGGGTCGCGGAGCTGGCGCATCGTGCTCGCGCTCACCCAGCCGTCGGCCAGCGGATCGGCGTCGGGGCCATCGAGGACCGAGCGCTCGAGACCGCCGCGGCGATACTTGTTGATGAACGTGTTCGTCAGGATGCGAAACAGCCACGCCTTGAGGTTCGTGCCGGCGTGAAACTGCTCTCTCGCACGCATCGCCTTGACGAAGGCGTCCTGTACGAGGTCTTCCGCGTCCGTGGGATTGCGCGTGAGCTTGCATGCGACGCCGTACATCGCGTCCAGATGCGTCAGCGCTTCCTCGGAGAACGGGTCCTTCGAGGGCTTCGAAGATTCCGGAAGAGAAGTGTTCATGGGGGGCCTTGCTGAGGTGTTCCGCTAGGTTGAACACGCCATGGGGAAGGCTATTCCCTACTTAACCACCTTCTCCGCAACGCGCCGCAATCACTCGCCGTTCGGGGGGCCGCCCTTGAGGCGCTTTTCCAGCTCTTCTAGACGTTCGTTCAGGCGTTTCACCTCCTGCTGGAGCTGCTGCAGGGGGCGGAAGCCCGCGAGGACGGTCCGTACGCGCTCGTCGAGATTGTGCTGCATCTCCTCGAGCTTCTCCTTGGCCTGGTCCACCAGCGTCGGCTTCGTGTCCTTCGTGTCTTTCGCCACCACCTCGACCTTCTCCTCTCCCGGCTTGGTGCCGGGGATGAGCCGCCCGATGGGGCCCTCGCGCAGGTCGGCGAGCACCTTCTCCGTCCTGGCGTGAATGAGCTCCTTCAGCGTCTGGAGCGGGACGTTCCGCGAGTGCGACTTCTGCTCCTCGTAGATGATCTGCGCGAGGGTGATCTCGGTCAGGTCGTCCTTCGTGTTGTTGTCGATGATCTGCACTTCTTCCGCCGCGCGGACCATCTCGGCGATCTGGAGAAGCGTGACGTAGCGGCTGTCCTTGGTGTCGTAGAGCTTCCGGTTCGAGTAGCGCTTGATGATGCGGCGCGGCTTCTCGGACGGTGCAGCGGCGGGCGTCTCGGGCTTCGTGTCCAAGATCGATCTCCTTCGAGGCGCTGCGGGCGACGGCGCGCTCACCCCAAAGATACACTAACGCGCGGAGTCAAACGTGACAGAAGCGAGCCACACTCCCCCCGCCGTCGAGCTCGACCGCGTGACCGCGCGCTACGGGGCCCACGGCAACGGACCCGCGGGCGGCATGGCGGCGCCGGCGCTCGAAGGCGTCAGCCTGGTCGTTCGGGCAGGAGAGGTCGCCGCGCTCCTCGGACCGAACGGGGCCGGCAAGTCGACCCTCCTCCGCGTCGCGGCCGGGCTCCTCGTGCCCGAGGCGGGGGCCGTGCGCATCGCTGGGAACGACGTGCGCGGGATGGAGCGACGGGCGGCGGCGCGGGAGATCGCGTTCGTGCCCCAGAGCGAGGCGGCGGCGGCCGGGTTTCGCGTGCGGGAGATCGTGGCGATGGGTCGCGCGCCGCACCAGAGCGGCTGGATGCGCGAGCGTCCCGAGGACCGCGCCGCCGTCGACGAGGCCATCGCCCGGTGCGACCTCGGAGCCATCGAGGCGCGGACCGTCGAGACCCTCAGCGGCGGCGAGCAGCGGCGCGTCGCCGTCGCGCGAGCCCTGGCGGCGCGGCCCCGCATCCTCCTCCTCGACGAGCCCGGCGCCTTCCTCGACGTGCGCCACCGCCTCGAGCAGAGCGATCTCCTCGTCGACCTCGCGCGGCGCGACCACCTCGCGTGCATCGTCAGCATGCACGACCTCGACGGCGCGACGCGCGTCGCCGACCACGTCGTACTCTTGCGCGACGGACGCGTCGTCGCCGCGGGACCGCCGGGAGAGGTGATGACCAGCGCCTTGCTGCGCGCCACGTTCGACGCGGACGTCGAGGTGGGCGTTCACGAGGCCAGCGGGCGGCGATACTTCGTGCCGCTCCGGGCCAGCGAGCCGGAGGCGCCGCCTCACATCGCTTGACGGATCAGCCTTTCCAGCTCCGCGTCGTCGGTCATCCCCGTCCGCACCGCGGTGATCTTCCCCGTGCGCGACACCACCACCAGCGTCGGCAGGCTCTCGACGGCGAAGGCGCGCTGGGCCTCGCCCGAGACGTCATGCACGATGGGGTACGTCAGCCCGTGGGCCATCGCGAACGCCCCCGGATCGCCCTGGTCCGGCGTGTCCGTGTTCACGCCCACGACGACGACGCCTTTGTCGTGCCAGCGACGCGACAGCTGGTCCACGATGGGCGCCTGGGCGCGGCACGGCGCGCACCACGTCGCCCAGAAGTCGAGCAGCACCGCGCTCCCGCGAAGCTCGCTCAGGCTCAGCGTCTTCGTGTCCGCCTTGCCGGCTCCCAGCGCGGCCCCGTTGGCCACCACCGCGAGGTTGAAGTCCGGCGCCTCGCGCACGCGCTGCGTGAAGACGCGCGGCAAGAGCGCGAAGCCCGCCAGGAGCACCAGCACCAGGCCCAGCGCGCCGAGCGTCGTCTGGGTCGAGCGGGGATCGCCGTTCAAACCAGCCTCCTCCCGGAGGCCGGTTCAGACAATCCGCTCGCAAGCTCGCGGAGAATGTTCATGGCCGCGTATCGATAGCACGCCGCGAGTCACGCAGCCGGGCGGCCGACCCTGCGCGACGACACGGGCGGCTCCGGCGCGTTCCTCCCGCGCGCCACGGCGATGGCGAGCGAGTGCGGCAGCGGGAGCGACAGCACGAAGGCCGCTCCGGCGAGCCGCTCGCTCGGTCGCGCCGTGATGGAGCCGTTGTGCTCGACGACGATCTTCTTCACGATCGCGAGCCCGAGGCCGGTCCCCTCCGCCTTCGTCGTGAAGTACGGGTCGAAGATGCGGTCGCGCGTCGCCTCCGGCACGCCCGGCCCGTCGTCCTCCACCACAAGCGCGACGCCATCGGCCGTCGGCTCCGCGCGCACCACCACGTGGCCCCGCGCCTCGCCTTCCTTCGCGGGGCGGGCGTCGCGGATGGCCTCCACGGAGTTGCGGACGAGGTTCACGAGCACCCTTCGCAGCATCTGGCGGTCGATGGCCACGGGGATCTCGTCGAGAGGGACCTCCCACCGGATCTCGACGTCGTGGGCGACGAGGATGTCGTCGGTCCCTTCCTCCGACAGCTCCGCGCCGAGGTGCCCGAGCTGCTCCGAGCACTCGCGGAGGAACTCGCGCAGGCTCGCTTCCTGGAGCTCGGCGTGAGGAAGGCGCGCGAAGGCCGAGAAGTTCCCGACCAGACGCCTCAGCGTCCCCACCTCCTCCTCGACGATCTCGAGCGTCGTGTCGAGGAGGCTCCGGAACCGCGCGTCGTCGCCCGCGTACTTGCGATCGCACTCCTGCACGGCGAGGAGGATGGGCGTCAGGGGGTTCTTGATCTCGTGGGCCAGGCGCTGCGCCATCTCCTGCCAGGCGCCGATGCGCTGGAGGTACTCGATGCGCGCGCGCGACTGCTGCATCTCGCCGAGCATCCGGTTGAAGACGCGCGCCAGCTCCGTCAGCTCGTCGGAGCCCGTCACCGGGACGCGCACGTCGAAGTCACCGGCGGCCACGCTGTTGATGGCGACGGCGAGGCGGTTGATGCGGCGGGTGATCCCTCGCGCCAGGAAGAAGCCCAGCACGAACGTCACGACGACCGTGACGCCGAGGAGCGCCGCGAACGCCTCGTATGCCGGCGCGTAGACCTTGGCGCGCTCCTTCTCGAGCTGCGTGTAGATCTCCCGCACGTCGCCCGCCTCCTTCAACTCGTCCTCGTAGCGGCGGTCGAACGCGAACGTCGCCACCAGCGTGGGCCCCGTGCCCGCCGGGCCCAGCGCGCGCCTCACGGGGAGGCGCCTCTCGGTCTTCTCGTCGAAGGGATGGCCGCGATCGCGAGCCGCGATGATGAGGCCGTCGTCACCCTCCGCGAGGTGGAGCCCCTCCTCCACCGTCAGTGTCGCCAGGCGCGGCGCTCGCGGGAAGATCGACTCCAGCGCCGCGGCGGTGGCGGCCGTGTCGCGCTTTCTCGCCGCGTCGCGGAGCGCCTCGTCGCCCGCCATCGCGTCGGTCTGGTGCTTCATGTCGTCCTTCACCGTGCGGACGTACTCTTTGTAGAGGTCGATCCCTCGCTCGAGCTGCTGGTCGACGTCGGGCCGCAGCCAGACCCGCGACGCGTTGTCGAGCATCAGGTTGGCGAGCCCCATCGCCGCCGCGAGCGGCACGATGGCGGTCACGAGGATGACGAGGGCGATGCGGCGTTCTGTCTTGCCGAGCATCAAGGCGGTGAAGCATACGCGGGCAACGTCTCGTGGATCACGAGACACGTCCTCCCGAAGGTCGGCCAGGTCCCAAAAACCGGTTGCCCGGCCGTACCTCAGGGGTTAGTGACTCTCAGGAGGTCGGATGCGTCTCGTCCTGCGGCTCGGGCTCCTCGCCTCGTCCCTCGTGTGCGCGTGCGGCGCCTCCACCGGCGGCGGCGTGCACGGTCCCAGCTTCGATGCGTCGTTCGACGCGAACTCCGCGGCCGACGCGTCCCTCGACGCCGCCGCGACGGACGCCGCCGTCGAGAGCGTGGCCCCCGAGGCCGGCATGCTCGCGCCCGACGCGGCCGTCCCCTCCGACGCCTGGCAGCGCACCGTCATCTATCTGACCATGCCCGACCGCTTCACGAACGGCGACACGACCAACGACGACCTCGGTCAGCCCGGCTGCCACGATCCCACAACGCCAACCTGTTCCACGGCGGCGACATCGCCGGCCTTCGCCAGCGCGTCCCCTACCTGAAGGACCTCGGCGTCGGCGCCGTGTGGTCGACGCCCCTTTACGTGCAGGTGCCGCTCCTCAACGGCGCCTGCGGGTACCACGGGTACTGGGCCGACGAGGTGGACCCGGACGACGGCGCGATGGAGCCGAAGCTCGGCACGATGTCGGACGTCGCCGGGCTCACGTCGGACCTCCACGCGGCCGGGATGCGCTTCATCCTCGACATGGTCGTCAACCACCCGGGGCGCGGCGCGCGCATCGTGACCCAGCACCCCGCCTTTTTTCACCCGGCGTCGACCTGCATGTCCCTCGGCGACCCCAACATCTATTGCCCCCTCAACGGACTGCCCGACTACGCGCAGGAGAACCCCACCGTCGCCGCGTACCTCACGGGGCTCTCGCGCGGCTGGGTCTCTCGCGTCTTGCCGGACGGCATTCGCATGGACACCGCTCGCAACGTCCTCACGAGCTACTTCGCGCAGTCGTTCGTCCCGGGCGTGCGGGGACTCGAGCCGAACCTCTTTCTCGTCGCCGAGTACTTCGACACCGGGAGCATCGCCGACTTCGTGCCCACCCTCGCCGCCGGCTTCGACTCCGCCTTCCAGTATCCGCTCTACCAGGCGCTCGACGACTCGTTCGCCAAGGGCGGCAGCGTCGACGAGGTGGCCACGGCGATGGCCAGCGCGATGACGACGCTCGGCGCGGCGCAGGCGACGCGCATGGTGACGATGCTCGACAACCACGACGTGAACCGCTTCATGAGCGACGCCCCCGCGGGCCTCTCCGCCGCCGACATGAGCCGCCGCTACACGCTGGGCCTCGTCGCGCTCTTCACGCTGCCCGGCATCCCGGAGCTCTACCAGGGCGACGAGCTGGGCACGCTCGGCGCCTCGCCCGCGAACCGCACCGACATGCCCGCGTGGGCGTGGAGCGCGTCGACGAGGGCGGGCACGCACGCCGGGTACGTCGGCGACGGGCAGGCGACGTGGGCCGAGGTGCAGTCGCTCATCCAGCTCCGTGCCGGGGAGGCCGCGCTGTGGCAAGGCTCGTACGAGGAGCGGTGGCGGCAGAACGGCGGGGCCAACGTGCTCGCGTTCCTGCGGGCCGCGCCGAGCAGCAAGGCGTTCGTCGTCCTCTCCAACGACCCGGCGATGCAGACGCTCACCATCCCCCTCGGCAAGACGACGCCGTGGCCCGACGGCACCGTGCTCACCGACGCGATCGGCGCGGGCGCTCCGGCGACGGTGACCGTCGCGAAGGGCGCGGTGACGCTGACGCTCCCGCCGCTCATCGCGGCCGTGTACCGCGCGGGACCGTGACCGGTGGAGCGCGTCCCCTTCGGTACGACGGGCCTCACGGTGTCGCGCGTGGGCCTCGGATGCGGCGGCCTCGGCGAGACCCGCGTCAGCAACGCCGACGCGGAGCGGCTCGTGCTCGGCGCGGTCGACCTCGGCGTCACCTTCTTCGACGCGGCGCGGAGCTACGGGCTCGCCGAGGAGCGACTCGGGCGCATCCTCGCCTCGCGTCGCGACGACGTGGTGCTGTCGACGAAGGGCGGATACGGCGTCGAGGGCGTGGAGGACTGGACGCCCGCCGTCGTCACGCGCGGCATCGACGAAGCGTGCGCCCGCCTGCGAACCGACCGCATCGACGTCTTCCACCTCCACTCGTGCCCCGTCGACGTGGCCCTCCGCGACGGCCTCCTCGACGCCCTCGCGCGCGCCCGCGAGGCCGGGAAGCTCCGCGTCGCGGCGTACTCCGGCGACAACGACGCCCTCGCGTGGGCTGTCGGCTCGACGGCGTTCGCCGCGGTGCAGTGCTCCGTCAACGTGTTCGACCAGGCCGCGCTGCGCGACTCGGTCCCGCGGGCCGCGGGTCGCGGGATGGGCGTCGTCGCGAAGCGGCCGCTCGGCAACGCGCCGTGGAGGTTCGCCGAGCGCCCCGCGGGGCAGGACGCGGAGGTCACGTGGGAGAGGATGCACGCCCTCGCGCTGGATCCCGCGGGGATGGGGTGGGACGAGCTGGCGGTGCGCTTCGCCGCCTTCGCGCCGGGCGTCGCCTGCGCCGTCATGGGGACGACGAGCCTCGCGCACCTGCGCGACGCGGTGGCCCACGTGGCGAAGGGGGGGCTGGCGGAGGAGGTGAAGGCGGGGATCGCGGGGCGGTACGAGGCTGTGGGGAGGGAGTGGGCGGGGAGGGTGTGAGGGGAGGCGTGGGGGAAACAAAAAAAGCGCCCCCGGCCCCCTCGCGCGAGGCGAGGGAACCGGGGGCATCACGCGCTCCACGCCGACTAGGACTTCGGCGTGCCTGCTGCACCACCTGGGGTCGCCGGAGCGGCGGGGGCCGGCGGCGCCCCCGCAGGAGCCGCGGGCGCAGCGGCGGGTGCCGCAGCGACCGGGGTCACCTTGCTCTTCTTGCCCGCGTTCGGGTGGTTCGCCTTGCGAGTGGCCAGGGCCTTTGCTGCGGCCTGCGCCTTCTCCTCGGCCGTGAGCGGCGTTCGCACCTTCGGCGGCTGGAGCCCGAAGTCACCCAGCTGGTCGGCCTGACCAGCGAAGGCGACCTTGAGTGCCTGCCGCGCTCCGGACACGAGCGCCGCGGTCTTCGCGAACTCCGCGTTCATCGCAGCCACGGCAGCCATGAGGGCGGCCTTGGCTGCGATCGCGGCCTTTATTGCGGCGACGCGCGCCTGCAGCACGGTCACGAGATCGCTCGTCTTCACCGTGCTCCCTCCCACGAGCAGCGTGAGCAGGGTTGCGGCGTGCTTGGTGAAGCCGTCGATCAGGGACTGATCGGCGGCCGTCTGCGTGGCCTGATTGTTCTTGGTTTTGGTGGGCATTGGTCTCTTTCACTTCGAATGGAGCGATCCGGCGCGGCGCGACATGCGCTGTCCCGTGCCCCATGTCCCTTTAACGGGCCGAGCCGGGATCGTTCGCGAAAGAAAATGGAGCCGTCCTCCACTTTCCTGCCGTGTGACGCCGGGGCCGTGACCGACTCGCGCATGGTCTCGTGACGGGCAGCCTCACCACGGCTAAGGCAGGGGCATGTCCGGGATCGCAGGCAAGGTCGTCGCCATCACCGGCGCGAGCAGTGGGATCGGCGAGGCGACGGCGCTCCTTCTCGCCGAGCGCGGGGCCAAGGTCGTGCTCGGCGCGCGCCGATCGGAGCGCCTCGAGGCGCTCGTGTCGCGGATCGAGCGGGCGGGAGGCGAGGCCGCCCACGCGCGGACCGACGTGACACGTCGCGACGACGTATCGAAGCTCGTTGCGCTCGCGTGCACGCGGTTCGGCAAGCTCGATGTCCTCGTCAGCAACGCCGGGATCGGGCTGATCTCTCTTCTCGATGACCTCCGCGTCGAGGACTGGGAAGAGATGATCGACGTGAACATCAAAGGCATGCTCTACGGCATCGCGGCGGCGCTCCCCGTCTTCCGGAAGCAGGGCTTCGGCCACTTCGTGAACACCGTCTCGACCGCCGGGCTTCGCATCGTCCCGCTGCAATCGGTGTACGCGGGTACGAAGAACGCGGTCCGTGCCATCTCGGAGGGGCTGCGCCAGGAGGCCGGCGACAAGCTCCGCGTCACGATCATCTCGCCGGGCTTCGTGCACACCGACTTCGCCGAGTCGATGACGAACCCCGAGGTGAAGGCGCAGACCCTCGCGAGGCGGGACGCGATCGCCATCCCGCCGGCGGCGATCGCGCGCGCGATCGCATTCGCGATCGAGCAGCCGAGCGACGTCGACGTGGGTGAGATCGTGGTGCGGCCGACTGCGCAGAGCTAGCTCCGCTCACGGGCCGGTCCCGCACAGCGTCGCCTGCGCCGCGGTCGCGCAGTGCCCGCCGACGCATTCGTCGTCGCACTGGTCGTCGTTCGTGCACGCGGCGCCCTCCGGGAGCGACGCGACGCACGCGAACGTCGTACCGCTGCAGTGCGCCCCCGCGCCGCAGTCGGAGAACCCGCCCACGCAGGACGTGCGGCCTCCTAGCGCCGTCCGGGGCGAGCCCACAGGCGCCGAACGGGGGACGGGACGCGGTGCCCGCAGGCTTCGGCGTGGCTGTCGTGCCCGGAGCCTTCTCGCGGTCCGTCGTCTGTGATTTGGTACACGCTGCGAAGCGCCCGAGTACCCCCATGCCCTCCCTGACATCGACCCTCCGCGACCTGACGTCTGGTCTCACGTCCGAGATCCTCCGGGCCGTCCGCTCGGCCCGCATCGACGAGCTGTTCGAGGCCTCAGGTGCAGGGTCGAATCGAGGGACCCTCCGGGCGGAACGCCCCGGGGCGCAAAGCTTTTCGGCCCGCCTGACGGACGCCACCCAACGGTGGGCGGTCGAGTACGGGCTCTCGGCGGCCCAGGTGGACATTCTCACGCGGGCTGCGCTCGGGGCGACGCGGAGCGAGATCGCGAGGGCCCGAGGCACCAGCCCAACCACCGTCAAGACGCAGGCCATCGAGCTGCTACGGCGCACCCGGGACAGCTCCTTCCAGGCAGCGCTCGTCCGGCTCCTCCGCGAGGTGGCGGGTGACGTGACGTAGGGACGTTCGTATGCCGGGGTGGGTGGGACGAAGCTCGTCATGCCCTTCATGAGCCTCATGAAGCCCGTGACGTAGCTCGTAACGACCGTGACGAGCCTCGTAACGCCCGTGACGTCCTACGTCATTGCCATGACGAGCCTCATGAAGCCCGTGACGTAGCTCGTAACGACCATGACGAGCCTCGTAACGCCCGTGACGTAGCTCGTAACGACCATGACGTAGCTCGTAATGACCGTGACGTAGCTCGTCATGCCCGTGACGTGGCTCGTAACGACCCTGACGAGGCTCGTCATGCCCGTGACGTGGCTCGTGACGACCATGACGAGGCTCGTCACGGGGTCCTCCGGCTTCCTCCCGGGTTTCTCGTCGACCAGGATTCGCGCACTTGCGAACAATCGACGGGCTTCGCGTCGATTTCTGCCTCGTCGACGCCGAATCGGCCCTCGCCCTCAGAATGTCCATATGAAGGACGCGAAAACGAAAGGCTCAACCGCCCGGAGCATCCGGCCCCGTGCGGCTCGCCATCCCGGCGATGGGCGCCTTCGAGAAAGGAAACAAGCGAATCATGACGAACACGAAGAAACCGACCAAGGCAACGGCTCTGGCGGGGCTGCTGGCGCTCATCGCCGGCATCCAGAAGCACTTCCCGACCGGGTCACTGACGGTGGGGAACGTCGTCTTCACGACGGCAGCGCTCGTCCTGCTCCTCCAGGGGCAGGCCGATGCGATGACGGCGCAGACGACGCAGCAGAAAACCGCCGACGACGCGATGACCGCGCTTCGCAAGCTGCAGATCACGAACGGCCCGACCATTCTGGCCCTCAAGGATCTGCTGCTCGCGCAGTTCGGCGCCGCGAGCCAGACGCTCGCCGACTTCGGACTCGAGCCCAGAAAGGCAAGAGCCCCGATGACGGTGCAGCAGAAGGCGGCGGCAGCCGCGAAGCGCAAGGCCACCCGGGCCGCGCGTGGAACGGCTGGACCGAAGGCCAAAGCGGCGATCAAGGGAGTGGTTCCGGCACCGGTGGAGACAGCTCCGGCGGTGACGGTGACGACTCCGGCGAAGCCGACGGCCTGACAGAGTAGAGGCACCGCGCCTCGCCCCCAACCCGGCCCTCCCCCGCTCACGCGGTGGGAGGGTGTCTCGGTTCACCTCGTGTGGCTGAGACTCCTTCCCCACCGCCCCTGGCGGGGGGAAGGCCGGGTTGGGGGGCGGGAACGCAGCCGCCCAGCCCGGCAGACCCCGGCGATAGAGGGCGCAGCCCTGCCCCATTGCGCGAAACCCCCCTCCTCGACAATGCTTACCCCCCCATGGCGCAAACCCTCCTCGAGCAGCTGAAGCAGATGACCGTCGTCGTGTCGGACACGGGCGACATCAACGCCGTCAAGAAGTACAAGCCGCGCGACGCGACCACGAACCCGTCGCTCATCGCCGCTGCGGCGCAGATGCCCGAGTACGCGCAGGTCGTCGACGACGCGCTCGCCTGGGCCAAGAAGGCCGCCGGCACCGATCCCTCCAAGGAGACCGTCGTCCGCGGCGCCATCGACCGCCTCAGCGTCGAGTTCGGCCTCCGCATCCTCGGCATCATCGAGGGGCGCGTCTCCACCGAGGTCGACGCGCGGTTGTCGTTCGATACCCAGGCCTCCATCGAGAAGGCGCGCCTCCTCATCAAGCAGTACGAGGCCGCGGGGATGACGCGGGCGCGCGTGCTCATCAAGCTCGCGTCGACGTGGGAGGGCATCAAGGCCGCCGAGATCCTCGAGAAGGAAGGCATCCACTGCAACCTGACGCTCCTCTTCGGGCTCCATCAGGCGGTGGCGTGCGCCGAGGCGAAGGTCACGCTCGTGTCGCCCTTCGTCGGGCGCATCCTCGACTGGTACAAGAAGTCGACCGGCAAGGCGTCCTACGAGGCCGCGGAGGACCCGGGCGTCCTCTCGGTGCACCGCATCTACGAGTACTTCAAGCGCTACGACTACAAGACCGAGGTCATGGGGGCGAGCTTCCGCAACCTCGGAGAGATCACCGAGCTCGCGGGCTGCGATCTTCTCACCATCGCCCCGAACTACCTCGAGGAGCTCACGAAGACCGAGGGCGTCCTCCCGCGCAAGCTCGACCCCGCGAAGGCGAAGGCGATGACCATCGAGCGCATCGCCATGGACGAGGCGACCTTCCGGAAGATGCATGTGGCCGACAAGATGGCCAGCGACAAGCTCCAGGAGGGCATCGACGGCTTCACGAAGTCGATCGTCGCGCTGGAGAAGCAGCTCGGCGACAAGCTCGCGTAGACTCTGCCGATGCTCCCCGAGCGAAAGCAGGTCCTCATCGTCGACGACGAGCCGAACCTGCGGAAGATCCTGTCGGCCCAGCTCTCCCGTGACGGCTACGAGGTGATGACCGCGGAGGACGGCGAGCAAGGGCTGGCCCTCCTCAAGGAGCACCACATCGATCTGGTCATCACCGACCTGAAGATGCCCAAGGTCGACGGGATGACGCTCCTCCGGAGGGCGCTCGAGCTCGAGCCGGAGCTTCCCATCATCCTCATCACGGCGCACGGGACCATCGACACCGCGGTCGAGGCCCTGAAGAGCGGCGCGTTCGACTTCGTGACCAAGCCCTTCGACAAGGACGAGGTCCGCCAGATCGTCGCCAAGGCCCTGAAGACGAGGGAGCTCCGCGGCGCCGACGCCACGTCGGTCCCGACGGGGCGCGGCGTGCGCTTCGGCATCATCGGTGACTCGCAGGGCATCACCGACCTCTACGCGGTGCTCGAGCGCGTCGCGGACACGCCGACGACGGTCCTCATCACGGGCGAGAGCGGCACGGGCAAGGAGCTCGTCGCGAGGGCGCTCCACGAGCACTCGAGCCGCAAGGACAAGCCGTTCATCAAGGTCAACTGCGCGGCCATCCCGAAGGAGCTCATCGAGAGTGAGCTGTTCGGCTACGAGCGGGGCGCCTTCACGGGGGCCGTGAGCAGCAAGCCGGGGCGGTTCGAGCTCGCGAACGGGGGCACGCTCTTCCTCGACGAGATCGGCGAGATCCCCATCGAGATGCAGGTGAAGCTCCTCCGGGCCCTGCAGGAGAGCGAGTTCGAGCGCGTCGGCGGCATCAAGACCATCCGCGTCGACGTGCGCCTCGTCGCCGCGACGAACCGCGAGCTGAAGAAGCTCATCGCCGGGGGCACGTTCCGGGAGGATCTCTTCTATCGCCTGAACGTCGTCCCCATCCGCCTGCCGGCCTTGCGCGAGCGCACGAGCGACATCCCGCTCCTCGTCGAGCACTTCCTCGTGAAGTTCAACGAGCGCCTGAAGAAGAAGGTCGAGGGCACGGAGCCCGAGGCCAGCGAGACGCTCATCTCGTACCCGTGGCCCGGCAACATCCGCGAGCTCGAGAACGTCATCGAGCGCGCCGTCCTCTTCTGCGACACGGCGAAGCTCCGCGCGGTGGACCTCCCGCCGGAGATCCGGGGCATCCAGGCGATGGCCAACGTGCCGCTCCCGGAGGCCGATCTCCAGGCGGCGCTCGCCGGAGAGGGAGGCCTGAAGGAGCACGTGAAGGTGGCGATGAGCCGCCTCGAGCGGGAGCTCGTCAGCCGGGCGCTCCAGCAGACGACGGGCAACGTGACGCACGCGGCGCGCCTGCTGAAGATCTCGCGCAAGGGCCTCCAGCTCAAGATGAAGGAGCTCGGCCTTCGCGAAGGGGCGACCGACAAAGGCGAATAGATGCGTGTGGCGGGGGCAGGCGTGGTGAGCGTGGTCGCCGTCGTGCTGGGCGGCTGCGGGCGTTCGACCGGGGGCTCGGCGGACGGCGGCGGCGTCGTGAGCGCGCCGAGCACGACGGCCCCGGGGGCGCCGCGCACGGGGATGGTGTGGATCCCGACGGGGATCCTGCACGCGGGGAGCGAGCTGGAAGAGGTGCCGCGCATGGCCGACACGGAGCTCGCGGGCGTGGAGGTGCCTCTCGGCGGCTTCTACATCGACGTGCTGCCGTGGCCGAACGAGGCGGGCGCGATCCCGACGACGAACGTGTCCAGAGAGGAAGCGGCGCTCCTCTGCAACGGCAAGAGCAAGCGTCTCTGCTCCGAGCTCGAGTGGGAGCGCGCCTGCAAGGGGCCCGACAACGCGCGCTACGAGTACGGCGCGACCTTCGACGCGCGAGTGTGCACCGCGGGCATCGCCGCGAACACGGCGGCGCGCCACCCCAGCGGCGACAAGACGGCGTGCCGCAGTGGCTTCGGCGTGCGCGAGATGCACGGCGGCCCCTGGGAGTGGACGGACTCGCGATGGAGCCGCGGCGCTGCCGCCCACCCGGAGACGCCGCTCGGCGTGACGCGCGGGGGAAACGACGTCGCGGGCGAGCTCGAGACGAGGTGCGCGTTCGCGAAGCCGGTGGCGCCCGCGTCGCGGCTCCCGTCGACGGGCTTTCGCTGCTGCGCAGGGCCGCGCAACGACGCCGAGGTGGAGCTCGAGGTGAAGACGGGGCTCCCGTTCGAGAAGACGCTCCACCCGGCGCGCTCCTCGCCGCCTCTCGCCGCGCTGAGCGGGCAGTCGTGCGGGCCGCCGCTGTCTCCGGCGCCGTGCTCGCTGTCCCGGGCGTGGACGTGGCGCCCGGTGCCGAACGTGGAGCTCTACCTCGCGGGCGGCTGCCTGGGTCGCGACCCGAACGCGCGGTGCGCCATCGCCGTCTCGCGGATGATCGGCGACCGGGAAGAAGCCGTCGCGCAGGTGGACACGGGGAGGGAGATCCCCGAGGTGGTGCTGGTCGAAGGGATGGACCGCCGGATCCGCGTGCGGGGAGCCGACATGCACGGGCAGTACTTCCGGGAGATCGTCTTTACCTACGGACGCGTCGAGGTGCGGGAGGTTCACTAGAGGCGTGATGTCTCGAGTCACCACCACGGCATTCTATGCCGTGGAGGAGCTGTGGTTCAGAGCCGCCACCCTCGCGATGTGAGCCGGCCCCGTGCCGCAGCAGCCGCCGACGACGCTCGCCCCGGCTTCGAGCCACTGCTTCGCCAGCGCCTCGTAGGCCTTCGCGCCGGCCTCGACGTCGGCTCCCCAGCCGATGCCGTCGGCTTCGTCGCCTGCGTTGGCGTACGCCCCGAAGGGCACGCCCAGGTCCGCGAGCTCGGCGAGGAAGGGCCGGGTGTCCTTCGCCGCCACGCAGTTGACGAGGACGACGCGCGCCCCCGCCGCGACGCACGCGCGCGCCGTGTTGCGAAGCGAAGCCGCCGTCGTCGGCAGGAGCGCGGCCCACGTCTCGACGCCGGTGCGCGCCGCTTCCTCGACGGCGACGACGGCCTCGGTCGGATCGGCGAACGTCTCGCACAGCAGCACGTCCACGCCTTCGTCGGCGAGCACACGCGCCAGCTCCCGGTGCTCCTCGCGCGACGCCCGGCCGGGGCTGAGGTCCGGGCGGTAGCAGTCCTCGAGCGGTGCGATGCTGCCCGCGACACGGAGGCCCCCCACGGCATCGCGCGCGATGCGCACGGCGCGGCGAGCCAGCTCTTCCCAGCGCGGACCCACAGAGCGACGCTTCGTGCGGAACGTGTTCGCGGTGTGGACCGTCGCGCCGGCGGCGACGTAGTCCCGGTGGATGGCGGCGACGAGGTCCGGCGCGACGTCGAGGGCGACGGCGCTCCACGCGGGGGAAGGGAGGGCGACGCCGCGGCGAACGAGCTCGGTCCCCATGGGTCCATCGAGGACGATCCCGGGCCCCCGGCGCATGAGGGAGACGGTAGCTCGCCCGGGCGCCTTGCGTACGCGCCCCGCGAGGGTGAAAGTGATTCACGAGGAGAACGCCCATGCTCGGTGGACGTAGCGACGAGACGGTGGAGCTCGAGTGCCCGGAGTGCGGCGCGAAGGTGAAGACGACGGCGAAGGAGGCCGAGAAGGGGAAGGTCAAGTGCCCCCGCGGTCACGAGTTCGCCGTCATGGGGATGCTCGGGGGTCTCGGCGGCCCCCGGTGAAGGTCGCTGCGGCCGCGGCCACGGTCCTCGCGTGCGCCTTCGCCGTCGCGTGCTCGTCGTCGGGCACCGCGCCGCCAGGGGACGGCGGGACCGACGCGTCCACGCAGGGCGACGCGGGTCCGGGCGACGGCGGCGCGACGAAGGACTCCGCGGCCGGCAGCGAGGCCGGAGGGCAGGACGGCGGCGTGGATGCGCCGGCGACGGGCGACGGCGCGCCCGGGTCGACGTGCGACGCGGGGGCCGGACCGGGCGACCGCGTGCTCACGGTGACGAACGCGTGCGCGGGGCAGACCGTCGTCGTCGGAGTGAACGGCGGCTACGTCGAGGACTGCAACGCCGGCACGTGCCCCGCGGGGACGACGTGCGTGACGACGCGGACGCCACCCGGTTGCTTCTGGGACTTCCCCGCGCCGGCCTGCGGAAGCGCCGTTCTCGCCGCGGGGGCCTCGGCGACGTACATCCTCGCCGCGCCGCCCATCACCGCGCCCGGGCAGACGACGGCCACGAAGTGGAGCGGCAACGTGTACGCGAGCACGCAGTGCGCGAGCGGCGGCGCTGGTTGCAAGACGGCCCAGTGCGCCACGTCGAACCAGGGGAAGACGACCGTCGGCGCGTGCCCCGACGGGACCGGCCCGCAGGGTCCGACGACGCTGGCGGAATTCACCCTGCAGCCCGACGGCGCCGACTACTACGACGTCTCCGCCATCAACGGCGTCAACATCCCCGTCGCGATGGGGCCTCTCGGCGGCGCCGCCGATGCCGCCAACCCGTACACGTGCGCGACGGCCGGCGCCGTCACGGCTTCCCCGGGGCTCGCCGCGTGCACCTGGGCGTTCGACACCGTCGTCGCCCTCGCCGCCGGCACGACCGACGAGTCGACGCTGCTTCGCGCCGTCGTCCCCGGGGGCACGGCGTGCACGTCGGACGCGAGTTGCACCGGGGAGCAGGTGTGCGGCACGGCGCTCGTCTTCGGCGGGAACGCGGCGACCCGGAGCTGCGGCGCGCAGGTGGGCTGGTGGACCGCCGACGAGCTGTGCGCCTACACCGCCAACGCGGCCGGCGCGCCGCTCGACTGCGGGACGGCGGTGGCCGGGCAGGGGACCGACGCGGAGCTCTACGGGTGCAGCGGGGCGAACGCGGGGTCCTGCTACAGCACGACCGCGGGGGCGACGTGCTGCGGGTGCCCCGACTGGGTCATCGGGGGGCAGACGATCGCCGTGGGGTCCGGCTTCACGTGCCACGGCACCAACCCGCGGTGGAAGACGGTGGCCCTGCCGTGGGCGGCCTTCGTGAAGGACGCGTGTCCGACGGCCTACAGCTTCCCCTTCGACGACGCGACGAGCACCTTCACGTGCTCCACGCCGAACCCGAGCGCGGCGAGCCCCAACGGCATGGGCTACGCGATCACGCTCTGCCCCGGAGGCAACGACGGCCTCTGAGGGAGCGGGTGCACGGGAAGGGACTTGAACCCTTATGCCTCTCGGCGGCGGAACCTAAAGCCGAGCGAGGACGGTCCGAGGAGATGCGAGGTGCCCGCTTGCCGGCATTTCTTGATGTCCCTGGCGACCGCTCGCGACCTCCGAATCCCCGCGTTTGCACCACGTTTGCGCCTCCGGGAGTCCTCGGAGCGAACTCAGGAATGGCCTCGTCGAGAGGGGCGAACCACCCGAGGGAGAGCTCCGCGGCGGTCCTCGACGCGCGCTTGTAGAGGTAGATCATCGCGCTCGACTTGTGGCCGGTTCGGTCGGTGACCCATGCCTCCGTCTTTCCCGACGCGAGCGCTAGCGTGACGAACGAGCCGCGCAGATCGTGAACGCGGAGCAGCATGCGGCCCGGCTTCGGCTCGGTGAGTTCCGCTCGCTTCACGCCGGCCAAGGTGAGGCCCTCGCGGAGTAGTCGCGCCAAGGTCGCGGGATGTCCGACAAGCTTGCTGGGGAAAACACGCGGGCTCGTTTCGGCCTTCTTCCCGCGCAGCCTCCGCCACGCGTCGAGCGCACGCGCCACGTCCTCGCCGAGGGCCCAGGAGCGGGGATCGTCGGTCTTGTTCGTGTCGAGGCGGATGACCCCGCGCTTCAGGTCGAGGTCTGGCCAGGTCAGTGCCAGCGCTTCACTGACGCGCAAGCCTTCACGGACGAGCAGGCCGTAGAGCAGACGGCGGATGAGCGGCACCTCCCGGCATTGCGTCACGGCCAGATCCTCGGCCGGATAGAGCCACGCCTTCGCCTTGTCGCTACCACCTTTCGGGAGCCAGCCCTTCGGGATCGGGACCGCGGGAAGGACCCGGAGCGGGTACACCGCGTAGACCAGCAGTTTGCGCAGCGCCTGCGCGTGATGCCGGCGGGTGGCGGGAGCCGCCACTGTCTTCGGAAGCGCGCGCATTACGTGATCGCAGTCGTCGAGCGTGACGTCGGTCACGGCGCGCTCTCCGAACGTCAGGCCGTCCAGCATGCGCACTTTGCCAAGTCGCGCAAAGATCCGCGCGTCGTCGTCGCTCGTCTTCTTCACGCGCACATGGTCCGGGTACTGCTCGGCGAGCTCGCCCGTCGTCCAGAGCTTTGCGAGTTCGGCGACCGTGATGCCGTCGCGCCGGGCTGTATGCCGCTGCGCGAGGCCGGGCTCCTTGCCGGTCACGACGCGTTCGACCACACGCGCGATCTTGCGGAACTCCTCTTCGTCGGCGGCGCCTGCGTCGCGGATGACGTTCGGGAGCATCCCGGGGTAGCCACCATCTCGAAGCCGAGCCACGAGCCCAGCGATCGCGAGCTTGCGCCGGACGGCCTCGTCCTCGTCATGGCACGTTCGCAGGATGACGCCCTTGCGCTTGCCCCCACCAATCGAGAACTGGGCGAGGTACCCGCTCGCGGTGTGGCGAAGCGTGCCCCCGTTCTCCGGGGCTTGGCGTCGCCCCTTGCTCCGCTTCGCTGCTGTGCCCTCACCCATTGGACTGTACTCCGTCACGCCTCCTGCCGGTTCCAACGGCGCCGGCGTCGCTTCACGAGACTAGGTCAGGATCGACGGTGGCGCATCCATGCCCTATTGGCCCGCGGTCTTCGGCTCAGGAGCACTTAGTGACGTGGGTGAGTTCATCGCGTGCGCCTCCGGCGGCCGGGCGTGGCAAGTGAACGGCGCACGCTCTCAAGTTCGTCCTCGTCACCGCCGGGGGTCGGAACCAAACGGGGGCCGCGTGAACGGAGCCAGGCATCCACACCAGCACGGGGAGCCAGCCAGCGTCGGCCGACCCGAACCGCGCCGGACACCTCACCGCGTCTGCATGCAGCCATGATCGTGCGTCTGGGTCCGGGCACGACGGCGCACACCTCGACCATGCTCTCTTCGTTGCGCTCCGTCGAGAGCAGGTCGCGCAGGTGTGGCAAGAGTGCGACCGCTAGCGCATGCACGGCGGCTGTGGCGGAGTCCGTGGTCCGAGCATCTAGGCTCTTCTTCACCAGGCGCGGCTTGTCCTGCCGCCCCCTGGCCTCTTCTGGCCTGAAGGCGGCGGCTTGTTCCACCATCGCGCGTCCGCGCTCGATGAGCTCACGCCCCTCAGCTTCCACACGGGCGGTGGCGTCGCGGCCTGCACCGCCCGGGTCACTCGCCGGCCTGTCAGCGCGTGCCACGACCGGCTCCCTTCACACAGGTGCCGTTCTCGCTGCGACGGAGGTGAGGCGAGCGTGTGTTTCCGAAAGGTCGGGGGCAGAGGGGGCGCTCGTCGGCTGCTGCATGGCGTGCCTCTTCCATCGATGAGGCGAGGGACCGCGTTCCATGCCGTTCCAAGAAATCGCTCGACGCCTCCGACGGGTTCACGGTCTGAGGTGGAAAACAGCCGTGCGATCCCGCAGTTGGAGGTGGCGGAAAAGAAACGACTCGCGTGGCGGTCTTTTGGATGTCTCTCGTGGATCAAGACGGAGGACCCCGGCTACGCACGCGCGCGCGC
>Ga0182030_10007154_pt1 | contig 23364 bp, 14 predicted proteins | sample 812S3MmetaG_FD_121299 | JGI IMG/M metagenome (GOLD analysis project Ga0182030, IMG submission 121299) | Permafrost microbial communities from Stordalen Mire, Sweden - 812S3M metaG (Illumina Assembly) | ecosystem: Environmental > Terrestrial > Soil > Wetlands > Permafrost | place: Sweden...
CTCACAGCACCCTGACTACCCTTTAGGGCCACTCGGGCTCTATCTGGCACAATATCTCGCACAACGGAGAACCGTTATGCAGAAACAGAGATACAGATTATTCCGCCGGAAGAACGGCACCTACTACAGCTTTGAAAACGACACCGGGCGGCAGATCAGCCTCTTTACTAAGGACCGGGGCGAGGCCACCGGGCTTCTCGCCGCCAAAAATCAGGCCACCGCCCAGCCGATCCTCAACGTCGCGATGGCCAAGGTTTACCTAAGTGCCAAGTCCCCCGAACTCCTCACCCGCACTTGGGGCGAATTGATCGAAGTCATGATGAAAGGCTACATCGGCGCGACCGCCGTTCGCTGGGGAAAATTTCGCAGGAGTGCGCCCATGCGTATGCTCGAAAATCTTCCCATCTATCAGACGGAGGCTACGCAACTTCTTGCGGTTCTCGACCACAAGAAGGCGGGCGTATCGACCAACGTCTGGCTGCGCATTCTCCACAATCGCGCATTGGACCTGGGCTGGCTTCTCGCTCCTGTAATACCGAAGCGGGCGTGGCCGAAAATCAAGTATGGCCAACGCCGTGGTGTCACCGCCGAGGAGCATGAGAAAATCGTAGCGTCCGAGCGGATGCCCGATTATTCCCTGTTCTTCCAGCTTGTTTGGGAAACGGGCGGTAGTCAGTCGGATGTGGCCCACCTGAACGCCGAGGACGTAAACTGGACGACGCGTCGGCTCTACTACTCCCGCCGCAAGCTGGCCAACAAGGGTGGTGGCCACGCTTCCCTGGTCGTTGGGGCGCGTTTGGAGGCAGTATTAAAGCAACTGCCCTCCTCCGGTCCTCTATTCCCTCGCCTGCGGCTTTTAAGCGAAGACGAGCGGGCGAGTCACTTCCGCAAAGTATGCCTACGGGTGCAAATCTCGGGCGTTACGCTCCACAGTTACCGCTACGGCTGGGCCGAACGAGCTTGTTCTGCGGGTATGCCGGAACGTGAAGCTCAGGCCCACCTCGGCCACAGCAGCCAGGCTGTCCATCGTGCCTACGCGAAACGCGCCGAGGTTGTTACACTGCCCTTGGAACATTACGAGGCGATCAAAGACAAAAAGGTATTGGCTTTTTCGCCTATCGAGGCGGCGACCAGTTTGGTCGGAGTAAACGATCTTGACGTCGATGCAAACGATGCTGCCGTCGGTGGATAATCCTTCCGAGTTTCGAGGTCCTCGCGCTTAACCTCTCGTGGAATCGTTTGACTCTCCCTCCCAAAGTATTTTTGGATTGGTTGCGCGAGTCACCAATTCATGAAATATCATCCATGGGTGTGGTGGCCGCTCTCCGCCTTCGATTCGAGCATCTTCCACCGCAGCGAAAAAGTAAAAGCCTTTCTCCTCCAGTTCCCGCAATCTCGTGTTCAGGGATCGAGTTATTTTGATGTGCTCGGACATATCAACGTCTCCGGCTATTTCTCGATAATCGTGCAGGTCTTGTAGAAAGCCGGCGACGAGCTCGGTTTCGGTATCATCAAGATCGTCATCATAATCCGTGTTGGAGCTGTGACACTGCATCGCCAGATTTAAAAGAATCTTCCCGGAAGAGATACGGTCCATTTTTTGAGGTACATTTGCTCTGGTACGCACAATCCGCATCATCGGATGCTTGGCTGGCTCAGCCAGTTTCTCTTCGACCCACTTTGCATGCTCTGCCTTCTTTGTTTGGAGCCATTCAGCGGTGTGCAGTTGAAACTGATCGTCGACTCGTTTATGGTCGTTCGCGCAGAGAAGGATCAAATTGGCTAAGGAGTCGATTTGCTCGGCAGAATAAGATGGATTGAAACGCGGACCACGAGCCGACTGCGCGTAAATGTGGCATTCTTCGCCAACAACGGATTCCGCATCTGCCTGCGTAGGGTCGAAGACAAGCTTCCTGCGACAAATCGCGCAGAGGTTGCCAGATTGAGCCCAAAGAATCTTTCGGGTTTTGTTTGAGATAGCCATGGCAGTTACCTGATTTGCGGATCGTAGGTGTCAATTTAACACGCCAAAAGCACAAACCTTGTGATCCTGGCAATTGCGTTTTAGTCTCCTCTCACTGTGGTGCCGTTCGAACAAGAAATCCTTGCGTTGCTTAGCCGAGAGCCCGGTTTAAAAGGCCGTGAAATCGCTCAGCGTCTGGGAACCGACAAGGCAGTTGCTAACTCCTCGCTATTCAAGCTACGAGCAAAACGGATCGTGCATCAGGATTCAGCGTACCGCTGGACATTAAAAAGCGCCTCTGAGGCTTCGGCGCCTCCGGTAACCGATGCATTAGACACGCCTCTGGCTAAATTGTGCCGGTATTACCTGCAGTGTCTAAGTCTTAACGACGAAGGCGGAGTAAGCCTGTTTGCCGAGTCCCGCTACTCACCGGAATTTGTGGAGCTTCCAACGCTTCCTGAATTTGACCCAGAGGAGCGACCTATAACTTCGCATCCGGGAGTCTCCAATCTTCTAAGCCAGCTCAGGAACAGCCCGGGCCGAAAGGTTGCAATGATGGGATATCCTGTCCGATTGCGCTTTCAGAAAGCAAAAAGCGGGTGGGAAGGATTTAAGGTAGAGCCAGTCTTTCTCTTCGAGCTCGGAGAAGCTGCCTCCCAATCGCCAACTGACGTCACGCTTTCGGAGGAAGTTCCCGGTTTTAATTTCGATGTTTTGAAATCGTTTGCTGTGGGAAACGAAACCCAGGTGATGGACGAAGCCGCCACTCTTGCTGAGGAACTAGGTTTTTCCGAATCAACGCCTCCAGAACTAGACGACATGATGGCGCGTTTGGTGGAAATTCGGCCGGAGTGGGACTGGAAAGAAGAAATCGATCCATCGGCTTTGTCATCGGGTGTGGCGCTTTCGGCAATCACCGCACAGGGGATTTATAACCGAGCCATTATCTTTGGAACCGAACGATCCATCTTCACGAGAGGGCTCGAACAGGAGTTAGCTAAGCTCCAAACAGTATCCGAAGGGAATTACCGAACGACTGCACTTGGATCGTGGCTCAATCAAGATTTCAAGAAAGCTCCGGCGGGCACACCGAGTGTGGAATTATTGGAGCCGTTACCGTTAAACTCCGAGCAGCGCGAGGCGGTAGAACACGCACTCACCAAGCCAATAACAGTAATTACTGGCCCCCCGGGGACAGGTAAATCCCAAGTAGTTTCCTCGATCTTGATCAACGCCGCAAGGCGAGGCCGTAAGGTACTGTTCGCCAGCAAAAATAATAAAGCCGTTGATGTCGTAGAAACCCGGGTGAACGCTTTAGGTCCGCGCCCCGTGTTGCTGAGACTAGGAAAGCAACACCAAGCCAACCTGACCGAGTATCTCACGGAATTATTAGCCAGCAGAAATACCCCTGAAGACACGGACATCTATAACGAAGCTCAAAGGGAGCTCGAGCGGTTGACCGCTCAAATAAACACACTACAAACGCGATCGACGGCGGTCGTGAATTTACGCAATTCGGTTGACGCTGCGGAACGCGAGGCCGAGCCCATTAGGACCGAAGTCGGTGCAGAATGGTTCGCCCATTTTCGCACACTCAATGCAAACGAACTTTCCGAAAAATCGATTCAGCTCGCCGCATCGGCAAAGGCTGCCAACAAGAACGCGCAGGGGTTTCTAACCAAATCCTTTTGGTTTGCGATTCGCAAATCGCGATTGGCTGCACTTCGAAAGACAGCCGAGAGCCTTCAGAGCGTACTCACAAATGCTGGCATCCAGAACCCGCCTCCTGCACAGGGAGATACTGACGTCCAACCTTGGATCGTCGTCGCCGACCAACTCCGCCGGAGATCGGAAGAGGTTCGTTGCGTGGCAAAATATTCGGAACTTTTAAGCACGCTGGCCAGCGCGGAGCGCTTGGAGGACCTTGCCGCCCAATTAGCGAAACTCATGGATGAGACTGGCCCCAAATCGCTTTCCGTTTGGGAAGCGTGGTTAGCGTTAGCACCTGCACGACTCACAGCACAGGATCGTCGTGCCCTCGGAGACTTTAGCGCAGTGCTCAGGCTGATTAGTCAGAGCGATTCCCAAAATCAACGTGCAGGAAGGGAAGTTTTTGCGCGCTATTATCGCCTATTTCCGCACTTGGTCAGCCAATTGCCCTGTTGGGCTGTGACATCGCTTTCGGCTCGCGGACGCATCCCCCTTGAACCTGGTTTCTTTGACCTACTGGTCATTGACGAGGCGAGCCAATGTGACATCGCCTCCATCATTCCACTGCTCTATCGCGCAAAGGCGGCTGTCATCATCGGCGATCCGATGCAGCTTCGCCATATCAGTGCGATTTCTACGCGGCGCGACCGAGACCTTCTTCAACAGCATGACTTAGCAGAAACGCGCATCAACTGGGCGTTCTCGGAGAATTCTGTCTTTGATCTCGCAAGTCCTCTTGCGACGGCGGAAGACATCATTATGTTGCGCGACCATCACCGGTCTCACGCCGACATCATTGGATTCTCAAACAAGCATTTCTACGGAAATCGACTCCGCGTCGCGACTAACTATGATCGTCTTAAACAGCCCGTCTCGGGCGGTCCCGCCGTAAGATGGATCGACGTTGATGGAGCCGTAACCAAACCAGGATCAGGAGCACTCAATAAAGCGGAGGCTGAGGCTGTCGTCGAAGAAATCGACCGTTTGATCATCAAACAGGGTTACAAAGGCTCTATCGGGGTAGTAACTCCGTTCCGGGCACAAGCCAACTTCATCCGCGACCTGCTCAGTTCTCACCCTCACGCCGGCCGAATGCTGAATGAAGGTGACCTTTTGGTGGACACTGTCCATCGGTTCCAAGGAGACGAGCGCGACACCATGCTCTTTTCTGCCGTGGTATCAGGAGGTTTCCCTGCTGGTGCTTTCACCTTCCTTCGTAAAAGCGGGAATCTTTTTAACGTCGCCATAACCCGTGCTCGTGCCTCGCTTGTTATCGTTGGCAATAATAAGGCGTGTAAGAATTCTGGCGTAAGCCACTTGGCTGACTTCGCCAGGTATGTCGATGAAATCTCAGCGAGGTCCGAGAGCTCGCTAACGCCCAATCCTGGACTTTATGACGGCGGTTCGACATATCCAGCCGTTGCCCGCCCTGAATCGGTTTCTGATTGGGAACGCTTGCTTTATTGCGAACTTTACCAAGCTGGATTACGGACTATTCCACAGTATGACGTGGAGAAGTACACGCTCGACTTAGCACTGATTAACGGGAACCGACGCCTCGACATAGAGGTTGATGGCGAACGTTATCATCGGGATTGGAATGGGGAATTACTGAGAAGGGATCAACTCAGGAATATGCGGCTGGTCGAACTGGGGTGGGATGTAATGCGATTCTGGGTTTATGAATTGAGGGACAATCTCCCTCATTGTATTGACCGCGTCATGCAATGGAAAAATAAGCAGGTCTAGCGCAAAGGACGTATAGTGGAGTATGATTTCCAAGGAAATTGAGGATGCCCTGTTGGAGAAATGTCGAGCCTTGGCTATGTGGCAGCTCTACAACACCGACAAGCCTGAATACATCAAAGAAATTTGGAGCAGCGATGATCGCGAAGAGCTTGCGCAAGAGTATTTCAGTATCACTCGGGAATGGTTTGCGGGTGAAGACGATCCTTGGCTCGTCGTGCGTGCGGTAGGTTATTTTACGTCTCAAGTGCCGCCCACGTCTGACCCAAAAGAAACGCAGTGGATCACCCGCTTGTGGGCATGCTTTTACCCCTTGGTGCGACCCGGCGTCGGAACTGGCCCCGAGGGAGAGCCTTTTTTTGAAGATATTCGCAAAGGGATGTCTCAAGCCGAGGAGTGGGGACGCCAAGCGTAGACGGACTTGCGCGGATTCGACGGCTGCATTATTCAAACCTTTTTAAGCGCATGAATAACCTTCCGGTTCTCGTGCCAGGGGTTTCCGTGGTAAGATTTATTTCCTGTGCCCGACGAACACCCCCTCTCCCCAAGAGAATTTCTCCGCCAGCGGCGGCCCGAGCGCTTCAGTGATACTCGCGCTAACCCCACACCGCGGCTTGATCGCAGCACCCTCGAATATCACCTCAGCACGCTCACCAGCCGCAGTCAGGAGACCGACTTCCAGAATTTCGCTCTGCACCTGGCCGAACGCGCGATTTGCCCTAACCTCCGCCCGCAGACAGGCCCAACGGGCGGAGGCGATAGCAAGGCGGACGCCGAATCCTACCCCGTGACTGAAACGCTCGCTGAGGCATGGTACGAGGGGGATGGGAACAAATCAGCGTCCGAACGTTGGGCTTTCGCCTTCAGCGCTCAGAAGAAATGGAAAACTAAGGTCGAGTCGGATGTTGCAAAAATCGCCAAAACCAAACGGGGGTACACTCAGGCTTTTTTTATCGGCAGCCAGTTCATCGCCGACAAAAAGCGAGCCGAAGTCGAAGACGCCCTCCGCAAGAAACACAAGTTTCAGCGAGTCACGATTCTGGACCGAAACTGGATTCTCAACGAGGTCTTCAAACGGAACCTCCAAGAACTCGCCATTGCCGACCTTCGCATCGACGTCGCCTCAAAGCCCCAGGTTGAAGAGGGACCCCTTGATGCACGCCGACGCAAAGAGCTCGAAGAACTTGAAAAAGAAATCAACGAGCTCCTTGCCAATAGATCCGCGGACACCCGGTTGGTTCGATGCGCGATCGAGGCCGGCCGACTCGCCCGAGAATTGGAGCTGCCCAAAGCCGAAGTCGATGGCCGCTACCGTCGGGCGATGGACTTGGCCGAGAAGTACGGGTCGGGGCGTCAGCAAATCGAAGCGCTTTATCAGTTCGCCTGGGCCACCTTCTGGTGGCAGGAAGATTTCGGCAAGTTCGTTGATCTTTATCTCGAGGTGGAGAAACGAACGAAGGCGAGCGATAACATCGCAGAAGTAAAACTACTTTTTAACCTCTGGCACTTGATTTTGCGCGTTCAACTCGACGACCATGTGCCGGAGGAAAAGCTCCGGTGGAATGATCGCGTTTTGGCCCTTGCTGATGCGCTGGAACGCATCACCAAGGCCGAAGAAATGCCATCAGCCGCGCTCGAAGCGCGCGTCTTGCTCTTGTTTCAGCAGGTTGGGGTCACCCAACCAAACATCTCCTCCGCGGTATTCACGTCGTTCAAAGAGCTGCTGGAGCAAAGCGAAGGGCTTATTGGCTTCCCGCTCAAGAAGACGATCCAGCTCATTGGCCAGGTTGGGGAAATTGTCCCGGAAAGCCCCGAGTATGATCAGCTCAATGAAGCTATCGCCTCGATTCTCGAAAAGTACGAAGGAGAAACCGGCCGCGCCGGTCAACTTGTACAGCGAGCTCACCAGAAAATGGATCATGGGCATGATTACGATGCGATTGAGCTGGCCGGGCGCGCCCTTGAACTTCTCTGGAAAAACGAGACCCAAACCAAGCTCGTCCACGCTCTCTATATCCTCGCAATTGCCTACCGGCGAATTGGCCTTCCATGGGCTGCTCGTGGCGCCCTTCTGAATGCGGCTGCGGTCATGGTCAACAACTGGCGACTCAATCATGAGCCTGAGGAGCTTCGTGTGGGATGCTTCGGTGAGTTGAAGTGGATCGAACTTGTGATGGGGCGTTTGCCCGACTCCTTAGCGTGGTACTACCTGGAGCAGGCTGTTCGCTCAATCCAAGGCAAAAGCGCCGGGGACCCCGCCAAAGGTGACCTGTTTACCTACGGTGCAGTTCTGGGAATTTTCATCCTTCGGGTCGATTTGCTCACGCTGAAAAGGCTGGAGCGTCTGCCAGATGCCCTCGAAAACCTTGGCTTGGGCCAAGCGAGCGCTGCGCTGTTGTGGGCGCTCGGATGGGAAGATGTCGCGACAGAAGGGCTTTCTCCCGACGAAGAAAAAGCAGATATGTTTTTGAACTGGCGCGACCAGCCAGCCGCACGCGAACTCCCTACCGCAATGGATCTCGGCGATCAACCAGTCCTGCATCTCAAATCCAACGTTCTTGGCTGCACAGTGAACGTGGATGCGGAGAATAATCCCGCGTGCCGTCTGCTCGCTGAGTCCTTCCTTGCCGCGCTTGAGAGCTCATTGGCTACCGGCTTCCGTGAGCGCTTGATTCCCATGCTCCCCCTGATTGAGGTTTCGATTGCGGCGGAGCCGACCGTCGCTTTTCCCTTTGTTTTTGAAATTCGTGATACTGGAGCCAAGCTGAACTGCAGGATCAAATGCCAGTCATTCGACCCCAATCGATTGGGCGTCGAGGAGCAAAGCAAGGTAAAAGAGTCTCTGTTTCAGTTCATCGTGCAGATTGTTGCGCACACCTTCCCGTTCCCCGGTTTCGAGGAGGCGTTTCGACGCCTGTTTTTTGAAAACGGCGGATTCAAGCGCGCGCTCAGTTTCACGGGTAGCTTCGTCACTTTGGGCAACGTTCTTGGGCATACCCCGCCTACCAAGATTGATGATTGGATTGGCGACAGCGAACGCACGTATGAGCTGAAACGTACCAAGGTCTGGGATGATGGCCTTAGGCCGCGTCAAACCGAAAACGAAGAGGAAGCCACCGACGATGGAGGGTATGGTGGGAGCGACGTTAGTCACGAAAGCATCGGTGCACTTTCGATCATCAACCTCCGACTTTGGGACGAAGCAGGATGGCGAGGAACCATGTTCGGCTATGATGTCGTTGGACGGACGCTTCCTCTACTAGCCCTCGGGTTCGATAATGCCGCTGCGGCGGAAGAAATCTTTGCCGGATGGCGAGAGCGCTTCGGAAAAGAAGACCCAGACAACGCGATCCGGGTCGTTATTGTCCAAGGCATCTCCTCGGCCAATCCGGCTGCTTATCGCGTTGGCATCTACGCCAATCCCGAGAGCAAGGTCTTCAAGGGAAAAACCTTTTTCTCCAATGCAATGCGAGCGAATACCATGGAGCACACCACCGGCGAACACTTGCGCATCTTTCTGGACGAGTATCGCAAAAAGAAAGCGTATTTACTCACCTTCGCTAAAATGGGCGACATGAACAGGCCCTTCGATTCCGGAAAAGTAATTCTAAAGCGCGACTTGGTGCTCCGCGAGGCTTGGTCGATTGGCCCAACCGAAATCGAAACGATCATGATCCAGGCCGAAGATGATCCTTTCATTCCCGAGGGGAAGGTAAACCCTCCCATTGCGGCGACTCTGGCTCAGCGTCGTGGCACACCCGCCGACGAATCTCGCTAAGGGTGCGAAGCGCAAGGGAAATTATTAAATCAGCAATATGGCGTACCCCCTTAATGGGGGCCTCTGCGACTTAGCGAAGTCCCTGATCAAAAAGAAGACGCTTGCCGGCATCTTGACTCGGCGGCACGCCAATCTGCTAAGTTAATATCGATGGCCATTGCCTTGAATGCCGCTGGTGAACCTATCGGAGAGGATTTGCCCGAACATCTGTCGTTTGATGTGGCGATAGGAAATCCACTACAGAACAACTCCGAGGAGGAGCTTGAGCGAATGGCTGTGCGATGGGGCCAAGAAGCGGGACGAACCTTCGACGCCTCCATCTCGAAACTGCAGAGTCTCGTACGTACTTGTTCGCCTATCACGCTTTTGAGTCACTTTGCCTATTTCGACACGGCGTTTTATGAAAATTACAGCGGGGACTCTGAATATTCTCCCGTCGAGCAACACAACGTTGAGATCCTGCAAGCCCTGATTCTTGCGATTCCCGAAATCGAGATTCGAAACGATCATCCTAGCGGAATTCTACGAACCGAAATTAACGAGCAACTTAAAATTGTCGGCTTAGGCTTCGCATTCAAACGCATGGCGCAAGAACGAGGCCTTGCGACCATCGTTCGTGAATTAGCTAGGACCGGAACGCAAACAATCCGAAATCCAGGCACTCAGGGCCAAGTTCTGCGAAATCTGAAGGAGTTATTTTCGCCACTGGACACGCTGCTACTGGAAAAGAAAGGTGTGACCTTTTCGGGTCTGTGCGCTGTTTGCGAAGGTTTTTTTCAACAGATTATTCTCCGAATTAATTCTCATCGAAAGGTAATGCAGCGTCTTTTCCAAGAATCAGACAGGGAAAGCATGATCCAGTCTTTCGGACACACTTTCGGATTGTTGGAATCGGAGATGACTTATCTTTCGGGAGAATATTTGCAGCTCTGTTCTTCGCTTCAGGATACGAAAGCCGCTCTTTTCCATTACAGCGAGCGAGTGTTCCCGAGAATGTTTTCAGCGGACCTGAATGAGCTTGTCGGCATGTATCCGGGCACGATCGATCCTACGATCCTAAAGGATGCTCTTTCAATTTGGAGCTTAAAGTTCGGAGCCTTGAGCTCTTCACCGGTGGAACACCTTTTCTTGAACAACCCAGTTTGGCAAAAGCCCTTCATCGAATTATCAGAAGGATTATACTTCTGGCCTATCTTTCCTTCCTTCATCAGCTTTGGCATGGAGATGCTAGAGGTGCAGATTGAAACGGACCGTTGCCTTAAAGACGCCTATCACGAACAAAGGGCCAAGTTCACCGAGGACAAAACCGCTACAATGTTGGCCAGCTTTGGCCCCAACGTTCGTGTTCTACGCAATCTGCGATGGAGGGATTTAGAGTCGGGCAAAGACCTGGAAAATGACATTCTCGTCGTGCTCGATACGCATGCGATCATCGTTGAATGTAAGTCCGGCCGCATCAAGGATGCCGCGCGCCGCGGTGGAAGAAGCCTCGAGGAAAGTTTAAAAAAGCTGATTGAGGAACCGACTGAACAAGGCTTTCGCTTCGAGACTTTTCTGAAAAATAGCCAAGGCCCTGTTCGTTTTACGACCGACCAAGGGACGACTGAAGAAATCGATCCCACGCGGATAGTGAGTTACACGCGCCTCAATATCCTGCTGGATTTTTGGGGACCTCTGGCCTGCCAGGACAAGCTCCTTCGAAAGATCGGTATGATCAAATGCCCGGCTCCTGCGGGAGTCAGTATGGCGCTGGTCGATTTGGAAAACCTATTGTTCCTAATTGAGGCACCAGCACAGCGACTGCACTACCTTCATCGACGAGCAAGCCTGGAACGGACATTTGAAATTCTGGGGGACGAGTTGGACTTGATTGCGTATTACTTGGGGGATGGACGATGGCCCACCGACCCACAGGTCAAAATAAGCATCTCATCAGCCTCCCGGAAGCTCGACCCTTTCCTGCAACGACGTGATCTTGGTCTATCCAAGAAAGTGCCCAAGCGGAAACTTAACAAGTGGTGGAACGATTTGTTGGAGAAAGTAGAAAAGAAGGCATTCCTAGGATGGTCGGAAGCAGCCATCATCTTGCTTAGCTTTCCGTACGAAAATCAGGAAACGTATTGGTCGCTGATTGAGTCTACTTTGACCGAGACCACGATTAATCCCGCGCAAACCGCGGGGCGAGAAATCATCTGCGCCGCGTATCCGACACCCGAAGAAACGGTCGGACTGGCCACCCATGTAACAACAAGGGGCACGCCAGATGAAAACCGAGAGAAATCGAGCCGAGCGATAGATGAAGTAGCTAACATGGCGCTTCAGCCAACGCGCCTTTTGGCGATTACAATGTTTCCTGATACTTATCCGTACGCGAATATTTGCTTGGGTAATGCGTAGATCGAGTAAGCAGAGGTAGCAGCATTCCAACTGCCAGAGAAAAGTAGCCCTCAGTAGAACACGAGCAGGGTTGGAGTGGACGTCAATCGCCATGTAAATCAAGGCCTTAACTTTTATAACTGGTTGTGGGTAGATCTTCCCATCGATAGTCTCGGCGGATGCGTCCGAGCAAAAGCGAGGTGGAAATGACATACTGCAACGCGATGCTGGAACTGCTCGGGATCGACTCAGTCCTGGAAGCCCGAAATCCTCCTGCTCCGGACCTAGTCTTTGGTCACGAGGGAAGAACAATCGGCATAGAACACACGCGGCTCTTTACCGACGAGGGATCGTGCCCCAAGTCCTATCAAGCTTACGAAAGCATCCTGGAAGACATCGCGGAACGATGTCGGGCCGAGTACACCAAGCGGGGTCTTCCTCCTGTCGAAGTGACCCTCCATATGTCACATGAGCATGCTTCCCGGACAAGGGTACCGGTTCTTGTCGATTGGATCGTCAATGCAGTGGCGGAAAACCTGCCACCAAGTTACGGATCCGTGGAAATTCCTAACGAAGCGACCGAAGGGATGCCCCATGAAATCAATACAATCAGGATGATCCGCGTTGCCGCCCTGACCAAAGCCTACTTTCATTCGGCGCGAGCTGCCTGGATCATGACGGTCGAGACGAGTTGGCTGCAGAGCAAAGTCGATGAGAAGGCCGACCGGATTGCCGGGTACCTTTCCGCGTGCGATGAAGTGTGGCTCCTGATGGTGGAAGAGCAAACCGGTCTGGCCAACACCATGGAAATACCCCGGGCCATCTGGGCTCAACCGCTCGAACATCAAGGATTTGCTCGAATCTACGTCCTACGAGGAAGGGCGGAGCTGCATCGAATGCCGATCCCCGTGTAATCTTGCTGTCCTAGGCCGCCAAATATGTGAAAGTAAGTCCGGCTAAAACCACCATGGATCGCGCGAAATTCATCAAACACGTCAAGAAGGGTACGCGGCTGCGCATTGACGAGGTCAAGATCACGACCAACGTGGGGGTGTTGACGGGAAAGGGTCGCCTTCATTGCAAAGATGACTCCTTTAATTTCCGAGTTACCTTGGATTCTGGTCAGCAGGTGCCCACGCTCCCACCGGGAATATACGGACGAAGGGATTTCTGGTCCTTATCCGGGACGATCGAGGACCATCTGCCATTCAAGGCCGTGATGGGTCCGCTGCCCGGCACGACGACTGAGAACAACACCATTCAGCTACGGTTTGGCTGCGATCATATCGACTTGGAAGCCACCGGTTGGGATAGCCTTACTTCCCAAGAAGTCAGCCGCATGGTCAATCGGTTGGAGGATCCAGAAGAAGCGAACGAACCTATTGAACCTGCGCCCACCGGAAGCGCGGTACCGTGTGACTGCCATTTCAAAGGCCGACTCAATGGCTTTGAGTTGATCGACTGTGACGTGGACGGAATTCATCCCATCGAGGACAAGTTCCTCCTCCGTTTGATCAAGCCCAACAAAACCGTTTTGTCGGGAAGCTTGGGCGAATTCTTTGAATTCGCGCTCTTTGAAAATGATGGTGGACTCGAATTTCATCTGCAGTCCAAGGCCAACTATAAATCGTCAGGCGAGCAGGAAGATCTCAAGCACCTGAACGCCTTCTTGAACGCACTGGCGTTCGTCTTTGGCCGGCATTCGTGGCACTTCCTGCTCGAATTTCGCCGCGATGGGAAATTGATTTTGGACAGGGTCAGGCCGGAGGCCGTACCGGCGAGCATCCGCTTCACTCCCTTCAACGACAAACAGTTTTATTCCGCGCGCATCAACAAGCAGGAATGGTCTACGAGAAAACCGATTTCGCTGGCTTATGCTTATTTTCTGCCGCACTCGGATGAGAGCCGGGAGATTTCAAACTTTCTCTACCACTTTCGAGAAGGAGCCAAACGGCAGGTGCATGCCCGGATCGCTGCAACCGTCCTCTGCCCATTGCTGGAGAACTTGATTCGCAGCCTTGCGCACAAATATGAACTGCGAGCGAACAAAGACAGCGTCTTCGAAAATGTGAAAGCCCAGGCGGTGGAAGCTCTCAAGCAAAAGCAGTCTCAATGTACCGACGATGCGCTGAAGCCAATCTTTGATCGTTTTATCGTTCGTTGCGAGAACATGGACGAGTGGGATATTTCCCAGCTCTTCCGGGCCGTCACCGATCACTTCAGTCTGGCGTGGGACCCGCGCTGGAAGCAGATCTACTCCTTGTGGAAGAAGCATCGAAACCTGGCCCTCCACCGGGGAAATAATGACCCTGATGATGACTACAGGAATGATCTAATCATCTCCTCTCGCATTGCCGGCGCGATCAACATCCTCGTCTTGAAAACCATGGGCTTTTCCGGCCAGGTGAGATGGTCTGCGTACAACGACGACTACGGAATGATATAATCCTGCTCTCTGGCAGTCACCGTTGCTTCTTGCTGCGTCAGGCAGGTACTTTATCATCCAAGGATGACAGACGGTCCTGCTTAACGAGAGCCATCTATGTCGTAAAATTGCTTTGGACTCGCCGCTGTGCCTGAATTTTAACTCCACCCATTTTACAAAGTCGGCCTGTTAGTTCCTTTCACAACCACATTTCGCAATTAAGATATGAATCCGGCGGACTACTCAGCCTTAATGGCGCGCGCATTTTTGTATGTTGAGGGAACCCTTTTGCGAAGAAGTGCAGAGGACTCCCCCACCCGAATTACCGAGGACTTCGTTCGCGGGGCTCTCATTGATGGTTTGAAGGCCGCGAAGGCTGACCTTGCTAATTCGGTGGCTATGGAGTCGGACGTGCCGTGGAACAGAGCGCTCAACGCTCTCAATTCCTCGGCGCGTTTTGGTGCTGGACGGCCTAGGCAGCATGACGTAGCGATTAAAAATCCTTTGCGATTAGTTTCTGAGGTGAAATGGGTTAAGAAACAAGATGGCGAAGCGATTCTTGAAGACTTATGGAAGCTTGCGTTGACCCACGGAACTTCTGCTCGGGAGCGGGAAAGCTGTAGAACGTTCCTACTTCTGGGGGGCATCAAAAAGTCCTTTGAGCAGACGCTCGGAAATCTTCATCGTCGCAAAATTCCCCTCCGGTGGTCCCCACAGGGAAAGGCCGTCCAATGGCCGAGGTCAACTCGGATCAAATTCGGAAAGATTGTCCGAAAGAAGTGGGGGTTTAGTGCCTTGGCAAGCGTTTTGAAACGGCGCAAAGGGTACTATCGTCAGCCTCCGGCAACATGGGTAGAACTCCGGTGTACCACTGTTGCGCGCAGCTACAAGACCATCCGAGGAATACAATGGAAGATAGCGCTTTGGGAACTCAGTTTCAGAACCCCCTGTAAGCGCAAGCAAATCAATTGGAACGGACTTCCCGGACGCCTGGCAAACTTACCGCGATGACCTCGGTCCAATGTAATTTATTAATCTGTAATTAGATTCATGCACACACACATCGTTGCCTTTTTGGACTTGTTGGGATTCTCCAACTACACCAAGGAAGATATTGTAGGGACCGGCAGGTTGCTGGCTGACCAGCAAGAGATATTGGGACAGAGGCTTAGCGAAGCACAGAATCCAAATCTTATCGGACAGATCCCCGAATGGATGCAGGTCGATGGCTTTCATCATTTCCTACCGTTCAGCGACTCAACGCTCATCATCGGCAACGATCCAAATAAATTCCTGCGTCAGCTTGCCGATTTCCTGCGCGCATGCTTCTTGATCAATTCACATGCGTACTTTCTACCCGATGATCCTGAACACCCTGAAAAAGTGAGGGTTCTAGATGCGAGCCTGAGTGCAATCAAGACGGCTCAGGAGATGTGGTATCCGGCGCAATGGCGGGGAGCGCTGGCTATCGGCGAAGTCCACGTTTTCGAGGTTTTAGGCATCGCGCGTGGTAAGAGCCTTAAGGTCCCGAACGCCATCGGTCCTGCAATCGTGGAGGCGGTCAAATTGGAAAAGTCGGGCAAGGGGCCTCGCCTGTTCTGTCCAACAAGATTGCCGGAGCATTTGACTCCGGACCTGCGCGAATACTTCCAGCCCGTACACGGCTTGAATGGTGTCTCCGAATTTCTCTGGCCCGCTGTGAACTTTAACCGGACGACTTTCGATCCGCAGATGAACGATTTTTACGAACTCTGGTCGCCGGCAGTGAATCTCTGGAAATCGAAAACGAAGCCGCACGTCGCATTTGAACATTACGATCAATTTCTACGCCTCCTCATTCGATCCGCTGTTTGCTCGGCAAAACTGGTTGATGCAACCCCGACAGCTCGGGACTATATCAGGAATCGAATACGCCAAGATTTATCGGATGAATTTGTGGACGATTACCTCTCCTGACCTCGTTGAAAGCGCTCCTCTGAATGGCCTCCAGGAAAGAATGCATCTTGTCGAATGCCGCTCTGCAATGGCACTCTCAGCGAACGCCCATCAGATTCTGCGGATTGAAGGGCCGATCCGCGTTTTCAGGTGCCACCCGATGCGTGACAAGAAAACTCCGCTTCGGATCGGTCGGATGAGTAACGCTCTCCACCTTTAGTTGGGTGCCAGTCTTGAGCGTGTCGATCTGGCTTCGTTCGACGACATTGCGGACCTGGTCTTCGTTGGGACCGATCAGAAATCGGTCGCATTCCCTTGCTACTGCCAGATTGATTTCGACCAATTCCTGCCGGCTTGCTTCGACATGGGACAGACCCATCCCGTAACCACCGATGCGCAGGGCGATTCCGGCCGCAAGCGGGATCACCTTGGTGATCTCCTCCGACACCAGTCCGAGGATGGGACGGTCCGTCGCGCGCAAATGTTCCGGGACGATGTACCCAAGCGGGGAGTCCGAGGTGACATAGGACCTCTTGGCCGGCGCGTGGACCACTTCCCAACTCATGAGGAAAAGGTCTTTGGCCGCATTCTTAGCCTGCTCGATCATGAGTTCCAAGGTGATGTTGCGATGACCGCTGATTCGAAATCTCTCCTGATGGATAAAATCGTAGAAGCCCTGCGCCGCGTCCGGGCTGGTCTCTTTTCCTTGTTTCGCCAAGAGCTTCGCCGCGGCCTCGACGGTCGGGATGCCCTCCTTGGCGATCTGCTTGTGGGCGGCGTCAGCGATCTGAGTAACCTCCCGTTCAAACTTGGGCGTCCGAAAAAACAGAAAGGCCAGGAAGTAACTCAGGTCGGCGCGCTCCGGATGGGTCAACCGCTTCCCGGCAATCAGAGCGTCGATGATCGGCTTGGCTTTGCCTTCGTTTTGGGAAAGCATCTCCTCAACTAAGGTGTCGCTATCACCGTCTTCGAGTTCCGTGTTGTAAAACTGCCCCTGGACGGCGGTATTGAGAGGTTTCTGCCCGCGGTACTGGCTCTCCTTGCGGTCGTAGAGCCAGATGATGTCCTCCCGGGCAAACCCCTTGAGGTAAAACTGCGGCAGGTAATGATGTCGCTTGGGTTTCGTGTCGGAAGAATACTGCCCCGTACATGGGGGCTCAAGGGGATTTCTCCCTTATGGTAAGCGGAGCCTCGGCGCACAGATGGACTCTGTACCGGTCTGCGGCTTGAAATGACTTAGCACCCAGAAAGGCACTCCCTAATGGCCATATCTTTTCGCTCAGCCTTCATTTACCCTTGTGACGGCATTTGCTGCCATCATCATGAGTAAGCGCTCACTTTGTTTTCTGTTCGGTTCCGGAATTTCGATTCATGCCGAAATGCCGGGTACTCGAGTTTTCAGCGACCAGATACTCAGCGGCGACAACATCATTCGCGATCAGCACAACACTTACACGCGGTTCGATCCTTTAATCCCTTCTCATACCATTTACGGAATGGATTTGCGTGCCGGGGTAAGAGAAATCCTACCTTTGATTTCGGCCCTAAAAGCCGAGGCGGATGTCCATTACCAAGGAAGCGTAAGCAGCAACTACGAGGACTGGTTTTACCTGGCCGACCAACTGGGCAGAGGCAGCGACGACTATGATAATCCGGCGTGTTGGGCCTTTCGCGAGAGCTTGAGGCCCCGAGTCGAGCGCCGTCATGCCCTCTCTTCCCATGTGAAAAGAATCGAGGATTTGGCCGATGAGGCGTGCCAATACATTAGCGACTTGATCCTGGCGGGACTATCCGCTCCGCCCAAGAAGGTTTCTTTGGATTGGATCATCGACGCAGTTCGGGATCAGAGTGTGGATGGTCAGGGGTTATTCACACTGAATCACGATCTCGTGCTCGAAACTCTCTTCGAGAGTCACGGAGAGCCTTACACCGTGGGATTTGACAAACAGGTGGCGGGTTCAACGATGCTCCACTGGGATGAAGATTCGTTGGTGCAGAAATCCGGCAAGACCGTCATCGCCAAACTGCACGGGAGCGTCGACTGGCGAGAGAAAAACAATCTCGGGGAGTTCTTGCGGGATGATCAACGGACGATGGCGGCATTTCGTCGGCGACCGGAAGATCAAGCGCCCGAAGGAAGTAGACCCATGATGCTCATCGGCCGACACAACAAGCTCTACCATTACAGCTCCTACGTTTACGACGTTTTACAATTTTGCTTGCATCAGGCGCTGAAGGCGTCCGATTTCCTCGTCGTTTGTGGCTACGGCTGGGGTGACAAAGGCGTCAACAGCAAGATCCTCAACTGGCGTTTCTCTGGATCGAATACGCTCGTGATCATCCGTCCGGACGAACCGTTTCCTGAAACCTCAAGGCAGGCAGTCCTGCAAGGCATGGCGAACTGGCGGGAAAATAAGCGTATCGTCCACATCTCGGCCCGCGCGGAAGACATGACTTGGGAAAGACTTAGAGCGGAATTGGCGCAGAGAACCGAGCAAACCTAATGTTGGAGCCTTATGGAAGAGTCGGAATTTGTTCCCCATCTCGCCGCCTTTCCCAAAGCTGGGAAGTAACGTGCATTGAAATACCCCAACAAACGCGGCAGAGTCCATTACAGTTGCATCCGCATACCCCGTAGCCACCTCGATGCCCGACCCTCTTACCCAGCCTTTTATTGACCGCTGGAAAAACTCCGCTGGTGCGGAGCGCGCCAACTACCAGCTTTTCCTCTCGGAGTTGTGCGACGTGCTCGGTGTCCCGAGGCCCGATCCCACCACGCCCGATGATGCTGAAAACGCTTATGTCTTCGAGCGGTCCGTAACATTCCATCACCCGGATGGTTCCACGAGTACGGGGCGCATCGACCTTTACAAGCGCGGCAGCTTCGTTCTTGAAGCCAAACAAGGCGTCGAGCAGCGTGAGCGGGAACTGGCGCTTTCGGAAGCTGGCAAGGCGAAAGCCAGGGCAGCCAAGAAAGGCACCGCGACGCGCGGCAGCGCCCTATGGGATGAAGCCATGCTCAAAGCCCAGGGCCAGGCCGACCAGTACGCCCGATCTCTTCCTGCCAGCGACGGCCGCCCTCCACTGCTCATCATCGTCGATGTCGGCCACAGCATCGAACTTTTCTCGGAATTCACCTGCACCGGCGGGACGTATGTCCCGTTCCCTGATCCGCGAAGTCACCGCCTATCAATCGACCAGCTAAACGACCCAGCGGTGCGCGAAACCCTGCGCCTTGCGTGGACCGACCCCAAAGCACTCGACCCCGCCCGAAGAACCGCCCGCGTTACCCGCGAGATCGCCGAGAAACTCGGCCTCCTGGCTCAATCGCTCGAAAAATCAAAACACAGCCCCGAAGCCGTCGCGACCTTCCTCATGCGGGCACTCTTCACCATGTTCGCGGAAGACGTCGAACTACTGCCCAAAGACAGCTTCATTACCCTCCTCAAAAGCCTCCAAGGCCAAAGCGACCAATTCGTTCCCATGGTTGAGGAACTTTGGCGCACCATGAAAACCGGCGGTTTCTCCACCGTCCTCCGCAAAAAGATTGCCCTGTTCAACGGTGGCCTCTTCGAGAACGTCACCGCGCTCCCGCTAACCGAAGACCAATTCGAACTGCTCATCGAAGCCTCCAAGGCCGACTGGCGCGATGTCGAGCCAGCTATCTTCGGCACCCTGCTGGAACGCGCCCTCAACCCCATCGAACGGCACAAGCTTGGTGCCCACTACACCCCACGCGCATACGTCGAACGCCTCGTCGTTCCCACTATCGTCGAGCCTCTCCGCGCCGAATGGGATGCCGTGAAGGCCGCCGCCGTCACCCTTGACCGCCAAGGCAAGCCCAAAGAGGCCGTCGCCGAAGTGCAACGCTTCCACACCCGCCTCTGCGAAATCCGTGTCCTTGACCCTGCGTGTGGCTCGGGAAATTTCCTCTATGTCACCCTGGAGCATCTCAAGCGAATTGAAGGCGAAGTCCTCAACGCGCTCGACCGCCTTGGACACAAACAGGATGTATTCCAAACGGCGGGTATTACCGTCGATCCACACCAGCTCCTCGGCCTGGAGGTAAACCCACGTGCCGCCGCCATCGCGGAGCTCGTCCTTTGGATCGGTTACCTCCAGTGGCACTTTCGCACGCGGGGCAAAGTCAGCCCACCTGAGCCCATCATTAAAAACTTCCACAACATCGTATGTCGCGATGCCGTGCTCGTTTGGGATGATGATCCCCAGCCCGCTCGCGACGAGCGCGGGGAGATTGTCACAGTCTGGGATCGGTGCAGCATGAAGATAGATCTCGCGACCGGCCGTGAGGTGCCTGATGAAACGAAGCGAATACCAGTCCTCACGTATTCCAACCCGCGACCTGCCACATGGCCAAAGGCGGATTACATCGTCGGCAATCCGCCATTCATCGGAAACAAAAGAATGCGGGACGCTTTAGGAAGTGGTTATACCGAAGCTCTGCGCGCCGCCTATCCAGACGTGCCAGAGACCGCTGATTTCGTTATGTATTGGTGGGAGAAAGCGGCAATTCTTGCTGAAAGCGAAGAGGTGCAAAGGTTCGGACTCATCACCACCAACAGCCTTCGCATGGTCTTCAACAGGCGTATAGTTCAGAGTCACTTAGAAAAGCTGTCACTGCTGTTTGCAATCCCAGATCATCCATGGGTAGATACGGCGGACGGCGCTGCCGTACGTATCGCGATGACCGTCGGCTCAAGAGGTCAAAACGTCGGAGAGCTCCGGATAGTAAATACAGAGAAACAATGTGATGACGGCTCTGCCGAAGTCACCTTCGACACTGAAACAGGACGCATCGCAGCCGACCTAACAACCGGAGCTGACGTCGCGGCCCTAGGGACGTTAAAGGCAAACGACGGCCTGTCATTCATGGGTGTAATACCCGTCGGGCTCGGATTCGTCTTAAAATCAGAAGAAGTAGCTCACCTCGGGTTTGACGTGCAAAGCCTGCCGACAGTCATCCGCCCCTATCTCAACGGACGGGACCTCACGCGGAACACCAGGTCTCTCTTCATCATCGATTTCTTTGGCCTCACCCAAGCAGACGCTCGCCAAAGGTATCCATCGCTAATGCAGATCGTGATTGATCGCGTTAAACCCTTTCGCGACACGGTCGCACGCAAGAATCACCGAGAGAACTACTGGGTCTACGGGGAAGCACGACCGGGAATGCGGAAGGCACTCAAGAATCTCCGCCGCTACATTGGAACAACAGAAACTGCAAAGCATCGGACATTTGTCTTCATTGATGCCGACACGTTACCGGATCAAAAAATTCGAGTCGTGGCTTCCGACGACGCATATCATCTCGGAGTGCTAAGCAGTCGAATTCACGTCGTGTTTGCGCTCGCTTCGGGCGCTCGTCTAGGGGTTGGGAATGATCCTGTTTACAATAACACAATCTGCTTCGACCCATTCCCATTCCCTTCCGCGAGCGAAGAGTCATGCTCCCGCATTCGCGACCTCGCCGAAGCGCTTGACGCCCACCGCAAGAAGCAACAAGCGCAGTATCCGGGCCTAACACTGACAGACATGTACAACGTACTTGAAAAACTTCGCGTAGGCTTCGCACTCACCCAAAAGGAACAAACCACCCGCGAAGAAGGGATCGTCTCAGTCCTGCGTCAACTCCACGACGACCTGGACTCTGCCGTCGCCGACGCCTATGGCCTGCCGGTCACCGCCACCGACGAGGAAATTCTCGCATTCCTGTGCAAATTGAACGCGGAACGCGCCGCCGAAGAACGCTTCGGCCTCATTCGCTGGCTCCGTCCCTCATTCCAACACCCCGCCACGACCACGACCCAAGCTACCCTTGGCACCGGCGACATCGAAGCCGCCTCCGCGCCCACCAAGGCGAAGGCCGCCGGAAAGCTCCCTTGGCCCAAGACTCTCGCCGAGCAAGCCCAAGCTGTCCGCACCGCGTTGGCCACCGCCGCCGGCCCCGCCACCGCCGCCACACTCGCCACCCAGTTCAAATCCGCGCGCGTCGAGCGCATCGCCGAACTCCTCGCCACCCTCGCCAGCTTGGGCCAAGCACGACTCCTCCCCGATGGCCGATACGTGGCATACTAACCCCACAGCTTCCCTACCGTATGATCCCACTGAAGCTGCGACTCAAAAAAATGACGCCGGAGGAAGTCGCAAGAAGCAACGAGATATTCGACTACGCCCACGCAAACCTAAACGCGGTCATCCCCATTTACAAAATGGCAGGAAACAACCCGACTCCCATCGGATCGGGAGTGATCCTAAAAAAGGGAAATCACACGTACGTGCTCACCGCCGCACATGTCTTGGATGAGTGTGGCCCCGGAGAAGTAGCATTTACTCCAGGAGAAAAATCAATCATTTGGTTAAACGGCGGATACCACAAGTCCCCGCTCCTCCACCAAGTCACCCTCACTCCTATCACCCGAAAAGACGACACAGTTGATGTTGGTATAATACGACTCGACGACGAGACAGCCTCCGAACTCCGAGTAGAAAAACATTGCATCCAGATGGACGACATCAAACCTATTCGCCTCCATCTGCCAATGTTCCTCCACGTCGGCTATCCCGCCAAATACTTCCACAAAGACTCAAAACAAAAAACTTGCGAGCACGGCCTGCTAACCACCGGTGGAATACCAATCACTGACCAAAAGAGGCAAGAACTAGGCTACGAGCCATTCAACTTAGTTTCCCGATACAACCACAAGTACAACTACTCAACCATCCATGGCTCCGGATGTACTGCTCCCATGCTTCACGGTATGAGCGGTGGTGGCATCTTTGAATGGATACCCAACGAAGAAACAGAAAAACTAGAACCAACTCTCATCGGCATCCTGCACGTACACGACCGAAAAAAGCGAATACTCGTCGGCACAATCATGGAGTTCTACCAACTACTAATGAACGAAGTAGAACAACGCAGTCGGAGCTAGGTTACCGCGCTCACCAAGGAGGTGATTTAGTTATGCCCTCAATCGTGATGGTGGAAATCCAAATTTGGCTTTGGCGTTCCTCCGGAGATGACGGCTCAAAGGGGACTTCGCAAAGAATTTCCAGCGTTCCCCGGTCAAGAGCTTCTACGATTCGATCCAGACCACGGCCTTTGACCGTAATCAGATCGGCGCTGGCTTCAATTTTCAATTCCTGTGGGGAATGATCTGTCCAGTGCCACGAGGAGATGACCCTGTAGGGGTAAGAATGAGTCTTTTCCGGGCTGCGATCCGGCCGCAGACAAAAGCGCACCACGTCGAATGATGGCGAGCCGGGATTTATCCTACCCCAAGGCCCAGTCCATTTGTCCGATTTGGAAGATGGCGGTTCAGAAGGAGTTTGAGATTTTTTGGGTTTGAGAGACATAAATTCCTTGAGTAATTGGGTTGCGCTGAACCTTGCGAGCGGTCATCGCCATGC
>Ga0182030_10007155_pt1 | contig 23364 bp, 18 predicted proteins | sample 812S3MmetaG_FD_121299 | JGI IMG/M metagenome (GOLD analysis project Ga0182030, IMG submission 121299) | Permafrost microbial communities from Stordalen Mire, Sweden - 812S3M metaG (Illumina Assembly) | ecosystem: Environmental > Terrestrial > Soil > Wetlands > Permafrost | place: Sweden...
AGGCCGGCTGAAGGGTCGTTTTTAACGGCTCCCAGCGTGGTGCAAGGTAAAGTCCGTGTCGGCAATTATTTTAAAGAGCGAGATCGATTTGGAAAGAATGCGTCCGGCCTGTGTGATGGCCGCCACGGTGTTGGAGGAAGTCGCGGCCTTTATTCGGCCCGGCCTCACCACCCGCGAAGTGGATGATTTTGCGGCGGGCCGCATAAAAAGTTACGGAGCCAAGAGCGCGTTTTTGGGGTATCGCAAATACCCGTGTTGTATTTGCATATCGGTCAATGAACATGTGGTTCATGGCCTGGCTGGCCCGCGCCGCCTGGAGTTTGGCGATATTGTCAGTTTGGACCTGGGCGTCGTTCATAACGGGTATGTCGGGGACACGGCAAAAACGGTCGCGGTGGGGGGGTGCGATGTCCGCGCCCAACGGTTGATGGACGTCACGGAACAGGCTTTGGCCGAAGGCATTGCGCAGGCGCTGCCCGGCAATCGCGTCGTGGATATTTCGCGCGCGGTGCAGACCTATGTGGAAAGCAACGGCTTCAGCGTCGTCCGGGAGTTTGTGGGGCATGGCGTCGGGCGAACGATGCACGAAGAACCGCAGGTGCCGAATTTTGTCGAAGCGGGCAGACAGACGCCTAAACTGCGGCCGGGCATGACAATTGCCATCGAGCCGATGGTTAACGCGGGAACGCCGCAGGTGATAGTTTTGAAGGATGGCTGGACAGTGGCCACAAAAGATGGTCAACTATCGGCGCATTTTGAGCATACGATATTGATCACCGAAGGCGAACCGGAAATTTTGACGTGGCCCGCGAAAGCACCATTGAAGTTGAAGGCCGGATAGTGGAAATTCTGGCCCGGGTGCTGTATCGAGTGGAATTAAGCAATGGGCATCGGTTGGTGGCCCATGTGTCCGGCAAACGCCGGTTGGCGTTTGAACGGTTGGCCTTGGGGGATTGCGTAACGGTGCGGCTGTCGCCCTACGATCTATCCATGGGCAGTATCACAGCCAGAGATGAATAATTTATGAAAGTTCGAGCGTCAGTAAAGAAACTTTGCGAAAATTGCAAAATTGTTAAACGCAAGGGCATCATTCGTGTCATTTGCACGAATGCGCGCCACAAACAAAAACAAGGTTAGAATTTCGAATTTATGGCACGAATCGTTGGAGTTGAAATACCGGGCGAAAAGCGCATCGACGTCGCGTTGCGCTACATCTATGGCATTGGCCCCAGCAATGCCAGGGTGATCCTCACCAAGGCCAATATCAATCCGGCCTTGCGCGCCAAAGACCTTGACGAAAGCCAGTTGTCCCAAATTGTGCATGCTATCCAGGCCGGCAAATATGTCATTGAAGGCGATCTTCGCCGCGAGTTGGGCATGAACCTGAAACGTCTCCAGGGCGTTAAGTGCTATCGCGGCATCCGCCATCTGCGCGGCCTGCCTGTGCGCGGCCAGCGCACTTCCACCAATGCCCGCACTCGCAAGGGTCCGCGCAAGACCGTCGGCGTGCAACGTAATCCCAATGCCAAGACCGGCATCCACTAAAACTTTTTACTATGGCTGAAGAACCCAAACCGAAAAAATCCGCCCCCAAAAAGGAGGGCAAGCCCGAAGGGGCCACTGCCGCTCCGGCCCAAGAGGGCGCCAAGCCGGCCAAGAAAGGCGGCCCCGCCGCCGAAGGCGGTCCCGAAGCTCATAAGAAAGCCGGGGAAGAGACTCCAGCCGCTCCTGCCGCGCCAGCCGTTCCCGGCGCGCCAGTGGCTGCGGCTGCGGCGCCCACCGCTGCGGAACTCCTGGCCGATGACGCCAATGCCAAGAAAATTATCAAGGCGAAAGGCGCCAAAAATATTTCTGTCGGCATCGCCAATATTCTGGCCACCTTCAATAATACCAATGTGACCATTACCGACATGCACGGCAACGTCCTCGGCTGGTCCAGCGCCGGCCGCGTCGGATTCAAAGGCTCGCGCAAGAGCACCGCTTTCGCCGCCCAGCAAGTGGCGCAGGATGCCGCCCGCCAGGCCATGTCGCACGGCATGAGGGAAATTGAAGTGCGCGTCAAAGGCCCCGGCTCCGGCCGCGAATCCGCCATTCGCGCCCTCCAGGCCATTGGATTGGAAATTACCACCATCAAGGACGTAACCCCGGTGCCGCACAACGGCTGTCGTCCGCGCAAAAAACGGCGCGTCTAATTCGATGAAACTTTACTTTTGGCAAACCGCAATCTGCAATTGATATGGCTCGATATACTGGTCCACGCACACGCCTCAGCCGCCGCTTCGGCATAGCGCTTTTCGGCCCTGACAAATATTTGGAACGCCGCAACTATGGTCCCGGCGTCCACGGCCCGAAGTCGCGCCGCAAACACACCGATTACGGCCTGGGCCTGATCGAGAAGCAGAAGCTTCGCTATTTCTACGGCCTGATGGAGCGGCAATTCCGTGGTGTCTATGAGCGCGCCTTGAAGCGCCGTGGCGTCACCGGCGAGCAAATGCTGCAAATCCTCGAAACCCGGCTGGATAATGTCGTTTATCATTTGGGCTTTGCCATTACCCGCGCCGCAGCCCGCCAGATGGTCAGCCACGGCCATGTCAAGGTGAACGGCCGCAAGGTCAATGTTCCCTCCTATGCTTTGAAGGTCAATGACGTGGTCGAGGTCCGGGAATCCAATGTCTCGCGCCAGTTGGCCACCAAAAATTTGGAATTATCCACCAGTAAAGTCGTGCCTGATTGGATGTCGCTCAACAAGGACACCTTTAAGGGGACCTTGCTGCGGGTGCCGACGCGGGATGAAATCCATCCCATTGCCAACGAACAGGCCGTCGTCGAATTTTATTCCCGCTAAACACTAAACCGTCCCGCGCAAGCGGGACAAAAACAATTACAAGGGTGGCTCCACGCGGGAATCAATGGAGCCGCCAGATTAAAATTGTTGAAAGGAAATTATGCCAGTACGTCTAGGACGTTTCGAAATGCCCAAGCGGTTGACCAAAGAGGACGCCACCGCCACAGATCTCTACGCCAAATTTGTCGCCGAGCCGTTTGAAACCGGTTACGGCCACACCATCGGCAACGCCTTGCGCCGCGTTCTTTTGTCATCCCTCGAAGGCGCCGCCATCTCCTCCATCAAAGTGGATGGCGCCATGCACGAATTCGCCACCGTGGACGGTGTAGTCGAAGACGTGACCGACATCGTTTTGAACCTGAAAAAAATTCTGTTCCGTTCCCACACCCGCGAACCGCAAACGGTCCTTCTCTCTGTCAATAAAGAAGGCGAAGTGACGGCGGGCGACATCGAATTGAATCAGAATCTCGAACTGGTCAATCCCAAGCAGCACATCTGCACGATTGATAAAAAGAAAAAGTTCGAGATGGAACTCGAAATCAAAGTCGGACGCGGTTTCTGCCCCGGCGACGAAAACAAAAAGCCCGACCAGGCCATCGGCGTCATTGCCATTGATTCTCTTTTCTCGCCCGTCACCCGCGTGCGTTACGCGGTGGAGAATGCCCGCGTCGGACAGCGCACCGATTACGATCGCCTGCTTCTGGAAGTCTGGACCGACGGACGCATCTCGCCCGACGACGCTTTGACCCAAGCCTCGGCCATTCTTCAGCATCATCTGGACGTCTTTGTCGGCTACGACAAGAACGCGGTGGAATTTGAGGAAACCGAAACCAAACAAGACGACGAGAAGTCCAAGCTCAAGAAGCTGCTCAACATGAGCGTGAACGAAATCGAGCTGAGCGTGCGGGCGGCCAATTGCCTGAACAACGCCAATATCACCACCGTGGGCCAATTGTCCATGAAGACCGAAGCCGAAATGCTTAAGTACCGGAACTTCGGCAAGAAATCACTCAACGAAATCAAAGAAAAACTGGCCAGCCTCAGTCTTTCTTTGGGCATGAACATCGATCCAACCTTGTTGGAGACGCCCAAGGAAGAGCCCAAGCTGCCCGAATAAATAGAGTTTTATGCGCCATCTTAAACGCACGGCCAAGCTGGGCAGGACGGGACAGCATCGCAATCGCATGCTGGCCAACCTAGTTTGCAGCCTGATCAAACACCGCCGGGTCCAAACCACTTTGGCCAAGGCCAAGGCGGCGCGGTCCGTCGCCGAAAAAATGATTACCCTCGGCAAAGCCGGGACATTGCACGATCGCCGGCTCGCCTCCGCCCGTCTGCACCAGGATGAAGAGGCCATAAAAATGCTCTTCAACGAAATTGCGCCCACGCAAAAGGAGCGGCGCGGCGGTTACACCCGCATCGTCCGTCTTGGCCAGCGCCAGGGCGACGCCGCCCAACTGGCCATCCTGGAGTTTGTGGATGTCCCCACACCCGAGGCTGCCCCAATCGCCGCCTCCGCCGAAGCCGAAACCCCCGCTGATAAAACGGAGAAAAAGGCCGAAGCCAAAGCCGAAAGCAAAGCAGAGGAAAAGAAAGAAACGCCCGTTCCCGCTTAAAGCAGGTTTGACAAATCTTCAAAGGCCCGTTCCATAGTGGAGCGGGCCTTTTTTTATGGCATCAGTGCCGTCAGAATTTTCCGGTGAGCGCTGGTAAAAGGCAGACGGTGGAGCTGTGAAAGTGTTTTCCAAACCCCGTCCGATTTGCCGGTCGCCTCTGCTCGATAAACCTCCAGCAGAATCCTATAACGCGTGATGGAATGTTGTATCCGGCAAATCGGTTGCTCGTCCGCCACCCGGAACAGGGTGTCCTTAATGTCCCTTCCGTCCCTTTTGTCCTTAAGCCCAACCTCGATATTGGGGAACTCCCATAAATGCCCATTCACCCCTTCGCCGGACCGTTGCCGGACCAAAAACCGATTTCGTTTCCTTGCCACAAACGCCACGAACCGCCGTTTCGTTGCAGGCACGCGCGCCCGCCGCAGAGGCAATTCATCAACTCGGTCTTCGCGCAAGGCAGAACAAAACTTCCCCGCCGGGCACCCGGAACATTTCGGCTGGCGCGGCGTGCAAACCAGCGCACCCAATTCCATCAAGGATTGATTCAGCTCCGAACTGCGCTTGGGCTCCATCGCCACCAAGTCCTCCGCCAATTGCCACAATGCCGCGTTAGTCTCTTTGTCCCGCGCATCCCCTTCCACTCCAAAAATGCGGATCAAAACCCGAATGACATTTCCATCGAGAATCGGCCTTGGCTCATTAAAGGCGATGCTGCTGATGGCTCCCGCCGTATATCGTCCAACGCCCGGCAACGCCAAAATGTCCTCGAACTTCCTTGGAAACCGCCCGCCATGCTCTCGCATGATGACTTGCGCGGCCGCGTGGGCGTTTCGGACCCGGCTGTAATAGCCAAGCCCCTCCCACAATTTGAGCACCTTCTGTGGCTTTGCCGACGCAAACGCCGCCACGCCCGGCAACTGCTTCATCCAACGGTCAAAATAAGGAATAACCGTCTTGACCTGAGTTTGCTGGAGCATGATCTCCGAAATAAATACTGAGTAAGGATCTTTAGTCCGTCTCCAGGGCAAATCCCTCGCGTTCGCCGCATACCATGCGAGCAAAGCAGGAACCATGAGTTTAATTTTGCGCGTCTCCAATTTTGTTAATTTAACGTTCTCTATGGAGGTTTTGGTCAATAGGGCCTTCCAAATAGTTGGCACGGTCTGGAGTGAGCCTACGCCAAATAGTAGTCGTCGATCATAATCCCAACGTCCTTCATCTAAGCAAGGTAGGCGATTTCTGGCAACTGGTAAAAGACACACACATCCGACTTTTCCAAAACGGTCAGTTTTGCCCTTTCGCTTCTACTGTCCTTTTCGTTAAAAAGTGACAGTCGGGATTTTGCCTTGCCAAAAGGAAATAAAGGTAGGAAATTCTTACTATGACGAGTACCGTAACAACCAAAGGGCAAACTGTGGTGCCAAAAGAACTGCGGGAGCGGCTGAGGCTGAAACCTGGAACAACACTGGATTGGCAGGCTGAGGGTGATTCCCTCCGTGTGGTGAAACTGGAGCCTCCGTCCCGAGGCGGGAGCGGCTTGGATTGGATTCGACGATTAGGCCGAGTTCCCGCGGCCCCGCGCGATGGGCGCGAGGTGGAGCAGCCATGAGATTCCTACTCGACACCAATATCATCAGCGAAGCGGGCAAGAAAAATCCCAATCCCAAGGTGCTGAACTGGCTGCTTTCACACGAAGCCGCCAGCGCCGTGCCAAGCATAGCCTTGGCAGAGCGTTATCAGGGAGCGCACAGTGCGCCGAGAGAGCAACGCGCCCGCCTGCTGGCGGAGCTGGATGCGCTGGTGAACGAAGCACCGCAAAAGATATTGCCCTTTGATGAGAAGGCGGCTCAAGTCTGGGGCGAGTACGTTTCAAGGCCCACATTAAAAAATAAGCCGAGAAATTATCCCGACACCCAAATTGCAGCTATTGCCTTGAGCCGGGAACTGACCGTTGTTACTCGTAACACTCAGGACTTCCCTGAAGTGCCCTTGATTAATCCTTTTGAGGATTAGCCAATCCTGCTTTTCTCGACAATTCTCGCACCGTTTTGTAAATTCCCGCCATGCCAGTTTATCTGCCGCCCATTTCCCGACGCCGTTTCCTCACCGGTTCACTCGCCGCTGCCGCCCTTGCCTTGAGCCAGGGTTGCGCGCTGCCGCAAGGCAAACGGGACGAATATCAGTTGGCTCTCCTTTCCGATCTTCACATCGCAGCCGATCCGCACAAGGTCGCGCGCACTGTCAACATGACTGATAATTTGAAGACGGTGGCCAAAGAAGTCATGGCCTGGCCGCAACCGCCCGATACGGTATTCATCAACGGCGATTTGGCGTTCGACGAAGGCCGCATACCCGATTACGCGGCGGTGCTCGGCTTGCTTCGTCCCTTGCGCGAGGCGGGCTTGCCCATTCACATGGGGATGGGCAACCACGATAATCGTGAAAATTTCTGGAAAATCCTGCGCGACGCGAAGACGGTCCAACCGCGTTTGCCGGGCCGTCAGGCCTCAATTGTGCGCACCCCGGTGGCGAATTGGTTCATCCTGGATTCGTTGATCAAAACTCGCACAACCCCCGGCCTTTTGGGCGAAGAACAACGCGTCTGGCTCGCTGCCGCGTTGGACGCCAACTCCGACAAACCGGCGCTTATCATGATTCACCACCAGCCCGGCTCCGTGGTCAACGGCAAACCAGGCAACGGCCTGGAAGATGCGGCGGAACTTTTTGCCGTTCTGCGTCCGCGCCGCCAGGTCAAGGCGTATTTCTTCGGCCACACGCATCGTTGGGAAGTGCGTCAAGATGAAAGCGGCATCCATCTGATTAATCTGCCCACCACCGCTTATCTGTTTGACGCGGGCCAGCCCAACGGCTGGGTTCATGCGACTGTGCGGGCCGAAAGCGCGCGCCTGGAACTGCGTTGCCTGGACCGCGCCCACAAGGACCACGGGCAAGTGGTCAATCTCTCCTGGCGCACCGCTTAGGATGCGTAAAACGGTCACTTCCCGGAGGCCCGGGGAATTTCGCGGATATAAATATTCTTAAACCAGAGCGGCCCGCCGTGATTTTGCAATTCGATTTGTCCGGTGGAATAAATCGCTTTGGCCGGCTCCCAATAATTCTCCAGCGTGGTGTCCCTGACCACCAATTGGTTGTTGAGAAACACATGCACTTTTTCGCCCACCATCAGAATGCGGAACCGATTCCATTGCCCCACCCGATGGTCCGCATACGTCAGCGGATGACGTGAGTTCTTCTGGTTGTTCCACAAGCCGCCGGAGCCATCCGGAGGCGCGAACTGTCCCGGGCTGTTCGTCTCCCAGATCTGCACCTGCGGAGTGCCGCGCAGGTAAATGCCGCTGTCGCCTTTGGGCGGAATTTTCCAATCCACCAGCATTTCGAAATCGCCGTAATCTTGCGCCGTGCAAAGATTGTCCCCCTTACCGTCAAATACAATAACACCGCCGTCGACTTTCCAATGCTCGCGCATCCGTTGATCGGCCGCGACTTGGGCGGCGGCCAACTCCCCGGCAGGCATGGCGGCGCGTTTGGGGGGATCGGCCCCAAACCTTTCCAACCGGAAAGGTCGTGTCCGTCAAAAAGCGCCTTAAAACCCTGCGGCGGTTTGTTGTCCGGCAGGCGGTCAACGTAGTATCGTCCAGGGGAATCGAACAGCTCTGCGGCCACCTCGGCTGGCGCGATGGCCGCCACACCGCGCGACAAATCCTTGATGCTAATATTGCGGAATTCCACATAGCTGCTGTGCCCCAGCAGCGCGATATGCCCGCGATCGCGCAGCATCCCCGGATGCTCGCGCAGCGTTTCCGGGTCGGTCACGTCATTCAGGTTGGCATCGACAATGGTTTGATCGTTGAGATCAATTTTGAAATGCCGGCCGATGACCGTGATTTCGTAATGATTCCATTCGCCCGTTTTTTTCAAAGCGCCGCGTTTGGCCGCGAAAATCTTGTAGAGGGAACCACAGTATTGCCCGGGTTCGAGATGGGCGTATTGCGCATCGTCGTCGTCAAGTATTTGAATTTCATTGCCGACATAGGTCAGGTTGGCTGTTTCCAAAGGCGTCCGGATGCCCACGCCGTTGTTGGCGCCGGGAGTCAATTTGAAATCCATGCGCAGAATAAAATCGGAGAACGCCCGCTCCGTTACCAGGTCGTTCCCGGCGTTGGCCGGGCAGGCAATCACGCCATTGGTCACATAATACGGCGGGCCGAATTTGATCACATTGGTCCACCCATCCAATGTTTTCCCGTCGAACAAGTAAACAAGCCCTTCATTTTTCTGTTCATACAGGTCCGTTGCGGGTTGCACTTGAAAAATTTGCGGCACTTCTCCCGTCCTGGGCAGCGCATTATGCTGGGCGAAGACGTGGTGCGGGAAAAAAAGGGCCGCCGTAACAAGCAGACATTTAAAAATCTTCATAAGTTAATGAGAACTGGCCAAGTTTAACGAACTTTCAAGAATTCATTTCGCCGAACGCATTTACCGGCAGCGTTTCGCCGCATTCCAGACAACGGGTGCTGTTGAAGATCGTGCCGCAATTGGGGCAAACGCCGCGCGTGGCAAACATGTCGAATCCCGTGCGGCATCGTCCGCACAACCAAAAATCGCCCATGGGCGGCGCGGTTTTGCAGCGGGGACATTCCAGTCCGTGGCGGCGCGGCGCGGCCGCCACCTTGGCCAGGGCCCGGGCTTGTTGCAATCCGCCCCAACAGTTCAGCAGCACAAACGCCGTCATGATCAGCAGCCACGTGTCGTGGATGGCGTAGCGCAACAGCAGGGCAATGATGACGAGGGCGGCGGCGAATCCTATGCCGCTGGCCACCAAAAGACTGCGCGCCCGCCCGAGAAAAAACCAGAGCAGTGAGCGCAGAATTTGTCCGCCGTCCAACGGATAAATCGGCAGCATGTTGAAGATGAGCAAGACCCCGTTGATCCAGCAAACATTCGTAATCAAATTGTAAAGATCTGGATTAGTGTCCGGCCAGTGTTGCAATCGGGCCAGAAGCCAGACGATGCCCAAAATGGGAACCAGCACAACGTTCACCAGCGGTCCGGCCGCAATGCTCCACAGAGTGGCCCCGGCCCGCGGTGGCGGATCGACATAAGCCACTCCGCCCAGGGGCCAAAGCACGATCTGATCCGCCCGCCCGCCCACGCTGCGGCAGGCCAGCGAATGTCCAAATTCGTGAACGAGCACAATCAGAAACATCGCCAGATATTCATAGATGGAGCCGTAAATGCTCCAAGACGATGAGGAATAGCCGCGCGGAAGATTCGCGCGGGAACTGATCATATAAAAGGCCACCAAAAACCAGGACCAATGCAAAAAGACATTGATCCCGGCGAAGCGAAACAAGTGAATGGACCCGGTTCGGTTAGGCGTCATGCCAGGAAAGAATACCCTCCCTTCCGGCCCTTTCAATCTTTTCCCATTCACGCCGCGAATTCAGGCGGCATTGAAAAGCGCGAAACGTCCTGTAGTGCGGCGGCCCTCCGCCGCTCTCAAATGAAATATGAGGCACAAACAGCAAATCCAAAAAAAGAACCCCAAAAATTCCTTGCGGTCTTATCTCCGGTTGCTGGCTTAATGTGACCCATGGATGCGCAAACGGAATACCAGGCCCGCCTCGCCCGCTGGCTGCAAAAAGAACAGCTCTACGAACAACGCCATCGCCATCTCGGCGGTTTGCGCATTTTGTTCGCGGCGATTCTTCTTTTTGCTTTGTTCATGGGCCGGATGTCCCCGCCGTTGGTGGGTGTCGCTTTCGCACTTATCGTGGTGGGACTTTTTCTCAGCGGCATGATTCATGACCGCGTCTTGGAAGCGCGGGATAATGCGCGGCGCGCCGTTCGATTCTATCAAGCCGCACTGGATCGACTGGCCGACAAATGGGCCGGCAAAGGTTCCGCTGGAACGGAATTCCTGGACCCGCATCATCCTTACGCGATTGATTTGGATCTTTTCGGGACCGGGTCAGTCTTCGAGTTGCTGAATACCGCGCAAACGCAAGGAGGCCAAAAGACTCTCGCTCAATGGCTGTTGCATCGCGCTCCAATTGCTGAAGTCCAGGCGAGACAGACTGCCGTGGCCGAATTGCGCCATAAACTGGATTTGCGCGAAGACCTGGCTCTCCTGGCCCGGGACCCCAACGCCAATATTCAGACGGACGCGTTACTCTCATGGGCCGGCGGAACGCAACTTTTAAGCTCCGGCTCCGCTCGCATCGCCGCATTCTGCCTTCCGGTTCTCGTCTGGGGTTTGCTGCTCGTCGGAGAATACCGGCTCTGTGCGATTGCCTTCGCCGTCCAAATTCTTTTCGCTTCTCTCCAGCAAAAGCGCGCTAAGACCGTTTTTGATTCCCTGGCAATTCCGGCCCGAGACCTAAACTGGCTGGCCCGCCTTTTTAGTCGGATGGAAGGTGAACAATTCCAAACATCGAGTCTGCAACAATTGCAAACAAGTTGGACGCACAACGGTGTGCCGGCTTCAGTTTGCTTTCGCGGTCTGGCCCGATTGCTGGATTGGGTGGATTCTCGCGAGCATCTTATAGTGGCGATGATAGGGCCGTTTTTTCTCTTGGGCACGCAATTGGCCTTTGCCGTCGAAGCGCGGCGCGCGCGTTTTGGCGGCGAGATCGAAGGCTGGCTGCGCGGCTTGGGCCGGATGGAAGCGCTTTCCTCCCTGGCCGGCTACGCTTACGAACATCCGGCAGATCCGTTTCCCGAATTGCTGCCCGAATCCTCTCCCGCCTGCATCGAAGCTCAAGGTCTGGGCCACCCCCTCATCCCCGAGGCGCGCACCGTGCGCAACGATATTCTGCTGGATTCCAACCACCGCCTGCTGGTGATCAGTGGTTCAAATATGTCCGGCAAAAGCACTTTGTTGCGTGCCTTGGGCGTCAATCTCATATTGGCCCTGGCCGGCGCCCCGGTGCGCGCCCGCCGATTGCGTCTGACTCCGTTGCCCGTGGGCGCTTCGATCCGCACCATGGATTCGCTCCATGAAGGCATCTCGCGCTTTTACGCTGAAATAAAGCGCCTGCGCCAAATCATACAATTGGCCGGGGAAAATCCGTCCCTGCTCTTCCTGGCCGACGAACTCTTGCAAGGCACCAACTCTCACGACCGCCGCATCGGTGCCGCTTCTGTGGTAAAAACCCTGCTCGACCGCGGAGCGATGGGGTTGGTTACGACTCACGATCTGGCCCTGACGCAAATTGTCGAAGAAGTAAAACCGTCTGGGGCAAATTTCCATTTTGAAGATCAATTCATTGAGGGTCGGATGAGCTTTGACTACCGCCTGCGCCCCGGTATCGTGGAAAAAAGCAACGCCCTCGCCCTCATGCGCTCCATCGGTCTGGAGGTGTAGCCCTGTCTTCCATCAGACGGGTTTCCGGCGGGTTTTTGTTCCTCAAATAAAGAAAACAAATTTTGTACTGGGAGAGTAAAAAGGCCGTTTTTGCCCCACTTGTCAACAAAACATACTTGACAACCCGGCCCGGCACATCCATTTCGGCCAATGTTTACAGGCCAATCGCGTTACAAAGATTCTGCTCACCATGAGTTGTACACTTTTCGCCCCTTGCGCTAAAATGCCGCCATGAGCACAGCGTATCGCGCCCTGCGGAATTGCCCGTCCGCCGCCGGGTCCATCAGCACAGCCAAGAGAGGTCTGGGCAATGAGGGTCAGGGAAATCGGAAACAAACCCTTTTCTGTCCCATTCCCCGCCCGTTCTTCTGCCCGCGGCCTTCGCATAACTGGCTGTCAGCCAATACGATCCCTGCCTCGCCGGACGCCGCCCCGTTGGTCTGTCAATCGAATAGAAGAAAAAATTTAAAAATGCCAAAAACCCCAAAATCCGTGCAATTCAGAGCGCGTTTGAAAACCCATGCGCACCGCCGCTCGGGCCGCGCAAACCAAATCACGGTGGATCAAGTTACCCCACGCGCATTGAACCTTTTCTGGTCTCCTGCATTCCACTGTGCGTATAGATGCTGGTGGTGACTGAACATGAACAATTGCCCGTGCGCGAAGCCAGGGCCGGGGATGCCGAAGCCTGGAACGCCTTGTTCAAGCGCTATCAACTGCCCCTTTACACTTATGTCTTTGAACTTATCCATCACGAGCAAGCCAGCCTCGACATTGTCCAGGAAAGCTTCATCAACGCCGCCCGGCATATCGGCACCCTGCGCGAGGATGACAAATTCGGCTCCTGGCTCTTCGGCATTGCCCATCAAAAATGCGCGCAACACTGGCGCAAGCAGCGTCCGGAAGTCTTTTCGCTGGACGAACATGACGATTTTCCCGATACCGCCAGCGGGCCGGTCGAAGTGCTCATCAGCCAGGAGCAGGAGGCCGAATTCATGAAAATCCTGGACCACCTTACCCCGCCGCATCGCTCGGTATTGCTGCTGCATTTCGTGGAAGATTTTTCCATCGAGGAAATTGCCGCGATCACCGGCGCGCGCCCCGGCACGGTGAAATCCCGCTTGCACTACGCTAAAAATGCGCTCCGCCAATTGCTCACCGGAGAATCCCTATGAAAACGCCCAAAGAATTATTATTGCAACGACATCAGGCAATTGAGCCGAAACTCAACGCTGTCCGGCAAAAAGCGCTCGCTACGCTGGATCGCCCCAGCGTGGCCCAATCATGGCGCGAATTTGTCTTTTCCATGCGTTGGCATCTGGCCGGAGTGAGCGCAATCTGGATGGCTGTTTTATTGTTGAACCTCAATTCCGCCGACGGTTCCCCGACCACCATGGCCCGGGACAAAATGCCGCCGGCAAAAGTGCTTTTTGCCGCCCTGCTGGAGAATCGGCGTGAACTTTTAGAATTGACTGAAATGCCGCCTGCCAGCGAACCCGCTCCCTTGCCGCCGCGCCGCAGCGAAAGACAAACTGCCTTCGAAATGGCCTGATTTATGGAAGAAAAACTCCAACCCACACTCTGGGAACGCACCACCACCCATCGCTTTCTAACCTGGCTGTTCAGCGCGCGGACACTGCGGCGTGGTTTGATTGCGCTGGGCTGGATCGTGTCGCTTATCGCGCTTTTCTATGGCGTCTTCAATTGGTGGAGCCGCCACGCTTGGAACGAATATCGCCAACAATATGAAGCCCGCGTGGCGCCGCTGGACTGGAAAGCTTACATTCCGAAACCGATTCCAGATTCCGACAACTTTGCCGCCACTCCCTTTGCCAGGGCTTGGTTCACACATAATAATGACACGAACTTCCTGTTAAATTCTGACACCTATGGCCGGGCCGCCGATATGATTTCCAATCGTGCAAAACCCCCGCATGGCCGGCATTATGAAAAACAACCTGAAGACCTTGTCGCCTGGCAGAAAGCGTTTGCGGTGGTTGCCTCTCACGAACCAAAACCAAGAGATGGATTTCGAACCGATCAACTGGACCTCGCTTCGCGCGCACAAGCAGCCCCGGCTGTGTTGGATGGATTGAAGAATGACGCAGAAGCTTTCGATGAATTGCGCGCGGCCAGCGCCCGGCCTGATGCCCGCTACCCTGTCGTCTATAACCTGGATCATCCCTGGACAATCTTTGTGCCGCACCTGGCCAAAATAAAGGGGACCTGCCTGCGCTTGAAACTCAAGGCCTGCGCCGAGCTTGCGCTGGGCCAGAACGAAATCGCCCTGGACGACATAAAACTAATGCTTTATCTCGCCGATACTCTAAAAACTGAACCGTTCCTGATTTCTTATTTGGTGCGCAATGCCTGTGTGCAAATCGCCGTTCAACCGATTTGGGAAGGATTGGCCGAACACCGCTGGAACGATGCGCAGCTTGCGCAATTGCAGGGCCGACTCGTGCCTTACGATTTCCTGAGCGACCTGCAAGGGTCTTTGCACGCCGAGCGCGGCGAGGGGTTAGTGGTGGTGAACTTTTTGAAGAAAAAGGGACTCAGCGCGGCCGCCGATTTTGCGGGAGAGTCCGTCTCCGCAACCCACGGCTGGGAAGATGCGGCGCTCGCTATGCTGGAACTAATTGCCCCGTCCGGCTGGTATGACCAGGAGAAGCTGCATTATTGCCAGAATTTTGATGCTGGATATCACGGAAGCGTGGATATTGAGTCAAAAAGAGCGTTTCCCAGCCAGGTGGCCGCAAATGCCATCAAAAGTGAACCCTTGGCCGCAGAGGCTGGAAAATGGCCTGCTTTCTTTCGCCGCGAGATGGTCGCCGCATTGATGTTGCCTGCTTTGACCAGATTACCTTGCAAAGCCGCCTCCATGCAAACCGCCACCGATCAAGCCGCCGTCGCCTGTGCGCTGGAACGATACCGCCTGGCCAACGGACAATTTCCGGACAGTCTTCAGGCGCTTGTGCCGAGCTTTATCGCTCACTTGCCCAACGATGTGATTACCGGCGACTCATTCAAATACCGCCGCACCGACGATGGACGGTTCGTGCTGTATTCGGTCGGGTGGAATGAGAAAGACGACGGCGGAATTCCAGGCAAAAACATGTTTGACACTAGCGAAGGCGACTGGGTTTGGTAACGCGCCCGCCAAAAGTTTTTCAAAGGATTCTTGCGTCCGCTTCCTCATAAGGTGTAAAGCAAACGATGCGGATATGATCGCCAGAAACAAGCTTCCTGTTCTCGTCGTTGGCGGACTTTTGCTGTTGATGGTCCTGGCGGGTGTTCTCTGGTGGAAGACGCCGAGAGTGACAACTCCGATCAAGCGCGGTTTTCCCAACACGCTGGCGCAGTTGAATGCCTGGTATGCGGAACCTCCGGAAGGACAAAACGCCGCGACCTTTTTCGTGCAAGGCTTCGATGCCATGCAAATTACCGATGCCGACCAGGCTGACGCGAACCTGCCCAACATCGGCAAGGGCACATGGCCGCCGCTGGGCCGTTCTCTACCAGCCAATGTGAAGACGGCCACCGCCCAGTTTTTGCAACGGAACCAGGCAGCCTGGGAATTCTTCAAAAAGGCCATGGGATATGACGAGTGCCGTTATCCCATAGATTTTAATGTGAATTTCGGTACGCCATTGCCCCATCTCGCCAATTTAAAAAAAGCGGCGCAGATGAGTGATTTGAAAGCGATCATGCTCGCCGACAGCCGGCAGTCCGGTGAAGCGACAGACGCGCTGCTTATTTCCCACGCCGCCGCGCAATCCCTGCAAAAAGAACCTCTGCTTATTTCGCAACTGGTGCGCGTTGCCTGTTTTGCGATGGAAGAGGCGGCCTTGGAACGCATGCTGAATTCCATCGCGATTTCGACGGCGGATTTAAACCGCCTCTCCATTGCCATTGCCTCGGCGGAAGCGGAAGAATCGGCTGGCGCCGGCTTCACCCGGGGCTGGGCGGGAGAACGCGCGGGCATCCTTACGGTACTTTCTCTGCCACGTCCCCAATTGGAAAGGTATCTGAAACAGTTTGGCGCCATAGATCCAGGCCCGGCCGCTGCCCAAGCACAGTCTGTAAAAAAAATGACGGAAAACGTTGGGCCGCAACGCGCCTTCGCCGAGGAGACGTTCAATCACCTGATCGTAATGCGCCAGCAGCCCTTTCCGGATCGCTTGAAATCGCGGGAGTATTTCACCGAACGCCAGGTCCAGGCGAAGGCAAAAGGTTTTTATATTTGCGCGGCGGACTGGCCAGGGCTGGAAAAGATCATCTTAAGAGAAGCGAGGGGGTTGGCCGAAACCCGCCTTATGCAAGCAGCCATTGCGCTCGAACAAAACCGCTCCGCCAACGGCGGAAAATATACGGACAGCCTGGCCTCCTTGTCGCCGGAATTCCTGCCTGTTGTTCCGTCCGATCCCTTCGACGGGCAACCGCTGCGCTATCGCAAAACGGCGCATGGTTATCTTCTTTACAGCATTGGCCAGGATTTGAAAGACGACGGCGGCAAACGGGAATCGGACGGCAAGGGGGATTTGGTGTTTGAAATCGTCAACGCCTCCCACTGACAGGTCCGCGCTGAAAACGGACGGACGCACTGGTCAAGGGGAGGAAATGCGGTAGAAGCAATGGGGCAGATTCGTGGCCGCCGGGTCAAAAAATTGGTACTGCCCGGGGTTGATCTGGGCCGCCATGCCATCCCATTCCCAATTCAGCAAATTGGTCGAAGCCCATACGCTGTAGCCGGTGTTGGTGCTGCCGCTGAAAGTCAATTCAACCGGAGTTTCGCCGCTGGCGCCGCCCGTCGGGACGAGAACATGGATCGGCCCGCCCAGGCTTCCGGCCGCGCCCGATCCCAAATTCGAATTGGACCCGACGCTGAAACTGCCCTGGACGACGCTGCCATTATAGAGTGTCATGAATAATTCCGGAACGATGTTCGAACTGATGTCGGCGGCCGGACCGACTTCCTGGTTGGCAAACAAAACATAGCCCGGGCCGCCATTGGCCGCGCCGGCGCGGCAATGGAACAGTTGTTGCGGGCCAAAGCCAAGCCGCAACCCGTCACCGGCTGCCGTCGTCAGGCTTGCCCAATTACAATTGTATTTCGTTGAATTGAAATCGAACGAGTTTGGAATATCCATTTCCGTCGGATCGACATTCGTTGTGGCTGGGATGGCTGTGCCCGTGGCACGGCCGATGTCTGTGGAAGGATAAACGGTCCAGCGGCCCGCCCGGCTCCAGGAAAAACAATCGTCATTGGTCGGCATCTGGAAAATCCATCCAAGCTCCTGGATGTTGGTGGTGGGGCCAGTCCATCTCAGAGTGTAGGAAAAGATGCTATTGGTAAATCCAGCTTGAAGCTGGCCGAGAACTTGCCCGTTTGTTCCAATCACCGTCGCTGTCAGCGCCGCCAATTGGCCGAGGGCGGCCGCATTGGGGGGTGTCAACACAACGCCGGCCAGGGCCGCGGGAAAGCGCTCGCATTCCGTCCAATAGTTCGGATTGTTGTAGTTACTATACATGACAAGATTGAAAGCCGGAATGGGCAACCCGGCGGGCAGGCTGGCGGCCATTTGCGAACTGACGGCAGTGTTCGTCAATGCGAATTGCCAGGCAAAGATGTCATTGCTGTTCACGTCAATGAAGTCCAGGCGCAGCGTGTCCGCGTAAGCCAGCGCATTCGAAGGAACAGCAAGCTGCATCGTGCCCTGGGTCAGCGGTGCCAGGCTGGCATTCGTATTGCCGGAAGCGATCGTCTGCCCGTTTCGCTCCAGTTGCCAGGTCGTCGTCAAGTTCGAAAGATCTGTGAAGGAATAACGGTTTTGGATCGGGAAAGAGACCTGGTTTGAGCTGACGGTTAGTATGTTGCTGACTTGAATGGGCGAGTAAATCATCTGCGCCTCGTAAACGTTGGGACGCTCATCCCGAAACGCGTCAACCATACCTTTCATTTTCAGCAGATGAATGCCGGTGGCGGGAAAATAGTAGAGCAACTGTACGCCGGTGCTTTTGTATTGCGTATAGCTGGCGTTGGAATTCGGATCCGCCACGGCCCGGTCCGCCCATTCGAAAGGAAACGTCCCCGGAATGGTGCTGTATTGCTGGCAAACGTTCCACACCCGTTGCATCACCAGGCCCCAATCCTCCCACATGCCGAGATCCGCCCCGAGGCGTTCGTCCCAGGTGTTGGGATTCTCTAGAAAAATAAAGGGATGGCCGGTCGTTTGCGCGTTCGTGGCGTCGGTCTTCATTGTGGCGATGCTGGGATAATGGGCATCGGAAAGTTCAACGTTATATTGACTGGCATTAAAGGTGGAGACAAGCCGGGGTCGGCTGGTGTCGAGGGATTTAACCAAATCGGCCACGACTTGAAGATTGTTGCCCGCGGTGTTCTCATTGCCGATGGCCCAAATCACCACCGACGGATGGTTTCGGTCACGGCGGATGGTTTCCCGCGCCCTTTGCTCAAAAGCCGGTTGCATGTTCGCCTCCACCGTTTCAGCGTCGCACCAGCAATACGGCAGTTCGTCGGACACGTACATTCCCAATTCGTCGCACATATCATAAAACGCCTGGTCGAATGGATAATGGGTGGTGCGGATGGCGTTAATGTTGGCCGCCTTCATCATCAAAATGTCTTGCCGCCAGAAATTCGCGTTCACCGCGCTGCCATTGGTTGCCGAAGAATCATGCGTGCAAACACCCGCAAACTTTACCGGCACGCCGTTGATCAGCAACACGCCGTTGGTAATCGTTATTTGGCGGATGCCGATGCGATTTGTCACCGTTTCAGTCGCTTGCCCGCTCGCATTTTTCAACTGCAAAGTAAGAGAATAAAGGTTCGGAAACTCACACGACCAGAGATTGGGTTGATTGATAATCTGGGTAAAAACAGCCTGGCCGTTCGTCGCCATCGTGTCTGTCTCCACTCCATTGAGGAACATCGAAACAGATGTTGAGGCGCTTCCTCCCGTTACATCTGCCAACACATTGACTTGGGCATTGTTGTTTGGAAGAAGCTGCGTTGAAACCTGCAGGTCGGCGAAATTCGTTTGCGGCACGGAGTAAAGCGTTACCGGACGGTAAATGCCGCCCAAAACAAAATAATCTCCGGTGTCCAGATCATCCGAAGGCGTGCTCTTGATCACTCGGATGGCCAATAAATTGGTTGTCCCGAACTGCACTTGCGATGTCAGGTCCACTTGAAAACCCGTCCAGCCGCTTTCATGATAATTGATGATATTCCAGCTTGGCTCATTGACGGGCACCGGCTGGCCATTGAGCCAGACTTCCGCCCCGTCCAGCACTCCATCCAGTGACAAATAAACGCGCCGCCCCAGCCATGACGAAGGGATTTGAATCCAGTTGCGGTAAAGCCCGCACGTGTCATCAGGCACGAAGTATGTCGCAGGAGAAAATCCGGCCATTTCCCAATTGTCCGGCACGGCCAGGTTGCTCCAGCCGGCGACTTCCACATAATTTGTCTGCTGGAACAACTGGCTTGCCGGCGGCAGAACGACGGTCGGCGGAGTGCCCAGATTGTAATTGCTGCGCTCAAAATAGAAACGCCACGTCCCGTTGAGCGAGGTGACATAATTCGTATCGCTGGGAACCATCGCGGTCGGCTCGATTTCGTCGAGATAGACGGTTCCCACGGCGGACATCCAGCTATTGGTAATTGTATAATTGAAATAGTCAGTGGAAGTGAGTATCCCGCCATAATAAATGTTGATTCCATCGGTGAAGATATTCGTTCCCTCGGCGCTATAAGGTCCCACGCCGCTCAAGCCCACGGTTTGACCGGTGGGATCGCTCCAGCCAGCCAAACTGGCCAGATTCGTGATCGCCATTTGCCAGGTCGAACCATAAAAGAGCAAGTTAGTCACGCTGTGGGCGATGACAGGCGGTCCCTTGCTTGACACGGTAAGATACAACGCATCATTCGATATCGTTAAAAAAGTGTATTGACCCGCCACAATGCCGCCTCCACCCACCGTCACCGCAGGCACACCGCCTGAAACCGCCACCGCCCCTCCGCTGCCAGCGGAAACAAGCTCGTAATTGCCCGCAGCCAGAGCGGAACCGGTATTATTGACATTGAATCTGGTGCCGGCGGACAATCCAAGTGTGCCACCGACAACCTTGAAAGCAGGGGCGCCCGATGCGTAGCTCAACGCCATCGTTCCCGCGCCCGTATTGATATAGCCTCCGAGCGCCGCCATCGGACCGTTATTGCTCAGCGTCTGGCCGGCGCCCAGTGTGTAGGACGATCCCGAGCCTGGACCATCGAAAGTCGCGCCTGCGGCCACGATGATATTCGAACTATTCGCGATTGAACCCACTCCAATCAACGCCAAAGCGCCCTGGCCGATTGTAGTATTGCCCGTATAGGTATTGTTCGCGGCCATCGCCAGCGTCCCCGGCCCGTTAACCGTCAAGCCGCCATTGCCGCTCCACACGTTGCTCAAAGTGATCGTGCGTCCTGTTTCCGGCGCGAAGGTCACATAGCCAACTCCGCCCATTCCCGGAATCGAAAGGGTCAGATTTACTCCCGGGTAATTCGTCCATGCCCAATTTGTTCCGCCGGGCAAAATGGAATTGGTATCGCAGTCTCCGACGGTATAGGGGCTGCCGCGGAGCGTGATCTGAGTCCCATTGGTCACCATGTTGACGGTGTGAAAAATGCCGCCGGAGATGTTGACCACCGGTTGGGCCGTGGAGGCGCCCACGCCATCAGACCCAATGTAAAGCGAGCCTCCGCTGATGTTCAGGATCTCAGAAGCGCTGCTGTTGTTGGCAAATCCAAGGCGATTACAATAAAGCGAGCCTCCGCTGATGTTTGCCACGCCGTTCGTGCCCGCCACACAAAAATAAAAACCATGCGTGTTGTTGCCTTCGGTATTGTTATTGCGCACCAGATATAGCGCGCCATTGGTTATGTTGACGATTCCCGAGCCGTTCGGACCGCTGCTGCCGCGCCCGATCCCGAACCAACTGTTGTCGATCAAAACGCCGCCATAAAGGTTGACTATGCCCGTACCGTAAATACCGATTTCCATCCCGGACAGAAGCGTGACTGTGCCATTGGTGATGGTCAATGTGCCGGTGGCATTGGTGGATACCCCGAGGTCCACTCCGTCCTGGTAAAACGCCCCGCTCGTGCTCCTGACCACCGTCAACGCGCCGCCGCTCATTGTGAAGACGGCAGTGGCGCCATTTCCCCAGTTCGGCGCGGTTGAAGTGCCGCTGCCAGACCCGCCCATAAAAAGCGGGATCATGGTGTTGTTATTAGAGATGAGCATTGTGCCTCCTGTCATGTTAAAATGGCCGGTGTTGGCATTCGATGGCGCCAGGTCCATCTCGCCGACGAAGGCATTATCGGATGCGGTAAAATTCACCGTCCCTCCGTTGCTCACCATGACAATGTAGTTGGTTGAACCGTTGGGAACAAAACTCTGGTCCCAATCAGCGGCCACGCTGTAGTCAGCGGATGAGGTCGCCAGCCAATTGAAATTCGTCGTTCCCGCGGAAAGGGAATTGCCCCAAGCCAAAGCAGCCCCCAACCAGGCAGCCAGGACGGCTCTTGGGCGCAAATATTTTCGTGCCATCCTTTCCAATGCGGGAATCAACATATTCTGTGGGTGTACTGATCAGATATCCTCACCACTGCCAGCGTCCGTTCTTGTAACAAGTCAGTGCTTAAGACAGGGATTCACACTACCCAAAAGCGAGTTCTTTCGCAAGCAAAATATATATAAAAGAAGGCCATCTGCAGGCATCCAGCCAGATACTCATTAGATAAAGTAAACAGCTCAAACATATTGCTAAAGTCGCTTCGCCGGCGAGCCGATGATTGGACGGGAGACGATAACGACGGGGGCTATCCCGTTGGGACCAGGCACCGCACGAGTGCGGTGCGCTGGAAGACACATTGACGCGGCTCGAGACTCAGAACGGTTCGCTTGAGCAATTGAGAATCACTGAGGAGACGCAACATCAGAAAAAGTATGACGTTAAAAACAAAAATTGGATTGCAATTGCTCAGCGGCATTACTGCCGTCCTTGTGCTCTCACAGACAGTCCCGCTTATTCAGGGCAAACGTTCGAATCATAAACTGGCAGAATCGAGCGGCGGCATACTGAACGAGCGCGAGCTGCAAAATGTGAAGAATATCCACGCCGCCGTGGATTTCAGCGTTGTCGATTCTTTGGGCCGCGGCGATATGGATGTTTTTACGCGAATGGCCTCGTTACAGGCCAACCTGCCCGGCCTGGTCGAATTCTCCGTTTACAATTTGGATGGAAAGGTTTCGGACTCGTCCGCCAAAGCGGCCATGAATCGGCTGCTCGAACCGGACCTTAAAGCCCGGCTGTTTTCCAAGGCTGACTTGTTGTTCCGAACCAATGCCAACATCATCGAGATTTACAGCCCGTTGGTCGCGACCAAGAAATGTTTGGAGTGCCACGACGATTACAAGGCCGGGTCTGTTTGCGGCGTGACTTATTTTCGTTTTGCCAGCGATGCGGCGGCCCGCCTGGCCGGTCGATTTGACGAGATTACAACCGCCTCCAATCGGCAATCGCAAAACTTGTTTCTTGCCATTTTGGTGGTGGGCGGCCTCATGGCGTCCGGTCTGACCTTCGCCATCACCGGGCCCATTCTGAAAACGTTGACTGACATGAGCAACGACATGAACGAACAAGCCAGGCAGATTGCGGCGGCCTCAGCCCAGGCCACGACGGCCAGTCAATCGGTGGCGGAAGGCGCCAGCGAGCAGGCTGCCTCGCTCGAAGAGTCAAGCGCCTCACTGGAAGAGATGGCGTCCATCACAAAACGCAACAGCGAGAATTCCCATAAGACCAAGGAGTTGGCCAAACAGGCGCGCGAGGCGACGGAGAAAGGCGAAGCCGACATGAAGGGCATGAATACCGCCATGCAAGCCATTAAAATCTCCAGCGAAGACATTGGCAAAATCGTCAAGACCATCGATGAGATCGCCTTTCAGACCAATATTCTGGCCCTCAATGCGGCCGTCGAGGCGGCACGCGCAGGCGAAGCAGGGTCGGGGTTTGCTGTGGTGGCGGACGAGGTTCGATCGCTCGCCCAACGCAGCGCGCAGGCGGCCAAAGAGACTTCAGCCAAGATTGAAGGTGCGATCGGCAAGATAGGCCACGGCGCGGAGATCAGCGCCAAAGTAGCCACGACCTTGGGAGAAATAGTCAGCCGCATCCGAAAGGTGGACGAGTTGGCCTCCGAAATGGCCACTGCCTCAGGCGAGCAAAGTCAGGGGATCGACCAGATCAACCTTGCTGTAAGCCAAATGGACAAAGTCACACAAAGCAACGCCGCCAACGCCGAGGAAACCGCCAGCGCCGCTGAACAGCTTAACCCGACTTTCGCTACTGGAGGGTGCGGGGATGCGCAAGCGCTTGAAAATCAACCTTCGCCTGGCAAAGGTCTGTAGCCATTTTCCAACCCTCCTTTTGCCGTGATCCGCGGCGGCGAT
>Ga0182030_10007156_pt1 | contig 23362 bp, 20 predicted proteins | sample 812S3MmetaG_FD_121299 | JGI IMG/M metagenome (GOLD analysis project Ga0182030, IMG submission 121299) | Permafrost microbial communities from Stordalen Mire, Sweden - 812S3M metaG (Illumina Assembly) | ecosystem: Environmental > Terrestrial > Soil > Wetlands > Permafrost | place: Sweden...
ACGAAGCTTCGCAGACCCCGAAGCCACCACTGATTTTGCTCCTTCACATTACGAGCTGGCCGCCGCAGGCAGGTGTCGTTCAGGCTTCGCCCTCACAACACCACGTGTCGTGATATACTCATTGAATGGCGAACTATAAGCGAAAAGCTGGCTACAAAATGAGGCGGTCTTGCGGTCTATGTAAGCCCTGGAAGCGTATTGGCAACAGTAAGAAATTAGAGAGGAAAAGATGCAAACGACAACGATTGAGCACCTGAGTTATCCAGTTACTATTTGGGAGCCGCATGAGGCACCAGCATGGGACCACAACCCGACTATCTGTAGGGACGATAAGAACAATGTATGGGTCGGTATACGGCACCATGACTTGCTTCCACTGACCGTACATTTGGACCCCACAAATCCCAATACGCATGAGCCGAGCCGGTTTATGCTGGGGAAACTAGACGTAGCTACCCTAAAGGTTAGCGACTTGAAACTTATTACGCCGGAGATTGGTGGCGACCCGTGCCTCAATAAAGGTATTGAGGACGTGCGGATTTACCACCGATATGACGGGCTGCGTGGTGTCGGGGTTATCTATTCGCCTCATGGCATTACGCAGGGCGAGTTGGGCATCAATTACGAGACAGGGCATTTTCGGTTGTTGCATGACTACGGCCAGCCGTATAAGCACACTGAGAAAAACTGGTCGCCAGCTAGCACTCTGACTGAGCAGTTTGACTTTATCTACAGCCAGACCCAGGTTATTAAGTACGGGAAACCACGAGGCAAGGAGATTTACCACGGGGAGATTCACGGCGGCTCCCAGCTCCTGCCGTATAAGGATGGCTATATTTCTATCGCCCATCGGGTTAGTCCGATTGTAGGCCTGACGTGGCGCTGGTATGCTAGCGTTGCTCGCCTGCATGACAGCACCGGCAGGGTGACGCACATCAGCCAATTCTTTGATTTCGGGACTGGTTGGCGAGAGAATTTGCAGGAGTCTGTCGAGTACGTGAGTGGTGCTATATGGCTTGACGAGGGTAAAGAGCTACTGCTTAGCCTCGGTATTAAGGACGAGAAATGCGGCTTTGTGAAGGTACCGGTGAGCGTTTTCAAATGGGAGAAAGCCGGTGGTTCAGTGAGCAAATTTGAGCTTGATTCGAGTCTCCAAAAGATAGTGAAATCGCATGCTGGCAGTGTGCCGGTTCAAGAAATTGTGTTGTAGAATTAACTCATTTCAAGGGTCTAGCGTGTTCACAACTTTCCAAACGCTAGCTGTAGGGTTGCCACAATCGGAATTACGAGCTTATAATTTGAAGTCCAATGGCCTCCACGAAAACGAAAGCTGAAGAAGTTAAAACCCTAGATATTGCTCATATCCTGAAGGAATTTAGGATTGCAAAATTCAAGGGTGCGCTGGTCTATATGGCTGACAATGGCTACTGGCAACCACTAACCGAGGACTACTTTAGAACCAAAGCTTACGAGATACTGAAAACGCCTATGCGCTCACGGGTAAATGAGGCGTGGGATTACATGCAATTTGGCACGCCTGACCTCACAAAATACGCTCAATATATCCGCATGGGCAACCTGGTTTGGGACACGAAAGTGGTCGATTTTACTGGGGATATTGCTGCTGAGGACTGCGTTTATGCGACTAAATATACCCCCCAATTAGAGCCTGAAATGAGTGACTTTGTGCTCGATATTGCTAAGCGAGATGAGCTGATTTATGCCACTATTATGCAGACAATCGCACCCATATTTTTGGCCTATAAACCAGCTGGTGTTATCTGGTGGAAGGGGGCTGGGCGCAACGGCAAGACCACGCTAGCGCAGGTGATTTACGACTTGTTCCCAGGCTTTATTGCGAACCTGACTATTAAGCAGATTGAGGACGAGCGTGATGCGCCGGTGCTGAATGGTAACCTGGCGAACGTGGTGAAGGAGTCGTCTGACGGCTATATTGAGGACTCCAAAGCCTATAAATCCATTGGTACACACGAGGACTTTCCAGTGCATAAATTCCACTCTCAGCAGAGCGTTCTAATTGACGGTAGTCTGCATCATATATTTAGTGCTAACAATATTCCTACCTTTGCTGACAAGTCAGATGGTGCTCGTAGGCGTACACTAATTATTCCATTCGAGGCGAAATTTGCCGACGACCCGACCTTCATTGATAAGACATTTACCAAGGACTTTTACGAGCAGCATTTAGGGCTATTTGTTCAGTGGGCCAAAAGGCTGAAGGAGTGGGATTATCACTACCACTTTGATGACCACACTCAGGAAGTAAAAGAGCGTTATGATGTCGGCACTAACAGTGCCACGACCTACCTGGATGAGTTGAACACCCAGTATATTTTCGGCTTCAACAGCTACGGTAATCTGTTTACCGACTACCAGAATTGGTGCATCGACAATGGCTATACGGCACTCAGTAACCAGCACCTGCGTCGGGCTACTGAGGATTACGACTTTCATGCTACTACGGTGCGTGGCGAGGAGAGCCAGCTCATTAAGCGGTACATCAAGAAGCCCTATACCTTTATTGAGCTGGAGCTGATTAGTGGTGGCATGCGGATGGGGCTTTACCGGCAGATAAATGCGCCGGATGACTATGCCGAGACGGTGCCTGCGAAGTCGAATCTACAGGAGTTTTTAGATGCCATCCCTGACTAAACTACTTGACAAAATGCTTGTGCTCGACTACAAAGAGTTCCAGCTGATGAGCGAGAGCGATGGCATAAATGCGGACGCTAAGGTGGTTGCTGCACTGCTGGACAGGTGTTGCCATGCCAAATCTACTCGTGCCATACACCTGGCATTTGAGCGGTTGGAAGGCGAGCAGCCGATACCGATTCGTTTCGACACTCCGAAGTTCTACACGCGCTACCACAATGCTGAAGCGCCACGCGAGCTGGTAGCTACCACTGGCATGCCAGACATTGAGGTTGATGATGACCCTCCGGTTACCTCGGACGTTGCAGGCTCTTTGCGTGTTACCTTAGATGCCCTGCGCCGGAGGCCGAAGTCAGATGTCCAGGCCCTGCTAGCTTACCGTGCAGCCGTTGATAAGAAATTACCGACAGCTGACCTGTCTGTACGCAAGGTGAGTGTGCGGAAAATTATAGCCGCTAACCTGCTTGTGATTGCCCATGATGGCAACACGAACGCCATAGAGGAAGTCTTTTTACAGATTGAAGGGCAACTGGAAAAGGTGGTCAAGGTACTTGGTGGTCACGATGTTTATATTGACGATTACCATACCTTAGAGGCTCCCATGAACGCGCACCTGGTAGATGGTGTTTGGACAGCAGAAAATGAGGCAGTCACCAACATGTGGGTGGCTCGACTAGCCCCCGAATCTCAGCCAGTAATTAACAAGTCGTTTAGTTCCCGATGGGACCAAGCGGAGAAGGAGAAAAAAGCTAATGCTTAGTCATGCAGAACGTGCCATCATTTGGCAGAAAAACTATAATAACGGAGACAACCTGCGTTCCTCGATAACCTATTTACCTGAAATGCTTAAGCTAATTAAGGCGAAAACGGTTTTTGAGGTGGGCTGCGGCCAGAGCCACGTTTGGGACATCCCAGGCATTGAATATATCGGTGCTGACCTCTGTGGTGACCTGATTGACGACAATAAACGGAACCACCCCAAAGTAGCATTTATACGCTTTGATGCGCTTCGCGCCACCATGCCGCAGAGTGACGTGATAATTTGCAAAGACCTGTTCGACTTCATGCCGAACGCGGAGGTCAGGGCAATATTGCAGAAAATCTACAGCTCCGGCAGCAAATGGCTGATTGCCAGCACCAACCCGATGGTGAAAGACAAGCCTAACACCGATGAGGGTGTCTATCGGGCTATTAACCTGCAAGATTTCGGGTGTAAACTGGTAACGCTTACCCGTAATGACATTGGATTGTTTGAATTAAGCCGGAGGAAATGGCCCAGTGGAGAAGAAGCTACAGAACGAGATAATAAAGTTTCTGCAAAGTAGAGGCGCATACGTTCTCAAGAACGATGCCAACTACCGGCAGGGCGTGCCAGACCTTAGTTTTTGGCACCCTGACCTTAATGGCTTCATTGAGGTAAAAGCCACTGAAAAATCGCCATTTCGCCCCCTACAGGAGAAAACCTTGCAAAAATTAGAGGAAATGGGCATTTTTGTGCGCGTTATTTACCGAGAGAACTGGCCTGAAATGCAGGCTAATTTTGAGCAGTGGATGGAGGATTATAGTAAATCCTGATTGGTTCTTCGCCAGCCTTAAATGGCTCGAATCGCAGGTCAGCAGGGTCAATCAGCGATAGGGCGCTCTCGGCATCGCCAATCCCCAAAGACACTAGCAGTTTGCCGTTGCTCTCTACCAACCCTGAGATAAATTCAACGGCGTTGGTGGCGAGTAGTACGAATCCTTGGCTAATCTCAGTGGCAAAGCCAGCGGAGTTGTATTTAACAGCATAGCTGACGTACTGGCGAACGGTTTTTGGCACCACTACGTTGGAGCGAAACACGCGGTGCTGGAAGCTAAGCCAGCCATCCTCCCATTTAATAGCTTGAGAGCCGCCATGTAGGATGCCGTGATACTCCGGCTCACCATGCAATTTACCGTTTTTAAGCACCTGCGTAGGTGAGTAAATGTAGTCGAAAGCATCTGTTGCCACGTCCGGCACTGTCCAGTTCTTCTCGGTGCGCTCAGGGTATGGCTTGGTAACTAGCTCGGTAAAAAACAGGTCATCGCCGCGCACTTCACCCAGTGCGATATGCACATTAGCCCCATTACGCTCGTACTTATCCATGCACACGCCAATGGCGTAGAGCTTATCGTCTCGCACAAATAACCTGGCATCTTCCAGGCCGATATTCTTGATGTACGGGTGTATTTCACCGGCATAGTTGAGCTTCTTGAGCTTGCTAACCGTAAGCGTCTTTTCATCGACCTCGCCGAGCATAACGTCGGTATGCAGCTTGCCGCCGATTATCACCTGACCCCCACCCTGCTCACCGAGCGTCCAGGTACTACTGCGGATGCTAATTAAAAGCTTCCCTTTGAACCTGACTAAACTGGGGTTGTAATAGGGCTTTAAGGGGTTGTTGTCGGGCAAAATAACGGTTTTTGCCGGTAGCATTTCAATAGTCTCTTTCCAAGGCATTGTGCTAACATTAAAACATAACTTTAATGGGAAAGGATAACAAAGTGAACTCAGAACAGATAGCCAATATTTTGGCATTTTACTCGTACTACCATCCGCAAGACGACATTGACATGATAGCTGATGAGTTCAAGCTTCCAGCTTCGCTTATCGTAAATGGGCTGTTCTGGGGTGAGGAGCACAAGCTTTTCACGTCTGACCGGCAAAGGGCGTATTGGAAGAACATTACAGTGGTTAAATGCCCTGAAATTACGGCTGATTTTGGTAAGGATATCGAGCGCATTAAGGGCATAATGATGGAGACAATTACCAACCTGAACGGTGTAAAAGAGGACATTTTAGAGGAAAACTTATTTATCTGGGTAGGTGCTCCGCTGACTATCTCGAAAGTAGCACTGCAACTATTAGTCAGCGAAGGGAAGCTCGCTAAGTATTGGATTCGGGACCTTAAAGACCCCAAGAGCAAATACCACTACCCAACCCTCCCCGAAAACGTTGATAAGAAGTTCGCTAAGGTGAATTTCAAACACGAGAACAAGAAGGGGAAGGGTGGAAAAAATGAGCGTAAGAAAACGTGAAAAACAGTCTTCTATCTGGGTATGTTGGCGAGACTTAAATCAACGATGCACTAATCCTAATCGTAAAAACTATGCCGATTATGGTGGGCGCGGTATTAAGGTATGCGAGAGGTGGAGTAATAGAACTAAGGTGGCAGTCGGTACTAAGCGAAGCCCACACGGGGGAACGCTATTAGTTTATAGGTCGCAAGGTTACCTGAATTTCTTGGAAGATATGGGTGAGCGGCCAGAGGACTACTCTTTAGACCGTATAGATAATGATGGTGATTATACCCCTGAGAATTGCCGGTGGGCTACTCGAAGTGAGCAGAATCTGAATAGGCGGTCATTCAGGAGGAAGTTGTGAGCTTGTACCACAAAGAAAGCGACGATGACCCGTTATTCAAAGCCCAGCGCAAAACCTACCTTGGCCGCTTCAAATTCTGTCGAATTTGCGGCGATTTCGTGCCGAGACTTCGACGCTCCATAGACCATATCATACCAATGTGGCGCTTTCCTGGCCCCTATTGGGACAATAAAAACTGGCAAATGTTATGTCCAAGGTGCCATACTATGAAAGCCAAAATAGAAGGACAACCATAGAAAATACCTATTGCATAAGCATTTATGTGGTATTATTTTCTTATGGCAGATTCCTCTAATCAACACTGGATGCAAGGTGCGGTAAAGCACCCAGGAGCTTTCACTCGCAAGGCGAAGGCTCATAAAATGAGCGTCCGCGAATACGCTTCTGACGTTAAAAGCGGTAAAGTTAAGGCCAGTGGTACCACTGAAAAACAAGCGAGCCTAGCCCAGACATTTGAAAAGCTTGCTGGCCGAGGTAAATAACCATGGCTGCGACGGCTGCTCTCCCAACAGCTGCTAACGAGGGTAATACCGGCGTTTATTGGATTGGCTCAAATGGTCAGATTTATACGAATGTGGCCGGTGTTTCGGGTGGAGTGCATGACCAAGGTGCCGCTGATGTAAGTCAGTCCGGTCCTGAAGGTTATGCTATCAATACGCCCACTGGTCCGAGTTATACAACCGGAATCACTGAAATTGCCGACCCGAACGCTCCGGCTCAAACCCCAGCAGTTACTGGGTCAAGTGGCTCAAGCACTCCAGCTGGCGGTACGCTCTCTCAATCCGTTATTGATGCAGTTATGCAGTCTATTGCTAACGATGTCTCTCAAAACCAGGGCACTTATAACACAGCTCTCTCTACGAACCAGCAAAATCAAGCCAATGGCGACGCGCAGTATGGTGTCGATAATACCAATAACACTGAAGGTCGTGCCCAGTCTATCCAGCAAGCTGAAACGGCTGGTGCTACAGGGCTATCAGGGCTTGATGCAGTTTTGGCTAGTCTCGGTGCCTTAAATGGTACGGGGTCGCTTCTTGCTGGCCGCGCAGTGGCTAACACTACTAACAATGACATCGGCTCAGCTAACCAGACCTTCAACACGAACAAAACCGCTATCGGGAACGCCCAAGCCGGCTATGATACGGACTATAATCAGAACAACGCTAACCTCGCTACTGCGCTTCAAAATGACAATAAGGGTGCCCAGGCAACTGGCTACCAAGATTTGCTCGACCAGGCTGATAGCATTGGCGATACTTCGCTTTATAACAAATACTTGCCACTAGCCGTTGGTGCCACTACTCCTACTCAGTCTATCGCGCCTACGGTTATCCCAGTTTCGCAGGCCACTACAGCTAGTTACGGTGCTAACAGTCCATTAACTGTCGGCATGACAGGAAACAACACCAGCTCTCCACAAGCACCGGCTGCTGGCATAACACCAACTAATTCATCGTTAGCTATAACTAAAGATAATTCTTAGGAAGGGGCATCAGTAATGGGTCTTTTCTCAGACATAATCTCAGGCATAGGGAACGGTGTTAGCGACATCTTTGGCGGTGGTGGTGGAGATGATAACAACAATAAGCGCAAGCAACCGCAAGCGCCTACTATTGCTGCGCCTCAAAATAACCAGTCCTCGGTAAAATTGCCAGCCGTTCTTCAGATGGCTAAAGGTCCTACCCAGCTTCAGCCTATCCATCCAGTGAACATTGGCGCCGCACCACAACCGGCTAATCAACCGGCAGCACCAAGTGCTCCACCCACCCCAGCTCAAATTGGGACTACCTCGTATTCTGCTCCGCATACGTCGTTATTCGGCCACCTTTTGAACGCGGCTAAAGACACTGGCGAAGTGGTTGCATCTGCGGTCCCAGAAGTTGGGTTAGGTGTTGGTCGAGTCGCTACTGGCTTAGTTCAGGGCGCAACTCAAATACCGCATCTTGGCACGTCTCTCATCGCAACCGGCACAAAAGCACTCTCTGATACTGGCTTGCCTGGTGCTGGTACTGTTAATCGTGTGGCTCAAGATGTTAATACTGGCACTAAAGATGCTACTAATTTCGTTGATAAGCCAATTAACGCTGCTAGTCGAGGTATTGACACTGTAGCCAAAGACTACAGTAATGTTGGCCCACTGGCTGGCATGGGCGAGCAAGATTATAAAGATACTCAAATCCCACTAAATGTTTTGGCTGGGCTATTAACGCTGGGCGGTGGTACGGCGGCTGAGGCTGCTGGTGATGCTGGCGAGGCTGGTGAAGCAGGCCAGAGTGGTGGGATAGTTAGCAAAATCAGCGATTTCCTCAATAAAGACGTAGCCAATCCTGGTAACGATGTCATTTCTAAGGTAGGTAGCGGTGTTCAACACGCTGTTAGCCCTGTAGTTAATGCGCTCAACGCCCCTGTTTCAGCGGTAATTAAGGGTACAAAGGCACTTGTAGGTGGTAGCGATGCAGCTGATGAGGTTGCTACCGCAGATAAGACACCGGTAGAATCTGGGACAAAAGCACCAGCAGAGCCAGCAAACGCTCCAGCTGGTGATAAAACTGCTCCTCCGGTTGCGGCTGATGGTGCTTCAGAAACTGGCGTTAAGGCACCTGCCGAACCAGCAGAACCAGCAGAGCCAGCTGAAACACCTACGACTACTGCACCAACCACTGCTCCTGTTGATTTGCGTACACAAAAAGACTTACAAAGTTCTCTTGACGTGGCTCATAACCTCTTAGGAGATACCAATCCTTATGACAATGAGAAAAGTGCTCAAGACGTTCTGACTAGGGCAGTGGCTCACCAAGGGCGTAACCAGGAGCTGGGCAAAATCGTAAATTCCAGGCTGGGCGCTGACCATAGTGAAGCTGAGCAAAGTAATATCTTAGATGCCTTAGAAGGAAAACGGACTCGTGCCTCTCTAAGCGCACATGAAAAAGAGGGTTTTGACGGTCTAAAGAATAAAGTCTTGAAACCATCCGACACAGTACGAGCTAAAAGCAGTACTGACTATCAGTCGCAAAAAAACTACTTCCCTCAAACCAGCGAGGGATCGCTTAAAGACGCTGCTCAAGGGGCGAAACGTGGCAAGGGAGTAAACGGTAAGATTAAGACATTTGCTGACTTACTTGACCGTCAGTCTCGCTACTCCGAACAGAGTATGGCAGGTAAATTTACTGATGCTAATGGCAAATCTGTTATTGGCGACGCTAGGACGCTAGGATTGATTCGTAAGGGTGATGGCACTTTCAGAAATACGGCTGGGAAAGTCTATAATTATTCTCGTGCCTCTACTAACGAATTGAAAAATGCTGGAGTCAAGTTAAGGACTCCTGGTGGCTCTTTGGGGTCTTACCTCCAGGACACGCTTAATCTTAAGACTAAGATGGACGCTGCTGATTCGCTCATTAAAAACGCAGACCGCCTGGGCTTGCATACTGATGACTTACCTGGCACTACGGCGGTGTCGATAAAGGGGTCAGACGGCGTAGAGCATACCTTTCACACCGATGAACAGACGGCTAAAGCTATCAATGACTCACCAGTAATCGGAACTGGCAGAAAAGCTCCCTCTTTGGTCAAAGCTTTTAATAAAGCCACTAGCGGTATTGTTCAGGGCACCGTAATAAACCCTCTTTCGCATGGGCTGAACCTAGTGGCTAATGCAGCGATTGGTAGTGGTGAAAGAGCCAACGGACTCACAGGGCTTAATGCTCTAGTCCGTTCCGTAAAACCGTTGACCGATGAGGAAAAGTTCCATATGCAGGATGACGGGGTGTACTTCCCTTCTTACGGCAAGGATATTGTTAATACTCTCTCTAAATTGACTCACGGTGTTACTAAGTGGAACGAGAAAGGCGTGGCAGCTATAGATGCTCAAGTACGTGCTGGTATGTATCGGCAGCTTACTAGTGGAGATAAGGCTATAAGCGGTAAAGAAGCTGCTGACGTTATCAATAGGTGGATGGGCGGCCACGAGGTCTATCACGGGGATAGTCCGCAACTTGGCATGTTCTGGCACTACTTCACGCGGCAGGCAAAAAACGGTGTTCGCCTGTTTAGCATGGCCGCTACTGGTAAGCCTGGGCCTTTAATCAATGCTGGGATAGCAGCTGGCGTAACTTATGGCGCAGACAAGGGAATCCAGGCTGTTACGGGCAATAAGCAGGGCTATATTCACCCTGCCGGTACGCTGGGGCTGCTGAATGATGCACTAGACTCTGGCGAGGATGTCGCTAAAGGGCAGTATCGAAATGCCGTGAACCCTCTTGTCAGCCATATAAACTCGTTAGTCAGCACTGCCTACGAGCAGCTTTTTGGCAACAATGAGTATGGCGACAAATTCAGTTCTTTATCTGGGCCTGGCAATAGTCGTGTCAACAACCTACTTGGCATCACTCCTGAGACTAACTTGCTTGCCAATAATGGCCGGTCTGCCGCAGAAAAAGTGCTAAATACCGCTGGCATCTACACGCCCCATGTTGCCGGTGATCAGGCTGTTAGTTCTAAAGCTCCTGGAGCTTCAGTGCTTAACGTAAAGAACGCCCAAAACGGTGGTACAAACAGCGTGGCATTTCCTAAAGACTTTACCGGTAAGCAAGAGAACAACGTAGCTAATACGCTGGGCAACAATTACACGACTAAATCGGCTGCTTTGCTGGGTACTAAAACCCAACCTCAACAGGTTAAGTACGTGGATGCCGTCAACACGCTTAAGAAGTACGGCATCACTGATACGGCTGACGCACAGGCATTTTCTAAGCTCAACAGCAAAGACCAGGGCAGCTACGTTAAGGCGGTGGACGCCCTTAATACGGCTGGTACTACATTTAGCTCTGATACGCTACAAACCCAGCTAGTCAAGCAGGGTGATACTGCGCTGGCAGCCAGCCTCAATTCTGATATTTCTCCAAAACTTGACCAGGGTGACAAAAACACGCTTGAGCAGTACTACACGAGGACAAGCTCTAGCGGAAATGTTACGCCCGAAAGTGAGAAATGGCTGCAAAATCCTACCAACGCTACCAATTACTTCGGTGCGCTCATCAATCAGGCTAAAGCTACTGGCACCCTCACTGCTGAGGACCAAAACGTAGGCGAGACATACGACGGCTCGCTCGATTTGGGTGATTCTGACGATTCTCTTTACACCAAATACTTAGTGTCCCAGGTCAATAAGCAAAACAATGTGCCCAGCACTACGCAGGCTCTGTACGTTGATACCAGCTATGACGATTTCAAAGACCTGGCCGCTGGTCCTCAGCTGACCGCGCTTACTACCTACGCCGAACAATTAGCCGCTGCTGGCGTGCCTAACAAGTATTTCATCGGCTCAGATGGCACCTCCACAAGTGGTAGCAGCTCAAGTTCCAGCAGTGGCACGAGCCCTTACGATGCTGACGTGGCAGCCGGAATCCCTGACGGCACCGTTTCTGAGTCATTTGTTAAGCCTACGAGCGATAGCGGCTTGAAATCGGTAAGTGCGGTTGCATTCAAGGGACCTAAATTAGTCAAATATGCACCCGACACGAAGGCCAACCCATATACTCGTAGCATAAGCGTCAAGAGTGGGGTAAAGTAATAGACATGACTGAACGACAAATAAAAATGGCCGAGCGTAAGGCGAAGGCAATCGACTTGTTAGGTGGTGTTTGTGCTCGTTGTGGCTCTGAAGAGCGGCTTGAGTTTGACCACGTAGACAATGACAGGGAGAATTACAGACATACTTTAAGCAATATGTGGGACTGTGCATGGGATAAGATAGTGGCTGAGCTAGAGCGGTGCCAATTACTATGTCGGCATTGCCATGCTGTAAAGAGTCAGATTGATAGGGGTGGTTTGCCTAGTAGTGTGGTGGTACATGGAACCTCTAATGCTTATAATAATAGGTCGTGTCGATGTGGAGCTTGCAAAAAAGCATGGGCCGACTACAAGATAGCTCAGTGGCGTGATAAAAATCCATTGGCTTCTCGGCGTGGTAGGAGGGTGACAGCTTGAACCCCAACATATTCACAGGGCAGGCCTCGGTGGACATACCTTTGTTTGCCAACGCGGTGTACTTACAAACCCATGGTATTGATAACGACGTTACGGGCACTGATTTGACGGCATTTTTGGTTGATACCATTACGTGGACAAACTTTTTTGCCTCGGATTTGGAGCTGGCTGCTGACTGGAAGTACCTACGGACTAACAACAACAACCTTGGCACCGTTTCAGCTAACACCATTCTGTACTCGCTTGACCCGACTATTCGTAAGCCCATTTACCACCCTCAGCGCATGCTTACTATCCAGCAAGATGGTGTTGTTGTGTCGAAGTGGACGATTGTAGACCCTGACCAAATCCAGGCTGACCCTCGCTACACGCTCGTTAATAGTGCTACTGGTTATCCAGGCCCCGATTATTGCATGGTTGATAATGGTGTCTTGACACTCTCGCGTCCACCAAAAGACTATGAAGTTGGCGGTACGCTTGTGGCCGATACGATTGCATGGATTCCACAGCTCACCCTGACGGATAGTACGTTGCTTCAGACCGTAACCCCTCCTAAGCTCTTAATCTTAGGCGTAGCTAAAGACCAATTACCACCTGACCTTGTTCGAGGTGGACTAGCTAGCCTGATAGAGACTCGTTTCGACAAGTTACTGGCTAGCGCTATCCAAGACAATGGTGGCACTTCTATGGACGACGACTCGATGCCTGACGATTTGAGCGATGTCGGAGGAGTTTACCTCAATGGCTAAGTCCTCGATGTACGGTAATGTTATCAGTTCACCTATCGTCAGTTTCAACGGTGGGCTAGATACTCGTATACCTCAAAATGCTGCACCTAACACCTTTAATGCCGCCGAAAATGTCTCTGTTACTACGCAGGGACTTTTGACATTCCGACCAGGCTTAAAGAAGTGGCTGCCTGACGCTGTAGACACGGTATATCAGATGTACCCAGTGCTTTATGAGGGCGAGATGTACTACTTTATTTGTGACGACGGCGTGGTGAAATACTGCCAGGACGAGGCTACAGAGTGGATTACCTGTGGTGGCGCGAACTCGGTAACCCCGAACGTGCGATACCAATTTATCCAGGCTGAAAACAAGCTGTACGTGGCTAATGGTCAAGATTTGAGTCGCTATATCGACCTCACCACGCTAGATATGGTGGACTACGAGGCAGTGGACGACCCGACAAACGCGCCAACATTGGCCGCTTTCGGTAGTGGCCTGACATATTCTGATACCTATGGCGTGGGCACTCCGTACCCGATTTATTACTCAATTAACTACAACGGTGAAGTGGGTCAGACTGTTAATAGCCCCATTAAAACCGGCTGGGTGTCGATTGACCGTACTGACTGGGTGGGAGATAACACCTATGGCTTGACCGTTACCTTCAATAACACCGCTCCAACTGGAGCGCAGAGTATCAATGTATGGATAGCGAGTGCCGCTCCTACCGGCAGTATTACCAATGACGATATGCTTATGATTATCGGAGGGGTATCTATCGCTGGTACTACCTTTAGCGACGACGGTACGCTGCAACCTATTTTGCAGGGCGGTACGGCTCCTGACGACAACTCTACTGAGGGTTTTGTGGCAACTTATGGCTGTGAAATTGATGGCCGCGTGTTCCTATGGGGCATCGTCGGCCAGGAATACACCCTTATGATTGGTGGCGACCCAGGTAATGCCTTCAACTTCACACCTACCTATAACGGCTTCCAGTTGATAATGAACGAGGGCACCAACTACTACCCAACTAACTTAGTCTCATTCCGAAATAACCAGAGTGAGCCAGCCTGGACGATGCTGTATTCCAACACGCAGGGTGTCTCAAAACAGGCAGTGATTGCCAGTGAGACGGTGACTTATGGCAGTGTATCATTCGTTGTATGGACAATGACTGACCAGGGACGTTCTGTGCCAACGGCCAGTAGTCCTTACGCTGGTTTCGTCTACAACAACTCCTTGTTTTTCCCGACTGCTACCACCATTGAGGAGCTTACTACCAAGCCTACCAACTTCTATGTGTTGAGCGTGACCAATATTGCTATCCCAATTACGAGCGTTTACCAGAGCATTAGTGCGTCTCAGCTACCGAATATTGTCGGCTGTGGCATTGACGACAAAATGTACTTCTCCTGCGCTATAGATGGGTATGACTACAACAATATCATTCTAGTTTATGACTATACCGACCCCAACAACCCACGCTGGTACCCATGGAATATCCGGCAAAACTGGGTAGGCGTTGTCAGCCCACCAAACGAGGACTTTTTCTTGTACGTTAGCCAGGATAACCACATCTTCAAGCTGGAGCAGGGTACTGTGGCTCAAGACGAAAACTCTGATGGCGTGCCAATTCCATTCGATTACGGAGCTACTGGCCCAATTAGTGGTCTGACCCCTGACCACGCTTCCTACCTGGCGATTGTTCAGGCGCTATTCTACGTGCTCAGTGTCATAGGCGAGATAGATGTGACTATTACCTATGCGATGGCCTCTCCGAGCGGCATACTGAAATATAAATCGCGTACCAAGGCCATTGATGGGCCGGATTATGTCGTCGGCAGCGACGGTAACTGGAGCGATTACCAGTACCAATTCTTGCCCTCCGAGGTGCCGTTACTGGCATGGGGTGGTAATCCCGTATTCAACCCTGCTGACACGCAGCAACCTTCTCAATCGTACCGACAACCGGTGTCAGTCAACGAGGTCGTCAATGAGATGCAGTGGCAATTTGCTTCCAACAGTGCGGCTAGTGGTGGCCCGACATCGGCTACCTTTAGAGGTGTCTCTTACGAGGGCGTAAATATTGGTCCAAAGGGTGATATCCAATAGGAAATGGTATAGTATAAGCAATATGGCAAAAGCAGCAGTAATCACCGACACTACGGATAACGACGACCCCAACGACGCAACTGAGTTGATTGACGAATGGTTGCTAGATTCGCAGTGGCGCTATAACTTCACGATTGACTACCTGACGCTCGCTAACTTAGTGGGCGGCGTGGCTATGAATAACGTCAAAAACGCTCCACGCGTGGGTGATGTGCGGCTTGGCAACGACGTAAAACAACTTCCGAGGGCTAGCATCCAGCAGATACCAACATTTGCAGTGCCGGTCAATGGTACCCGTCAGAGCATTAAGAGCGCTATTTGTGAGTATATCGTCCGGCGTGAGATTTTGAACCAGGACACGCAGGGCGTGGGTACGTTGGCTACCACTCAGCTGATTGCTGAGAGTGCACTTACTTATGGCTGGCAGTCTAGCATGACTCAGCTTGTTACCGAGGGCCGTACTACCACTAAAATGACCTTTATCCATTACTCGGATATGGCTATTGAGCGTGGCGTACTGGACTTCAGCAACTCTAATTATTTCTACGTCCGTACTCGTATCTCCAAGAGCAAACTTAAGGCCATGATTGCACGGCTTAAAAAGAAGAAAAACACCTCTTGGAACGTTGAAGCGTTGCAGGAAATGTACGACTCTGGCCCACAGGCTTACAGCTACACTATCCGCGATAGCTCCATTCCTCAGTTTAACGAGCTGGTCAACAGCTCCAATAACCAGTACAACTTTATTACTCGATACGGCACCGGTGCTTACTACGATATAGACGTGTTCAGCCCTAACTCTGAAAAGATTTTGCGCCACACTCAGTCACGCAGTAAGTTCGGCTATAACCGTGTCACGGCGCTTGTGCTTGACCCCAACCCTCTGTCACCATTCGGTGTCTCTCGTGTGCGTTCAGCCAGCCCATCAGCTAACTTCGTAAATATCTATTTGCAGAGCGTCGCTAAGATGCTTCTGCTTAACGCTGATGCTCCTGTTGAAGTACGCGGCCAATATATCACTCCGGTACGTTTGAAGCGTGGTGCGAAGTGGGAAACACTTGACCCCAATGCCCAGGCCAATATCAAGGAACTCTCTAACTCTACGCTTGAGCAATTTCAAGAAGTCCTGGAATACATGGAAGCCCAGATTGACAGCAGCATGGGTGTCTCCCCAGCTACCGGCGCAGGCCAAAGTGGTGCTTATGTCAACCAGGCGCAAGTACAGGCCCAGCAAGCCGTTCAAGATGCTCAGACGACTCAATTTACCAATGCGCTTGAAAACTACGTCAGGCAGTACGTTCTGACCGCCCTAGACCTCTACATTAGCGAACAGCAGGGTGAAGGCACGCTTATCATTGACGACATTTGCAAAGAGCTTATCAACAATCTCCAGCCAGGCTCTATCGGTCCTGACAATGAGTACGCCCTTAACTGGGACGACTTCTACGAGGCTATCCAAACATGGACTGTAGACATCGACTTCTCAATGGGTCAAAAGGCTGCCAACAAAGATGATGTCGCCAACTTACAAGATGAGCTTACCGTACTGCGTCAGACTGCTCAGCCAGGTGACCCAGTGGCTGCTGCAAACGCCAATAAGATTGAGCAGGTACTACTACAAAAGACAGCTCCTGAGATTGCCAACATGCCTGACCCAGCTCCAACTGGTGTCCAGCCAGGCGCTATGCCAGCTGGTGCTCCAGCAGTCCCAGGTGCGGCTCCTGCACCACCTCAAGGCCAGCCACAACCTCCAGTTCAAGGTGCGGCTCCAGCAGCATCACCTAATCTGTTCCAGCGCCTTTTTAACCGACAATAGTTGACGAGGAAATTGGTTATGGTATCATGACAATAGGACAAAAGCCCTTATGAATGACAACGACGACGAGACACTAGATTATATATCTTCGGTAGACCCTTTCACACCCGAAAAGGAACCGGCATCTATAGATGCGCCTGACCAAAAAGCACTTGAGAAGGTAGCTAGAACGTTAGTTGAGGAGAGGGAAGCTTATACCACTATTGGTGGTATGAAGCGCTTTGATAAGAAGTTTGATGCTGACCAGCGCGAGGCTATGTGTGATGAGATGGTTAAGTTGATAACCACTTTAGAGGGTAAAGTTAATTCAGCTATAGGTAATGTAAAGGAGAAGCAACGAAGATGACGTATAGAGGAATACACCAATGGGTAGAGCGTTATTTGGGTAAGCCTCAGATTTGTTCTGAGTGTGATGTTACTGATAAAAAGCGTTACCACTGGGCAAACCTTAGCGGTGAATATCGGCAAGATGTTTCAGATTGGGTGCGCTTGTGTGTGCCGTGTCACAAACGCTATGACTTGAACCGTTTAGGGGGTCAAAATAAACATAGTTTCGTATTAGCAGCCTGCAAAAAAGGCCATCCATTTAGCGACGGTAATACTCGTTGGCGTACTAGGGGTACTAATAAGTGGAGAGTATGTCTCACCTGCCAGAGAGAATATTTTAAGAATTATTTAAGCAGACAGAAAGTGGAGGCATAATATGCAAGATGACGCTAACAAACCAGACCCTAACGAGCCAGGTGCTGAAGATTTTGATGTCAATTCGCTCGCTGAGTCACTATTAAATGGCTCAAAAGAGGAGGACAATAAAGCCGATGAAAAAGATAAAGATACGGAGCCGGAGAAGCCTGCGGATGGTGCTGAAAAACCAGCTGAGAAGCCTGCTGAGGGCGACAAACCGGCTGACGACAAAGACAAAAAGGACGACGAAAAACCCGAAGATAAACCTGCCGATAAGCCAGCCGAAGGTGACGCTGCCGCAGAAAAACCTGAAGAAAAACCTGGTGATAATGCCGAAGAAAATAAACCCCTAACCCGTGAGGATATCCGCGCAGCTATGCGTGAGGAGCAGGAAGCTCGTGATGCGGCTGCTAGCCAGCGCTCGACTTATTCCGGCCAAGTACGCGACACCATTAAAGAGGATTTGAAGCTTGACTCTACTTATACGACTGTAGCTCTGGATGACGGTACGCCGATTACCAGCGTTGAGCAGTTGACTTCTGTTATTAACCCGAACACTGATGAGCCATATACACGCGAAGAAGCGGCTACGCTACTACTCGATGCCCGTAAGGTAGTCGATGACAACCTTAAAGCCTATGACCAGCGTGTTGACCAGCTGACCGACCTTAACGTGAACTTCAAAGAGCAGGCCGATGAAGTGGAGCGCAAGTTCGGGGACATTCTTAAGGCGTTCCCTGATGTCGCGCAAGATTTACTCAAAGCCTACCAAAAGACATTTACCACCTCTGAAGATGGTAAGTACGTCACTAATGTCCCTATCCCACCAATGGAGTTCTACTCTCCAGTGCTCGGCAAGTTCCGCGTGGCTACTGACCAGGTAACTCAGCGACAGGCTGATGAAAAGACGGCAACCGAAAAGGCTGCTGCCGAGGCCAAGGCCAAAGAGGAACAAGAGGACCGTGGCGATTTGGGCACCAGTGCTGGCGACAATAAGGGCAAGCCTGGACTGCTTGAAACCGCCCTGGATAATTACATTAAGCAATAGATTAAGGAGACAAGACAATGGACTTACAGACAGTGAAATTCGTAAACATCTTTCGCAAGGTACCTGCTGGTACCAAGCGCCCAGACCAAAAGGTAGGTGAGTTTGAGGTAGCAGTAATCCCAATTACTAACCCTCAGAAAATTCGTGCCTACATTGATAGTGGTGATTTGCAGCCTGAGAACGCTAAAAACAATGACCACGGTTGGCGCTTAGACCCGAAAGTTACCGCTAAGATTCGAGACATCCTTGATGACCCAGCTAAGCTTGAGAAAATTGCTGAAGTTACCAGCACCCCTCTCGACATGATTAACGCTTTCCGCGTGTTTATGTATGAGATATCCCGTAACCGCGCATTGGCTCGTCGTGTTGCTGTGAATACTCTTGACAAAGAGGAAGCTAATAGCCAATACGAGCAGCAAGTTGCCGCAGAACGCGCCAAATTGGTTGACCAGGAAATGGCTGATGAGGACGCTGCACTTGAGGACGAGTTTGACGAGGCCGACCCAGCGCCAGGCACTGGCAAGACGGTTCCATCTAAAGAGAAGTAAATGCGGTGGAGATACCGGCACACTTCGACCCCCGACAGTGGCAAGCTGAGTTCTTAAAGAACGCTCCGCTTTTCCGCATCATAGTACTAGAAGTGGCACGTCGAGGCGGTAAAGATATAGCGTGTTTCGTCTATGCAATCACCCGTATGGTCAATGAGCCTATGGGTGTTGTTATCATTTACCCGACAAAAACCCAGGGCTATAGCTCATTTTGGAATAGCGTAGAAAATGATGGCTTTCGTACCATCGAGCACATGCCGAAAGACCTGATTACCAGTTTCTATTCCACCCCTGACAACATGAGCATGGTGCTCAAAAACGGCTCAACGCTTACGCTTGTAGGCTCGGCTAACAGCCCCGAATCCCTGCGTGGTCAAAACACTAAAATCTTTATTCTACCGGAGTTCGTTGACCAGCCCGTAGGCGTGCTCGGTATCATCCGGCCAGTAGTGGCCGCTAATCACGGTCAAATTATTATCCAGTCCACACCTAAGCAGGACGGTATCTCAGGCGGCACATTTATCAAACTGCTCGAAGCTGCTGAAAAAGACCCGACTCAATTTGCGATGCGTGTAGACGCTCGTGCTTATATGACCGATGAACAGCTAGAGCTAGTGCGCCAGGACTATATTACTGAGTACGGCAACGATTTCATGTATCGCCAGGAGTTCTTGCTCGATGAGGGTCAGGCGCTAGCAACCAGCTACTACGGTAATCAAATTACCAAAGCTCGCAAGGAAAAGCGCGTTGGCAACCACCCTTGGAAATCATCCTTACCGGTGTTCTGCACCTACGACCTTGGCTCCGGCTCCGGTACAATGACCGTGCTGTTTTGGCAGTACCACAAGCTCCGGCTCAATGTTATCGACTCCCACGAAACACACGATATTGGCGATGAGGCTCTGATTAAGTTTATTAAGGCCAAGCCCTACAACTACGGCTGGCACTTCCTGCCGCACGACGGTGCCAAAAAAGACGATGCCCAGGCTATAGCCCGTATTCAGAAGTGGCGTGAGCTTGGTATTATCAACGCTAGCCTGCTCCGTAAAGAGGCACTGGACGACGGCATCAGGCGTGCGGTTGTCCTTCTATCAGAACCAACTACCACCATTCACCAGCCAACTACCACAGAGTTCTTGCGTAAGCTGGCTCTCTATAAGCGTAAATTCAACCAATTCACTGGTGACTACGAAGGTCCGAAACACGACAGTACCTCGCACTACGCCGACAACTGGCGCTATGTTAATGCTGCTATCGAGCAGGGCTTCCGTGCAAATGGTGAGCCATATATGACGCTGCCTACCAAGAAAAAACAAGTAGAAGTTATCCCCAGCGACGATTGGGATAATGGCCCAGATTTCAACGACTTCTAATAAAATATTTGCATTTGCAAAAACGCTAATGATATAGTACGAGCGTAAGCACAAGCTTATCTATCATTTAACACTTTGAGGTAAAAAATTCGATGAACCCTAACCAATATGGCATCCGAACAGCGAATCTGCTTGAAAAGCCACTGAAAATTCTCAGTGTCGTTACGCAGCATCTCGGAGACAATGGCTACACCTGGACAGGTGTATACACTGTTCGCTCTCTGTACTTCAACGATGGTACTCTAGTCAGTACCAACAACAGTTCTGCAACTGCTACTTGGGGTACACCAGGTATAACAAACACACTAAACAACGACTACACTATTGACTACGATGAGGGTATGATTACCCGTATTCCACGTCAGGCTCAGCAAGACGTTCCTATTGATAGCCTCGGCGCTCAATGGGCTGCTCAGCAACTTAGTGATGTCTTTATTCCTGCCCACGATGAATACTCTTTGAGTAAAATCGAAGCAGCCGTACCTTACGCAAACAAAATCGAAATTACGACAACTGGTGGAATTTGGCCTAACCCGAACCTACCAACGTCCGGCCTTAACCTTGCTTTCCAGCAAGCAGTGAACGTCGCTCGTGTTGCCGGTAATCCGAACATGAGTCAGATGGTCGCATGGTGTTCCTATAACTTTGTAGCTGCGCTTCGTGCTCAGACCAACTACACAGGGTCCAACCTTGGTTTTGCGAACGCCCAGACCGGTATGCTTGGTAAGTACAACGGTGTCACAACTGTTGAGACTCCCGACGTATACTTCTTGGCTGGTACCTACGTCATCATCGCGGACAAGCGAGCTGTCATTAACGTGACTCCAAAAGTGTCACCAGAGGACTTCCGTATTCTTACGCAAGTTCCACTGTTTGACGGTATCGAGGTTCAGATTCGTGACCGTGGCGCAACCATTCCAATGCTGCGACGTGTGAACAACTTGAGTCTTATCTGGGCATCAAGCTCTTAGGAGCCTGACAACTAGAGCAATTAGCACTCCAATCGGAGTGCTTTTTGTTTATGCTTATAGTATGATTAAATTATGAATCCTGCTTTGACGTACACACGAGGCACCAGCTATGCCGCCACGCACACTTACGTTGCGCCCGTTTACTTGGGGGCGACCCTCCTTTTTACCGTGAAATCAGTGCCTAATGACACTGACATTACCGACACCACCAACGCCATCATGACTCCAAAAGTTATCACCATGAGCGGTAGCAGCTTCCCACAAACAACAGTTATCCAAATCAACCCAGCAGACGTGTCAGTAGACACCGAGCCTGGCAAATATTATTACAGCATTAAAGTTATCGACACTGCCGGTAAGGAGTACGCTGCTGCTTCCGGCGTATTCAACCTAGAAGCCATTACCACTAACGAAATCACGAGTTAGCCATGCAAAATTCAGCAACCATAAACACCGTAGTTACCGAGGGTGGTACCATCAACACCACCGTTGAGACTGGTTCGACTATCTCCTCCACCATCACGGGTGGTGGCATCGGTCCAGCTGGTCCAGTCGGTCCTATCGGTCCAGTCGGTCCACAGGGTCCACCTGGTACATTTGAGCCGTACTACAATGTCAAGGACTATGGAGCTACTGGCAACGGCACGACAGATGACACCTATGCTATTCAAGCCGCTATTTCGGCAGCAGTCGATGGCGGTACAGTCTTTTTCCCTGCCGGTACTTATAAAACCACTGCAACTCTAACTCTCGCTGCTGGGGTGTCGATGCTGGGCGTAGGCACCACTGCTTCAGTTGTTGCCCTGGCTACGGAAAATGTCGATATTGTTTCCTTCCTTAACAGCGGTAATGTCAGTGCTTCTATGAGTATTAGCGAGATGGGCTTTGCCGGTCCTGCTGCCGGTACTGGCGATGGCATCCACATGACAGGTGCCGCGTTAGCTTATATCTCAATCCGAGACGTAGCCATTCAAAACGCTGGTCAGACCGGACTTCACCTTGGCGGCCCAATCGTATCGACTATCGAACGGGTTACCTCAACAACCAACGGACTGCATGGTTTCTGGATTGACGGTACAAGCTCGTTCGTGACATCGGTCACTATGACAAACTGCTATGGTAACGATAACCAGGCTGCTGGCTACCTGATTTACAAGGCTACCTACTGTTCGATGGAAGGCTGTGCTGCTGACAGCAACGGCATCGGCTACTACCTGTTCGACGTAGTAGGCTTCTCGGCTAATGGCTGTGGTACTGAGGCTTCTCAATCTCATGGTGTATCAGGCTACCCAGGCATTGGCTGGAAAATCTACGGTGACAACATTTTTGCTTGTGACAACATCGTGCTAGTCGGCTGTTTTGTTTATGACGTACACAATATTGCCTACCTTATCACCGGTTACGCTTACGCAATCAGCATGATTGGCTGCCTCGATAGCACCCCTCACTCCGGCGCAAGTTACTCATTAGAAGTGGACGCTAATGCTTCCATGAGCTACATGGGCTGCCGTTTCTATAACTCGCTTTTGCTTACCGGCACAACTGCCGACCTCGCAGATGCTAGTAACCAGAACAGCACACTGAACACCGTTACTGTCGGTACTATAATCGCAACCGACACTCCTAAGTCACTGGCTACCAGTGGCGGCAACATCTTAATGACTTCTTTGGGGGGCATCAACTATATCGAGTCAGTCGGCGCAGATAATACTGGCGGCGCTAACCTTATCATTGGTAGCCAATATGTCGGTGTAGAGTTCGTATCATTCAATGGTACAACTGGTAAGGCTAGTTTCCCTAGCGGAGTTGGTGTGCTCAATGGCATCACCACAGATACCCTGAGCGCTACCGGCCTAGTCTCAGCTACCGACGGCTTAAGTGTCACTGCCGGGCTAACGGTTGTTAGCGGAGGCGCTACAATTACCGCTGGCGGTCTGCTCATTTCGGCTGGCGGTTTGACCGTCAACGCGGGGACAACTTACCTATCGACTACTAATATCTATGGCAACCT
>Ga0182030_10007157_pt1 | contig 23361 bp, 17 predicted proteins | sample 812S3MmetaG_FD_121299 | JGI IMG/M metagenome (GOLD analysis project Ga0182030, IMG submission 121299) | Permafrost microbial communities from Stordalen Mire, Sweden - 812S3M metaG (Illumina Assembly) | ecosystem: Environmental > Terrestrial > Soil > Wetlands > Permafrost | place: Sweden...
CATGAACTGCGAAAGCTGGCTCGATCCGAAGAACTCGCGGATGGCGGCCATCACCGGCTTGGCGTTTACCAGGTCGTGCGGCATGGCCGTCGACATTTCCTGGTAGACCGACATCTTTTCTTTAATGGCGCGTTCCATGCGCACCAGGCCGATGCGGAACTGGTTTTCGAGCAGTTCGCCGACGGCGCGCACGCGGCGGTTGCCGAGGTGATCGATATCGTCCACCGCGCCGATGCCTTTGCGCAGTTTCAGCAGGTACTTGATGGTGGCGCGGAAGTCCTCGGAATCGAGGGTGCGCTTATCCAGGCTGGTGGCGTCGGCCTTATCGTGCAGCTTGATGTTGAACTTCATGCGGCCCACGCGCGAGAAATCGTACTTGCGCGGGTCGAAGAACATGCCCTGGAAAAGCTGCGTAGCGGTGTCCAGGGTGGGCGGATCGCCGGGACGCAATTTGCGGTAAATCTCGATCAGCCCTTCGTTCTGGGCCTTCACCGGGTCTTTGCGGATGGTGGCCGAGATCACCGTGCCTACATCGTCGCGCTCCGCAAAGAAGATTTCGAACTCGCTAATGCCGGCGTCCAGAAGTTTCGCCAGAGCCGTAGTGGTCAGTTCGCTATTGGCATCGATGAGGACTTCGCCGGTGGTCATGTCGACCACGTCGGCCACGACGTACGCGCCTTCCAGGTCGTTGACGGCCACTTCCGCTTGCGCGATTTTGAACTTCTGGATCTCTTTATAGAGGCCGGGAGTGATCTTCTTGCCCTGCGCCACCACGGTCTCGCCGGCCTTGCCCATGATGGCATAGGAAAGCTTCAAGCCCGTGAGACCCTCGTCCACGTTCCACAGCAGCTTCTTGTCTTTGATGCTGATCTTGCTGACGCGGTAGAAGGCGCGCAGAATCTGCTCGTCGGTCTTGTAACCCAATGCACGCAGAAATACCGACCCGTAGAATTTGCGCTTGCGGTCGATGCGGACGTAGAGAATGTTCTTGAGATCGAATTCGAACTCGACCCAGCTTCCGCGGTAGGGGATAATCTTGCCGAGGAAATAGCCGATGCCCTGCTGCTTCTCGAAAAACACGCCCGGAGAACGGTGCAACTGCGAAACGATGACGCGCTCGGTGCCGTTGATGATGAACGTTCCGTTGTCGGTCATCAACGGAATTTCGCCGAAGAAGACTTCCTGTTCCTTGATGTCGCGGACGCTCTTCTTGCCGGTCTCCGGATCTTTGGAATACACCGTGAGCCGGATAGTGACCTTGAGAGGCGCGGCATAAGTCATTCCGCGCTCCTGGCACTCCTGCATGTCATATTTGAGTTGCAGACCTACCGGGTCGCCGCACTTATTGCAGAACGTCACCACGTTCTTATTGAAGGTGCCGCAATGGCCGCAGAGAATGTCGCCGGCGTGGAACGGGTCGGTGCGAATGGTTGCGCCGCAATTGCGGCAGGTGGACCGGAGGTGGTGGAGGCCTTTGAGGTTGCCGCACTTGCACTCCCAGTTGCCGATGGAATAATCGACGAATTCAAGATCGCTCACACCGCGGAAATCCGAGATGGGGAAGACCGAATTAAACACGGTCTGCAGCCCGATGTCTTCGCGCTCATTGGGCAGCAAATCCATCTGCAGGAACCGCTCATAAGACTTCTTTTGCACCTCGATCAGGTTAGGGATCGGAATCGAAGTCTTAATTTTCGAAAAATCAACTCGCTCGGGGGCAGCGCCGTTATATTGAAAGTCCATTCTTACGCTCCTGACGGCCGAACAGCCAAAGCAAAGAGACTGCGGTTACAAAGCCAACGGCGCCCCGGGAGGAAATGCTTCCCAGAGCGCCGAGTGATTAAAAAGGGGCAGGGATCGAATTGGTTCTGAGGTGGTGAGTGCGATGAGTGGGTCTGTGGTAGTTTGGGCACACAAATTCTGTATGGAAGTTGCGGGAACGCAAACGCACAAAGAATCCCTCTTTGCAGTTTTGCCCGAACTGCAATTGAAGTTCCAGAATTTGGGAATCACAGTCACCAATTGGGATCGAGTCCGCTGATTCGAAGGCCCAACTACTCAGTCTAACAGGGGAAATCCCCTGCGTCAAACGACAAAACAGAATACAGAAGTCGGAAGATAGAATAAAACCGCTTCGCCGAGGCTGGTCTCACATATTCCGACTTCTGAATTCCGACTCCTGACTTCTCCGAAAAGCTACTTCACTTCGATCGTGGCGCCGGCGTCGACGAACTTCTTCTTGATGGTCTCCGCTTCGTCCTTGCTGATGCCTTCCTTCACGGCCTTGGGAGCGCTATCCACCAAGTCCTTGGCTTCCTTCAGTCCGAGGCTGGTGACTTCGCGCACCGCCTTGATAACGTTGATCTTATTGGCACCGACGGCCGTTAGGACCACGGTGAATTCGGTCTTTTCCTCGACCACCGGCGCTGCCGCTGCCGGGCCGGCTGCCGCCGCCGCCGGAGCTGCCGCCGCAGCCGAAACACCCAGCTTCGTCTCTAACAGCTTTACCAGGCTCGATGCCTCGAGCAGGGTCAAGCCTTGAATCTCATCCGCAATTGCGTTAATGTCCGCCATCTCTAAACTCCTTCGATAATCGAAAAATCGTTGTCAAACCTGCGCCGGGGCGTCGGTTCCTGCTGCGCCGCCGGAAAACTTGTTCTCTTTCACACCTTGCTCGACCACCACGGCCAGGGAGCGGCCAACGGCATTGATCGTCATAGCCAAACGCTGTGCCGGAGCATTAATCAGGTACAGCAGCTTGGAGAAAAGCTGTTCCTTGGACGGCATGGTGGCCAGTTCGGCGATCGACTTCACGTCGATGGCCCGTCCTTCCACGATACCGGCCTTGAAAGTGAAACTCGGATTGGCTTTGGCGTAGGCCGTGAGCGCTTTGGCCAGGGCTACCGGATCGTTGGTGGTATACGCCATGGAGGTCATGCCGCGCAGACCTTTGAGCACCTGTTCGGAGGGCGTTCCCTGGGAAGCGATCTCCGCCAGATTGTTCTTGACCACGCGGTACTTGGCGCCGACGCCGCGCACTGCTTTCCGCAGTTCGAAGTCCTGCCCCACCTTGAGCTTTTCGTAGCCGGTGACAAACAGATTCCTGGATTTCTCCAGGTCCTGGCGCAGAGCCTCGATATCTTTTTTCTTGTCTTCCTTCTTTTTCATGGAAACACCTGTAGGGCGCTAAACGGCCACCTTCACGCTAAACGGGGCAGTGTCGACCGCCACCCCAGGGCCCATCGTGGAGCACATCGTGGTGCTTCTCACGTACTTGCCTTTGGCCACGGCCGGCTTGGCCTTGATGACCGCGCTGATCAGACTGGCAGCGTTCTCGACCAGTTTTTCAGCGGAAAAACTGACCTTGCCCACCGGGGCATGGATAATGCCGGTCTTGTCGACGCGGAACTCCACTTTACCAGCCTTGATCTCCCTGATCGCCTTGGCGACGTCCACGGTCACGGTGCCGGTTTTGGGGTTCGGCATGAGACCGCGGGGACCGAGCACTTTGCCGAGCTTACCGACCGAGCGCATCATGTCCGGGGTGGCGATCACGGCATCGAAATCCGTCCAGCTTTCGGATTGGATCTTGTTGACCATGTCTTCGCCGCCTACCAGATCGGCGCCGGCTTCGGTAGCTTCGCGTTGCTTGTCGCCGCTGGCGATTACCAGCACTTTTTTGGATTTGCCAAGCCCGTTGGGCATGACCACGGTGCCGCGCACCATTTGATCGGCGTGCTTGGGGTCGACGCCGAGACGCATATGCACTTCCACGGTCTCGTCGAACTTGGCATATTTGACTTTTTTGATGAGCGGAACGGCCTCTTCCAACCGATATTCTTTGGCCTCGACCTGTTTCCGCGCGGATTGGTACTGTTTACCCTGTTTTCGTGCCATGATTCCTCATTGGTGCAAGCGGTTCGTCAAAAATGCAAACGAACCTCCCACTGAGCAGTGTTTTCTTGGGACAGCATTCAATATACCAAACCCAGGAATCGCTTGTCTAGCGCGCGAGAAGCCATCCCGCGGCGGAATGGCCCGAAATGGCTATCTCGTAACCGTAACGAAAGGCTGCTTCGTACCATCCAATCTGATTGGAGTTGTGTGCGCCATTACATTTTAATATTGCTTGCTATTAGTGCGTGCAGCCTTCGCGCGCAGAACTCCGCGGGCGAAAACGCCGACCCGGCTGCTCCAGTCGAAGACAAGCGGGCGTACGGCGTACTCCCGAATTATCGCACCGCGGAAGCCTCCGCGCCCTTCAAGGCGCTCACCGCCAAACAGAAACTGACAATCGCCTCCAAAGACTCGTTCGATGGCGCGGTCTATCCCACGGCGGCGATTTTTTCGGTGATCTATCAGGCGGAGAATCAGAATCCTTCCTTCGGGCAGGGTCTGAAGGGCTATGGCAAGCGAGTGGCCGCGGCTTTCGGCGACCAGATGATGGGCAACATGATGACCGAAGGCGTTGCGCCGGCGCTGCTGCATGAAGATCCGCGGTACTTCCGGATCGGCGAGGGATCCTTCGGGCGTCGCCTGTGGTACGCCGCGACGCGCATTATCGTCGCGCCGACGGATTCCAACCACCAGATCTTCAACTTTGCCGAGTGGGGCGGGAATTCGGTCGCGGTGGCGATTTCCAATGTCTATTACCGGGACGGGCGAAACTGGAACGACAACGCCGAGAAACTGCTGGTACAGTGCGGTACGGACTCCCTGTCCAACGTCTTAAAAGAGTTCTGGCCAGACGTCAAACGCAAGCTCTCGAAAAACAAGAATTAGGTAACCGGATAGACTCCCGCGCCATCCAACTTTGCAAGTATGCGGCTGTCTCCACAGATTATCCTGGCAGTCCTTTTATGTGCTGCCGGTTCCCGCGCGCAAAATTCCCCCGACGGCTCGGTTATTCCTGTTCAGGCCCCCGAAGATAAGCGAATCTTCGGTGTCATTCCGAACAATCGCACCACCGAGGAGTCCATTCCCTTTCATTCCATCAGCGGCGCCCAGAAGATGCACATTGCCTTCATGGACTCTTTCGACTGGCCGGTTTTTCCGACCAGCGGATTGTTTGCGGCGCTGTATCAGATCGAAAACCAGAATCCCTCGTTCGGGCAGGGTGTGAAAGGTTACGCGCAGCGTTTTGCGAGCGCCTATGGCGACCAGATGATCGGCAACATGATGACCGAGGGACTGGTCCCCATTTTGACGCATGAAGATCCGCGCTATTTCCGGCGTGGGGAAGGTTCCATACTGGGGCGCACCGGGTACGCGTTGAAGCAAATCGTGATCGTTCGCACGGATTCCGGAGGCCACTTCTTCAATTTCTCGGAATGGGGTGGCAACGCCATTGGGGTCGCCATTTCCAACGCTTATTATCCGGACACGCGCACGGCTTCCGACAACGTACAAAGGCTACTGATCGCCTGCGGGACGGATGCCTTCTCCAACGTGCTGAAGGAATTCTGGCCGGATGTGAAAAAGAAGCTGCATAAGAAGAAGGACTAGATCTTTATAGACTCTCCAGAGACTGCTCGCAAGTTCTTGATTCTTGGTCCCGAGGTGGGGCAGGCGGTGCTCGCCTGCCCTCTATTCTGTTTGGGCAGCCGGCCTGGTTCAGCGCGGGCAGACAGGCAGGCGAGCACCGCCTCGCCATTTTCCCTGGCCGGCCGCCCCCGGCTTTCGGAGGAGAGTTGCTCATTCCCCGGCCGAGATTGACGCGCACCGAATCGGCGGTTAGGCCGGTCAGGCGGGCGATTTCCGGCCCGGTCATACCTTCACCAGCCCCCGCGGTAGTTCGTAGATACAACGTTCGCCCTACGCCGCCGCCCCATGGCACTTCTTGTATTTCTTCCCGCTGCCGCAGGGGCACGGATCGTTCCGGCCGACTTTGGCGCCGGCGGCCACCGTCTTCGGTCCGCCAGAATCGTCGCCGCCGAATTGCAGGCCCGCCAGTTCCTTATCCTTCTTACGCTCGATATTGCGCGTGAAATCTTCCATCTGGCGTTTGGCGGCGCGCTTCTTCTCTTCCTCCGCTTCACGGGCGGCCGCGGCGGCTTTCTCGGCATCCTCGGCCGACGGGCCCTGTTCCTCTTCGTCCGGATAGGGCAGGATCGGACCCGCGCCGCTCTGTACCTGCAGGAAGAATAGAAAGCGCACCGACTCGTCTTCCATCCGGTCCATCATGGCGGTGAAGAGCTCGTAGGATTCTTTCTTGTACTCCACCAGCGGGTCCTTTTGGCCATAGGCCCGATTGCCGATGCCCTGCTTCAGTTCGTCCATCGACAACAGGTGGTCCTTCCACTGGTTGTCGATCACCTGCAGCATCACGATGCGCTCCGTCTGGCGCATCACCTCGCTGCCCACCATCTCTTCTTTTTCCTGGTACTTCTGCTTGAGCCTCTCCAGGATGTAATCGCCCAACTCGATGCGCGTCATGTTGGAGATATCGTGCAGGTCGATGCGCGCGCCGAACTCGGTGAGGATGTCGTTGCGCAGCGTGGCCAGGTCCCAGGTATCGGGGTGCTTGTCGTTGGGGCAGCGCATGTCGATGAACTGGTCGACAATCCCCTGCACCATCTCCACGACGCGCTCTTTCTGGTCGGTGCCTTCCAGCAGTTGCCGGCGCATGCCGTACACCGCCTGGCGTTGCTTATTCATCACGTCGTCGTATTCCAGGAGGTGTTTGCGGGCCTCGAAATTTTGCATTTCGACGGCTTCCTGGGCCTTGGCGATGCGCTTGGTGATGAGGCCGCTTTCGATGGGCACGTCCTCTTCCATGCCCAGGCGAAGCATCAGGTTCTGCATGCGCTCGCCGCCGAAAATGCGCAGCAGGTCGTCCTGCAGCGAGAGGAAAAAGCGCGAGCTGCCGGGGTCGCCCTGGCGGCCGGAACGCCCGCGAAGCTGGTTGTCGATACGGCGCGACTCGTGGCGCTCGGTGGCTACAATGTGCAGGCCGCCCAGGGCCACCACCTCTTCGTGCTCGGTATCCGTTTCGCTCTTGAAGCCGGCGAACAACTCGTCCCATTTATCGCGGCGCACGCGGTAGAACTGGTCGTGATGGGTGAAGTAATAGAAGTGCTCGTCGGCGATATATTGGGCTTCGCTCTCGTTGATCCGTTCGGCCACCCGCTCTTTGAGACAGGCGTCTTTGGTCATGAACTCGGCGTTGCCGCCGAGCAGAATATCGGTACCGCGGCCGGCCATGTTGGTGGAGACCGTCACCGTGCCTTTGCGGCCCGCCTGCGCCACGATGCTGGCTTCGCGCTCGTGATTCTTGGCGTTCAAAACCTCATGCCGGACGCCCATCCGCTTGAGGATGCCCGATAATCTCTCGGACTTCTCCACCGAAATGGTGCCCACCAGCACGGGCTGGCCCTTGGCGTTATATTCCTTGATTTCCTTGGCGGCGTTGCGGAACTTTTCTTCTTCGGTGCGATACACCAGGTCCTGATTCTCCTTGCGGATCATCTGGCGGTTGGTGGGCACCACGACCACATCGATGTTGTAGGTTTTCTGGAATTCGGCCGCTTCGGTTTCCGCCGTACCGGTCATCCCGGAGAGCTTCTTGTACATGCGGAAATAGTTCTGGAAGGTGATGGTGGCCAGGGTCTGGTTTTCGCGCTGGATTTTGACGCCTTCCTTGGCTTCCACCGCCTGGTGAAGACCGTCGGACCAGCGGCGCCCGGGCATCAGACGGCCGGTGAACTCGTCGACGATGACCACCTCGGGACCTTCGTCGCCGTCTTTCACCAGGTATTCGCGGTCGCGCACGTAAAGCACGTGGGCGCGCAGGGCCTGCTGCACGTGGTGGTTGTATTCGATGTTGTTGGGGTCGTACAGGTTGCCGATGCCCAGCAGCTTTTCCACCTTCAGGACACCCTCTTCGGTGAGCGCGGCGGACTTGTGTTTCTCGTCGATGGTGTAGTCGCCGGTGGTGTATTTTTCGCCCGGCTCCTTGCCTTCGATCACTTCACCGCGGATCAGCTTGGGGATGATGCGGTTGATCCTGTAATACTTGTCGGTGGATTCTTCGCTGGGACCGGAAATGATCAGCGGGGTGCGGGCTTCGTCGATCAGGATGGAATCCACTTCGTCGACGATGGCGTAGTTGTACTCGCGCTGCACGCAATCGCTAATGCGAAACTTCATGTTGTCGCGCAGATAATCGAAGCCGAATTCGTTGTTGGTGCCGTAGGTGATGTCCGCTCCGTAAGCCGCTTTCCGTTCCTCGTCGGAGAGGTCGTGGACGATGACCCCGACGTGCAGGCCCAGGAACTTGTAGAGGCGGCCCATCCATTCGGAGTCGCGTTTGGCCAGGTAGTCGTTGACCGTGACCACGTGGACGCCCTTGCCGGAGAGCGCGTTGAGGTAGCAGGGAAGGGTGGCCACCAGGGTCTTGCCTTCGCCGGTTTTCATCTCGGCGATCTTGCCCTTGTGCAGCACCATGCCGCCGATCAACTGCACGTCGAAATGGCGCATGTTGAGGACCCGGCGTCCGCCCTCGCGAACTACCGCGAAGGCCTCCACCATGAGGTCGTCGAGCGTAGCGCCTTGGGCGATCCTCTCCTTGAATTCGATGGTTTTCGCAGCGAGTTCGGCATCCGACAACTGGCGGATGGCCGGTTCGAGCGCGCTGACGGCCGCCACCATCGGCTGCATCTCTTTGATTTCACGTTCGTTCTTGGTTCCGAAAACTTTGGCCAGGACTTTGTCGACAATCATTGAATGGTCTCGGTACGGGGGGAAGTCCGCAAATGCTATTTTAGCGTGTCTGTACGGAAGACGGTTAGATGGAAAAGGGTTTAGCGACCGTGGCCGTGCCGGGATGGAACTCGCCACTGGTCTTGGCTTGCAGGATCGCATTGGCGTGACTGGTTTCTGTCGCGAAACTCAAGAAACCGCTCCCTTGCGGTTCCCTTGCGGTCGCGGCTCGGTAACAAGTCCCGTGGAATCATCCCGGTGTTTTCCGAGCCGCGCGCGCCAGCAAGCGGTTCTTGCCGTTTCCCGACAACGTCTAAGCACCCCACGCAGGAGGCTCGTATTTTACGTCGGAATGGGCGCGGCATCCGATGCCTGCCGGACGGCGCACGGAACGTCGCTCGTCCATACTCAGAACTCCTGATGTTGTGGAATTTGCAGTGAGCCCGCGGGCGGGCAGGCGGCACCGCCTGCCCCACCTGCGAAGCTCTTGCCATCGAAAGGAATGGCTCAGTCCATTTTTCCCGACAGCCAGAAATTGCAGGGCGACATCGGGAGTTCTGATACTCGAACGGCCTTATCCCTGCCTCAGCGCCTCCAGCGGGTCGATCCGCGCGGCGCGCCGCGCCGGAATCCAGCAGGCCAGCAATCCCGCCATTAGTAAGACACCGATGACCGTAGTGTAAGTGGCCGGATCGGTCGGCGGGACGCCAAACAGCAGGCTGCCGAGCGATCTCGTGGCCGCCAACGCAACCCCCATGCCCACAAGCAACCCTGCAATCACCGGCGTCAGCCCGTAGCGCGCGATCGTCATCCACAACTGGGCCCGCGGCGCGCCGAGCGCCAGACGAATGCCGATCTCCTTGGTCCGCTGCGCCACCGATTGCGACACTACTCCGTAAACGCCGAGCGCCGCCAGCAGCACCGCCGAAAGCGCGAATGACAACACCAGCGCCATCTGGAAGCGGCGCTGCCGCACCGAGGCGTCCACCACATCTTCGAGCGCAGTGGGTTGCGGAACCACCAATTCGGGATCCAGACCGCGAATGGCCGAGCGCAACGCGGGCGCCATCGACAGCGGGTCCATCGCCGTGCGAACCACTAGCGAAAAATCGGCGCGGTCGCGCTGCCAATAGGGCAGGTAGACGGTGAGGTTCGGGGCTTTGCTGAGCGTGGAACGGACATCGCCTACCACGCCGATTATGGAAACCCACATATCGGGGTCCACTTTGAAGTTGTCGCCGCCGCCCAACTGGAAGCGCCTTCCGATGGGGTTCTGGCCGGGCCACAGGCGTTGCGCCGTCCGCACGGAGATTAACCCCACGCGGCGGCCGCGGTCCTGTTCCGCGATCGCACGGCCGCTCATCAGCGGAATGCCGATCGCCCGGAAGAAATCGGGCGACACGCAGCGATAGTCCACGGTGGGCAGATCGAGGGCCGGCAGGTCGACCCCTTCCACGGCGATGCCCAGATTGCTGCCCGTTCCGCTCAACGGCCCGCGGTTGTTGATGCCCGCGGCAACCACGCCGGGCAACGCCTCCACACGGTCGAGAAGGCTGTGGACGAAGTGGCCGCGGGCTTCGAGGCCGGGATAGCGCAAGTTGGGAAGCCCCAGATCGAGCGCCACCGCATGGTCGGCCTGAAAGCCGGTGTCCACGTGGATGAGCCTGACGAAGCTGTGCAGCAGCAACCCGCCCGCCACCAGGCAGACGGCGCTAAGCGCGACTTCGGCGCCGATGAGCAGGCTGCGCAGGCGTCCGCCCCCACGGTCAGTGGTGCCACGGCCGGCGGAGACCAGGGCGCCTTGCGGATCGGTGCGTGCGGTTCGCCAGGCGGGCCGTATGCCGAAGAGCACGCCGCTCGCCACGCTGACCAGTGCCACGAAAGCCAGCGCGGTGAAGTCCATGTGGATATCGCTCAGGCCCGGAAGATCGAGAGGCGCCTTCAAGACGATGGCCGTCAACGCCCACTGCGCGGCCAGCGCTCCCAGCACGCCGCCCGCGGCCGCCAGCAGGAGACTTTCCGTGAGCATCTGGCGCACCAGCCGGCCCATTCCCGCGCCAATGGCGGCGCGAATGGCGAGCTCTTTGCTACGCCCGGCGGCACGCGCCAGCAGCAGGTTGGCCAGGTTCACCACCACGATTAGCAGCACCGCGCCGGCCGCGGCCAGCAGCAGCGTCAGGCTGGCGCGGGAACTCCCGGTGATCTGTTCCTGGAGCCCCGAAACAGCGGCCCGCAGCTCGGTCCTTTCGGCCATGGAATTGGAGATGGCGTTTTGAATCACGTTCAGGTCAGACGTGGCCCGCGCGGCGGATACCCCTGGCTTGAGGCGCCCCACACAGCCGTAGTCGAAATCGCCCATGACGGTGAGCTCGTCGTCGGAGATGGCGAACGGCTTCCAGATGTCCTCCGTTGCGGTAGCTCGCGCCATGGAGTAAAGCTGCTCGTCGGTGGGAATGCGGGCGGCCGGCGGCAGAATGCCCAGCACCTGGTACGGCATGCCGTCGAGCGAGATCTTGCTGCCGACCACCGCCGGATTGCGCTGGAAACGGCGGGTCCACAAGCGGTCGCTGATGACCACCACATGGTCGTGCCCCGGCTGGTCTTCTTCTTCGAGAAAAGTACGGCCGAGCGCCGCCTGAATTCCCAGCATGGGGAAGAGGCTGGCGGAGACGCGGGCGCCATTGAGTCGCTCCGGCTCGCCTGCGGAGGTAAGGTTGAAGGTCATCCCGCTCAGCAGCGCCAGTTGGTCGAAAGAATGGTTCTGCTTACGCCATTCGCGGAAGTGCCAGGCGTTGGCCGGCAGGGTGGGTCCGGAATTCGCGAACTTGGGGACGATTTCCTGGATGGCCACCAGGCGCTGGGGCTGCGGATAGGGTAGCGGGTGGAGCAGGATACCATTGAATACGGTGAAGATTGCAGTGTTCGCTCCGATTCCCAGGGCGAGCATCAGAATCGCCACGGCGGCGAATCCGGGGTTGCGCGCCAGAGTACGCAGCGCATAGCGGACGTCGAAGAGCATACTCTATATACGTTCGACCGCCCGAACAGTTCCTAGGGATGCCGCCGCTTGCGTACGACGCAGGGAGTACTTTCAGAAGCTGTTTGAGAGCTGAATCTCTTCTTTTAGCGCCGCCGACCGAACTCTTGATACCATCGAATTATGGGCGGTCCCGGGCGTAGGTTCTCGCGGCGAGGATTCCTGCTTTCGGGCGTCGCGGCTGCACAACTCGGCGCCCAGCAGAAGAAGGTCACCAGCTTTCCTTCCGAAGTGAAGCGCTACGAGGATCCTTCCACCGAATTGGATGTCTACCGGCTCACCGACCCCGCCCATTCCAGCACTCTTCCGGCCTACTACAATCGCGCCATTGCCCACAATAGCGGGTCGCTGATCTTTTGCTGCGACCGCAACGGCAGCCCGCAGGCGCACCGCATGGACCTGAAATCCGGCGAAACCAGGGAATTGACCGAGGCGGAAGATCTCGACGGCAGTTCGCTCACCCTGACGCCCGATAACCGCTGGTTCTGCTATTTTGCCGGACGGCAGTTGTTCATGTCTACCATGGCGGGCCGCGCGAAACCGTTGTATCAGGTGCCCGATGGGTGGGAGCGGTGCCCTGGTCTGAGCGTGGGGCCGGACGGCACGCACGCCACCTTCGCCGAACGGCGGGGCGACACTTCCCGGCTGCTGATGGCGCCGCTGGTGCAAGGCGCGGCGCGCACCGTGGTGGAAGTGCCCTTCGCTATGAGCCACCCCATCCCGCGGCCCATGCGGGCGCAGATTCTGTTCCGCCAGGGAGACGATGCCTTGTGGATGGTGAACCACGACGGCACGCAGAAACGCCAACTCAAGCTGGCTGCCGGGCGGGTGGGGCCGGCTTCCTGGGCGGCCGATGGCAAGAGCATCCTGTACCTGAACTTCCCTTCGGACCCCATGCAGATCACCACCATCCGCGAGTCGGTTCCCGATAGCAATGGCGATGCCCTGGTGGCCAAGACCAGCCAGTATGCGCACTTCGGCTTCAATCCGCCGTCGACGGTTTTTGTAGGAGCATGCCGGAGTGCCGCGTCGCCCACGATTCTGATCATGCTGCGCTCCACCCGGCGGGAGTTGACGCTGTGCGAGCACAAGGCCAGCAATCCGGAAATGACGGCGCCCCGCTTTTCACCGGACACCCAACGCCTGTACTTCCAGAGCGACCGCGACGGCAAACCGGCCATCTACGGGGTACACGTGGAGAGATTCCTGGAAAAGACCGAGCCGGATACGGGGCCGTTGGGGTAGGGCAGTGGGGCAGGCAGGATTGCCCCACTGCGCCGCGGTACACTATCGCGCAGCCTGTTCCTTAGGCGTCGAGAGGTAGCCCACAATCTCGTTCTTATTTACCTGATTGATCACCAGTTCGTAGGGGATGTGGCCGCCCTTGGCGGTATAGAACTGGACCGGCTCATTGATGCTCTTGTCCTTCTTCTCAGTGACCTTGTCGTCCACCATAACCTCGACGGTGTATTTGTTTTTCTTGGCGTCGGTGGCCTTCAGCAGCAGGGTGATGTCCCCGAACTTGTGGGGCTTCTTCTCCTTGCCGAGCTTGATGTCGGTGTAGTTGCGTTCGCCGCGCAGCCTCAGTGCGGCCAGTTCATTGCCGTTGGTGGCGATCAGACCGCTCTGCACGCCCAGGTCGCCCTGCGTCGATTTCAATGATGCGATGGTCTTCTGCAACTCCGCCTGGGTGGCGCTCAAGTTGGTCTTGACCCCGCCGACGTCGGTGGAAACATCGGCGATTTTGGCGTTGGCGGCTGTGGCGGACTGCTTCACGTCGCCGATCTCGCTGGCCTGGGCGGCCTGGGTCTGCTTCAACTTGTTTTCTTCCTCGGCAATCTGCTTGGCCAGGGCTTCGGTTTTGGCGTTGGCCTCCAACTTGGCCTGCGCCGAGAGGGTCTTGGCCTCGTCCTTCATTTGGGTGCGAGCCGCTTCCAGTTCTTCTTTCAGGGTGTCGATGCGCTTCTGGTGCGCCGCCGTTGCCACCGAACTCGCGTCCTTCGCGCTGGTCAACTCGTTGGCGAACTGCTCTTTCATTTTGGCCATGTCCGTCTGCAGGTGATCCATCTGCACGAACAGATAGATGACGGCTGCCAGAAGGGCGATCATGGCTCCCGCCACCAGTGCGGTTGTCAGGCCGGAGCGCTGCTGCGGCTCGGAATAGATTGGTGAACTCACGTCACGTACTCCTTTATCTTCTTTCAGTATAGATGGCGCCGGCCACTCTTTCGGTTTCGCCTAATTCAACTCAAAACTCTGGCCCGGCGCCGGGACCACCACTTCCAAACCATGGGTAGAATGCAGCAACCTGGCGAGCGTCTCGGCCTGCCGCGGTTCGCCGTGTACCAGGAAAACCCGCCGCAACGCGGGCGCCAGGGGCTCGATCCAATGTACCAGTTCGTGCTGGTCGGCGTGGCCGATGAGTTCGTCCAGGCTGGAAATCTCGGCCGAGATCGGCTTTTCGTTGGCCAACTGGTGCAGCAGAAGCACCAGTTTCCGGGTCCGCCCCACCGGCCCGCAGTGCGGTTCACCACGTCGCGCAGCTTGTTGATGACGTGGCCCACGTCCTTATGTAAGCGGCCATTCGGCTATTTCGGGGACAGGCTACATAACCTCGAAATACCGTTGGGGCGGTACACAGCTCTCCTGGACGCTCATACCATTTCGGCTTACAGGAGGTTCTTCTTGGAAGTCACCGCCAGGGCCTTACAGCGCCTCTACGCCCGTTTGCCGGATGAGGAACTGCTCCTGCTGAACCGCGACGACCTGACGGATCTGGCCGTCCCTGTTACGACGCCGAGCTGCAACGGCGCGGATTGGTGGAACCCGAGCCCGAGCCCGGACCGGTAGCCACCCCGCCAGGCGGCCTCCGACCATTGGCCGCAACTGCTTGCGGAAAAAGCGGTTGTCACCCGGACGGTGATCTGCGGGGCAGTTGGAAATCGTTGACGGCAAACCCAGAGCAGGGCGCGGTGGCGGCTGAACTGCCGGATTCAGGTTCAATAATGGCCGGATCCAGCCGAAGAAGATCATAGGAAACATGATGAAGGCATCGCAGCGTCTAACCAGCGGCTCGTGTGAGGCGCTGTGGGTTATCGTCGAAATCCGCAAACAGGAGTTCGCAGTACCGGCGGCATCTGTGCGTGAGATTGTGGCGATGCCCGACATAACAGCCGTTCCCCAGTGCGGTCCGCAACACCGCGGCGTCATCAATCTCCGTGGCCACCTCCTGGCCCTCACCGACCTGCGTAAGCAGTTCGGCTGGCAGTCGATACAGGAACAGCTCGAGGATTTTCACCTCTTAATGGGACAACGGGAGCAAGATCATCGGAACTGGCTCTCGGAGCTGGAGAAGTCCGTCACAGAAGGCACCGAGTTCCGCCTTGCGCGGGACCCCCACAAGTGCGCCTTTGGGCGGTGGTACTACACGTATCGGTCGGAATCGCCATGGATTATGGCGTTGTTGCGAAAGTTTGAACCACCGCACAGCAAGGTCCACGCCCTCGCCTCTTGCATCGATGAACTGGAGAAGAGTGGGAAAAACGGAGAGGCGCTGCGCCTGATCGAGAGTGCGCGACATGGTGTGTTGCAGGAGATGGTCTTACTCTTTCAGCAACTCAGACAACTCATGCGGGAAAACGTGAAGGAACTCGCACTGGTGATCACGGTAGCCCAGCGAACGTTCGCGGTTTCAATTGATCAGGCACTGGCAGTAGAGAAGATACCGCCCGACCTGATCCAAGAGGTTCAGCTAAATGTCATCTCGTCCGGATGTGGGTTGGTGCACAGAGCGGTGCAACGAAAATCTACCGGTACGCTTGCTATGATTCTGGAGCCCGACCGGTTGTTGTGCCGGCGACGCGAGGCTGAAACGAGACCGGTGGCGCCTGCAAATTGATCTGGCTCCGGGTGGTGGCGCGGCAGGTCGAGCCGAACACAGTCCCCAGGATCGGCGAGGTCCGAATGCACTTCGCTGATCGGCCAGTCTGGTCAGGCACTCGAAAACGGGTTCGCCAAGTGTTTACCGATAGCTGGCGACAACAGCCCATACCACCACCGGCCGGACTCGTAATCCGGAAACGGCGATTCGGGAAGCGTCCGCACGCGGTTCTAACCTTACAAGAACTGTCTTAGGGCAAGCTGCTTCCTGGCGCAGAAGTGAGTGCCCATCCCTTGCCTTTTCATCGGCCTTTTTGCCCGTCCGGGGCTTCTGCAAGACTCGCAGGCCAAAACTGACGGGGGCATCAAGCCCCGTACGAGTCGGGTCCCAGACAATCAAGCGCCGCATGATAATACGGGCCTTGGTTAGGTCCTCACCTTTGCGCCAGGAGGCAGCTCGTTTCTGTCGCGGATCCTACTGGAAGCTGCGAAGAGTAACAATAATCCAAAGCTACTAGAGAATGTCCGATTAGTAGACTTCTATTACTGCAAGCGCGCCCCAGTTTCAAGTATTCTCGGTTAGAACATTTGGAGGATCCATGGCACATATACAACTGCGTGAGGACCTGCCCGGCATCCGCGGGCTGATGGCCTTCCGGCCGGAGACCGCCGCGCCCCTCAATCGACTTGCCGACATTCTTCTCCGCGGACCGAATAGCCTCTCGCCCGGGGAACGCGAGCTGATCGCGGCTTTCGTATCCTCAAAGAACGACTGCTTCTTCTGCCAGACCGTTCACGGAGCAATTGCCGCCTACCATCTGGGCAACGACGAGCAATTGGTACTCGACGTCAAACGCGATCCCGAACAAGCTGCCGTCTCGGACAAGATGAAGGCCCTGCTCGCCATCGCCGGCAAAGTGCAGCGCGGCGGAAAGGAGGTAACCGGCGAAGACATCGCCCGCGCCCGGACCTGCGGCGCCAGCGATCCGAAGATCCATGACACCGTGCTGATCGCCGCCGCTTTTTGCATGTTCAACCGCTATGTCGACGGACTGGGGACGTGGGCCCCTACCGACCCCGAGGTGTACCGGCAACGCGCGCCCATCACGGCCCGCGACGGGTACGCGAACTCGATTCACCGGATCCTGGCCGAACAGCCGTAATCGGCATTGTTTCCCATCGGTACACCTGCACCGAATCGATACGCCCGTGCCCCACATCGGTACACTGGAAGCATGGAAACTCTCTCAAGCAAAATCGCCGTCGTCACCGGCGGAACACGAGGAATCGGGCGCGCCATCGCGGAACGGTTGCTGACCGAAGGCGCTGCGGTAGCCATCTGCGGACGCAAGCAGGACTCCGTGGACCGTGCGGTCGCCGAAATGCAACCGCTTGGTAAGGCTTTCGGACTCGCGGCGGACGTCACTCAACACGAGCAGGTCGAACGCTTCTTCGAAGCTGTCGAGAAACACTTCGGCGGGCTCGACATCCTTGTAAACAATGCCGGCGAAGGCGTCTTCCGCAAAGTGGGCGACATGACGGTCGAAGAGTGGCGGCGCAATATCGACCTAAACCTCAACGGTGCTTTCTATTGCGCGCACGCGGCACTGGCCCGGTTTGCGCGCCGCGGCGGCGGGTTTATCGTCAATATTTCCAGCCTTGCCGCCAAGAATCCGTTCAGCGGCGGGGCCGGCTACAACGCCTCCAAATTCGGCCTCAACGGTTTCGGCGAAGCGCTGATGCTCGACCACCGCTACGATAACGTGCGCGTTTGCTCCGTGATGCCGGGCAGCGTGGACACGGAATTTGCCGGGGATCCGGCCAAGCGGGTAGGGGATACCAGTTGGATGGTGGCTGCCGAGGACGTCGCTGAGGTGGTCGCGCTGGTACTGCGGATGCCCGCGCGTACCATGGTCAGTCAGGTGGAGATGCGGCCTTCGAAACCCAAGAAATAGGGCCGTCCATGAGCGTTTTTACGTGAATTTACCAGCACTTCTGTACCTTGGCAGCGAACGTGCACATCGAAGTAGTGAAGGATCGGAGGGCGCACATGGGGCTGCTCAATCGGATACTGGATCCAACACAAACGGGAAACGAAGCGGAAACGCTGGAGTCGGACCTGCACAAGCGAATCGTGGGTCAGGACCCCGCGCTTCAACAGATCATCGACGTTTACCAGACTTACCTGGCGGGGATGTCCAGCCCGGGACGTCCTGTCAGTAACCTTCTCTTCCTTGGACCCACGGGCTCCGGCAAAACCCGAACGGTGGAAGCTCTGGCCGAGAGCTTAGTGGGCGGTGCCCATGCAGTCCTCAAGATCGATTGCGCCGAGTTTCAGCACAGCCACGAGATTGCCAAGCTCATCGGTTCGCCCCCGGGATATCTGGGGCACCGCGAAACGCACCCCCTGCTCAGCCAGGAAGTGCTCAACCAGTTCCACACCGAAAAAGTGAAGCTGAGTTTCGTGCTGTTCGACGAAATCGAGAAGGCCAGCGATTCCCTGTGGAACCTGTTGCTAGGCATCCTCGACAAGGCCACGTTGACGCTCGGAGACAACCGGCGCGTGGACTTTTCGCGGGCCATGATTTTCATGACCAGCAATCTGGGCGCGGCCGAAATGGGTTCGATTCTGCGGCCGAACTTGGGATTTGCGGCCGGCGAAGTAGAGCGCCGCCGCGCCACCGGAATAGTGGACCGGCAACTGAACGACAAGGCCGCCAGCGCCGGCATGGATGCCGCACGCCGCAAGTTCACGCCCGAGTTCATCAATCGCATCGATCAGGTAGTCGTATTTCAACCTCTGGATGCCGTGGCGCTGCGCAAGATCCTGTCGCTGGAACTGAACGTGGTGCAGCAGCGGATCTTCAGCACAGCGCGTGTTTTGCCCTTTGTGATCAATGCGACCGAGCCGGCAAAAGACTTCCTGCTGAGTGAAGGCACAGACCTGAAATATGGCGCCCGGCACCTGAAGCGGGCCATCGATCGGCACCTGGTGCATCCCCTGTCGAACCTGATGGCCAGTGGCCAGGTACGCGGCGGCGATCTGGTCCGGGTGGATTTCGACAGCGAAGCAAACAAGCTCATTTTCTACAAAGACGCCGAGGATCTGTCGACGCAGGCGATGTTGCAAATGGTGGACGCTTCCATCGTGCCGCCGCCGATGATCGCGGCGGTCAGCGCCATAGCGGAGATGCCGAAGGTGGCCAACGCCAAATCGACAAGGCGGTGAGCCTTCAGCTTTCTCTCCGGAAACTGCTCGCAGATTCTTGGTCCTTTGCCAGACCTGGGATGACTCCCGAGGTGGGGCAGGCGGTGCTCGCCTGCCCGCGATTCTGTTTGGGCAGCCGGGCCGGGTTCAGCGCGGGCCGAGCGGCAGGCGAGCACCGCCTGCCCCACCTCGGGATCTCTCGCCATTGTCCCAGGCCACCCGACCCCGGCTCTCTGGAAGCTGCTCGTAGGTTTCAGACCCCTATGGACCGCGCCTCGACGCGGTACCCCAGCCGAAAGCCGATCGCTGGAGGCTTTCTTGCCGATCGCTCCTTTTGGTACAATTCGGCTGCCAGTGAAACTACCGCCTGAAAAGCAGAACTCCCGCCTGATGCGGCGGATGTTCGCCACCGTCGCGCCGCGCTACGACTTCATCACGCGCGCATTTTCTTATGGAATGGACCGCCGATGGAAGCGGCTGGGAGTGGCGCGGGCCGGCCTGCCGAAAGCGCCCGTGGTTCTCGACCTGGCCTCCGGTACCGGCGATTTTTCCAAACTGGTGGGCCGCCAATACCCCGGCGCACAGGCCGTCGCCGTGGATCTCACCGAACGCATGCTGCGGCTGGCGAAACAGAGCGGCGTCGAACAGACCGTCTGCGGCGACGCCGGCGCGCTGCCCTTCGCCGACGGCTCCTTCGATTGCGTGTTCGTCGGCTATGGCCTGCGGAATTTCCCGGACCTGCGGCTTGCCGTTAGTGAAATCGAGCGCGTCACGCGCCCCGGCGGCTTGCTGGTAAGCCTCGATTTCTTCCTCCCCGCCAACCCCCTGTTCCGCACCCTGTATCTGGGCTACCTATACGCCCAGGGAACCTTCTGGGGTCTGTTGCTGCACGGCCGGCCGCGAACCTATACCTACATCCCCGATTCGCTCCGCAGTTTTGTGTCGATCGACGAATTCTCGTCGCTGCTGCGCCGCACCGGGTACGGGCGCGTGGACGCCAGCCGGTACATTTTGGGCGGCATCGGACTGCATTGGGCGGCCAAGGAATCCTAGCCATGAAAGAGCGTCTCCAAGCTGCCGACTATCGCTTCATCGCCGTCTGCCTGGCGCTGCTGGCGGGCGCGGTCTGGTACTCCACCGGTAATTTCTACCGCGCCTTTCCCGAAGCCTCCATCGACTTTCGCGTGAGCCGCGGCGACGCGCAACAACGCGCCGGACAGTTCCTCGCCGGTCAAGGCTACCGCACGGCCGGCTACCGCGACGCTTCCAGTTTCGCCTTCGACGAAGACGCCAAGACGTTCCTGGAGCGCGAGGTCGGCCTGGAGAAAGCCAACCAGCTCATGGGTACGCGCGTGCGGCTGTGGCGCTGGTCGTTCCGCTGGTTCCGTCCCCAACAGAAGGAAGAGTTCCGCGCCGATATCACGCCCACCGGCGATTTCGTGGGGTTCACGCATGAGCTGCCGGAAGACGCCGCGCGGCCCGACATCACCGCAGACCAGGCGCGCATTCTGGCCGAGGATTTCCTGCGCACGCGGGCCCATCGCGATCCGGCCGCGCTCGAGTTCGTGGAAACCTCCAGCGTCACGCGGCCCCACCGGGTGGACCGTGTCTTCACCTGGAAAGAACGCGATTTCGATATCCGCGACGCCACCAACCGCCTCGCCGTCACCATGCTGGGCGGGGAAGTGGGCGGCTATAGCGAATATCTGAAGATCCCCGAGCAATGGACGCGCGACTACCAACGGCTCCGTTCCAAAAATAACGAAGCCCAGACCTTCGACACTCTGGCGCTGCTGGGGTTGATGATCGGCCTGATCGTGGTGCTGGTGATGCGCGTGCGCCGCCAGGATGTGCGCTGGCGCCGCGCGGCGGCCATCGGCGCGGTGGGAATGGCGCTCTCGTTTCTGGCCAGCCTGAACGCGTTTCCGCTGGCTGAATTCGGCTATCCCACCACCGATGGCTACGGCAGTTTCGTAATGCAAAAGCTGCTGCAGGCGCTACTGGAGGCGCTCGCCTGGGGCGGCGCGCTGTTCATCATCGCGGCCGGCGCGGAGGTGCTCTACCGCGAAGCATTCCCCGGCAAAGTCTCGCTGGGCCGCCTGTTCAGCCTGCGCGGCCTGCGCACCAAACGCTTCTTCCTGGGCGCGATTCTGGGCGTGACGCTGTGCGCCATTTTCATCGCCTACCAGACCATCTTCTACATCGTGGCGTACAAGTACGGCGCGTGGTCGCCCGCCGACGTGCCCTACAGCGATCTCCTCAATACCAAATTCCCCTGGTTCTTCGTGCTGGTGGGCGGATATCTGCCGGCCGTCTCCGAGGAATTCATGTTCCGCATGTTCGCCATCCCGTTTCTGCGGAAACTGGTGCGCTGGCTTCCCGCGGCCATTGTGCTGGCGGGCTTCATCTGGGGGTTCGGACATGCCGGGTATCCGCAGCAGCCATTCTTCATCCGCGGCCTGGAGGTGGGAATCGGGGGCGTGGCGCTGGGCCTGATCATGCTGCGCTGGGGCATCCTGCCCACGCTGATCTGGCACTACTCCGTAGACGCCATGTACAGCGCCATGCTGCTGCTGCGCTCGCACAGTCTTTATTTCAAGCTTTCGGGCGCGGCCAGCGCGGGGATTTTCGTGGTGCCCATCCTGGTGGCGCTGGTAGCTTACTGGCGAAGCGGCGGCTTCGAGCCCGAAGCCGGCATGCTGAATGGCGACGAGCCAGGCCCGGTGGACGTGCCGCCGGAAGCCTCGTCCGCGGCGGCCGGGCCGGTGTCCTCATATAGACCGCTGAGCGGGCGCATGCGCCTGGCAGCGCTGGCCCTCTTCGTGGCTGGTCTCGGAGCCGCGCTGATTCCCGCCGCTCATTTCGGCGAATCGCCCGGCTATAAACTGACGGCCGGCCAGGCGCGCGCTCCTGCCGATACCTTTCTGCGCGCCCAGGGCATCGACCCCTCCAGCTATCGTCATGTAACGTACCCCGAAGTCCACTGGGGCGGAGACGATAGCCTGGCCGCCAAGTACTTTCTGGAGCGCCGTCCGCTGAGCGCCGCGTCCAAGCTGTTCGAACGGTATCGACCCGTGCGGATTTGGGCCACGCGATACTTCAAGTCTTTGGAGAAGGAAGAACTCCTCGTGACGGTCGATCCCGAGAGCGGGAAGGTGATGGGCTTCAACCACGAGATTCCCGAAGACCGTGCCGGCGCCGACCTCGCCCCCGATGCCGCCCGCCAAATCGCCGCCGCCTTTGCCACCGCCCGCGGCCTGGACGTGGAAGCCATGGACCTGAAGGAGAGCCAGTCGGAAAAGCGCAAGGCGCGCCGCGACTTCACGTTGGTATGGGAAGCGCGCCCCGGCGACCGGCGCAACGTGGACGAAGCGCGCTATCGCGTGTCTATCGGAGTGGATGGCGACCGCGTCTCTGCGATGCGCGCCTATTGGAAAATCCCGGAGAGTTTCGAGCGCGGCCGCGACCGTCAGAATTTTATTTCCATCGCCGTGCTGGCGATCAAGTTCTCCATGATCGCAGCCGGAATAGTCTTCGGCCTGTGGGTGCTCATCCGCCAGGTCCGCCAGGGCCTGGTGCCATGGCGCCGCACCTTGCTGCTGGCCGTGCTTCCCACGGTAATGACGGCGATCGTTCTGGCGCTTTCGTTGCAGCTCACCTTGTATCGTGGCTACCAGACCTACGTTCCCTTTGAGACCTTTGTGATAACCACGTGCGTGGTGCTGGCCATGGGGGTGGCCTTCGCCTATGTGATGTACGGGGCCGCCTCCGGTTTCGTGCTGTCCTTTTTCCCGGAGAGCGTGGCCGCCCTGCGGGCCGTCGGGCGGCGTGTACTGGCGGTGGATGCCGTAGTGCTCCTGCTGCTGGCAGTGGGCCTTTGGCACCTCTGCCAGGAGCTTGCGGAAGTATTGACGGACCGTCTTCATGCGGCGGCGATCCTGACAGTGGATAGCCCGTCGCTGATCGGCCTGCCCGCCCCGGCGGTGACGGCGGTGGCTAACGTGGTGCGGGCAATCTTCACGCGGGCAGCGATGCTGGCGGTTCTCGCACTCGCGGTGCGGAAGCTGCCCAAACGGTGGATGCTGGCGCCCTTGACCCTGTTGGCGGTTTGCGTTCTGGTTTCCGACGAGGTTCGCACGCCCGGCGAGTTTGCCCTGGAGTATCTGCTGGCGTTCGCCGGAATCGTCTGTGCGCTGGCGTTTTGCCTGTGGTTCGCGCGCAATAACTACCTGGCCTACATGCTGATCCTGGGGATGGGCGCCGTCCATTCCGCGCTGGCGGAACTGCTGCACAGCGGAAACGCCGGGCTGGAAACGCAGGGATGGGCGGTGGTAGCGGTGGTTGCGGTGGGCATCGCATGGGCCGTGGGCCCGGGTCTGGTACGCGCGGCGCGCCACGAGGGATAGTGCAAGTGGGGCAGGCAATCCTGCCGGCGTCCCGGGTAGCCAACGGCGGTCCGAGTTCGCGCAAGCCGAGCACCGCACAGACCCGTCAGAACTCCTGACGTCGTGGAATTTGCAGTGAGCCCACAGGCGGG
>Ga0182030_10007159_pt1 | contig 23358 bp, 18 predicted proteins | sample 812S3MmetaG_FD_121299 | JGI IMG/M metagenome (GOLD analysis project Ga0182030, IMG submission 121299) | Permafrost microbial communities from Stordalen Mire, Sweden - 812S3M metaG (Illumina Assembly) | ecosystem: Environmental > Terrestrial > Soil > Wetlands > Permafrost | place: Sweden...
CGCCATGCTCGCCGAGGAAGGCTTGGAAAATGTATTCCGGCGGCACAGCTATCTTGCCGGCGGCACGCGCGCCGCGGTCATGCAAGGATGGATGCTCAATGTCTGCGCGACCGCGCCTAAATGGTATTCGGATACGGTAACGGCTGTCATGGTGCCGGCCGGCATCGATGCAGCCACGGTTATCGCGCGCGCCTATAAGCGCTACAATTTGTCGCTGGGCGCGGGACTGTCGAAGGTGGCCGGAAAACTTTTCCGCATCGGTCACTTGGGAGATCTCAATGAACTCATGCTGCTCGGCGCAATCGCCGGATCCGAGATGGCCATGCTCGATATGGGAATAAACATCGAGCCCGGCAGCGGCGTGGCCGCGGCCCAATCTTATTGGCGGAAAAATTGACCATGCACGTGGTCTTCCTCGATCGCGCCTCGCTCAAGGCGAATCTGCGCGGCTTCGCGTTTCCCGCGGAGTACACGGAACACCTAAAGACCGGCGTCGGTGAAATCGTGCCGCGTCTGGCCGGCGCGGATGTCGCGATCGTCAACAAAGTACCGCTGCGCGCGGACACTTTGCGGAAACTGCCCCAACTCAAAATGATTGCGGTTGCCGCTACCGGCTACGACGTGGTCGATATTCCCTATTGCAAAGATCACGGCATCGCCGTCGCCAACATTCGAAACTATGCGGTGCATACGGTGCCTGAGCACGCGTTCGCCATGATCCTGGCGCTGAGGCGCAATTTGCTGGCCTATCGGCAGGATGTCGAAGCAGGCGTGTGGAACAAGTCGGAACAATTTTGTTTTTTCACGCACGCCATCGGGGATTTGTACGGTGCGACGCTCGGCATTATCGGCGAGGGCGCGATCGGTCAGGCCACCGCCGCGATAGGACGCGCCTTCGGCATGCGCGTGCTGTTTGCCGACCATCCGCCGCCGAAGATGGAAGGCGTCAGCTTCACGCCGCACGACACGGTGCTGGCGCAGTCCGATGTCATTTCCTTGCATTGCCCTCTATTGCCCGCCACGCGCAATTTGATCGACATCGAGGCGTTCCGCAAAATGAAGCGCAACGCGCTGCTGATCAATACGGCGCGCGGCGGACTGGTTGACGAAACTGCGCTGGTTCAGGCCCTCGATCAGGGATTGATTGCCGGTGCCGGCTTCGATGTGCTGACCGTCGAACCGCCCAAGGACGGCAATCCCTTGCTGGATCTGCGGCGCCCCAATTTCATCCTCACACCGCACGTGGCGTGGGCCTCCGACGGCGCCATGCAGTCTCTCGCCGACCAGCTCATCGACAACGTTGACGCCTGGGCCGCGGGCAAGCCGCAGCATCTCGTGACACCCGCCGCCTAAAACCTGGTCCGCGAAGATGAAAAAGCTGCTTTACCAATTCGATACGGACACCCTGCCTTCCGTTTTTGACAATGTCGTGGGCTATGACGGCGGCGCGGATCGCATTTCCGCTTATGGAGGCGTGAATGCCGAGAACGTCGGCGGCTTGGTGGAGGGCGCCATCTTTACGCGCTCGCCGAAGGACAAGAAAAATACCGCGCTGTTCGTGGGCGGCTCCAACATGCTGAAAGGCGAAGCGGTGTTAGGCGCGATTCGCGCGAAGTTCTTCGCGAAATTTCGGGTCTCGATCATGTTCGACTGCAATGGTTCGAATACCACGGCTGCAGCTGCGGTTGCGTGGTTGGCGCACGGGCGCTCGCTCGCCGGCAAGCGCGCCGTCGTGCTGGCGGGGTCGGGACCGGTGGGTCAGCGCGCTGCCGTTCTGCTCGCTCGCGAAGGCGCCAATGTCGCGGTTACCGGCCGCAAGTGGGCCGGCGTGCAAACGGCCTGCGAGGCAATCAAAGCGCGCTTTGGGATCGATGTGGAAGCCATCGAGGCGCCGACCAACGCCGACAGAGCCGCCGCCATCCAGGGCGCGCACATCGTGCTCGCCACCGGCGCATCGGGAGTGACGCTCTTGGAAGCGCAGCAATGGCAGGAGAATCCCTCGTTGGAACTGATTGCCGATGCCAATGCCTCGCCGCCCGCGGGTATCGAAGGCGTGGGCTCGAGCGATCGCGGCACCGGCAGTCACGGTAAGATTCTATTCGGGCCTTTGGGTTTCGGTGCGCTGAAGCTCGCCTTGCACCGCGCCTGTATCTCGCGGCTGTTCGAGCAAAATGATCTGGTGCTGGACGCCGAAGAGATTTACGGCATAGCCAAGGGGATGGTCGGATGATCACGCAGCGTCCCCTGGCAGCCTTTCTGGACGAATTGGCCAGCGGCGCACCGACGCCGGGGGGCGGCAGCGCAGCGGCCATCATGGGCGCCATGGGTGCGGCGCTCATATCCATGGTGTGCAATGTCACCATCGGCAAGAAAGGACACGAGGCGGTCGAGTCCGAGATGAAATCGGTGCGCGATGAATCGGAAAAACTTCGCGCTCGTCTGACTGCCATGGTCGCCGAGGACGTCGCCGCCTTCGATGCGCTCATGGCCGCATACCGGCTGCCGAAGGCCGGCGAGGAGGATCGCTCGCGGCGCGCCGACGCGATTCAATCCAGCCTGCTCGCCGCGACGGAGACGCCGCTGGCATGCGCACGCGCCTGCGCGGAAGTTGTCGCTCTGTCGAAGCGCGCCGGCGAGAAAGGTTATGCCGGCGTCATCAGCGATGCCGGCGTGGGAGTGCTCGCGGCCAATACGGCCCTGCGCAGCGCTGCGCTGAATGTCTACATCAACGCGCCTTCGCTGAAGGATCGCGCCTTTGCAGACGCCGCGACCGCCGAATTAGAGCGGCTGCTCGACGATTGCGCGCGCGAGAGCGAACTGGTGTTTGAGCTGGTACGCAGCCGGCTCGGTTAGCTGGCACGGCTTTGCGCGACCCGTACCGCTAAAATCGCGGGCGGCTATCCGGCGCCGCGCCCGCCGCATCGAAGCGCGTTCCTGGCGCTGCGGGGGTGGTGATACGCGATCGCAGGCTGCAGCGATTTTTAGCCGCGCTTATGCGGCCGCCGGCTCTCGCTGCGCGTCGGCCATCGCAATGCCCCGATGCTCCGGCCCCCATGTCACCAGCAACGAAATGACGATGACCACGGTGCCCACCACGCTCGCCATGGCGAGACCGTAATTATTGCCATGTCCCTCGGCAATCATGACCTGGATGGGCAGATTGTACGAGGCAACCAGATTGCCGAGCTGATAGACGAAGCCGGGGAAGGTGGCGCGAATTTCCGGGGGAGAGAGTTCATTCAAATGCACGGGGATAATGCCCCAGGCGCCTTGAACCGAGACCTGCATGAGGAACGCGCCAATACCTAGGACCAAGGGCGTCGTGCCAAATGCCCAGAAGGGGATGATGGGTAGCGCCAGCAATGCCGCAATCGTAATGGCGCGCCGCCTGCCGATACGTTCCGACAACCAGCCAAATCCGATGCCGCCGCAGATGGCGCCGATATTGGCGATCGCGGTCATGAGCGACAGGGTCTTGGTGTCGAAGCCATGCTGAATCTTCAAGAACAGATTCGGATAGGCATCCTGCGAGCCATGGCTGAAGAAATTGAACGCGGTCATCAGAACCACCGCGTACAGTGCCAGTTTCCACTCGCGCGCCAGAACGCCGAATAGATTTTGCGATTGCTTCTTGATCCGCTGCTCCAGCCAAGCAGGGGAGTCATCGACGCCCATTCGAATGAAAAACACCAGAATCGCCGGGGCTATGCCTAACAAGAACATGTAGCGCCACCCCAGTAGATCGTACAAAAAGAACGAGGCGCCCGCGGCGACGAAGTAACCGCTGGGGTAGCCGGCCTGTAAAAGACCTGATACGACGCCGCGCGCCCGCACCGGTATGGTCTCGAATGTCAGAGCAGACCCGATGCCCCACTCTCCTCCCATGGCAACGCCGAACAGGAAGCGCAGGATCAAGAAGCTTGTCAGCGAGGGTGCAAAGCCGGAGGCCGCTTCCAGGACCGAGAAGGCCAGGATGTTCCAAATGAGGACGGGCTTGCGGCCGAACCGATCGGCGAGCCGTCCGAAGACGAACGCACCAATAGGGCGCGCAGCCAGGGTCAGAAATACAGCCTTGACGACGTCCTTCACATCGACGTGGAACGTCATCGCGATATCCTTGAACATGAACACCATCAGAAAGAAATCGAAGGCGTCCAGCGTCCAGCCCAGATAAGCGGCCACCACGACATTCTTTTGGCTTTTGGTCCACTGCATCGGTCATTCCCCCATTCTTCGCTCGATCCTAGCGGTCACGGCCGCAATTGTCGACATTCGGCGGCCATGGACCACCCTTACGGCGCCTTATAATTCCAGTACGCGTACGAAACCCTCTTTTCCGTAATCGATAATGCGGATGCTTTGATAAGCTTCGCTCCTTCGCAGGGGGTAACGCATGCAAGGTAGGTTCGAAAAGCGCGGCGATGTCGGCATCATCTGGATCAACAATCCGCCGGTCAATGCCATCGGCGTCGGCGTTCGCATCGCCATCATCGATGGCGTGGCAAAGCTTGCGCAGGACGCCGAGATCAAAATCGGCATTCTCGCCTGCGAAGGCCGAACCTTCATGGCGGGGGCCGACATAACCGAATTCGGCAAGCCGCCGTTATCGCCGAGCCTGCACGATGCGATCAAGGCCGTGGAGAATTCATCCAAGCCCATCGTCGCCGCCATTCACGGCACCGCCTTCGGAGGCGGCTTGGAAGTCGCCCTCGCCTGCCACTATCGGGTGGCCGTGCCGAGCGCCAAAGTCGGACTGCCGGAAGTGAAACTCGGGCTGCTTCCCGGCGCGGGCGGCACGCAGCGCCTGCCGCGGCTGATCGGTGTCGAAGCTGCGCTTGCCATGATCGTTTCAGGCGACCCCATTCCGGCAGCGCAGGCAGCCAAGGCGGGAGTGATCGATAAGCTCATCGAAGGAGATTTGCTGGAAGGCGCCATCGTCTATGCGAAAGGCCTGGCCGAACAGAACGCTCCGTTGCGCAAGGTGCGCGATATCGCTATCGATGCCGGCAAACTGCCGCTGGGATTTTTCGACGAAGCCCGCAAGCGCATGGCGAAGGAGAAGAAGAACCTATTCGCACCGCAGCGCATTGCCGACGCCTTGGAAGCCGCGGCAACGCTGCCCTTCGAGAAAGGCATGGCGCGCGAGCGCGAATTGTTCATGCAGTGTGCGCACAACAGCCAGTCCAAGGCGCTGCAGCATGTATTTTTCGCCGAGCGCAGGGCCGCCAACGTGCCGAATCTGGACAAGAGCGTCACGAAGCGCGACATCAAGTCGGTCGCCATCATCGGTGCCGGCACGATGGGCGGCGGCATTGCAATGAATTTCCTGAATGCCGGCATTCCGGTAACGCTGCTCGAGATGAAGCAAGAAGCGCTGGATCGCGGTGTCGGCGTGATTCGCAAGAACTACGAAAATACGGCGGCGAAGGGCAAAATAACGGCGGAGCAAGTTCAGCAGCGCATGGCACTGTTGAAGTCCACGCTGTCCTACGAGGATTTGACCGAAGCCGACCTGATCATCGAAGCCGTGTTCGAAACCATGGCGATCAAAAAGGAGGTGTTCGGCAAACTCGATAAAGCCGCCAAGAAGGGCGCGATTCTCGCGTCGAACACCTCTTACCTCTCCATCGACGAAATTGCCGACTCAACCTCGCGCCCGAGCGATGTGGTGGGCATGCACTTCTTCTCCCCCGCCAACGTGATGCGGTTGCTGGAAATCGTTCGCGGCGCGAAGACCGCGCAGGACGTACTCGTGACGGTCGTCGATGTTGCCAAGCGCATCAATAAGGTCGGCGTGGTGTGCGGCAATCGCGACGGCTTCATCGGCAACCGCATGCTGGGCGGCTACTCATATCAGGCATCGCTGATGGTGCTCGAAGGCGCCATGCCGGAACAAGTCGACGCGGCCCTGCGCAATTTCGGAATGCCGATGGGCGTGCTGCAAATGAGCGACTTAGCGGGACTTGATGTCGGCTACAAGTCGCGGAAGGATCGCGATCCGGCCACCTTTGATGGGCGGGTGTCGCGCTCCGCGGATTTGCTGGTGGAGATGGGCCGGTTGGGCCAAAAAACCCAGGCGGGGTACTACGACTATGTCCCTGGCGATCGGACGCCTCGGCCATCGCCGGTGGTCGCCGACATCATCGAGAAGGTTTCCAAGGAATACGGCGTCGGCCGCCGCGAATTCACGGACGAGGAAATCGTCGAGCGCTGCTTTCTGGCGCTGATGAACGTGGGCTGCGAGGTGTTGAGCGAAGGCGTGGCGTATCGTTCCAGCGACATCGATATCGTCTATTTATATGGATACGGTTTCCCCGCCTATCGCGGCGGCCCGATGTTTTGGGCCGAAAACGAGATGGGCCTGAAAACGGCGCTGGAGAAACTCAAGAAATACAGCGCCGAGACCGGCGGCAAGTGGCTGCAGGTGTCGCCGCTGCTCGAGCAACTGGTGGCGCAAGGCAAGGGGTTCGCCAGCGTCGGGCAATGAGGCGCCGCCCGACGCCGTCGCGACCCTCATTGGGTTGGCACGCCACTTATTGGGCTGGCGTAAGGCCTCGGTACTTCATCATGGCGTCGATGCTCGGGGTCTTGCCGCGCCATGCCACATACATGGCCGAAAGATCCTGGGTATTGCCGCGCGACAGGATCATGCGGCGGAATCGATCGCCGTTGTCGCGCGTCAAGCCGCCATGATCATCGAACCACTGATAGGCATCATCATCCAGCATCTGCGTCCACAAATAAGCGTAGTAGCCGGCCGAATACCCGCTGTCCCAGATGTGACTGAAGTAGCTGGAACGGTACCGCGGCGGAACCGCCCGCAGGTCCAAGTGAGTTTTCGCCAGCGCCTGCTTTTCGAATTCATCCGGATTCTGCAAAGGAGCGTCAGCCGCCAGTACATGCCACTGCATGTCAAGCTCGGCTGCCGCAATCAGCTCAGTCAGCCCGTACCCTTCCGCGAAATTTTTGGCCTTCTTGATCTTGTCCACCAAAGCGGCAGGCATCGGCGCGCCGGTCTGGTAATGTTTGGCATAGTGATTGAAGACCGCGGGATAGACCGCCCAGTGCTCGTTGAACTGAGATGGAAACTCGACAAAATCGCGCGCCGTCGAGGTACCCGAGAGCGTCGGATATCGCACGTCGGAAAACATCCCGTGCAGCGCATGGCCGAACTCGTGAAACATCGTCGTGACATCGTCGAAGCTGATGAGCGCGGGTTCTCCCGGCGCCGGCTTCGGCAGATTCGCGACGTTATAAATGACCGGTAGGGTGCCGAGGAGCTTGGACTGGCCGGCAAATTCGGACATCCAGGCGCCGCCGCTCTTATTATCGCGCTTGAAGTAGTCGCAATAAAAGAGCGCCAACGGCAAGCCGTTGGCATCGGTGATTTCGAAAACGCGCACATCGGGCTGATAGACCGGAATATCCTTTCTTTCCTTGAAAGTAATTCCATACAACTGATTCGCCGCAAAGAAAACGCCGTTTTCGAGCACATTGCCGAGTTCAAAAAACGGCTTGACCTCCGCATCGTCCAGATCATATTTTGCCTTGCGCACTTGCTCGCCGTAGAAATCCCAATCCCAGGGTTCCAGCGTAAATCCTCCGTGCTGGGCATCGATCACTTGTTGAATATCCTTACCCTCGCTGGCCGCCTTCGCCGTCGCCACGGGCACCAGCGCATCCATGAATTGCAGCGCCGCTTCAGGAGTTTTGGCCATCTGGTCTGAGAGCTTCCAGGCGGCATGGCTCGGAAAGCCGAGCAGCCGGGCACGCTGAGCCCTGAGTTGCGCTAAGCGCGCGATGATCTCCCGCGTATCGTTGGCATCGCCGTGCTCAGCGCGGTTCCATGAATTGCCGAATATGGCGGCGCGCGTCTCGCGGACGCTCAAGGATGCGAGGACGGGTTGTTGCGTGGTGTTCTGCAGTGGGATGAGGTAGCCCTTGATGTTTCGGCCATTGGCCGCCTGAGCGGCGGCGGCCAATCGCGCATCGCCAATACCTGCGAGAGCGGTCTTGTCCTGCGTCACATACCCGCCTGCCTTGGTGGCCTCGAGCAACTTTTTGGAGAAGGCATCCGATAGCGACGATGCCTCCTTGTTGAACTCTTTGAGCTGTTCCTTATCCTGTTCGGAAAGATTCGCACCGGAATGAACGAACTGGTCATATTCCCGCTCGACCAGCCGCAGTGATTCCGGATCGAGCTTCAGCGATGCGCGCCGGTTGTAAATCGCGGCGACGCGTTCAAACAGCTTTTTGTTCAGACGAATCGCATCAGTGTGCGCGGCCAGCTGCGGTGCCAGGGCGCTCTTCGCCCGCTGCAGCACGGGATTGGTATTCGCCTGGCTGACACCGTTGAACGCAGCCCAGGCCCTCGCCAGCAGCCGCCCGGTGCGCTCCAGCGCGGCGAAAGTGTTCTCGAAAGTCGGTGCCGCCGGATTGTTCGCGATCTTCTTGATCTCGGCAAGCTGCTGCGCCATGCCCGCCTCGATTGCCGGTTGATAGTCCTCATCCTTGATCCTATCGAACGGCGGCGCGCCAAACGGCAGAGTGCTCGGTGCATAGAACGGATTCGAGGAGCCGAATTCAGCCGCTTCGGCATTCAGCCATCCGCTCATCGTCAGCGCGCACGCGGCCGCAAGGAATCGATTTCTGTATTTCATTTGGTCATCCGTAAAGGTAATTTCTACACATGCGCATCGGCGGGTATCGCATCCCTGGGCGGGATCTTGGGTCTTTCACGCATCGGCAGTTCAGGGATCATCAGCGTGGCGCTCAGGGCGATGACCACCACGATGATGCTGAGAAGAATCACGTGCGTGACCGAATCCGCAATCAACACGCGGATGGGGTCGGGAAGAACCATTATGCCTGAATGAATTTGCGCATCGACCGATAGGCTGCGCAGCTTGGACAGGCTCATGGACGGCAGGCCCAGGGAAGCGGCCCAGGCCGTGAGCTTGGTATTGAGGTTGGTGGTGAGAAGCGTCCCGAATATCGCCACGCCTACCGTGGAACCGATTTGGCGAAAAAACTGATTGGCGCTCGTCACCACGCCGATTCGATTCATCGGCACGGCATTCTGAATTGCAACGCCATATAGGCCCTGCAGGGGCCCTAGCCCGATGCCGAGAACCGCCATGCGCCAGCCTAAGTCGAGTCGCGTCGTATGGTGAGTCATCCGGCTCATCAGAAAAGTCGCGATCAACAGCACGATCATTCCAAACAGCATGAAAGGCTTGTAGCGGCCCGTGCGGGTGACCAGCCGTCCGCTAATGGTCGCCGCGACAATCAGGCCCAGCATCAGGGGCAAGGTCGAAAGGCCGCTGGCGGTCGCCTGAACACCCTGCCCCAACTGCATGAACAAGGGCAAGAACGCCACCACGCTGAGGAAGGACATGGATGAGAAGAAGCCCGCGGTGTTGGCCCAGGCGAACACCTTGTTGCGGAACAGTTCCATGTGAATGATCGGGTCCTTCACTTTTTTCTCCACGATCACAAACAGAATCGTGCAGATGACGAACATGGCAAGCAATCCAAGAACCACAGCTGAGTCCCAGGCATACTTATGGCCGCCGAAAGTCAGCGCAAGCAGCAGAGGCACACAGGCGGCCACAATCAGCACCGCGCCCAAGTAGTCGATGCTTCCCTTTGCGGCATGGGATAATTTGGGCATCTTGGCGATGACCATGAACAGCGCCACCAAGCCCACGGGCAGATTGAGATAAAACACCCATCGCCAGCCTTCGACCACGTGACCGCCGATCGAGACGGTTCCGTGATCCGTAAAGTAGCCGCCCAGCAGCGGACCGACCGCGCTGGCAAGGCCGAACACACCGCCGAACAATCCGGCAAATTTGCCGCGCTCTCGCGGCGGGAACAGATCCGCGATGATGGCGAACGCGGTGGTGAATAGCGCGCCGCCGCCCAACCCCTGTATCGCACGGAATACCACCAGCTGAACCATGCCGCCCCCCAATAGAGGCAGCGTACCGAATTCACCGGCAAGTCCCGACAGCCATGAGCCGAACAAGAACAGCCCGATGCCGGCCAGCAGCACCGGCTTTCGCCCATACAGGTCGCCCAACTTGCCCCACACCGGCACCATGACCGTCGAGGATAAGAGATACGCGGTGGTCACCCATGAGTACAGTTCGAGGCCATGCAATTGACTGATGATCACCGGCATGGCCGTGGACACAATCGTCTGATCCAACGCCGACAGGAGAAAAACGATCATTACGCCGATGATCGTAATCTTTCGCTCGGCGTCGGTGAAATGGGCGGTGGTCAAGATTTGAACTCAGTCATTGGCGCATTATCGCAGCGCGCCTCCCGCGCAGCACGAACTTTTGAATCTTCCCGGTCGCGGTTTTCGGCAATTCATTCACGAAGTGAAATACGCTGGGAACTTTGAAATGCGCCAGCGCACCGCGGGCGAATTCGTGCAGCTCTGCCTCCGTCGCGGACGCGCCGGCGCGCAGCACCACGAATGCATGGGGCGACTCGCCCCATTTCTGATGCGGCATGCCGACCACCGCAACCTCGAGCACGGCCGGGTGCCGGAGCAAGGCACCCTCGACTTCGATTGAGGAGATGTTCTCGCCGCCGCTGATGATGACATCCTTGAAGCGATCCCTGATCTCGATATAGCCATCGGGATGTACGACAGCCCCATCGCCGGAATGAAACCAGCCGCCGGCGAACGCCGCCGCGGTCGCCTGCGGATCGTTGTAGTAGCCGCGCATGACGACGTTTCCTCGGGCGACGATTTCGCCCATCGTCGCCCCGTCCTGAGGGACGTCCTGCATCTCGTCATCCACGACACGCAGCTCGCCGGAGGTAATCAGTTCAACGCCCTGGCGGGCTTTCATGACCGCGCGATCGGCGCTGGAAAGCGCCGCGTGCTCGGGCAAAGGCTCGCAGATGGATATGAACGGCGATGTTTCCGTTAGGCCATAGACGTGCGTCACGTCCCAGCCAAGTTCGGACTCCAGGCGTTCAATGGTTGCAGCGGCGGGAGGCGACCCGGCCGTGATCACCCGCACGCCCCGCGGCAGATGCCTGCGGCCGTCTTCAGGGCCATTCGCAATTCCAATGAGGACGGTGGGCGCGGCGCACAGATGCGTCACGCGTTCGCGCCGCACTTGCTCGTAGACTGCCGACGCATCAACCGCGCGCAGGCACACGTGCGTCGCCCCGGCAGCGGTAACGGTCCAAACGAAAGTCCATCCGTTGGCATGAAACATCGGCAGCGTCCACAAGTAGCGATCGGCGGGCGTCATAGGCCAATGGGCCAGTGATCCCACGGAGTTCATCCACGCATTGCGATGCGTGATCATGACGCCTTTGGGACGCGAGGTCGTACCACTGGTGTAATTGATCGACAGCAGATCCGTCTCGGCTATGTCCGGAAACTCGACCGATTCAGCGCTTCGTTCAAGCAGCGACTCGTAGGAAAGCCAACCGGCCTTATCGCCCTCCCAGGCAACGAAATGCCGTACCTCCGGCATGCGCGCCCGAACGCTGTCAACCATGTTCAAATAGTCGGCGTGTACGCATAGCACTTTCGCGCCGCTATGCGTCGCCACGTAAACAAAGTCATCAGCCGACAGACGATAATTGATCGGCACGATCACCGCCCCAAGTTGCGGTATCGCGTAGAATTGCTCGAGATGCTGATGCGTATTGGGCGCGATCGTTGCGACACGGTCGCCCCTGCCGACGCCTAGCTTCACGAGCGCGGCGCTCCACCGGTCGCACCGCTTGCCGAATTGGGCATACGTGAGCCTGACATTGCCGTCGACGACGGCCTCGCGGCTGCCATGCAGCTTGCGTGCGCGGCGTGCGAATTCGAGAGGTGAGAGCGGCGTTTCCATGCGCATCAAAGCGTACCAGATTGCTCCCCGTCGAAAACCGGCGGGGGGCGCCATTTACATTCAAGATAGCCTTTCAGGCACCACATGTACCACATCTCGACCATGATAAATCTGGCCTTGCGCCATACCCGAAAGATTTTCGGTCGTTACGAAGCTGCTCGGGTACAGCGACCCTCCAGAACCAATTGCGTTCGCGTTCGCTGCGTTGGTGTAGTGATACGCAATTAGTTGCGGGTCGCTGCTAAAAACCGCTTAAGTCCATGAGACCCGCGTGTTACTGCGCAAATTCCACTTGCCGGCGATCCTACGCGTCCAGAATGAGTATGGCGCGAAAATCGTTGACGTTGGTCAGCGTGGGTCCGGTGATCACGGAATCGCCGAGCGCGCCGAAGAATCGATGGGCGTCGTTATCAGCGAGCATATCGCGCGGATTGAGTCCCAGTGCCCGCGCACGAGTGAGCGAGTCCGGACTCATGTAGGCGCCGGCAATTTCTTCTTGCCCATCGACGCCGTCGGTGTCGCCGGCCAGCGCATGAATGCGCTCGTGTCCTTCGAGCGCGATAGCGAGGGATAACAAGAACTCGACGTTGCGTCCCCCTCTGCCGCTGCCGCGCACCGTTACCGTGGTTTCGCCTCCGGACAACAGAACGCACGGTGCATTGAAGGGTTGATTGCGCGCGGCAACTTGCAGCGCCACACCGGCAAATACCTTGCCGACGTCGCGCGCCTCGCCTTCGATGGCATCACCCAGAATGTGCGCACGGATTCCGGCGGCGCGTGCCACGCCCGCGGCAGCCTCCAAGGCCATCTGCGGTGTCGCGATGATGCGCGCCGTGGCGCGGGAGAGCCGCGGATCGCCGGGCTTGACGGATTCGCCGCGTCCGCTCTGCAGTAACTCAAGCACCTCGCGCGGCGGCTCGATGCCGTAGCGGCGCAAAATGTCGAGCGCATCGGCCGATGTCGTGGGATCGGGCACGGTGGGCCCGGATGCGATGTCGACCGGGCGGTCGCCCGGCACGTCGGAGATCAGCAGCGTCAGCACCTGCGCCGGAAAGCACGCTGCGCCCAGCCGTCCGCCCTTGATGGCGGACAGATGACGGCGTACGCAATTCATCTCAGATATGGTGGCGCCGGATGCCAGCAGCGCTCGGCTCACATTCTGCTTCATGTCGAGCGTCAAGCCTTGCGCGGGCAACGGCAGCAGCGCCGAGCCGCCGCCCGAGATCAGGCACAGCACCAGGTCGTCTTCGTGCAGATTGCCGACCAGGTCGAGAATTCGCTGTGCGGCGTGCATTCCCGCCGCATCGGGGACGGGATGCGCGGCTTCGAGAATTTCGATTCTTTTGCACGGCACCGCGTAGCCGTAACGCGTCACCACCAGGCCCGACAGCGGACCCGGCCAATGATCCTCTACTGCCCTGGCCATTTCCGCAGAAGCTTTTCCGGCGCCGACCACGATGAGCCTGCCGCGCGGCGGATTCGGAAGATGCGGCGGGATGCAGACAGCGGGCTGGGCGGATGCGATGGCCGCATCAAACATTTGCTGCAGAAATTCCTTAGCGAATGGCGGGCGCAAGGGTATTGAAGAGAGAACCGATCCCATCGATATTGACCTCGACGGTCACTCCATCCTTGATTGAGCCGACGCCCAGCGAGGTTCCGCAGGCGATGACATCGCCGGGCAACAGCGATACATCGTGAGAAATCCGGCTGACCAATTCATGCGGCGGGAAAATCATGTCGGAGAGTGCATAGTTCTGCCGTTCGACCTGGTCGAGCCGCGTAATGAGGTTTGCCCCTGCAATATCTAAGGCCGTTGCGATGACGGGACCCACGCAACCGAAGGTATCGAAACTCTTCGATCGGGTCCACTGCGGAAAATCGCCGTTCTCAAACAGCAGGTCCATCGCGGTGACGTCATTCACGCAGGTATAGCCAAAGATATAATCGCCGGCTTTACTCGGCGGCACGTCCTTGGCGTGCTTGCCGATCACGATCCCGAGTTCACCCTCGAACACGATCTTGCCCGCATACCCGGCCGGCCGCTTGATGGCTTCGCCTGGGCCGATGACGGAAGTGGCCGACTTGATGAAAAACAAGGGATGCGGGGGCGCCGGCTTAGCCATCTTGGCGGCGAGCGCGTGGAAGTTGTTCCACAGCGCCACGATTTTGCTCGGAGTACATGGGCTCAGCAGCGTAAATGCATCCATGCTAAGGCGCCGGCCGGTCGCTCGAGGCGAAGCGAACATGTCGCCCTCGTACTCGAGAATTTCATCACTCTCGAGCATTCCGAATCCGGCGCCGGTCTTGGTCCGAAACCGCGCCCATCGGGCCATTACAACACCGACTTGAGCAGCGTCGCCATTTCGGCCGGATTGCGCGTGACCTTGATGCCGCACTCCTCCATCACGGCCAGTTTCTCGTTGGCGGTACCTTTCCCGCCGGAGATGATGGCGCCGGCGTGGCCCATGCGCTTGCCCGGCGGAGCGGTGACGCCGGCGATGAAACCCACCACGGGCTTCTTCATGTAGGCCTTGATCCAGCGCGCGCAAGTCTCTTCATCGTCGCCGCCGATTTCGCCCACCATGATCACCGCATCGGTTTCAGGATCATCATTGAACAGACGCATGACGTCCACATGCTTCAGGCCATTGACCGGATCGCCGCCGATTCCGACACAGGTTGACTGGCCCAATCCTAATTCCATTAGCTGGCCCACTGCCTCGTAGGTCAGCGTACCGGACCTCGAGACCACGCCGATGCGGCCCTTCTTATGAATATGCCCCGGCATGATGCCGATTTTGATTTCATCCGGCGTAATGACGCCGGGACAGTTGGGTCCCACGAGCAGGGTCTTTTTGCCGCGCATTCGGTTGCGGGTGGCGATCATGTCGCGCACCGGCACGCCTTCCGTAATGCAGATGACCAAATCGAGGTCGGCATCGACGGCCTCATCGATAGCGCTGGCGGCGAAGGGCGGCGGCACATAGATCACCGATACGGTTGCTCCGGTTTGCTGCTTCGCTTCACGCACCGTGCCGTAGATGGGGATGCCTTCGAAATTTTCGCCCGCTTTGCTGGGGTTCACTCCAGCGACGAAGCAAGCCTTGCCGTTGGCGTAGTCGCGGCATAAGCGCGTATGAAACGCGCCGGTCTTGCCGGTGATGCCCTGGGTGATCACCCGCGTATTTCTGTCGATCAGAATGCTCATGACGGCCGGCCCCCGCCGTTGACCGCGGCGACAATTTTCTGGGCGGCATCCGCCATGTTGTCCGCGGAAATGATGGGTAGACCGGAATCCTTGAGCGCCTTTCTCCCCAGTTCCTCGTTGGTGCCCTTCATGCGCACCACCAGCGGCACGCTGAGCTTCACTTCTTTGGCCGCCGCGATCACGCCTTCGGCGATGGTGTCGCAGCGCATGATTCCGCCGAAGATATTCACCAAAATACCTTTGACCGCCGGATTCTTCAGCATCAGCTTGAATGCCTCGGTCACCTTCTGCGTGGTGGCGCCGCCGCCCACGTCCAGAAAGTTCGCAGGCTCCGCGCCGAACAGCTTGATGGTGTCCATGGTCGCCATGGCGAGACCTGCGCCGTTGACCAGACATCCGATGTTGCCGCCCAGGGAGATATACGACAGGTCGAACTTGGAAGCCTCGACCTCCGCCGGATCTTCCTCGTCAAGATCGCGCATGGCGACGATTTCCGGATGCCGGAACAGTGCATTGGAATCAAAATTCAACTTCGCATCCAGAGCGAGCACGTCGCCGCCGCCGGTGATGATCAAGGGATTGATTTCGGCCAGCGACGCATCGCATTCCACAAAGGCGCGATACAGTCCGTGCATGAACTTGCGTGCCTGCGCGATCGAGGCATCGGGCACACCGATCTTGCGCGCCACATCATCGGCTTGCGCGTCGGTCAATCCGGCGGCGGGATCGATGGCTACCTTGTGTATCTTTTCCGGATGGTGTGCGGCGACCTCTTCGATCTCCATGCCGCCTTCCGAACTCGCCATCAGCGTCACGCGCTGCGTGGATCGGTCCACCACCATGCCGACATACAGCTCCTTGCGGATGTCGGCGCCCTCTTCGACCAGCAATCGCTTGACCAGTCTGCCTTCGGGTCCCGTCTGATGCGTCACCAGCGTCATCCCTAAAATCTTCGAGGCGAAGTCATGCACCTCTTGAAGCGATTTGGCCACCTTGACGCCGCCGCCCTTCCCCCGGCCGCCGGCATGAATCTGCGCCTTCACCACCCAGACCTTTCCGCCAAGCTCGCGTGCCGCCGAATCCGCCTCAGCCACTGAAAAGCAAGGTACCCCGCGCGGCGTCGCGACACCGAACTTGCGCAGAATCTCCTTGCCCTGATACTCGTGAACATTCATATCTGTTTTGAACTCCGCAATTTACAATCTTCCCTCATCGAGGGTCTTCGCGAGCAGCTTGGTCAGCGCGTATACGGTATCGATGTGCGGAGTCGGCGTGTTGGTCCGCCGGGCCAGTTCCACCACGGATCCGAGCAGCGCATCGATTTCCAAAGTGCGCGCAGCTTCGACATCCTGCAACATCGAGGTTTTGTGGTGGCCCACCTTTTCCGCGCCTGCGATGCGTTTATCCAGCGAGACGCGGAATTTGACGCCCAATTGATTGGCCACGCTTTGCGCCTCGCCCATCATGGCCGCCGCGATGGCGCGGCTGGGCGGGTACTGACAGATGCCGGCGAGCGTTGCCCGCGATAGCGCGCTGATGGGATTGAAAGTCAAATTGCCCCAAAGTTTAAGCCAAATTTCCGAGCGTATGTCGCTCAAGATCGGCGCCTGCATTCCACCCCGGACGAAACATTGCGCCACTTCCGAGACGCGCTCGCTGGTCGAGCCGTCGGGTTCGCCCACGGGGAAGCGGTTTCCTTCGACGTGCTTGATGACGCCGGGAGCAATCAGCTCGGCCGCCGGGTACACCACGCAGCCGATGACGCGCTCGCAGGGGATCTTCTCGTAGATCGCCCCGGTGGGGTCGACGCTATGCACGCGCGTGCCGGCAAACTCGCCGCGATAGCCGTGAAAGTACCAGTACGGTATGCCGTTCTGCATGGGAATTACGACGGTCTTCGGGCCGAACAATTTGGGAATGTCGCCGGTAACGGCTTCGACCTGATGCGCCTTCATCGCCAACACGACGATGTCCTGAGGTCCCACATCCGCGTAGTTGTCGGTCGCCTTGACTCGCGGCACAAGCTCTTCGGTGCCGTCCGCGCAGACCATGCGGATACCTTGAGTACGCAGCGCCGCAAGATTCGCTCCGCGCGCAATGAAAGTAACGTCCTCGCCCGCCAGTGCAAGCCGAATTCCCACGTAGCCGCCAATTGCGCCAACTCCAATTATCGTTATCTTCATATATCGTCGCCGCGTTGCCAGAACAAACAGGCTCGGTTTGCACTGCAACGACCGCTGTTGCACGACCGGCGGCCGAGTATCGACGGGATCGCGTCCTGCACGGGAATATGTAACCGGCGCGCTATTCGTTCGGGATCAGCCCTGCGCCTCGCGCCCATTTGTATTTCGCGCCGAGAACCGCCACCGGAATCTCGGTGGAGTAAGCGTAGGCCGGGATACCGTGCTGATACAAATATTCCGCTGCTTCTTCCACCTCGACGTCGCCCGCGAGAGAGGCAACAACGGGCTTCTCGATGCCCTTGGCACGCATCTCCGCCACCACTTCCACCATCAATTTCGCGAATACCATGGGCGGCGTAATGATGGTGTGCCAGTAGCCCAAGATCAACGCATGGATGCGCGGGTCTTGCAGCCCTAGGCGTACCGTATTCTGGTAAGTGCTCGGCGGTTCGCCGCCCGTGATGTCCACGGGATTCCCAGCCGCACCGAACGGCGGAATGAACTTGCGGAATGCCGCATCGAGGTCGGGGGGCATCGCCATCAAGGTCAGGCCGTTATCGACGCAGGCATCCGACAGCAGTACCCCGGAGCCTCCGGCGCCGGTGATGATGACCACATTGTTGCCCTTGGGCGTCGGTAGAACCGGAATGCCGCGCGCGAATTCGAGCAGATCGCGCAAGCTGCGCGCGCGAATCACACCTGACTGCTTGAACACATCTTCGTAGATCTTATCGTTGCCGGCCAGCGCGCCGGTGTGTGAACTTGCCGCGCGTGCGCCCATGCTGGTGCGGCCGGCCTTCAGCACGACGATGGGCTTCTTCTTCGACACCCTCTTTGCCACTTCGGCAAAGGAGCGGCCGTCCTTCAAGTCCTCGCAGTGCTGCGCAATGATGGTGGTGTTCTCGTCCTGTTCGAAGAAGGTGAGCAGGTCATCTTCGTCGATATCCGCTTTATTGCCCAGGCCGACGATGGCCGACACGCCCATCTTGGCCGAGCGCGAGAAGCCGATGATCGCCATGCCGATACCGCCCGACTGAGACGACAGTGCGGCATGGCCCTTGACGTCGTACGCGGTGCAGAAGGTCGCGCACAAATTGCTGGGCGTGTAGTAGAAGCCGTAAATATTCGGCCCCATCAGGCGCACACCGTACTTGCGGCCGATTTCCACCAGTTCGTTCTGTCCGGCGACATTGCCGGTCTCGGCGAATCCGGAGGGAATCAGAATGGCGCCGGCGATCTTCTTCTCGCCCACCTCGATCAGCGCCTGCGCGACGAATTTCGCCGGTATGGCGAACACGGCCACGTCGATGACGCCGGGTACGTCCTTGACGCTCTTATAGGCCTTCTTGCCCATGATTTCGGTGGCGCTGGGATGGATCGGATAGATCTCCCCCTGGTAGCCGCCGTTGATCAAATTTCTCATCACCGAGTTGCCGATCTTGCCGTTCTCGTTTGACGCGCCGATCACCGCGACCGCCTTGGGCTTCATGATGCGGTTCATCTTCTCGACGATTTCCGCCTGGCTCGGCCGATCGCGCGGCGGAGCGGGATTGAAATTGAGGACGATGCGCACATCCGCGGCGGTGGCACCGTGATCGGTCGCAAACACCGGATTTAAATCCATTTCTGAAATCTCGGGAAAGTCGGCGACCAGCGCCGAGACACGCTCGATCATGCCCGACAATGCCGCGCGATCCACGGGCTTCGAGCCGCGCACACCGCGCAGGATCTCCGCCGCCTGGATGCCGTCCAGCATCGACAGCGCATCTTCGTTGGAAGCGGGCGCCAGCCGGAAGGTAATGTCCTTGAGAACCTCTACCAGGATGCCGCCCAGTCCGAATGCCACGAGCTTGCCGAACGCAGGATCAGTCACGGCGCCGATGATCACTTCCTGGCCGCCCAGCAGCATTTGCTGAATTTGCACGCCAAGAATTTCCGCCTTCGCATCGTACTTGCGCGCATTGCCGACGATGGTCGAATAGGCCTCCTTGGCCTGTTCCGCGGACTTGACGCCGACAATCACTCCGCCGGCCTCGGTCTTGTGCAAGATTTGCGGCGAGACGATTTTCATGACCACCGGAAAGCCTATCCCTAAGGCGAGCTTGACGGCCTCGTCAGCCGAGCTCGCGACACCCTCTTTGGGAATGGTGATTCCATAGGCCTCGCAAACGCCGCGCGCTTCGGGCGCAGTCAATGCCTCGCGGCCGGCAGCCTTGGCTTCATCGAGAATTTTACGGACGGCGTTTTTATCGTGTGACATAACTTCTTTTTTCCTAGGGATGTGGCGCGGTCTGTGGGCTTTAGGCCGTCCAGTCCGTCAAATGACTTTCTTCAATCTCAGCGCGGCGACATCGTCTGGGGCAAACCCCAACTCCGCCAGTACTTCATCGGTGTGCTCGCCGAGCAGCGGCGAGCGGGTGACGTCCGTCGGGCTGTCGCTCATCTTGATGGGATTGCCCACGGTCAGATACTTGCCGCGCTTGGGATGGTCCACTTCAACGATGGTTCCCGTTTTGCGCAACGACGGCTCGTGCGCCAGCTCTTCCATCGACAGGATCGGTCCGCAGGGAATGTCATGCTCGTTGAGCAATGCCATCGCTTCGAATTTGGTCTTGGTCAATGTCCATGCCTCCACGGCGGCGAACACCTCTTTAAGTCTCGGCAGCCGCGCGTTGGGCGTGGCGAAGTCCGGATCCGTGAGCCAGACCTCCTTGCCGATCACCTGACAGATCGCCTTCCAGACCGGCGCCTGAGCGATGAAGTACAGGTAGGCGTTAGGATCAGTCTCCCAGCCTTTGCACTTGACGATGGTTCCCGGCTGCCCGCCGCCGGATGCATTGGCCGCGCGAGGCACCGCGGTGCCGAACTTGCCGTTCGGATACTGCGGATACTCCTTCATCACCTTCGTGCGCTCGAGGCGTTGCTGATCGCGGAGTTTGACGCGGCAGAGGTTGAGCACGCCATCCTGCATCGCTGCCAGCACCTTTTGTCCGCGCCCGGTGGTGTTGCGCTGATAGAGCGCCGCCACGATCCCGAGCGCAAGGTGCAACCCGGTTCCGCTGTCGCCTATTTGCGCACCCGTCACCAACGGCGGACCATCGTCGAATCCGGTCGTCGATGCGGAGCCGCCGGCGCATTGCGCGACGTTCTCGTACACCTTGAAGTCTTCGTAAGGACCGGGACCGAAACCCTTGACCGAAGCCACGATCATGCGCGGATTCAGTTCCTGGATGCGGGCCCAGGTGAAGCCCATGCGATCGAGCGCGCCCGGAGCGAAATTTTCCACCAGCACGTCGCAGTGCTTGACCAGCTTCTCCAGTACCTGCTTGCCCTGCTCGCTCTTGGTATCGAGCGTCAGCGAGCGCTTGTTGTGGTTGAGCATCGTGAAATACAAGCTGTCCACGTCCGGAATATCGCGCAGCTGCTCGCGCGTGATATCGCCCGCGCCCGCTTTCTCGACTTTAATGACATCGGCACCGAACCACGCCAGTAGCTGCGTGCAGGTCGGACCCGACTGCACATGCGTGAAATCCAGAATGCGGACACCGTCTAACGCTTTACCCATGAAAACTCCCGCGGCCCATCATTTGTACATCGTCTGATTTTTGGTGCCCGGAGCGTATTCGCGCGGATCGACCCAAATATTGATAACAGCCGACTTGCGCAGTTTGTGCACCGACTCGCGTGCGCGCTTCAGCGCCGGCGCAATTTGCGCCGGATCGCGAACTTCCTCGCCGTAGCCGCCCAGCATCTCGGCGAATTTACCGAAGGGCACATCGCCCAGCAGATTGCCGACATTGCCGCGCTGCTCGCCGTATTTCGCGAGCTGCCCATAGCGGATCTGATTCATCGCCGAGTTGTTGCCGATTACCGCGATGTACGGGACGCCGAACCGATTGGCCGTCTCCATATCGAAAGCCGTCATGCCGAAGGATCCATCGCCGTAGTAGCACAGAACTTCTTTCGATGGATTCGCAAGTCCGGCCGCGATCGCGAATCCCGTACCCACGCCCAGCGAGCCCAAAGCACCCGGATCCATCCACTGCCCCGGATTGCGCGGCCGCACCGCCTGCGCGGAGATGGTGACGACATCGCCGCCGTCGCCGATATAAATAGTGTTGTCCGCGAGAAACTCATTCAGTTCCCATGCGACGCGGTAAGGATGGATCGGCACGCTGTTCGACTTGAACAACGGCATGAGCTTCTCGCCCGCCACCACTTCCGCATCGCTGAGCTGTTTCAGCCACTGCTGGCGCGCCTGACGCTTGTCGCCCTTGATGCGGCCGCCGGCTGCCGCCAGCACCGCACCGAGGATTGCGCCGGGATCGCCCACCAACCCTAAATCGATGTCGCGATTCTTGCCGACGGTGCGGTAATCCATGTCGATCTGCACCAACTTCAGGTCCTTGCTGATGCGCTTGCCGTAGCCCATGCGAAAGTCAAAGGGCGTTCCGACGATTACAAGTACGTCGGCGTTCGCGAAGGCCTGAGTTCGGGTGCGATCGAAGTGATGCGGATCGCCGGGCGGCAGCAGTCCGCGGCTGGCGCCGTTGAAATAACCGGGAATATCGAGTCCGCGCAGCAGCGCAATCGCTTCTTTGTGTCCGCGCGCGGTCCACACTTGCTGTCCGTACAGAATGGCGGGCCGTTCGGCATTGACGAGCAGATCCGCTAATTTCTCGATGTCATTCGGATCGCCGATGGATTTGGTCGATGCGCGATACTTGCCGGGTTCAGGAATCACGGCCTTGGTGATATCCACTTCGCGATCGAGAACATCGCGCGGAATCTCCAGATATACCGGGCCGGTCGCTCCGTTGAACGCCTCGCGCGCCGCCATGGAAATCATATCCGCGACCCGCTCCGTGCTCGAGACGGAGGCTGCGAACTTGGTGATCGGCGTCATCAGCTCGACATGCGGCAGATCCTGCAGCGATCCCATTTTATGCTGCGTCAACGCGCCCTGGCCGCCGATGTGAAGAACAGGGCTCTCCGACCGGAACGCGGTGGCAATGCCGGTGACGGCGTTGGTGCATCCGGGGCCTGCGGTGGTAACCACGCAGCCCAGCTTGCCGGTTTGCCGCGCATAGCCGTCCGCGGCATGCGCCGCGACTTGCTCGTGGCGCACATCGATGATGCGAATGCCTTCATCGACGCAGCCGTCATAGATGTCGATGATGTGGCCGCCGCACAGTGTGAAAATAGTATCCACGCCTTCGTTCTTCAGCGCCTTTGCGACCAAATGGCCGCCGGAGACCACGCTCGCGTCGCGGCTCTTCCGTTGCAGGGTGTCTTCGGCCGTCGTGGCCTTGGGCGGAATCGATACGGGATTTACGGTTGCCATGTTGTCTCCAAATTCGGGAATAATGAGTTGCGAACCTTCAGGTGGTTATAGTGCCGCCAATTACGCTGGCCGTCGATTCCGCTGCATACTTCACGCGGCTTGTCGCGAAGTGGCGTGCCCGCATGGGCTTCAATACGAACAGCGCCATGAGCCCCGCGATGATGTTGAAACTCATGGCAATCGTGAACACCGCCCCCCCAGCCATAGGATTTGGAAATAGTGGCGGCGACGGCGCCGAATCCCGCAGCGGTGATTCCGGCGGCGAGTCCGCGTCGACCCGGAAACCATTTAAGCGCGTTGCCGACGCAGGTGCCGTACACGCATCCGGTGCCAATACCGCCCAGCGCGGCGCCGATGTACAAAACAGGCAGAGAACTGGCCACCGAATTGAGGGCCCACGCGGCAGCCACCAAAACGGCACCGCCGAGGACCACGCCACGCGGTCCGAAGCGATCCACCAAGTATCCTTCGACGGGAATCAGCCACGTCTCAATTAAAACGAACAGGCTAAACGCAAACTGTATTTTGGCGCGACCGAAATGATATTTGGCGTCGATGGGGTTGACGAACCAAGTCCAGCCATATTGGAGGTTCGCCACGCAAGCCATGCATACAACACCGATAAAGAGCTGAACCCAGGGATTCCCCAGCGGTGATTTCGAAGAAGCGTTCTCATGCATTTTATAGTTCTCCTGTGGGCGCCGGGCGAACTGACCAACGCCATTCGCAGCATCGAATCCATTC
>Ga0182030_10007160_pt1 | contig 23356 bp, 22 predicted proteins | sample 812S3MmetaG_FD_121299 | JGI IMG/M metagenome (GOLD analysis project Ga0182030, IMG submission 121299) | Permafrost microbial communities from Stordalen Mire, Sweden - 812S3M metaG (Illumina Assembly) | ecosystem: Environmental > Terrestrial > Soil > Wetlands > Permafrost | place: Sweden...
CTGATCGACGAGCGCCCCGAGGAAGTCACCGACATGCAGCGCTCGGTGAAGGGCGAGGTCGTGTCCTCGACCTTCGACGAGCCCGCCGCGCGCCACGTCCAGGTCGCGGAAATGGTGATCGAGAAGGCCAAGCGCCTCGTCGAGCACCGCCGCGACGTGGTGATCCTGCTCGATTCGATCACGCGCCTCGGCCGCGCCTACAACACCGTCGTGCCGTCTTCCGGCAAGGTGCTGACCGGCGGCGTCGACGCCAACGCGTTGCAGCGGCCGAAGCGCTTCTTCGGCGCGGCGCGCAACATCGAGGAGGGCGGCTCGCTGACCATCATCGCGACCGCTTTGATCGACACCGGCTCGCGCATGGACGAAGTGATCTTCGAGGAGTTCAAGGGCACCGGCAATTCCGAAATCATCCTCGACCGCAAGGTCAGCGACAAGCGCACCTTCCCGTCGATGGACATCACCCGCTCCGGCACCCGCAAGGAAGAGCTGCTGGTTGCGCCCGACATCCTCAAGAAGATGTACGTGCTGCGCCGCATCCTCAACCCGATGGGCACGGTCGACGCCATCGAGTTCCTGCTTGGCAAGCTGCGCGACACCAAGTCGAACGCCAACTTCTTCGAGTCCATGAATACGTAAAGAGGCCTTCTGTGCCAGCAGCCGCCTTCGTCCTGAGGCGCCCGCGAAGCGGGCCTCGAAGGACGCTCGCCTTGCGCCGCCGCCGCCGCGAGGCTGCGCCAACGGCGGCGCGAACTGGAGCGTGGTTCGAGGCCCCTACGGGGCGCCTCACCACGAGGGCGGGACGGAGCAAGCGGCACTAACATCGGGCGCCCGAATGACCCTCGACGACATCCGCCGCGATATCGATCGCATCGACGCGCAGATGCACAAGCTGCTGATCGAGCGTTCGGGCGTCATCGAGCGGCTGATCGAGATCAAGCGCGCGCAGGGCGGCGGCTCCGCCTTCCGTCCCGCGCGCGAGGCCTCGATGCTGCGCGCCATCGTCGAGCGCCACGAAGGCCGGCTGCCGGTCGACACCGTCGAGGGCATCTGGCGCATCATCATCTCGACCTTCACCTACGTACAGTCGCCGTATTCCGTGCACATCGACGTCAGCCACGGCGAGTCTGCGATCCGCGACAGCGAGCGCTTCCATTTCGGCTTCACCGTGCCGGTGGTCCCGCATTTCGGCGCCGTGGGCGTTATCGATTCGGTCGCGAAAAGCGGCGGCGATCTCGGCATGTTCGCCTTGGACGGCGGCGCGGCGGCCGGCGCGTGGTGGATGAAGCTCGCAGACGCGCAGGCGCCCAAGGTGATCGCCCGTCTGCCGTTCGTCGAGCGCCCCGACCATCCCGCGGGCCTGCCGGTCTTCGTGATCGCCAAGCCCTTGAGCGACGGCGGGGCGCGGCAGGTCGTGCTGGAGGCGATATCGCTCGACCGCTGGCGGGCGGATTTCGCCTATGCGCTGGCGGCGGCGGGCGGCGAGGCGATCGGCCAAGCCGCGCATGGCTCGGGGTTCTCGGCGCTGGTCGCGCGGCCGGGTGAACTGGAGCCCGACGCGCTGACGTTGGCGCTGAGGGACGCGGGAGCGCGGGGGGTGCGGTCGGCGGAGATCGGGAGCCACGCGCCTAGGTTCGAGATGGGGCGGTAGGCCCGCATCACTCGAACAATTCCGTATGAGTTCCGGCGCGCACGAAATTCAGGCGCTGGCCGTCGATCTGGTAGACCAACAAGAAGTCGCCGCCGATGTGACATTCCCGATGATCGGCCCATTCGCCTTTGAGCGGATGGTCCAGCCATTCCGGACCGAGCGGCGCGGCGTTGGCGATCGACAACAGCATCGCCTCTTTCAGCCGCTGCATGTCGTATCGTCCGGGCCGCGACAACCGCTCCCAATCTTTCGCGAAAGCTTTGGTGAAGTCGCACGCTCTCGGCGGGGCGGCGCGCTTGTCCTTACTCGGCCGCTTTGTCGAGGGCATCGAACAATTCCCGCCCGTCGGCGAACCGCGCCTTGGCCGCCTCGATCATAGCGCGAGACTCGGCGATGGCGGCGCGCGTCGCGGCGTTCGGCGTAGTCAACTCGAACGGCAGCGCCTTGTCTTTGGCGATCCGCGTCAGGGTCATGCGGACCACGTCGGACACGGTAAGGCCAATCTCGTCTAAAACCGCCGCCGCCTCGTCGCGTAGGCGCGGATCGATGCGGGCGCGTACAAAAGCCGTAGAAGCCATCTGCGGGCCTCCTTTCGAGACTGAATGTAGCTCACTTGAGCTACATTGGCAAGAATGGTGACGAGAAACCGCGCGTGAGGTCACTTGTGAATGGCGCCTTTTCAAATTCCGCGGCAGCTTCGCATAACAACTTTCTGAAAATCAAAATTCATGCTATCCTCCCCGCCGCCATGCCTGCTCCCGCCACATCCCGCCGCAAGACCCAACTCGCTGCGTCCCGCGCCCGCCGTCTCGCCCGCGCCGAGCGGCGCGAGGAGATGCTGGAGGACGTCGCCGGCGGGGTCGAATTTTCCGTCATCGCGCGCCAATACGGCGTCAGCGTCAAGACCGTGCGGCGCGAGATCGGCCGCGCGCTCGACGAGCGCTGGACCGAAACGCCGCAGCGGCATCTGCGGCTCCAGAATGAGCGCCTCAGCCGCGCCGTTCGCGCCCTCGAAGACGCGCTGCTCAACGGCGACATCGCCGCCGTCGACCCGCTCTTGCGCGTGCTGGATCGGCTCGACCGCTACAACGCCCTCGGCCAGCCCGCGGCGCCGCCCGACCCGCCGGAGCCCCGGCTCGCGCTCACCCACCAGGGACAGGATCTGGCGCCGAGCGCGTTGAAAACGCTGGAACCCGACCTGTCCCTGAACGGCGACAAAGCCCCCTAGCGCCACCTCCGCGGCGTCCGAGGCCGCCCGAAACCCTTGTGTTTCGGCGAGGCAAAAGCGAAAAGCCGGTCTCCCAGTCCCGAGACCCCCATGTCGCACGCCCCCCGCCCGCAGCCCCGCGCCGAAATCCTCGAAATCGACGCCTACGTCCCCGGTAAGCCCGCCCCCGCGAGCGCGGCCAAGACCTACAAGCTGTCGTCGAACGAATCCCCGCTCGGCCCTTCTCCGAAGGCCATCGCCGCCTTCCGCGACACCGCGCAGACGCTCGCGCTCTATCCCGACGGCGGCGCGCATCACCTGAAGTCGGCCATCGCCGAGCGGCACGCCATCGACCCTGGCGGGCTCATCGTCGGCAACGGCTCCGACGAGTTGCTCGGCCTCATCGCCTCGGCCTTCCTCAAAGCCGGCGACGAGGGGCTCTACAGCCAGTACGGCTTTCTCTCCTACCCGATCGCGATCCGCGCGGCGGGCGGGCGGCCGGTCGTCGCGCCGGAGCGAGACCTCCTGGCCGACGTGGACGCGCTGCTCGCCCGCGTGTCGGACAAGACAAGGATCGTGTTCATCGCCAATCCCAACAACCCCACCGGCGCGCTGCTGCCGCGCGGCGAGTTGCGCCGCCTGCACGCCGGACTGCCCGCCGACACGCTGCTCGTCATCGACGCGGCCTATGCCGAATATGTCGACGACCCGCATTACGAGGCCGGCGCCGAGCTGGTCGAAGCGAACGACAACGTCGTGATGTGCCGCACCTTCTCGAAGGCCTATGGCTTGGCGGGCCTGCGCCTCGGCTGGGCCTACGCCAAGCCTTACGTGGTCGACGCCGTCAACCGCATCCGCGGTCCCTTCAACGTCAACGCGCCCGCCCAGGCCGCCGGCGTCGCCGCGCTCGCCGATCCCGAGCATCTGGCGGCGGCCGTCGCTCACAACGCCCGCTGGCTGCCGTGGCTGAGCCGCGAGATCGGCGCGCTTGGCCTAAAAGTCCCGCCGAGCCAAGGCAACTTCCTGCTGATCCGCTTTCGCGACGCCGCGCACGCCCGGCACGCCGACGCGGCGCTGACGGCGGCCGGCTTCGCGCTGCGCGGCATGAACGGCTACGGGCTCTCCGATTGCCTGCGACTCAGCGTCGGCGACGAGGAGGCCAATACCGGAGTCGTCGCGGCGCTGCGGCAGTTCATGGGCGCCTAGATGCCGCTTCCCCGCCTGCCGGAGCCGCTGTTCGGAACCATCGCCCTCGTCGGCGTCGGCCTGATTGGCTCCTCCATCGCGCGCGCCGTTGCGCAGGTCGGCGCGGCCGAGCGCATCGTCATCTGCGACCGTGACGCGGACGCGCTCGCCCGCGCCGAAGCGCTCGGCCTGGGCCAAGTCTACACAAGCTCCGTCGCCGAAGCCGCGTCGGCGGCCGACCTGATCGTGCTCTGCACCTCCGTCGGGGCCTACGCCGATCTCGCCGACCAGATGGCCGCGGCGCTGCGTCCGGGCGCCATCGTCTCCGACGTCGGCTCGGTCAAGACGGCCGTCGTCGCCGACGTCGCGCCGCGGCTGCCCGAGGGCGTGCATTTCGTGCCCGGCCACCCGGTCGCCGGCACCGAGCAATCCGGCCCCGACGCCGGCTTCGCCACCCTGTTCCGCAACCGCTGGCACATATTGACCCCGCCGCCGGGAACCGACCAGGCGGCGGTCGCCAAGGTGCGCGCGCTGTGGGAGTCCTTCGGCGCCAATGTCGAAATCATGTCGCCGGAGCACCACGATCTCGTGCTGGCGATCACCAGCCATCTGCCGCATCTCATCGCCTACAACATCGTCGGCACGGCGGCGGATCTGGAAGAGTCTTTGCGCTCGGAGGTGCTCAAATTCTCCGCCGGCGGCTTCCGCGATTTCACCCGCATCGCCGCCTCCGATCCGACGATGTGGCGCGACGTGTTTCTGCACAACAAGGACTCGGTGCTGGAGATGCTCGGCCGCTTCACGGAAGACCTGACGGCGCTGCAACGCATGATCCGGCGCGGCGACGGGCAGGGCCTGTTCGACCTGTTCACCCGCACCCGCGCGATTCGCCGCGGCATCGTCGAGCAGGGGCAGGAGACGGCGGCGCCGGACTTCGGAAGGCGGGAGAGCGAAGGCGGCTGAAACATTTGCAAAGGCCGGCGTTTTGGCCTTGGATTTGCGAGACGTAGGCGACAAGCGGGAGCGACATTGGACGAGGTGGGCGCACAGACGGCGTTTTCCCGGATCGGCGCGGACGCCGACCTCTGGGTCTTCGCCTATGGCTCGCTGATCTGGAACCCCGGCTTTCCCTACACGTCGCGCGAGCCGGCGACGCTGATCGGCTTTCATCGGCGCTATTGCATCCGCTCCGAGGTCTATCGCGGAACGCCGGAGGCCCCGGGGCTGGTGCTTGGGCTCGAACAGGGCGGCCGCTGCGAGGGCGTCGCCTACCGCGTCGCGGCCGAACTCGCAGGCACGACCATGCAATACCTGCGCGAGCGCGAACTCATCACCTCGGTCTATAACGAGATGGTCGTCGCCGTTGAGACCCGCGACGGCGCGCGGCTGGAGGCGGTGACCTATGTCGCCGATATCAGCCACGATCAATATGTGGCGGCGGCGGACTTCGACGCGATGATCGACACCATCGCCGGCGCCAGCGGAATCGCCGGAGCCAACACCGAATATGCGATCAACACCTGGGCCAATCTCTCGGGACTGGGGATCGACGACCCGCTCGTCGCCCGCGTGGCCGAGGCGCTCAGGCGGCGCGCGGGATGATGTCGGCGATCAGCGAGGCGCGCTCGGCCCGACGCTCGGCCAGCACATGGATCTGGAACTCGATCTCGTCGAGCCGGTCCGCGAACAGCCGGCGCATCTCCGAAAGCCGCGCCTCCGGCAGGCTACCGAGATCGACGCAGATGAGCGCGCCCGCCGGACCGCTGCGATGGGTCGCCAGCAGCACGGCGTCCTCGTAGGCGGGGCACTCGTGAGGAGAATAAACGGAGAACACGTAGCAGCGACCCGAACGGCCGAGCCAATGCCGGAACTTGGCGCGATACAGGTCCTCGCCGGCGAGATACACGGCCTTGTCTTCGCAGAGGCCGCGTGCGCCTGTATCGCTAAAGAAGTCTACGAAGGCCGCCATCGCATTCGCTCCCCATCGGAATGCGAACGGAATTAGAACAAAAAGCGACCAAGGTCAATACGCGATTCCGCTGCGGAACCCGTTTTCGCGCGCCTCAGGCGGCGCGCGAACGTTTCGTCGTCGGCTTCTTCGGCGCCGTCTTTTCTTCGAACAACTCGGCCAGCTTCTCCGTCATCGCCCCGCCCAGCTCCTCGGCGTCGACGATGGTGACCGCGCGCCGATAGTAGCGCGTCACGTCGTGGCCGATGCCGATGGCGATCAACTCGACTGGCGAGCGCGTCTCGATCTCCTCGATGATATGCCGCAGGTGCCGCTCCAGATAATTGCCGGAGTTCACCGACAGCGTGGAATCGTCGACCGGCGCGCCGTCGGAGATCATCATCAGGATCTTGCGCTGCTCCGTCCGCCCCAACAGCCGCTGATGCGCCCAATCGAGCGCCTCGCCGTCGATGTTCTCCTTCAGCAGCCCCTCGCGCATCATCAAGCCGAGGTTCTTGCGCGCACGACGCCAGGGAGCGTCGGCGGATTTGTAGACGAGATGGCGCAGGTCGTTGAGCCGGCCGGGGTTCGGCGGCTTGCCGGCCTGCAGCCAAGCCTCGCGCGACTGGCCGCCCTTCCAGGCGCGCGTCGTGAAGCCGAGGATCTCGACCTTGACGCCGCAGCGCTCCAAGGTGCGCGCGAGAATGTCGGCGCAGGTGGCCGCGACCGTGATCGGCCGCCCGCGCATCGAGCCGGAATTGTCGATCAGCAGCGAGACCACGGTGTCGCGAAACTCCATGTCCTTCTCGCGCTTGAACGACAGCGGCTGCTGCGCGTCGATGATGATGCGCGGCAGCCGTGCGGTGTCGAGTATGCCCTCTTCGAGGTCGAACTCCCAGGAGCGGCTCTGCTGCGCCATCAGCCGGCGCTGCAGCCGGTTGGCCAGCCGCGCGACGACGCTCGACAGGTTCTGCAACTGCTTGTCGAGATAGTCGCGCAGCCGCTGCAACTCCTCGGGCTCGCACAGCTCGTCGGCCTCGACGATCTCGTCGAACTTGGTGGTGTAGGCCTTGTAGTCGGGCCCGCGCTTGGCTTGATCGCCGGGCGGGGCAGGGCGGTTCTCCGAGGCTTCCTCCGACTCGCCGGCGTCGGTCTCTTCCGGAAACTCGGCGGACGGCGCGTCGGCCGCCTCCATCGCGCCTTCCTCCAGTTCGTCGGAGGAATCCTGCAGCGACTCGATCTCCATCGAGTCTTTCGATTCCTCGGACTCGCCCTCGCCCTCGCTCTCGTCGGGCTGCTCGGGCGGATTGTTCTCGTCCTCGGATTCCTCGCTCTCCTCGGCCTCGGCCTGCGAATCGCTGACCATGTCGAGCGAGGCCAGCAGCTTGTGCACGGCCTTGGCGAAGCCGCGCTGGTCCTCGATGCTGCCCGACAGCTTGTCGAGTTCGGCGCCGGCTTTGTCCTCGACCGCCTGGCGCCAAAGCTCGACGATGCGGGTCGCGCCCGGCGGCGGCGCCATGCCGGTCAGCCGCTCGCGCACCATCATGGCGACGGCGTCCTCCAGCGGCGCCTCGTCGCGATCCCTCGCCTCGGCGCTTGGGCTCTTGTGGAAGCGGTCGTCGAGCATGGCGGTGAGGTTGGCCGCCACGCCCTCCATGCGGCGCGCGCCAATCGCCTCGCAGCGCGCCTGCTCGACCGCGTCGAACAGCGCGCGCGCCGGCGGGTTCTGCGGCGCGTTGCGGCGGTGGATCGCCTCGTTGTGGCAGGCGAGCCGCAGCGACATCGAATCGGCGAGCCCGCGCAGAATCGCGGCCTCGCGCGGGTTGGGCTTGCGCGGCGGCTCCGGCAGGCGCGCCTTGGCGCCGTCGGGGCCGTTCACCAGGCCCGGCTTGTCGGCGGAAAATGCGACCTCAAGCTCGGGATGGCGCGACATCGCGCGCGCGCAGGCGGAGATCGCCCGCTTGAACGGTTCGTTGGCGTTTTCGGCCTTCTGGCCGGGCTTACGGTTTGTGGGCTTCACGTCGACGGGCGGCATGGCTCCCATATAGGACGCCGGCGCCCCGCGTCACAAGCGCGCCGGTTCGTCCGATTCCGTCGCGGTCGGCGGCGGCTCGGCGACGACCTGCGGTTGGAGGCCCCGCGCCGCCAGCATCTCCGCGATTTCCTTGTCGACAGCCGCCACGTCAATCGACGACGCGTCGACTTGCCGGTCGATCTCTGCGAACTTGGCCGCAAAATGGGCTTCGACCCGGCTCAGGTCCCAACTCATAGGCCAATTCATCGGCGCGTCCCTCCGTCTGCGAATTTGCGCGCCGAAGTTTACGTAAGGAAACGTAAGATTTCGCTACTCGGCCGGCGCCCGGAGTCGGGGAAACCGCGGCGCCTTGTTAACCATGTCGCGCGATCCGGCTTCCGCTCACGTTAACCTTTTGCTAACCTCGTCGGCGAGGAGGCCGCCTCATTTTAAAGGAGCAGCGCGATGAAAGCGTTGGCCGTCCTCGCCGCCTGCCTGTGTTTCGCCGTTCCCGCCCAGGCTTTCGTCCACGCCGGCGGCCCGCATCCCGGACCCGGGCGCGCTCACCATCAAGGCTACGGCGGTTACGGCCTCGGCTTCTGGGGTGGCGTGGCCGTTCCCGAGTATCCCTTCTCGCAGGACGTCGGCTCGTTCGAGCCCGCAGCCGTGTCCGACGCGCCGCCGCCCGGCGTGATCGCGGCGACCATCGCGGCCGCGATCGCCGCCGCCGGCGCGTCTTCCGGCCCGAACCGCCCCGCCTTCGACTCGCCGCGCCCGAAACCCGGCCCGCACATCATCTATATCGGCCAGCAGCCGGCGATCCACGGGCCGAAGGTGATCTACGGAGGCCAGTAGCGCCCTCAGTTCACCGCCAGCAGGATGCGCAGCGGGCTGCGGAAGGTCGAGGACGGCATCCACGGCAGGTCCGCCTCGACGCGCTCGTATTCGGGCGCGACCTTGTGGAACTCCTCGACCGCGATGCGTATCGCGATGCGCGCGATCGCGGACCCCAGGCAGGCATGCACGCCGCCGCCGAAACCTAGGTGGCCCTTCGGCTTGCGCGCGATGTCGTAGCGCTCCGCATTGGGAAACTGCCGCTCGTCGCGGTTGCCCGAGCCATAGGCAAGGCAGACGAAATCGCCCGCCTTGAGGCTCTGCCCGTGCAGTTCCACGTCGCGCGTCAGGCAGCGCTTGAACCTTTGCGCCGAGGTGTTGAAGCGCAGGCTCTCCTCCAGCGCGTCGGAGATCGTGTCGGGGTTGGCGACGCAGGCGCGGCGCGCGTCGGCGAAATCGGCGAGGTTGAGCGCGAACATGCTCATGAACCCGCCGAGCGACTCGATGCCGGCCATGATGAGAGTCGTCGTCGTCAGCAGCACCTCGCGGTCGTCGAGCTTGTCGCCGTCGATCTCGGCGTGGGTGAAATGCGAGATGAGGTCGTTGACGGGATTCGCGCGCCGGATCGCGATGATCCGCGTCGCGTAGTCGCGCACCCACTCGAAGGCCGCGATATGCTCCGGCCCCTTGGCGCGCGTGACCGGGTCGCTCTGCACCATAAGCACCGCCTTCTCGCGCACCGTCTGCTCGTCCTCCAACGGCAGTCCCAACGCCGCAAACAGCACGCGCACCGTGAATTTCGACGAGAAGTCCTCGATATAGTCGAACTCGCGGCGGCCCCTAACGCCCTCCGCGGCCGCGCGCGCGATCTCGCGGATCGGCTCGCCGAGGCCTTCGAGGTTGCGGCGGGTGAAGGCCTTCTGAATCAGGCCGCGCAGGCGGTCGTGGCGTGGCGGATCGGTGGTGCCGAGCGTCGCCCCGGCGCGGCCGGGCAGCTCGGTCATCATGTTGCCTTGCGCCGACGAATAGGTCGACCACTCGGAGCCCGCGCGCACGATGTCGTCGTAGCGCGAAAGCACCCACATCCCGGCCTGCTCGCTCCAGAAGCAGGGGTATTGGTCGCGCAAGGTCTTGTAGAAGGGGAACGGGTCGGCGTCGACGACGGCCGAATAGGGATCGAAGGTGAACACGCGCGCCTCCCGGGACATTGGCGCGAGAGGATAACGGCGGTCTCGTGAGGCCGCCAGAGCGCCGTCGGGCGGGAGAGCCGATTTTTGCGGACTCCGCTTGGCGCCGGCGCGCCGGTCCGAGCCGCGGCCTTGATCGTGCGGGCGCAACCGGACGGCTTTTGTGGTACAAAGGCGCGCATGAACAGGCAGGAAATCCTGGACCGGCTGCGGGAGCACGAACGCGCTTTGCGGGAGCGCGGGGTAACCCATGCCGCCTTGTTCGGCTCACGGGCGCGGGGCGATCACCGCCCCGACAGCGATACCGACATCATGATCGAGATCGACCCCAGGGCCGACATGTCCGTCTATGACTATGTCGGGCTGAAGCGTTACATCGCCGGACTTTTTGACGGGCGGGTCGACGTTATCGACCGGGAGAAGCTGAGAACACACGTCCGCCGCCCCGCGCAAAGCGAAGCCGTCTATGCCTTCTAAGTCGTTCGACCCGAAGGCCGTCCTGTTCCACATCCGCGACAATGTCACGCTGGCGCGCAGCTTTGTCGAGGGGTTCGACTACGACCGATTCCGCGCCGATACGCGCACCGTCTATGCCGTGACCGGGGCGCTCGAAGTCATTTCCGAAGCGTCCCGTCGCTTGCCCGCTGAAATCAAGCAGCGGCATTAATCGGCCGCAGCGGACGCCCGCCCCCTCCTACCTTCCCCCCGCCCCCATGATCTCCTTCGTGAGGCTCCCCGCCGTCCCATACAGCGGTATCAGGCAAGCCTGCAGCGAGTGGTAGATATCCGGCTTGCCGGCGAAGTACCCGGGAACCGGCTTCAGCTCGTCGTCGAGCTGGCAGAACCACCCCCCATTGCGCGCGTCGATCAGATGCCGCGCGGCGAAATTCCAGAACCCCCGGTACGACGTCTCGCACGCGTCGCCGTCGTCCAGGGGGCTGAGGAAATGCGCCGCGCCGATCCCCTCGCAGACCGGCCACCACAGCCGGTCGCGCACGCGCGGCGTCCCGTCATATTCCAGCGTGTAATAGAGCCCGCCGCGCTCGTCGTCCCACCCTTGCGCGACCGCCTGCTCGAACAGCCGCCCCGCCGCCCCAGGCAGCCACTCCAGCGTCTTCTCTCCGAGCGCCCAGAGCTGCAGCGCCAGCCGCGTCCATTCCAGCGCGTGGCCCGGCGTGTAGCCGAACGGCCTGAACATGTCGGAGCCGCGGTATTCCTTGTCGATGGTCCAGTCGGAGCGGTAGTGCTCCGGCACCCGCCAGTTAGCCCCGCCGGCGCCGCGGCGCAGGATGAGGTCGGCGATGCTTTCGGCGCGGGCGAGATAGTCGGCCTCGCCCGTCGCCTCGAAGGCCGCCATCAGCGCTTCCGTCAGGTGCATGTTGGCGTTCTGGCCGCGATAGTCCGAGAACGGCGTCCAGTCCTCGGAAAACTCCTCGGCGCTGGCGCCGTGCCGCGCCTCCCAGAATCGCCCGTTCAGCGTCTCCGTGATGTCGGCGATGAGCCGGTCGGCTTGCGGATGGCCGGCGCATTTCGCGCTCGACGCCGCCAGCAGCACGAAAGCGTGGCCATAGGCGAGTTTCTGCCGGTCGCGCGCGCCCTCTGCGTCGAACGACGACCAATAGCCGCCGTGCACGGGGTCGCGATGACGCTTCCAGATCGAGCTGATCGCGTGATCCAGCAGGTCGTAGGCGCCGGGCCGTCCGAGCAGCACGCCGATGGCGGCGCAATGCGCCATGCGCGTCGTCAGGTGCAGCGGCCGCTCCGTCTCGCCGTCGAGCGGCTTCCCGTCCACGCCGAGGATGAAGAAGCCGCCCTTGGGGTCTAGCGACTCGCCCTCGTAGAAGCGGAACAGCGCGTCGGCTTCAGTCTCCAGCCAGCGGCGATGGGCCGGGCGTCTGTGCCAGGGGGTGTCCACGGGCTCCTCCGTTTACGATTGGCTAACCAAGCTGTGGCGCGGCGGCCTCGGGACTGGCATAACACAAGCCATGAGCCGAATCGAAACCCTTGCGGCAATGGCGGATTCGGCGGGCCTCGGCGATCCCGGGTTCGCCGTCTATGTCCATTGGCCGTTCTGTCTGGCCAAGTGCCCCTATTGCGATTTCAACAGCCACGTCCGCGCGACGCCGCCCGACGAGGCGCGCTTCGTCGCCGCCTTCTCGCGCGAGATCGCGCATCGCGCCGCGCTGAGCCCCGGCCGCAAGGTGCGCAGCATCTTCTTCGGCGGCGGCACGCCCTCGCTGATGGCGCCGCGCACCGTCGGCGCCATCCTCGACAAGATCGCCAAGCACTGGACATTGGAGCCGAACGCCGAAATCACGCTGGAGGCCAACCCGACCAGCGTCGAGGCAGGGCGGTTCCGCGGCTACCAGGGCGCCGGCGTCAACCGCGTCTCCGTCGGCGTGCAGGCGCTCAACGACGCGGATCTCCGCGCGCTCGGCCGCCGCCACAGCGTGGCGGAAGCCGTCGCCGCGCTGGAGACGGCGAAGTCGATCTTCCCGCGCATGTCGTTCGACCTCATCTACGGCCGCGTCGGCCAGAGCGAGGCGCAATGGCGCGAGGAGCTGGAAAAGGCTATGAAGCTCGCCACCGAGCATGTTTCGCTCTACCAACTCACCGTCGAGCCGGAGACGATCTTCGAGCGGCTGTGGCAGGCGGGCAAACTCGCGCTGCCCGACGAGGATCTCGGCCGCGCCTTGTGGGACACCACGCAGGAGATCGCCGAGAAGCACGGCATGCCGGGCTACGAGACCTCCAATCACGCCCGTCCCGGCGCCGAATCGCGCCACAACCTCGTCTACTGGCGCTACGGCGATTACGTCGGCGTCGGCCCCGGCGCGCATGGCCGCGTGCTGTCGGGCGGAAAGCGCCGCGCCCAGGCGACCGAAAAGCACCCCGAGATGTGGCTTGCCCAGGTCGAGATCGAAGGCCACGGCCTGATTGCCGACGATCCGCTTTCCCAGGAAGAGCAGAGCGACGAATATCTGTTGATGGGTCTGCGCCTGCGCGAGGGCGTCGACATCCACCGTTACGAGGCGATCAGCGGCCGGCGGCTGGCCCGCAGCCAGATCGAGTCCCTCGCCGCCGAAGGTTTCGTGACCGAGCAGGGCGGGCGAATCATGGTGACGCCGATGGGCGCGCCGCTGCTCGACACAATAGTCGCGGATCTGGCCGCGTAAGGGCGACTCCGGCTCAAACCTGCAAGACAGTCTTGCTCTGCGGTTCGCGCGGGAGCCGCCTCGCCGGCCAGTAAATATCGCTGTGAAAGCGGATAATACGTCATTGCGCGAACCATCGCCGATCGCGGTTGCGAACTTGCATGCGCAACTTATAGTTGTATTATTGCCCATTATTCGCGAAGACTGATTCGGGTCTGCTCAGTCTGATCCTCGTGGGAGGCGGGCATGAAATACGCTTTGGAAGCGGAATTTTATAAGCCTTCGGCTTTCCGCTCGAACCTGCTGCGGTCTGCGGAGGCCGCAGGCAAGGCGCTTAGCCCCTATCTCATTGTTATTGCGTTCATTCTGGCTTGCGCCTATCTGCACAGCCTGTTGACGTCGCAGATCGGTTTTCGCGCCCCCTTTATAACGTTCTACCCGGCGGTCGCGATCTGCGCCTTGTTGGGCGGCGGCGCCGCCGGCCTGTTGGCGACCGCGCTTTCGGCGGCGCTGGCGGACTATCTCTCGTTCGCTCCGGCTTACAGTTTCAAGTTCGCCGAATTCGGCGACAGGCTCGCACTTTCGGTCTTCGTCGCCAGCGGGCTGATCGTCTCGTTCACCGCCGAACGTCTGAAGCGCGCGAATCTCCGCGCGCGTGAATTGGAGGCGAGCCGGCTGGAGGACGTGGAGCGGCAAGTCCGCGAACGCACCGAGGAGCTAGCGCAAACCGCCGCCACGCTGCAGCGGGAGACCGCCGAACGCATGGCGCTTCAGGAGCGCTTCCGCCACGTCATCGAGTTCTTTCCGACGGCGATGATTATTGTCGATGAGAACGGTCGCGTCGACCTCGTCAACCAGGAGGCCGAACGCATCTTCGGCTACTCGCGCGAGGAGATGACGGGGCAATCGATCGACATCCTGCTGTCGCAGAACGATCGGGCGTCCCACTCCAAGCATCGGCAAATCTATCTGCGGACGCCGAGCCAGCGACCGATGGGACTCGGGCGGGAGCTGTTCGGGCTGCGCAAGGACGGATCGGTGTTTTCGCTCGAGGTCGCCTTGGGTCCAATCGCCTTTCCCGAAGGAAAGAAGATCGTCGCGGCGATAACGGACATAACCGAGCGCAAGGAAATCGAGAGCGCGCTGAGCGACAACGAAGAACGGATGCGGTTGATGTTCGACAGCCTGCGCGATCACGCCGTCATCATGGTCGATCCCGACGGCAAGATCGTCAGCTGGAACGCCGGCGCGGAACGTTTGCTTGGCTACAGCAAGGACGAGATTCTCGGTCGCAATTTCGAGATGTTCTTTGCGCCCGAGGACGTCGCCGCGGGCGAACCCAGGCGCGAATTGCAACTCGCCGCCGAGCACGGATACAGCGAATCGGAGCGTCCGCGCGTGCGCCGGGACGGCTCCCGGTTCACGGCCAGCGTGACCTTGAACGCGGTGCGCGACGCTTCCGGCGCGCTGCGCGGTTTCGTTAAGGTCACGCGCGACATCTCGCTGCGAAAGCGCTTCGAGACTCAATTGATCGAGAGCAACGAGCGCTTCGCCGTCGCCGCCGAGGCGGCGGACCTCGGCTTCTGGGATTTCGATCCGCAGGCCAAAGTCGTCCGCTGGGACGAGAACATGTTCAGACTGCGCGGCATAGCGCAGGAAACCGGAAATGCCTACGACCGCCGCTTCGAATTCATTCATCCTGACGACCTTCCCAATGTCGAAGCGAAACTCGCCGACGCTGCGGCGGGCCTCAGCCGGTTCGAAACGGAATTTCGTATTCTGCGCCCGAGCGACGGTTCGATGCGGCACATCAGATCCGCGGCCAATCTGCGCGACAGCGCCAACGGGCTCGGCCCGCGGCTGTTCGGCGTCAGCATCGACGTCACGGACCTCAAGCAGACGCAGCTGGAGCTTGAACGCGCGCGCGACGCCGCCGAGGCCGCCAGCCGCGCCAAATCCGAATTTCTCGCCACCGTCAGCCACGAGATCCGGACGCCGATGAATGGCGTCATCGGCATGAACGCGCTGTTGCTGGAGAGCGAACTCGACGAACGCCAGCGCAAGATGGCGGGCGCGATCCGGGATTCCGCGAACTCCCTGCTGTCGATCATCGACGACATCCTCGACTTCTCCAAGCTCGAAGCCGGCAAGGTCGGGATCGAGGACAGCGACTTCGATCTCAAGCGCGTCGTAGATCAGGCCGTCGAACTGTTCGCGCCGCGCGCCGCGGAGAAAGGGCTTCAGCTTTCCGCCGACACGACCGCGATCTCTCGCCCGGGCTTGCGCGGCGACGCGGCGCGGCTGCGCCAGATCATGCTCAATCTGCTCTCCAACGCGATCAAGTTCACGGAGAGCGGATCGGTCGCGCTGAAGATCTCCACGTCGGACGAGGCGACGGACCGCACGCGCATTCGTTTCGAGGTCACCGACACCGGGACGGGGATCGATCCCAAGGTCAGGGACCGTTTGTTTGAGCCGTTCGAGCAGGCGGACAGTTCGATCAGGCGCCGGTTCGGCGGCACCGGCCTCGGCCTCAGCATCAGCAAGCGGCTCGTCGAACTGATGGGCGGGCAGATTGGCGTCAACGAGCGTCAGGAAGGGGGCAGCGTGTTCTGGTTCGAAGCGATGGCGGGGCACGCCAGAAAAGCCGCGATGGCGAAACCGGACGAAACTCCGACCTCGCACCGGAAACGCCAGACCTCCGAACGCCGCGGACGGATTCTGCTGGCGGAGGACAACCCGGTCAACGTCGATCTCGCGCGAATGATTCTTGAAGGGGTCGGCCACATCGTCGACGTCGCCAAAGATGGGGCGCATGCGATCGATGTCTGGGGTCGCGAACATTACGACGTCGTGCTGATGGACGTGCAAATGCCTGTCGTCGACGGTCTCGCGGCAACCCGGGAAATCCGGCTCAGGGGGCCGGAAGGGGCGCGCGTGCCGATCATCGCGATGACCGCAAACGCCATGCGGGAGGACAGGCAACGCTGTTTCGACGCCGGGATGAACGACTATCTGGCGAAGCCATTCACTCCCACCACGCTGATAGCGAAAGTCGGCAGTTGGATCGACCGCTCGTCGCCGCCGCTTGACCCCGCGCCCCCGGTCGAGCCCGACCCGGTCGCAGAACGGCCGGTTCTCGACTCCAGCGCCTTCGACGATCTCAGGGCTTCGCTCACCGAGGCGACCTTCTGGCCGCTGCTGCGCCGGTTCATCGACGATCTCGGCGAACGCACCCTGACGATAATGCAACTGCGCTCGAACGGCGAAATCGAAGCGATCGGACGCGAGGTTCACAAGCTGATCATGGGCTCGGGCGTCTTCGGGGCCGCGCAGGTGCTCGCGCTGGCGAGGCTCCTGCAGGACGCCTGCCGGTCCGGCGACGCGGCGAGAGCATTGCCGCTCGTCGATTGCTTCCTGCCGGCGTCGCGCGCCGCTCAGGCGGCCCTGCGAGAGAGATCGGAAAGCTGCCGGACCGTCCAGGCCGAGCGCTTACGCCGCGCCGATCTCGCCGCATCGGAATAAACCGCCGGCTGCGCGGGTCTTGCGGTCGAAGGCGGCCGGCGCTTAGGTTCGCCCGCCCTGGGAACGCGAGCCGAACATGACCTTGCCCCGTACCGGCGCTTGGGTGGACACCGTGCGCCTCGTCTCAGGGCTCACGCTTTTCACCTTTGCGCTGCTGCATTTCCTCAATCACGCGCTCGGGCTCTGGAGCCTCGACGCGATGGCCGCTTTCCAGCACTGGCGGCTCGCGGTCACGCGCTCGCTTCCGGGAACGCTCGCGCTCGCCGCCGCGCTCGTCGCGCACCTCAGCCTCGCGCTCTGGCGCATCGCGCGGCTCAACACCTGGCGCCTGCCGCGGGCCGCGCTGTGGCAGCTCGCAACCGGCGCGACCGTCGCCTTCCTGCTCATGCCGCATCTGACCCAGGCCGGGATCTTCACCCGCCTGTCCGGCGGCGTAATGACCTACCCGGCCGAGCTGAGCCTGCTGTGGCCAGCCTCGGCCCCGAGACAGTCGCTGCTGCTTGTTTTCGTGTGGACGCACGGCTGCATCGGCCTTCATCAATGGCTGAAGGGCGAGGCGTGGTGGCGGCGCAATTCGCACGCGCTCGTCGCTTTGGCTGCGCTCGTGCCCGCTGCGGCGCTGGCGGGCTTCGTGACGGCGGCGCGCGAGGTCGAGCGGCTGAAGGCGACGCAGACTTTCGCGCCGCCGTTTCCGCGCGAGGCGATCCCCGCCATCAAGGCGCATGGCGTCGACGCCCAGCTCGCCGCGCTCGCGCTGATGGCGCTGGCGCTTGGCGTCGCGGGCTTGATCGCCGCGCTCGCGGCCCGGCGACGGCGGCTCGTCGTCAGCTACGACCCCGGACCCAAGGTGTTTTCGGTCCCTGGGCCGACGCTGTTGGAGATCAGCCGCGCGCATGGCGTGCCGCATCTCTCGGTCTGCGGCGGCAAGGCGCGCTGCTCGACCTGCCGCGTGCGGGTGCTGGCCGGACTCGACGCGCTGGAGCCGCCCGGCGAGGCGGAAATGCAGCTGCTCCGCCGCATCGGCGCCGATCCCGACGTTCGCCTCGCCTGCCAGATCCGCCCGGCGCAAGCGCTGACTGTCGTCCGTCTGCTGCGCCCGGAAACGGCGGGACCCGCCTTGGCCAACGGCGTCGAGGCCGCGGGCGTGGTGCGCGTCGCCGCGGTGCTGTTCGTCGATATCCGGGGCTTTACCCGGCTCAGCGAGACCAAGCTCGCCTTCGACGTCGTCTATATCCTCAATACGTTTTTCACCGAGGCGGGCCGGGCGGTCGAGATCTCAGGCGGCCGGATCGACAAATATATCGGCGATGGGCTGATGGCGGTGTTCGAGCACACCGACGGGCTCGCCGACGCCTCGCGCAATGCGCTGCAGGCAGTCGCCGGGATCGACGTGGCGTTGCGATCCGTCAACCGCAAGCTGGCGCAAGAGATCGACGCGCCGCTGAGCCTCGCGATGGGCCTGCACGGTGGGCGGCTAGTCAGCGGCCGTGTCGGTTTCGGCGCCGCCGCGCACCCCACAGTGATCGGCCGCGTCGTCAATATCGCGAGCCGGCTGGAGTCGCTCGCCAAGGCGCGCGACGTCGAGCTGGCGCTGAGCCGGGACTGCGCCGAAGCCGCCGGCCTCTCGGGTCTCGCGGTTGAGTGCGCGGACCTGCGCGGCCTCGACGCGGCGTTCAAGGTCGTGCTCGTCCCCTGCGTCGCCGACCTCACGGCTCCGCGAGAAACCGCTGCGTCTCGCTGAGGAACGCCTCGCGCCGGTCGTGGTGCGCCCAGTGCCCGGCGCCTTCCAGCGTCACCACGCGCGCATCGCGGAAGTGGCGGACGCGGCCGTCCTGCACGGGGTTCGAGGCCCAGGATTGCGCGCCATAGACCAGCAGCGCCGGGCAGGCGACGAGGCTCCAAAGCCGCCATGCGTCCTCGGCGGCAAGCTCCACCGGCGGGAAGGCGCGCAAAGCCGGGTCGAACTTGAAGCTGAGCGTCCCGTCGCCGTTCTCGCGCACGCCCTCGCGCGTAAGGTGGGCGGCGAAGCCGGCGTCGAGCCGGGGATGCTCCGCGGCGAGCCGGGCCGTCGCCTCCGCCAGCGAGGCGTAGCGGCGCGCCGGCTTCGCGGCGATCTCGCGCTGGCGCGAAATCCACTCGCGCAGCCGCCCCTCCACCGGCTTGGCGCGCTCGGCGGCGAGGAGTTTTGGCGAATGGCTGAGACCCTCGATGGCGACGATGCGCTTGACCTTCTCCGGGAACAGCCCCGCATAGCGCAGGCCGACATTGCCGCCGAGGGAATGGCCGACGAGGGCGAGATCGGCGAGACCAAGCGTCTCGACCAACTCGACGAGGTCGAACACATAACCTTCCGTCGGATAGAAGCCGCCCTTCGCCCATTCGCTGTCGCCGTGCCCGCGCAGATCGGGCGCGAGCACGCGGTAGCGGACGGCGAAGGCCTCGGCTATAAGGTCCCACGAGCGGGCGTGGTCGCGCACGCCATGCAGCAGGATCAGCGGTGGCGCGGCCGGGTCGCCCCAGGCGCAGACGTTGAGCCGTAGCCCCATCGAAACGTAGGTGAGCAAGCCGTTCACGAGCTTTGAGCCTGAGAGAGGGAGACTTCGACGTGTCGCAATGGCCGGAAATGGGTCTGGGCGTCGTTCTGGGGCTGCTTGTCGTGGGCAGCCTCTTTGGGTTCACGTTCCGGCGCATGCCGGAACGCCGAAGCGACGGCGGACTGACTCAGCATGACGCTTCATATTACACGTCAGGCGACGACGGCGGCCACCATTCCGCTTGAGGCCGTTGCGGGTTCAGCGCCCCCGCTCGCGCGCGCCCAGAAAAAATGAGCCGCCCCGAAGGGCGGCGGAAGTCTAGGGAGGAAACGCCCAAGTTGGGCTACGACAACGTGTCGCCCTGATAACTTACAGCATGCAGACTTACTCATCTTGCGACAAATCAAACTGTTCGCGCAATATGAAGACAACAAAGCGATGTTGTTTTTTAGCTTCTCCATCGTCTCGCAACTACATTTGTCAAATTCATCGGGCATGGCGCAGCATAGAGCGCGCCGTCGCGGCGCCTCTGCCCGCGTGCGTCTCGGCCGGCCGCTGCGTCGATCGGCGAGCGCGGTCCGGCCCGTTCAAATTTCGGTTTTAGCTTTATTGCGACTCGCGATAAGACTTTTGCTCGCCGCCCCGCTAAGGGGAAACAAGAAAACTCAGGGAGGCAGGCCCGAGGCGCATGACCACGCTCTCCATCGCCGTCGGCGACTACCCGCACACTCGAGCCCTGAAGGCGGGCGAGGTCGGCTCCGACCTGTTCGCGCTCGACTTCAAGCCCGTGAAGCCCGTCAACCGCGCGTTTGCGCCTATGGCGAGGGAGCGCCGCTTCGACGTCAGCGAAATGGCGATCGCCACGGTGCTGCAGGCCATCGCCTACGGCGTCGAGATCGCGCTGTTGCCGGTGGTGATGGCCTTGCGCTTCCAGGAATCGGCGCTCTTTGTGCGCGCCGACAGTCCGCTGCGAGATCCCGGCGATCTCAAAGGCAAGCGCATCGGCGTGCGCGCCTACAGCCAGACCACGGGCTTGTGGCTGCGCGGCATCCTGCACGAAAGCTTCGGCCTGGAGCCGACCGATCTCAAATGGACGACCTTCGAGGGCGCCCATGTCGCGGCCTACGACGATCCGCCGTTCGTCGCCCGCGCCGAAGCCGGCAAGGACCTGCTGACCATGCTGCGCGAGGGCAAGCTCGACGCGGCCATCGTCGGCGCCGACGTGCCCGACGATCCGCAATTGCGGCTGCTGTTCCCGCGCCCCGTCGAGGCCGGCGAGGCGTTCCACGTCCGCCACGGTTTCACGCCGATCAACCATATGATCGTCGTCAAGCGCGAGCTGGCTGAGACGCCGCGTGTCGCTTCCGAGCTTTGCCGCCTGTTCGCGGAGTCCAAGGCGCGCGCGCCGATGCAGGGCCACGACCGTGCGCCTATCGGCCGCTCGGCGGTGGCGCCCTGCGTGCGGCTGGCCGCCGAATACGCCCATCGTCAGGGCCTGACGCCGCGCCTTCTGTCGGAAGAAGAGATATGGCGTTACGCCCCGGCCGACTGGGCCTGAAACGCGTGCGCCAAGGGAGAAAACGAATGAAGTTGGGTATCCTGGTTTCCGCCCTCGCGCTGTGCGCGGGCGTCGCGTCCGCGGCGGCCGAGGACGTGACCATAGGCATGATCGAGCCGATGACCGGCCCCTCAGCCTCGACCGGCAAGCAGGCGAAGGCGGGCGCCGAACTCTACATCGCCCTGCATGGCGCCACAGTCGCCGGCAAGACGATCAAGCTCGAAATCAAGGACGACACCGGCGCCGCCGACGTCACCAAGCGGCTCGCGCAGGAGCTGGTCGCCAACGACCACGCCGCCGCGCTGATCGGCTTCGGCCTCACCCCGCTCGCGCTCGCCGCCGCGCCGATTGCGACGGAAGCCAAAGTCCCCGAAATCGTCACATCCGCCGCGACCGCCGTCATCACGGAGAAATCGCCGTTCATCGTGCGCACCTCGTTCACGCTGCCGCAGGCCTCCGCCCCGATGGCGGAATGGGCGGTGAAGAACGGGATCAAAAAGGTCGTCACCATCGTCACCGACTACGGGCCGGGCCTCGACGCCGAAAAATGGTTCGGCGAGACGTTCAAGAAGGCCGGCGGCGAGATCGTCCAGGCGATCCGCGTGCCGCTGAAGAACCCGGACTTCGCCCCGTTCATCCAGCGCGTGGCGGACGACAAGCCCGACGCGGTGTTCGTGTTCGTGCCGTCGGGCTTCGGCGCGATCTTCATGAAGCAGTTCGCCGAGCGCGGCCTCGCAGAGGCCGGGATCAAGCTGATCGGCACCGGCGACGTGACCGACGACGACCAGCTCGCCGACATCGGCGATCCCGCGCTCGGCGCCGTGACGGCGCATCACTATTCCGCCGCGCACGATTCGCCCGAGAACAAGGAGTTTGTCGCCGCCTTCGAGAAGGCCAACGGCTTCCGCCCGAATTTCATGGCGGTCGGCGCCTATGACGGAATGGCGCTCGTCTACCACGCGCTGGAGGCGACCAAGGGCGCGACCGACGGCCCCGCGCTGCTCGCCGCCATGAAGGGCGCCAAATGGACGAGCCCGCGCGGCCCCGTCGAGATTGACCCCGACACGCGCGACATCGTGCAGAACGTCTACATCCGCAAGGTCGAGAAGAAGGACGGCCAGCTCTTCAACGTGGAGTTCGCGACCGTTCCGATGGTCAAGGACCCATTCAAGGCGAGCAAGAAATAAGCATCGCCTTCCCCGTCATGCCCGGGCTCGTCCCGGGCATCCACGTCGCCGTAGGCCTTTCGAGTCAATCAAGTTGCAGTGTTTGGTTCTCCACGAGATTTTGTTTGTTCGGCCCCGGCCCTGGCGCGGCGCGACGTGGATGGCGCGCCGGCCGCCGTCATGCCCGGGCTTGTCCCGGGCATCCACGTCGTCAAGTCGGGGCGCCGGTCGAGAGTTGGCGACAGTCTCAGCCGCAACGGCTTTAGCGACGTTTTCAACTGCCGCGCTCGGTTCGACGTGGATGGCCGGGACAAGCCCGGCCATGACGGCGGGAGCGCTGTCTCAACTCCACACGCCACCATGCTGACCCTGCTACTCGACGGCGTCGCCTACGGCATGCTGCTGTTCGTTCTGAGCTGCGGCCTTGCAGTGACTCTCGGCCTGATGAACTTCATCAACCTCGCGCACGGCGCCTTCGCCATGCTCGGCGGCTATGTCACGGCGCTGCTGATGAACCGCGCCGGCGTTCCTTTCCTGGCGACGCTGCCGCTCGCCTTTCTTGTTCCGGCCATTGTTGGCGTCGCGCTGGAGCGCACGCTCTACCGGCGCCTCTATGGCGCGAGCCCGCTCGATCAGGTGCTGTTCACCATCGGCCTCGTGTTCATGGCGATGCCGGCGGCCAATTATCTGCTCGGCGATCAACCGCAGCAGGTGCATCTGCCCGCCTTCCTGCAAGGCCGCATCGAGTACGGCGGCGTCGGCGTCGGAATCTATCGCCTGTTCACGATCCTCGTCTGCGGCGCCATCGCGGCGGGCCTGCAGATCTTCCTCGTCGGCACGCGCTTCGGCGCCCAACTGCGCGCGGCGGTCGACGACGCGCGCGCCGCCTCGGGGCTCGGGATCAACGTCGATCTGCTGTTCGCCGTGACTTTCGCGGTCGGCTCGGGGCTCGCGGGTCTCGGCGGCGCCTTGGCGGCCGACGTCGTCGGCGGCATAGACCCGAGCTTCCCGCAGAAGTTCCTCGTCATCATGCTGATCGTCGTCACCATCGGCGGCCAGAACGGCATCCTCGGCGCCCTGTTCGGCGCCTTGCTGCTCGGCGTGCTCGACGTCGCCGGCAAATATTACGTTCCCTCCATCGGCGCGTTCATCATCTACGCCGTCATGGTGGTGACGCTGATCCTGCGCCCGCGCGGCCTGTTCGCCAAGGGCGACGCGCGATGATGGACGTCCTCGCCCACTTGCGGCGCCGCGAGCATTGGCGCTGGTGGGAGATCGCGTTCTGGCTGGCGCTGATCGGCGTCATCTTCGCGCTGCCGTCGCGCGCGGCGCTCATCAACGAGGCGCTGATCGCCGGCCTGTTCGCGCTGTCGCTCGATCTCATCCTCGGCCTGA
>Ga0182030_10007161_pt1 | contig 23355 bp, 26 predicted proteins | sample 812S3MmetaG_FD_121299 | JGI IMG/M metagenome (GOLD analysis project Ga0182030, IMG submission 121299) | Permafrost microbial communities from Stordalen Mire, Sweden - 812S3M metaG (Illumina Assembly) | ecosystem: Environmental > Terrestrial > Soil > Wetlands > Permafrost | place: Sweden...
AGTATCGAGGTCAAGGCCGACAAGATGGCTGGAAGAGGTTTTTTTGGTGGAAACCAAGGGTTTAACCCAAATCAGCAGATGCAAGCTGCATTTCCATTGAAGCCACAATATAACCAAGATCCCCGGCAGTATTCGCAGTCGCCTCATCACCACATGACACCAAATTCTTACCATAGCTCACCACAAGCGCAATCGCCTTATAATTCTGGGAGAGGTAGTTGGGGTGGCCAACAACCGCAACAATTTTCCCCTCAACCGTAAGTTGGTGAACGATCTTCAGCTATGGGCGATACTAATCTTCGGTCTAGACAATATCCGCAAAATCATCAACAACAACCAGCCTACTCTCCTCCAACAGGTCCTCAAGGCCAATATTACGGTAACCAAGCACAATCTCCTCCGTACCAGCCCCCCCCTACAGGACCTATGAACCAGTCTTACCAGCAGCAACAAAACTTCCGCGGTAACCAAAGAGGGTTTCGAGGAAACAACTTCAACGCTCGTGGTGGAAGAGGAGATCGTGGTCGTGGTAATCATTTTCAGAACCAGCAGTGGAATGGAGCTGGACGTGGTCAGCACAATAGCTCAGGAAATGTAACCCCACAACATATCTCTCCCCAGCAACAGGCATACCCGCAGTATCCCGAGTCTAACGAAGGCGCACCACAACAGCCTGCCGAGGAGGAAGACGTTGAAGATCTCTTTCGGCCTTCCAAAGAATTACAGGTTGAGGACAAAGACGAGAGCAAGAAAAAAGATGAAGAGAAGATGCCGCCTCCCAGTGGGCCTAGCAGACAACCGCCTACAGGACCGCAGAGCCAGCAAAATTCGTCAAAGTTTAGCTTCGCCTTCAAAGCTTCGTCTAAATCTGTACCAACTCCACCTAAACCCGAAATATCTCAAAAATTGAATGCAGCGCCATCTCGACCCGGTGCGCATCCTGTTCCTGATCGTCCTCGTGGCCCTTCGACGAGGACCATACCCACTGAACCAGCTTCGTCGAGACGACAGGACTTCCGCGAACAACCTCCCCCCACAACTCGAAAGGTGAAGAAGATCATGAGGCGTCAGAAGCCGCGGCCACAGCTCTCTGAGGAGTTCAAGAAATCCGACTCAGTGTATTATCGAAAACCTGGCAATGAATCTGTGGTTGGTTCTGGAACATATGGCAAAGTTTTCAAAGCTGTTCATGTCTACACAAAGAGCTTAGTTGCTTTGAAGAAAATACGCATGGAAGGAGAGCGCGATGGCTTCCCAGTGACCGCAGTACGAGAGATAAAGTTGTTGCAATCGCTCAAACACCAAAATATTGTCAATCTTCAAGAGGTCATGGTTGAGAAGAATGATTGCTTCATGGTCTTCGAATACCTTTCGCACGATCTTACTGGCTTGCTCAATCACCCATCATTCAAACTAGAGCCTGCGCACAAGAAGCATTTAGCAAAGCAACTTTTCGAGGGTCTTGACTATCTCCATCGCCGAGGTGTTCTTCATCGAGACATTAAAGCTGCAAATATTCTTGTGAGCAGCGATGGTCTACTGAAGCTAGCGGATTTCGGGTTGGCTCGATTCTATGCCAAACGAAGACAGCTTGACTATACCAATCGGGTCATCACGATTTGGTATCGTTCTCCTGAACTCCTTCTTGGTGAAACTCAATACGGACCTGCAGTTGACATCTGGAGCGCTGCCTGTGTGCTCGTCGAAATCTTCACTCGGCACGCAATCTTTCCCGGCGATGGAAGTGAAATCAGCCAGTTGGAAAAGATCTATGCTATTCTCGGTACACCAAACAAAGTTGATTGGCCTGGTCTGATTGACATGGCTTGGTTCGAGCTTTTGAGACCGACTGTACGGAGAGCTAATGTGTTTGCCGACAAGTACAAGGATAGACTTACGCCAGCCGCATATGATTTACTAGAGGCTATGTTTCAATATGATCCCGCGAAACGACCAAGTGCGAGTGATGTGCTTGAGCATCCTTACTTCACTGTCGAAGAACCTAAACCGCGACAAGCTGTTGAGTAAGTCGTTCCCCTATCCTTTGCTACGATACACCAGTTAATGATTGTTCTAGACTCTCCAAACTTGATGGCGATTGGCACGAGTTCGAATCCAAGGCTTTACGCAAAGAAAACGAACGTAAGGAAAAAGAAGCTAGGCGGGCACAAAAAGAAGCTGCTTTAAAATCAGAGAAGGAGAAGAAGAGAGGTCTTGAAGAACCTGCTGCAGAAACCAGGGAAGCGAAACGAGTACATACCTCGATGGGTCCTCCTGGCCAAACCAAGTCAGCGCAGCAAAGTACGAAGTGAGGGTGGAATTGTAATGGACAGTTATTGTACGACTAATAGTCATTGGAGGAAGCCTATTGCGATGCATTTACAGGAATCATCATGGAAGCAAGCTTTGGAGTTGGTGGTAATCATGAAATGGCAGGGCAATCTACACTGGCGTGAGTCATGGATTTCGTACCTATGGCGCGGCTGTTCTCTTCAGTTCAGCATACTAGTAGTGCTGAATGCATTGAGAAGAGCACCTGTAAGATAAAAGGAACAATATAGATGAGTCCATGAGCCATTAAGCTGCAGCTTGTTTGTTCGTTGTGATATTCAGTAATCAATTTGCAGGACTATCTGGTGCATTGCTACCTACACGGAATCTAAAACCTCAGCCGCTCTCATTAGAATTTAGGCCTCCGTGGTACGAGCTCGTCTTAAGCATCAACCATTTCCATATCTTCTTCGTCTTCCCATGCATCATCGTCGTCCTCATCCTCTACAACCTCCTCAACCTCCTCAACCTCCCTCTCCTCATAATCGTTCCAATACGGATCAACCCTCCTCTCCTCCTCATCCGACATGTACATCTCCTCCTCGCTCAGCTTGATATCCTTCCCCGTAACCAAATCCACATACCCCCACAACATCATTCCCATCAAATGCTCCTTCAACCCCAACGCCCTCCTCACCGCCTCCCTAACAACCAACTCATCCGGCCTCAACAAATGAGCTCTCCCCCTTCCCCACCCCTCCAAATGCCCAACCCCGATCTCAGCAGGCTGCACCCCAAACAACGGTAAATGTCGATGTTGCGCCCTTACTTCACAATAATACCTAATCTGCAACCTCTTAACCTCTAGATAATCAAGATACTGCTCCCTCGCCAACAACTTCTTTAAAGGCGTCAATCCCTTCTGCCCGAGAAATAGTTTGCGCAAGGCGTCGGAGCCGGGCCCGTCGATGGGGTCGTTGAATCGCATGTCTAGTTTTAGCATGAACATTTGCATGTTATAGATGTCGTTTTCGGTGATTAGTTTGGAATGCATGATGGCGACGCGGCCAGCGGAGGTGGCGACGTCCATTATGAGCCACATCTTTTTGAGCGAGAGGGACATGCTGCGGGGCATGCGGTGTCCTTGACGCGCCATAAGGGCCAGAATATCGCGGATGGTTTTTTCGCGGTGGATGGTTTGTTGTAGCCATTTGAGGCCTGGGACGAGGCGGGTTTCGCTGTTGCTTGTGGTCGAGATGGAAGTAAATGTTGAAGTTGCGGTTTTGGACCGGCCAGTGGGATCGGGAATGCAGAGAGAAGCGTACAGTTTAAAAGCGAAGATCTTGGCGGATTCGGGGGCTTGGTGCGTAGCGGTTGAGATCATAGCATGTGCGAGATGGCCGTTAAGTGTTTCGTGGAAATCTTTGGAGATGGAGTAGAGTTTTAGGAGACTTTTTGGGGAGAGAAATTTGGCGATTTCAAAGAGGAGTTCGGGGTAGGAGGATAGGGAGGAGAAGAAGTCTTTGCGTGGGGTTGGGGCTATGCGTTTGGTGGTACGCTTGATTGGGGAGAGAGGTGTGGGATCTGAAAAGAGAATCGCATTTGTGGGCTGAATTCCAATAGCAGAGATGTCGGCATTGCTGATAAGGGCGCGTGCTGTGTCGGCAGCGGCGAGTTCGCGAAGGTTGGCTGCTCTGGTTTCGGTGTCGATATCTTCTTCTGGGGAGAGGGGATAGGAGGTCGAAAGGAAACCATTGTCGGGTTCTTGGCTGAGGCCTAGGATTCCGAGGTCTGAGAGGTTGTCTTGTTGATTGCTGGCTCTTGATGGTCCAGCAGCGGATGAGCCAGCTGTGGAGGGACCAGATATGGATTCTCTGATTATCGGTCTTCGAGCTGGTGCGGGTCGTAAGGGAGGACTGCTACTCTCCGATCGAGTGCGCCTCTTGCTAGGTGAGGGTCTTGGAGCCGCGTTCGATGGGGTTTGGTCGCGGAAAGGATTTTGGTCCATTTTGAATAGATTGGGCGTGATCGATGACCTTGGGTGAGTATATCGGTTGTTTGTCGTTCTCTTGCGGAATCAACTGAGGAATTAAGAAGGAGATCCGAAGTTCTCGTGTTATTATGGGTAAATAAAATCAAGGGGGCCTCGCCTCAGCGAAATATCTGCCTTAGTTTTTATTCACTTCCAAATATTTTACCAAGCATTAGGTTAAGATAATCTCGTATTTAGTCTTGTCTCTTCCCTTCACTGAACTTCTTTTCTTCTCCACATTACATCTCAAGCACTGCTTCTTTTACTCTTCTAAGACTTCTAGATCATCAACATGATGCCTCAAGTAATAAATCACGCAGAGTAAGTCGGCCAGCCCAATTCGACATTCATCGCTAACCAAAGCAAAATTTCTCAAGTATCTTATCAAAGATGCCGAAAGACGAGAGGCGATGCTCTCGAAGGCAGTTAGGAAGGTCGTGATGAACATTAGTGCCCCGGGACAATGCAACACAAGATCTTCAAATTGGCAATACAACGAATGTCAGTTCTCCAGATCAAACCAAGGTAGCTTGCTACTTCTTGAAGCGTTTGTCTATTGAGATTAGGGATGAGATTTACCAACTTCTGCTTGCCAATGATGAGCTATCCCACCCAAATTGATTGAAACGACGGTCAAGACGCTAAAGCTTTCCCCTTCTTTGCTAAGCACTTACCGGCAGATCTATAAGGAAGCATCTTTGATTCTATATCGGTATAAAAAATTCTTTATCCCCTGTTTTGGCCGGCTAAATCAATCTTCTGTGTTGCTGAGAAGACAAAACGTGCAGCGCTCGGTGACCACTTCCATTACCATTTGGTGGAGATAGCCTTGTGGTTTATGCCTTCATGATGCATGAGGGGCTTGTCGAATATGCTCAAGCTTTTCAGCGTTCGATCAGATTCAAAAAGCCAATGGCAATGGGAACGATCGTCCTAGCAAACAGTGGCACATTTTTTAGGTCTGGCATTTATAAGAACCATGAAGATGAGTTCTTTAAGAAGCATCCTGTGAAATCAACTATCCGGAAAGCCAATAGCTGGCGAGAGAAACGACTTGAAAAGAATTTAAGGAGGAACGAAAAACCGCTGTCGAATACCTGGAAAGCCAGTACCAGAGAATTGTCATTGCTTCTACCGCCCTCGGAGATTTCACCAACGAGCGAAGCCCTTGGAACAGATCATTCTTGGACGAAGTTCTTTATGGAGATAAGTCAGTAATCAAAGGTGAAGCCCTACTTCACTTCGATACTTATATGGCAAGCTTCAAGCCAGACATACCCAAAGACATGCGCGCCATAGTTCGAGCAAATCGTGAGAAATTCGACATGAATTACGCGAGACCCAATCGAGAAGTATTACTGGGACATTTGGAGACCTCAGCAAATATGATGGCCAGGGCGGAGAATTCGTGGATCTCTTCAAGACGGCTGTGGATGATATGGAGACGCAAAGATTGGAGATCTAGAAAGCTAGGACGAGTCTGCTCGAGTTTGATACCAAGAGGAGGTACTGGGACACTGTCATTCCCAAGCTATGGTGTGAAGAGGCGAGAGCGCCAAAAATTAGCTGGGAAGGACTAGAAACTGGTGAGCGGTGATGGATCGATCAGCACGGAATTTCAGTCTTTGATTTGGGCCGGGCTGCAGTTTTTAATACTGCTACTACAAAGGAAATGTGCATGCTGGAAACATCGCACGAAATCTCCAGGCCGCTCATACATTCGGAAGGCTGTGGTCAAGGGCCTGAAAATGCATCGTGGGATGGAAACCTCTGCATTGCATCTCAAAATCGCTGAATGAGGGGAATAGAAATGGATTGCAGCTGAACATAGCGTTTTCTTTTAGCAATAAAAGTGCTTGACACATTCTTACTTGACCCAATATCGTTCCGACGGGTCCCCTTGCCAGAAAATGACGACTCGTATGTATTGCCATCATTAGCACCTCACATACATTGAACTGAAAGCCTGTATCATCCTGCACAGCTGACACAAAAGGAACGAAGTCTCCACTTTGATTGTCAGCCGTCAGTTCAGACTCTCAAATACCTCCCCATGCCGCATGAAGTATGCTCAAGACCACACGGGATCAGCTTTGTTGAGACATACCGGGAACTCAAATTTCAAGTAGGAGCTACTCAACATTGTGGTAGCAAACCTAATGATCTGATGATCCGAAGAGGAGTACAAACCAGTATTTACCTGTCGTGATATAACGACATCTCTCTACTACCTTAGGATCGTAAAGGTCTTTACACATTGCAAAAAACTTCACGTAACAATGCCAAATCACAAAATTGTCACATCGAAGAAACAAAGATAGGCTGAACCATGATCCTTGCTATAAGCCTATCATACAGAAAACAGCCTCTTTCCAGAACTTTTCTCTACCAGGGACTCATCTCAACCATATAATCATAAAACCATGAGTCATGAACCCCTAAAAAGCACAAATCTTCATCAATGCATGATCATAAGGCGTCATGTTCCCAAGGCCTGATTAAATCCAGAAGATTCAACGCTAGTTATACCTAGGTTTGTTGCACTTGAGCAACACCTCCACGTCCTCTAGGAGCACCTCTGCCTCTAGGCGCGCCACGTCCGCGTCCTCCGCGACCTCCTCGGTGGTCTAAAGCAGCTGGAGGAGGCACAGCGTTGAATGAAGCAGGTGCCCCGCCACGACCGCCTCGGAAGCCGTTCTGGGGGCCTCCTCGACCACCTCGAACTCCGTTCATAGGGCTTTGTTCTCGGAAAGCCATTGTACTGTGCACTGGCGGTGTGGCATTATCACTCCCGTATCCGAGACTTCCTCTACCACCACGTCCTCTTGACACCCCGTTACCTCTGAAGCCGTTTTGGCCAGCTACAGCTCCCCGGAAAGAGCCACGCAATGGTGGCGGTGCGCCAGCTTCGCGATATTGGCCTCGACCACCAGGCCCAGCAGGTGCGCCATAACCTCCATTGACAGTCAATGGAGTAGAAACAGGAGCGGGACGCTTCTCGACTGCGGCCTTAGAGCCGGCGATGACTTGCTTATCTGTTAAGTTGAGCACACTTGCGATTGGGACGGTGGAGCCTCGGAATGGACTGCATCGTTCCCCCAAGTTAGTACCGCTCATGAAGGTGACATCGAATACGACATCGAGTAGTGTAGTGCGTGAAGTACGCGAGATCCCCACCACTGTGCCCCGAGTTGCGATAGGAACACGACCCGAGTCTTGAACATAGACTATGCGATCTCCCAATTTGAAGCGTTGATTGCCAAGCCTATGCTCAGCATCAGAAGGCTTCATCAGAGCATTTCTGGGAACACCTTTCAGCTTCTTGAATTCGGGACCGGGACCAGCAGCAAGAGCTTCGTCAGCGGCCTTCTCGATGGCCATTACGACGTCCGAATCAAGTTGCTCTGCATCCAAGGGTACCTTCTCAAAATTCTTTGACTCGATAGATTTCAACCAAGCTGCGATCTCTTTGATCTTCGCGCCAGCAATTTCCGGGGGGTAAAAGTCAGTCTCGTCATATTCATTACCCTGTGGCTTACGCTGGATGCCAGCGATAAATTCAGGGAACTTTGTCATGTACTGGCTGAGCAATTCAATGGCTTTGTTGCTGAATTCCCAGCCCTTATCGGAACGGCGTGAGTAGCCTAAAACCTTAAGCTTCTTTGACTCGAATTTCAGATTTAGTCCGAGATTGAGACGCGGCAAACCAAGTGCCGAAACGGAGAAAGAAGAAGTGATCTTGCTGAGGACGAGGGGATGTAGGCCAAGCATCTTGGCAACAGTATAGGATGGGGTATATTGGCTCTGACTACCCTGGCCTGATACGATGTTACGGCCAAACTCGACCTCTTTTCCTTTGATGGTGGATAACCAGATTTCTGCCTTGTTATCTTTGTGGCCAACAACCTCTAGCGGTCTGCCATAATTGAACTCTCCTAAGAAGAAAGCTCGCGATCCAGGAGGGAATTCTTCCTCAATAGGAACTGCTGCCTTCTCCAAGAATCGTTGGTCTTCACTAATTACCTCGTCAACGATGACTTGAGAGGCAAACTCGTGCTCCATTCCAGGTATAACCGCGTATTCTTTGATAGTAGCACCCTCGTCAGTCTTTCTTAGTCCCTTGAGCATTTCGACATGAGTAATTGATTCCACAGGGCCAATGATGATACCCAGGCGCTTGCTGTAGGTGTTCTCAATCCTCTCAGCTTTCTTACGCCAATCATCGATTTCCCTAGGCCCGTGGGCTTTCGGAATGATATGTGGTGCTCCTTCCTCGGGTGGGAAGTAGTCAAACAGTTCATCCGAGATCTTAACAACTTTCCCTTCGTTCAAGAAAGGATAGCCGACGAAGACTCGTTGACCAAGTTTCATGGTTGCCGTCTTAACATTGGTACGAACTTCTGAATCTTCGATAGTAACGACCATGGACTCATTGCGACTGTCTTGCTGAAAGACGTTGACACCATGAAATCCTAAAGTGGCATTGTAGGGGATAGTAGCCAAGCTCGGAAATCCGGCGAGTGCTGATTCTCCAAGCTTGACCCCTGCCATGAGCCCAACGTGGTACTCCAATCCTTCAATTGTAGGAAGATCAAAGATATTCTCCACGCAACGACAGTGCGCGATATCGGGGAAAATACCAACAAGAGATGAGGGGTAGGTAAAATCAATGTCTGGGTCGTGCGTAAACTTCAAAGTTACGCCAAACTCATTTCTCATCTTCTCTGCTTCACTTAAAAGCTTATTCTTTGGAGCCATAGCAGCAAGCAAACGTGCTTCGTCGATGAATGGAATCTTTACAACAGCCTCCCATTCCATCTTCTTGCCGTTCATGTCAAGTTCAAAATCCCGCGGATAGAAATCGATAATCGGAGAATTGGGATTGGTCATAAGGTCATGATAAACTGTTGGCACAATCTTCTTGCTTCTATCAGGAAGCACACCCATAAGTTGTTCATACGGGTGGAATGGCTGGCCGAGCTTGAAGTTGACATTTGCTCCGAGACCCTTGATGACATCTAGGTATCAATCAGTGACAGTTCCGAGAATCCTGTTGTGCTAAATCATACCTGAAATCATCGGAGAATAATGGTATTGGTAATACCATGGCCAAGAGACAACTCCCCTGTAGTAGTAGTACAAGACCCATTGAAGACCCTGAACGTAATTTTCGCATAGTTTGGTAAGCTCTGCATCGTTATCGCGACCCCACTCGAATTTTCCCTTGTAATAGTTGTCTTTCCATTCCATGAACTTGACCTCGTATTGACGGTCCATCTCAGCCTTTGCCTGTTCCTTCGAAACGTCAACGACTTGTGCATTATCGTATTGCTTGACGACACGTAGAATAGCGAGCTGCGACTCTTCGTCTTCGTCTTCTTCCTCGTCCTCCTCCATCTTAGGGGGAAATGATAGCTGCATATGGCGAACCCCATCATCATTCTCCACGGTACGCCACTCCAAGTGAAGACTATCGGCCAGCTCCTGAACGAATTTCCGATCTGCAGCAGGCAATGAAGCCGAGAGGTCGAGTGGTTCAGCAGATCGTTGAGTGACGAACTTCTTCACGTGCTTCCAAACTTCTCGCTGGGGAGAAGTCATAGCAAGCTTGCCCTTTGTCTTTCCTTTCACCATGACATCCTCCTTCGCCATTTGCTTCCCCTTGAACCATTTTTGATCTGAGCTCTCAGACTCGAAGAATCGATATTCAACATGTGAAAGTTCATCCAACAATACTGCCAATCTCTTCATGTTGATAACACCACCCTCATTGATATATCCATCACCTTTAGGTAAAATCGTCTTATAGACCTTGAACATCAATGCCAATGCACCCTCGTTGATATGCAGATTGGGAAGATTAGGTAGGAAATCGTTTCCAACAAAAAATGCCATGAGTATGAAATCATCAATAACCCGTTCTAGGTCAAATGGAAATTCCAAGGCGCCTTCCTCTTTTAATTCCTGAAACTCCAGCTCCAAATACTCTCGTACAATGCATAGATGCATGAGATAGAAATTCTGATGCTCAAGTTCCTTCGACTTGGATTTGCTTTGTCGTCCGAAAGTAACCTCTTCTCGTAAAAGACAGAAATGCGGATCGTGACTTAATAAGCCCAACATAATCAAGTCGGCATCAAGACCGTAAAGACAATGTCGAACATTAGGGTCGTAGTCTGGCTGTGCCTTCGCCAATCGTATGTATTCCATGATTTTATGTTCTCCTTCTCCTGGTACTTCGTGACCAGATAGCACGATCTCACAACCTTGCCAATCAACGTCCTCCGACACCTTCTTGTTGATGAAGTATTTCAATTGTTGGGTCAACTTGTGCATGAACTCGGTACCTAGATTTCTCAGCTTGATTCAACGGTTCTTGAAAGCATCATTACCTGGAGTGATAGCATTACTATCAAATGCCTCCTCCTTTGGCATCTCTTTTCCTTCTTTAATTGCCTTTTCTCTAGCATTCTCGACATCTAGCGCAGTTCGAAATCTTCGAGCTCGCTGCTGGTTCATCTTTGCTCTCGGGGCAACGCCATCAATAGCCATAAAGAAAAGCTGTTTTGGTTTGATCTTCCCAAACAGATGCTCAATATAATTGAAAATAGCAATGAACATTTGCTCCTCCGTCATCCTAAATGTCGCATCATCGGAGTCCTTGTGCGTACAGTTGTGGATAATACCGTTCATATCCAAATATAAACAGTCGAACTCCGGTATCCTGTTCTCCGCAATCAACTGGGAGATCGCTGGATACCTCTCACTCATCCATCTGAAGAACTTGGGAACACCCATCTTGTAATATAGGGCAGTGAGCTCGTGAAGATTCTAGGTTGAATTGGTGGTCAATATTCGAATGCGATCTGGTGGGGGCACCTTTGCTATTACCGCAAAGTTGCAGATTATGCGAAATAAAGAACGTAAACGCCTTTAATCCGCCTCGTAATTCTCGTGAAAAGGAATGAACTTCTCCCTTGCTCAACTCGTCACCGTCGTTTCTGATTGTTTGGTTTTTCAAAGATTCAAAAGGCTCAGCCTTCCTCGAAGTCAACATCATGACAATCTCGGAGCGCTAGCGGCCGCTAGCGTTGATTCTCTAGAGCGAGGCAAGCACTCAACGCGAACGCGTCTTCAAAGTTCATACAAGTTCTTCAGCCTGGTCTTCCTTCAATAGCCTCTCATTCTTCCTATCCTCTCTCAGAAACGCTCAATTAACTGTATCTACTACACTCTCCAGGCTTCTTAAAACGCAAATATGGCGCCAGATTCAGCAGATGTCGATATGGATGGTAAGCCCTTCGATTTACCTCAGCGCACAAGGAGCGCAAACTATCAGCGCACATTCGTTTGCTTCAAAGCTAATTGGAATACAGTCGCCCGTGTAGACACCGAAGACGAGGATACGGAACAGAAAATTATCAACGAAGGTATGCCGCATATTCTACAGAGTGAGGCCTGAGCTCACGCCTTAATCAGAATACAAGACATGGAAGAAGAACAGTCCCTTCCTTTATGACATGATTTTGAGGTAGGAAATCCTGGCTTCAAGATGCGTGGTGGAAGCTGATATGCCCAAGCACTGCGCTGGAATGGCCTACGTTGACAACTCAATGGCTTCCTGATCAGAAAAAGTGAGTTTTATTCGCCCGTTCGTTACTCACAGTTGTTGAACCTTCCCAAGTGAGAAAGATAAAAATTTCACTGAACACCGACTGCTTATTGGCACACATACCTCCAACGGCGCACAAAACTACCTCCAAATCGCAAGGGTTGAGCTTCCCAAGAACATTACTCCTAATCCCCGTGATTACGACGATGACCGAGGGGAAATCGGCGGGTATGGCAATTCGTCATCTGGCGATCAGGCTGCAATCAAAATGAGCATTATACAAAAGATTGAACATCCTGGAGAAGTGAACAAGGCCCGTTATCAGCCCCAAAACCCCAACGTTATAGCTACAATGTGTGTGGATGGACGAGTCCTTATCTTCAATCGAGAAAAGCATCCAAGCGACCCGGTGAAAGACCGCCCTGTAGGCCCGCAGGCTGAGCTGATAGGCCACAAAAAGGAAGGGTTTGGCCTTGGCTGGAATCCACATGATCAAGGAAATCTTGCAACGGGAAGTGAAGATAAAACCGTACGGCTATGGTAAGATTAAAGGCATCATTTCCTGCTGCTAAGCTGATAGAAACAGGGACATCAAGACCTTGCAATCAAACAACAACCATGTTAAGGCTTCACGCGTATACACCCATCATTCATCTATCGTTAATGACGTTCAATACCACCCTCTACACAAGTCATTGATTGGTACAGTTTCAGACGATCTTACCCTTCAAATTCTCGACGTACGACAACCGGAGACTGACAAATCGGCAATGCAAGGCATTGGCCATACTGATGCTGTCAACGCATTGGCTTTTAACCCCGCTTCGGAATTTGTCCTCGCGACCGCATCAGCTGATAAAACCATTGGTCTTTGGGATTTGAGGAATTTGAAAGATAAACTTCACACCCTCGAAGGTCATCAAGATGCTGTAACCTCTCTTGCATGGCATCCGTTCGAAGAGGCGATTCTGGGAAGTGGAAGTTATGATCGCAGAGTGATCTTTTGGGATCTTAGTAGAGTTGGAGAGGAACAATTGCCAGATGATCAGGAAGACGGGGTTCCGGAGCTGTGAGTATCTGCGCTTCAAGATATGGCTATTTCTAATGCTAGGTAGATTGTTCATGCACGGAGGGCACACCAATCATCTCGCAGATTTCAGTTGGAACCAGAACGAGCCATGGGTTGTGTGCAGTGCCGCTGAAGACAACTTGATTCAAATCTGGAAGGTGTCAGAAGGAATTGTGGGCAAGGATACCGAGGATATTCCGATGGATGAGCTCGAGCGATAAGCATAGGTGGCGATGGATTTTACAAATACCCCGAGATGTTATGAAAGAGTTGACCATGTCGTGGAAAAGGAGTTGAGCATCTTGAGATATGGCGTTATAAAGGGGAAAGTGACTAGGCAAATGAAGGGTCTAGTGACTTCCTACGAAAAATGTGATTTCACTCAACTTCGAGGCTTCTTAGATCCCTTTGATCCCTTCAAAATTTGGGTTTAATGTTCCTCTATCAGCACCGTTGGGAAACTATCCTGGTTAAGAGTCTCCTTGCGTGTAAGGTTATCAGCTTTCAGACAGGGTCTTTCTTAGGAGTCTAAGTGCCTTGCCCCTTTTCTGGCACTTTACTGGAAGAATATGCTGGCTACCTTATAAACCTGCCTTTGGATGAAGATCATGGGGGACACGTTTGATAGCTGCTGATTTTGGAGACATTTGACAGAGGCCACCCTGAGTGTTCCGCGCAGGTCAAATTGCCTTTCCTTAGCCATCCTAGAGTGCCGGGAGTGAAGAGAGTTAAGGTAAATAATGTCTAGCTTGGTCTCATTGCTAATAATACCTGTTATATCATAGAACCTAGACGCAATTTTTATGTCAGGTTCGCGTTTGTCTCACGTAAGATTTCAAAAACCAATTCAATGCTTCATGTTCCTAGTCCCAGTCTACGTGGTCAACTCAGAGACTGGGACTATTTTACAAATCAGGGAATCTCTACTCTCATCTGCAACAGAACTTAAATAGTGACATATCTTCGTTGAGAGCGCAAAATTCAGTCACAAGATACTATCTCATTATGCCTTATGCTCCATCTGGCGCCCCTTGAAAGTCGTGGAAAAGGACCCGCTCGCCATGGCTCCCGCAAAGCATTTCTCGAGCCTAACTCCTAGTGAAAAGTCCACAGCTCCTCACCCTACCTTCTGAAACGAAGTCGCCAGGTCATCCGGGTCTTGTTGGGGATTTCTGTCGGGATGGGCATATCTTGGGATATCTGCCAGATGAGGAACCGTCTGATGACGATCAAGGGAATTGGGAGGCGGGCAAGGAGTGGTTTTATCTTCCGCCAGACGCTGGATGAGGGGTTGATTATAAAGCTCTTTGATAGCGCAGCTTTAGGGGAGGTAGAGCAAGCTGCGGGCGCGTCATGTCATGGGAGCCCGGCGCTGATGGTCAGGGGATGAGGATGGGAAATTGGGGTTGGTGGAGGGAGCAACGAGAGAGAGTATTGAGACAAGGGTGGTTGCTTTCTTCTGAGGTTTCCCATAGTCGATCCTTAAATATTGGATTGCATGTACTCGATGATGTGTATTCGAAATTAGGATATTCAACAACATGATTTCGGAGCCATCAATTCATGCTAGTAATCGTGCGAGGTCTTGAGCCCCTGAGTCCAGGTAGGAAGCTGGGTCAAGAGCCCCGCGCCACGTGATGTGCTGACGGCACTGAGGCTTGCAGGATTAGTCGGCGGGAGTGGCTTTAATTAGCGGGAGTGGCTTTTGTTGTTACTGATATTTGCGGTTTGGTTGCCTTTTCATCTCAGTTGGGATGATTATTGCAGTGATGAAATGAAGGGAGACGTCGGCGGTGGAGAAGAAGCAGGAATGAATGAGGTATTCCCTGGCAAGGCTGAGGACCATTGAGTTCAGTGGGTGATCGCAGGAGACTGAGTGAGATGGAAGTATTTGAATTTGGAAGGACTACATAGGAGTTACCTTCTGTCAGAGCGTCTTCTTTTAGAAGTTCAAGGTTCGTAGAACATCCATTTCGATCCTCCTGTGTAACGCGAAACTCTTTCCCGACTTCCAAGTTGATCACTCCACCGATCCAATATTTCCTTCTAAAGGACAAGAGACCAATAATAAGCATTCAACGATGTACCTGATGCATGAGATATTTTTTGCGCTCCTACCTACAAAAGTTCTCAACCCATTTTCATTGTTATACATTTCTGTTCAGCCTTTTCGTGAAGTCCAAAGGTTGCGTCAGGTGGAGTAGGGGAGCGTTTGTGCTTAGAATTATATGACATATCCTATGCTACTTTGCACACATCTCAATCCCTATAGCTTTTTGCCCGACTCGTCGACGTTATTGGTAGTGTAGAATCGACGCGCCGACAACAGATGAGGCTGCTCATAAGGCTTTCTCCAGCTGCAGTGCATGCATACATGACTTCTTTATCTCAACACCCACCCGTTCTTTCATCTTCTATCCTTTTACGAAAATCATACCATGCTCATTCTTTTCGCAAAACCATCCATCTCCATCGGAATTCCTGGCCGTACAATCTAACAGCTATCATGGCAGGCATAGGTGAGGCTTCTAGCATCATCGCTATTGTGTCGCTGGCCATCCAGCTCGGAGACAGCATCAAAAAGTTTTGCAATTTCTGGGAGTCCATACAAGAAGCGCCAAGGGAAGTGCGCATCATTAGCAGAGACCTTAGCATTGTATCTGATGTCCTGGAGGATATCCGGCAAGAAGCAGAAAGTTCGAGGCCTTACTCACGAACTTTATCTGCCAGTCTTGCCGCACTTGAACAATGCACTGATAGCTTGGAGACCCTGCAGGAGCTTATTGACGGATTAGAGCCTGGTTTCTCTTCTCAAGAATGGAAGATAAGGAAATTGACTGCTTCCAAAACTGCTTGGAAAGGAGAGAAGATACGGAGATTCCAGGATGGCTTGCGAGATATGAAGTTGACTTTAATCTTAGCAAGGCAGAATTCTAATAGGTTTGAGCCTGGGCCCAGCACCAGTCATTTGCTAATGGAAGCAGTCGAACTACTCTCGCACATCATGAATCACATCACCATGACCTCAGTTTCATTGCACAAGGAATGGGATTTCTTTTCCAAGAGCAATCCACGAAGACTGTCTCAACTGTTTCCACCGAATCCATGGATGTGGGATCACATATCAATGCCTTGAAAACCGAGGCACGTAAGCTTGCTTCAACAGTGTCAAATCCAGTCGCGCGTGTGGGTTACGAGAAAATGATCGAGGCTGCCATCTCCCAAGTTTCAGATGGCTTAAAAAGCGAGCAAAAAGATGCAATTGGAAGTTCAGCGGATAGTCGAAAACTTGTCATGGCGAGCAGTACCGAAACGTCGACAATCCACAACAGAACATGGCATCAATACTCGTGTAATACGAGTCCATTTGGACAATTGTTCATAAGATCCAAATTCTCTGAATCTAATTCACACAATGAATCTGAAGACACAGAATATGAAGAGACACAGCACAGGATAGAAACCACTTTGAGGTTGCATCCGTCTCGCTGGCTGCAAATATGTGGCATTACTCACGGGATTCAAATTGCTTTCTCAAAATCTTTCCAGGGCCTCGATTGCAGGCTCAGGACTTACCGAGCAGTCCCTGATAATTCACCAATTTTCGAATTCTGTAGGAAGAATGATGTTGATGGTATAAGACGGCTGTTTGATGAGAGGCGTGCATCGCCTTGGGATACCGATTCAGGAGGGTGGACTCCTTTGCATGTAAGCTTCTTCCATAGTTTTATAGAGTCATAGGACAACCAATTCCCGTATTGTCAACGTTTATTTTCGCAAAATAACGCTGAATGTGTCAATTATAGATAGCAGCAAATTCAGCAAGTGTAGAAACTTGCCATTTTCTCATGGACCAAGGTGCCAATAAAGATGCACTCACTTATTGGCATGAGTTAGTGCCCAGCATCCCTGAAGCTTGGAAATAGTTTAAATTGATGATATTGAAAGTTCCCCCGCTTCGTTTGCATTTTTGGGCTATAAAGAGGCCTCCTGTAAAATCGGATTCAAACTATGAGGCTCTTTTTAGATCAATTAGAATCCACAGAGGGTTTTTTGACAGCTGGACTTGCCCTGGAAAGATCAACATATATGCGATGTACAAACCATGCCTGTTCACATCCTCCCGGTCGTCGAGAACCATTCTTTTGGGCTTTTGATATCTTAAAAAACGAAGCTTTGCTACAGAGTCCCACGCATCTAGTGTTAGATACTATAGCAAGGATACTGCGAACGGCTATGATCTATGCAGATGTCGAAATTCTGGATCGTATGCTCCCATTCGTAAATGACCTAAACGGAAAAGAGCTCACAAAATGGTTCTCTCCATTGCATCGCTTGGCTTATCACCTCATCAGAGACTCTCCGAAATACAAAGAAGTTGCTAGTTTTTTGATCGCCCATGGAGCCAATCTTCATCTCATCTTGGATAAAGACCCTGCCTACGGAGTAGGCTGTTCGGATCAGACGCCATTGTCTCAGACCATGGAATACTCCAAATCATTTTTTGAATTACTAAAAATACTCCTTGAGCTCAGGATCGATATTCCGGCATTGATAGAAAAGGAATTAAACGAAAGACAAAAGACCCTGGTTGACGCTGGCTGGACTCAGGAGACATTGCAACAGCTTTTTGACCTCCAATATAAGCCGCTTGAAAAGCTGAGAAGATGTCCAGAATGTAGTTTAGTATTTGGTGAATATTTCAGGGAGCGATCATGGCTGAACATGCTGAAAAGATTGAAAGAGAGAACTGATAATGGGTACTCGATCGAGGAAATCTTGGAGATACGGGACTGTGAGATTGTCGAATTCAACGACGCAGCACAAGGAATCTGCCGTTGGAAATATTGCGAGATTGGGAAAGCCAATCTAGCCCGCGAGTCTAAGGCGGTCGAAACGTCAGATGAAGGCGAAGAATCTGAGGAGGATGACTCGCCATTTCTTCTCTCCATCTGAAGCATGGCATGAGTAATCGATGACAACACAAGGATCTCCTCACCATTTCCGTATAATATTCAGCCCACACAGCATAGGCACCTTGTCGAATTTTTCTTCCTGCAAACAATAGCGAGTGTTCACAACAGTACCTGCACCCCTACCTACGCAGACGCACACACTAATATTCCCATCTAGGGAAATCCATGCTATCCTTCCAACTCTCCTTACAAAACGAAACCACACTAGATAATTTGTCGTCGCTTTACACCCCCTCCTCATCCCAAGCCCGACGCCGACAGCCCACGTGATTCGTATCACTCACGCTCCTGTCCCATGTTCAGGGACTATCTCGCCATCCATCACTCCGTACTTAAAGTAAAGAATGGGCCTGGTTCAAAATCCAAAAATCTAGTCAAACGAAGACTATTGACGACCTCCACCTCACAGAAAAATAAAGAAGTAATCACGATCGAGGGGAATGATGGCGGCAGGGTAGATGGCGAGAGTAGGATGAAGGAGGATGAGGAGAGGGTTCACGATGGATTCATGGTGATTTGAGATAAAAGATGGCATATCGGAGCTGATGTTTAATTGTATCATGATTTATGAGACAATGAGATTGGATTCTGGGGCAGTTTTGGACATTGCTGTTGATTGCCTATTTTTATTTTATTTTTTGCAACAGTTCAAGTGTAATTTTTATCATCTAGTTCCAATGTGTCAGGATGTGAGAGAAGGCCAGCCCTAGAAAATAAACACAATTGGAATTTTGAGTTCGAATGTGTCAAAACTTTTGGGACATTCAGACCCAGAAATATAGTCACGTGGGTTGTCTGGTTTGAATGTGTCCAAAATTGCGAGACATTCAAACCAAGGACATAGAGTTGTCTGAACTGCTCTGTTTGATTGTGTCAGAACTCCGGAGACATTCAATTTTGCCAGAGAGAACACCACGCCGAGTTATCGCGGTGATCACCTTTGCCGCTGTCAAAACGACCTTCGTTATCATTCTCTTCTCTACCCATGGAATAAGACAAGTATGTTCTGTTGCGAGAAATAGAATATATGTGGTTAGCAAGAAAGATTCAAAACAAAGATTCACCAACTTGACTAACGGCAGACACATGTAATTGTCCACCACTTGGCGAATCAACTTGGTTCTGGCCAGGATTTGGAGGAGAGGGAAGCAAGGCGACGTCCTTATAACGGGCAATCGTATAAATGTTTCTCCGCTCCAGGCGTTCTCCATCGATGCTATTAGAATTATGATTCACGGAGGCCTGCTTGAGTTTGGTGGATCGAGACGAATGCATGGGGAGGAGGGTCATCTGTCAATCAACTCAAGCCGGCCGGCCCAAATCCTGCTCCAAGATCTTGGAAGAGCCTGCGCCTCCTCAGAGCACAATGGCACAAAATGGATAGCAAAATTATCTGCACTTACAATTGATGTTATACTTCTATTTTTATGCGTATGCATAAATATTATATAGCCGCGGCTAACGCGCTAAATTCCTTCACTTCCCCCTGATCCTTCCCGCATTCAAATCTCCCCCACTCAATCTCCGTGGCCGGGAGCATGGATATATCCATCAGTCCTTGGCATTCCCCTCCCACAAACACGAAAATCTGCCGGTTTGCGCACAATGGTAAATGGTAAATGAAAATCTCACACGAGGTAAATGAGCACTCTCACAAAGACTCGTGGAAACTCGGAGGAATAAATTTCTTAAAATGTGCTGTGCCATCCCACGACCTGCAGTCGGGAAGTATGGTGATCATTGCAACCCCCGGGTGCAGGTTCTGAAACCAAGCGAATATAGGATGATACCGTATACGATGACAGGGTGGGTAAGGATATGACGCGGTGGAAAGGGGTTGAGAGGGTTCGAGTCCGACCTTTTTGAAGTTGTGTTTATCTTCCCGTCACGCCCCTCTCGTCACTCAGGGATCAATTGGTTCTTTTTGGAGACGAAAACCGGGAATTGCATGGCGAGTGTAACGGTGGATGTGATACAAGTACGGCGAGGGAAAAGAAGCATATCTGTCGTCCCACCCCAACTCACAATGCTGATTCAGCGATGGTATGGCTGCCGTTACATCTGAAGGTGTTCATTTCATGGTAGGACACCGATTGGTCGGACGACATGTTCTGTGATTCCCATGTTCGCGGGAATGGATGGGGGATCCAAGATAGCCAGCATGAGCGGGGTCCGAGAGCGCCAAATTGATGACTCGTGGCTGGCACGCCTTCCAATGCTATCTTTGGGGTCGGGTGCCTCTTTGTGGAACGTTTTATTTGCGGATACTCTTGCGGATTTCTGCCACATTGGATCAGAAATGGATCCCGCGGCACAGATGTGCTCAGATGTGGCCCAGAAGAAAGAAAGGCTATGTAACAGAAAAAGAAAAGACAAGTATGAGGCTGATGCTGACGGAAGTACATGGGTCGTTGAAGGTTATTGGTTTGGCGGGATGCAAGTTTCTTTAAATGACAGTTTGGGCTTTTCTCTTAGCTGGATAAATGAAACGTCTTTTTCTTCCGTTATGACCGGCGGATCCAAGGTTTTGGCACCAATGCCAAACCATAAGCATGTGTCGCTAAATCTATAAGGACCCCCTTTCTTACAGATGATAGGAGTAGTAGTAGTTGTTGTTGTTGTTGTTGTTGAAGAAGCCAGCAAGCCAGCAAGCCCGCAAGCCAGCCGAATCGTCGATGCGGATAAATAAGGGTGGGGATGGTGGGAGAAAGAAGAAGAGAGCGAATCGACGATATGAAAACCGTTAGGAATACTCTACTGTACATACATACTTATACTGACATACCTTAATAATTGTGTTTTAAGATTATGGAATAACTTCAGAAATTGCCACAAAAGTGAATTAAAAACAATTAATAATTCACCCCCATTTGAAAATAAATAAATTCATACAGTAACCACAAACAATCTCGTTCTCTTAAAATCCTAATCCTTGAATACTCTTAACCCGTAGGAATTTCTGCTGCTCCGAGCCCAAATGCGCTAACCTGTTAAACCCCATCGCAAATTGAACATGTTTTTCTGATCCACCTCCTCTCCTTTTTTCTTTTTCAAACGACGAACCACGAAAGGAGGGTTCAGGAGTTTAATTTGGCAGACAGGTTCAGTTTCTGTTTCCTGCCTCCCTTAATTCGACCTTTCATTCGTTGCTATTCACCTTTCCGGTTCGATCTTGGGTTTCCGCCGTCCGTACGCATACCTCCTCACCTTAAATTCTACCTATCGAAGCTCGCACCTTGCATATACCTCAAAGATGGCTTCTTCAACTCAGAGCCAACAGGGTGGTCTGGACCGATACGTGGTGATCCACGTTGCTACGACCTGCGACGAACATGGAGTGTATGTTACAAAGGATTCCGCCGAGGTGATAGAGTTGGGATGGATTTTGCTCGACGCAAAGACCTGCGACGAGGTAAGCTTTGACAATTTTGCGCTCAATCCCCATTTTGAGGTTCATCTGTTGACTTGTCATCTGCAGCTACACCGTGAAAGCGTCCTTGTTAAGCCGATCAACACCCCGATTACACCTCTATGCAGTGAGTGGCCATAAATATAAAACATCCTGAATCTACGCAATTATTTTGCCTTCGATCTACCAAATATGCGATCGCATACATACAAGGAACATTTACTTACTCGTATCTACTTCAGCGAGTTTGACAACTCTTACTTGGGAACATGTCCGTAATGCAGGGACTTTCCGCGATGCAATTAACCGCTTCGATACGTTTGCACAAGAACATTTGACCGGACAGAACCTCGACTTCACCTTTGTTACCCTCGACTCGTGGGATCTCCGAGTTCAACTACCCCGTGAGGCTCGCGATAAAGCTGTTGTGCTGCCACCTTACCTTCAACACTCGAAAACCTTTGATCTCCGTATCGAATACCAGAGATGGCAACAACATCACCCCGAATCCCTCCCATTTGGGCCCTCTATGTTGTCAAATATTTGTGCTGCTCTCGAGGTTGAGCCAGTACAGGCAAGCGCGCCGATAAAGCACAATTTGCCATTCCATTTACAAGCGTTGGCTCCGGCTTCACCTCGCCGTGCTATGGAGGAAGCGGTTACACTTGCAAGAGTCCTTCGTGGTCTCATTCGCAAGTCGCAACCCCCTCATGAGCATCCAGATGTCCTTACAAAACCGGCCGATGCTCGCGCTGATGTTAGAGCATTCTTGTCAGAACGTAGTAAAGTCCTTCACATGGCCGGTCTGCCGCATGACACTACCCAGTCTGAGCTCGAGAGCTGGTTCACCCAATTTGGTGGACGTCCTATTGCTTTCTGGACCGTTCGCACTCCTGACCAACACAAACCTACCGGGTCAGGATTTGCAGTTTTCTCGTCACACGAAGAGGTTAGCCCAACATCCCTTGTTCATCACTACATTGTAAAACCTGCAATAGTCATCAGATCGTGGTGTCAGCGCCTCACGAGCACATCCTTCTCCTTTATGAAAAACTGCTCTAATTACCGCATAATACACTTGTGACATTCTTTAACGCTCGAGGAAATTCTCTAACACCTTTTTAGGCGGCCGAAAGTTTATGTATGAATGGACGTGCTCTTAATGAGAAAGCGATTGAAGTTTCCCCCTCTTCCAGTCGTATCCTTGATCGTGCTGCGGAGGTTCTAACCCCATTCCCACCTAGCAAGAATCGACCTCGCCCTGGAGATTGGACTTGCCCATCATGTGGTTTCTCTAACTTCCAGCGACGAACGGCCTGTTTCCGTTGCTCATTCCCGGCTATGAGTGCAGGTCCCAGTGGCGATGCGATGGGAGGTTATGGTGGCGGGTATGGATACGGACCACCAGCAATGATGCCGCCACCTCAACATATGGGTCACCACGGTGGTATGGGTGGCCACGGTGGCGGAAGAATGGGCGGAAGTGGTGGCGTTGTTCCTTTCCGTGCTGGTGACTGGAAATGTGGTTCTGAAGGTTGCGGTTATCACAACTTTGCAAAAAATGTTAGCTGTCTTCGTTGTGGCGCAAGTCGAGCCGGCGCAGCTGTCGTGGCTGATTCTGGTTATCCCTCTCCAATGGATCCTCCTTCGAATTACGGCATGGGTCCAGGGTCGATGGCTGGTACCCCTGGCCCAGGACCTTTTGCCTCAACCGCAGGTGGATTTGGATCTTCTGGCGGCTATGGCGGACAACATTTCGGTGGACCTCCAAGTACATACGCTCTTCCATCCGGTCTCGGTGCATCTACTGGTCCTTACCCTGGTTCTTTGAATACTCACTTCGGTCCATCAAGTGGCGCTCATTCGGCCGGTCCTTTTGATAGCCGCGCTGCTGAGCAAGCATTCCAATCTGCAAGTAATGGCCCAGCGTCTGCCGGTCCTTCCAACTTTTATGCCAACCAAAACGAAACCGATCCGTTTGCTTTC